>Ga0123328_1000213_pt1 | contig 62215 bp, 53 predicted proteins | sample BioC12SIPDNA_2_FD_89702 | JGI IMG/M metagenome (GOLD analysis project Ga0123328, IMG submission 89702) | Anaerobic biogas reactor microbial communites from Washington, USA - Biogas_R1_A C12 SIP DNA | ecosystem: Engineered > Bioreactor > Anaerobic > Unclassified | place: Washington, USA...
GCCACAGAGTATCGCTGCCAGTGGCCCTGGACGCTCGAGCATGCGCAATCCAAAGAGGAGCGCCAGAGGCAGCCACCAGGCGGCGATGTGTGTCAGGTGCCCCAACAACGCATGGCCCATACGCGGTGCGGCGAAGGCAAAGATCGCGCCTGCCAGCAGCGCGCCTTGCCGTGAGTGTGTACGGTCGAGTGCCAGCCAGTACATGCTCATACCGCTCAGAACGAGGCTCGCCAGGAACAGCACGTTGTAGACCTGGGTGGGAGTCAGCAGTGCATAGAGCGGCAATGCCAGAGCATCGAGCGTCGGCGCTACACCGAGCAGCACGTTGCGCGCCTGCCACGGATGGTAGATGTAGGCCGCGCTGGCGGGGTCGAGCCCCTGCAGCCAGGCCTGGCGTGACCACCACAGCGACCAGGTGTACTGCAGGCTGTCGCGGCCCGAGAACCCAGCCACGTGCGTGCTGAACTGTCGAGCAACGGGCCAGGTGAGGACCACTGCCAGGGCCACATAGAGCGCCAGAGCGCCTACCCAGGCCCAACGATGGGCCCTGTTCATGGCAAGACCTCGATCTCCCCGAGATACACCTCATCCGACGCCAATGCTGCCTCATGGTCGTATGCCGGCATGCGCACACCGGTTACCGGGTCGTACAGGCCTACATAGAGCGCATAGCTCCCCGCTGGCTGGCCGGTCAGGTCGATCACCCGCTGATCGATGACATATTCGCCCTCGCGCCACCCCACCGTTGGACGCTGGCCATTGGCCGGAGGGCCGTCGTGCTGCGCCACCAACACATCTCCTCGACGCAAATGCGCAAAGACGACCTGTTCGGGCATGTCAGAAGGCGCAAGGGCATGCCAGACGAGCTCCAGGTTCAGAGACGCATGAGTAACTTGCTGCGACCATCCAACGAGAGCGGCAGCATCTCCAAAGCGATAGTGACACGCCTGCTGCGTCCTCGGCTGCTCATACAGCCCGGGCCAGCGAACGATCGGCCGAGGCTGTAGCGTAACCTGGTTACCGATTGCGGCGCTAGAGACGGCATCTGTAGCCTGCAGGCGGGTGCCACTATCGGCATCATACAGGCCGATCGAGAACCAGTACTGCCCCGCGAGAGCGTCGACCGGCACATCGACTTGATAGACGTCTTCGATCAGCTCGCCTGAACGCCAGGCCTGCGAGTTGTGTTCGTTACTGAACGCCACCTGGTCTTGCTGAGCGATGAGCGCCCCCTGTTCATCGATGACGTGCACAAAGCCGTGCAGCCGCTCATCGGTCTCGTGCATCGTACGCCAGTAGAGCACCAACTCAAAGGCGCCACCGGGCTCGGCCACGAGTTGACGGATGCCATAGCGCTCGAGCCGAATGTCTGTTCCTAGATTGACGTGCGCGTCAAAGACCGACTCGCCAGGCTGGGGCTTGGCCAGGATATCGTGATAGCCCCACTTGAAGGCCAGCGCATAGTGCTCTCGCGCCCAAGAGGTAAACGTCTCGCTCGAGTCGAGCTGTTCGTCCCACAGCAAGATCACCTCGGCAGCGTCGTCTTGAGCCACGCCGATGAGCGTATCTGGCCCCAACAGGCCAAGCTGGATGCGCTTCTTGGTGACGGTGGCCAGTTCGGGCGGCACGGTGCTACCCGCTCGGAAAGGGATCATGTGATAGTCGCTGATGGCCACTGCGCCGTCCGGATACCGTTCTTGCAGAAACCGCACGGCATGCAGCGTGCTCTCATAGGTCGGCGCCTGCGCCAGATCGGCGTTGGCCTTGATGACGGTAGGCATTGCTACGAGCTGAGCGCCGACCCCCAGCGCGGCCACAGCCACGCCCAGGCTGACTTTGCGCGATTGCACGGCGTCACCAAGGGCCTCAAAGGCGCTGGCCCCGACGATGCCCAGGGGATAGAGCAGCACACTGAGGTGGTGTCTGGGCCACATAGGCGATCGGATCAATAGCACCGCCAGCACTGCCGCTAACCAAGCCCCCATCAGCAAGCCCGCCGGCCGCCGCCGCAGCACAGTCACCCAAAGGCCACAAAAGCCAAGTGCAGCGATGCCCCAATGCTCGCCCAGATAGGCGCCTATCTTGAGGGCATGCTCCCAGATCTTGAGCTGCATGCCAGCGCTCTCAAGCTGCGTGGCCATGAATTGGCGCCACATGTCGGTCGGATGCTGCACCACCAGCGCCAAGGCCAGGGGCAACCCAGCCGCCAGGCCCCAAAGCACGGCTGCGCTCAGGGCCTCTCGCCGGCTCGCTCGCTGTCGCCAGAACCAGACGAGACAGGGCACCGCCACCAGTATAGCGCTGGCTTTGACGTATAGCGCAAGCGCCATAACCAACCCTGAGATGATGAGGCCCCGCCTGCTATGCCGTGTATCGCAACTCACGAGGATGGCCAGCGAGACAACGGCCAGCGACGTCGCCGGCAGGTCAGGCGAGATGGCCGCACGAGACAGCCAGTAGTAGTTGGGCACCAGCGCCACCACCGGCGCCACGAACAACGCGGGTATCTCGCCACTCAGCCGCCGTGCCACGAGCGCAGCGCCACCCAAGCCCATGGCGGCAATGAGCGCCACAGCCGCGCGTGCAGACTCAATACGAGACCCCAGCAGGGCAAAGGCAAGCTGGACGATCTGCACCATGCCCGGAAACTGGTCTGTCCAGATGTCGCGATAGAGCGCAAACCCCTGCTGCAAAAGGCGGGCGCGCATTGCATAGAGTCCCTCGTCGGTCGTCCACTGAAAGCCTCCGAGGTGGGTCCACTGCCAACTGAGGAACAGTGCCAGTTCGGCTAGCAATGCCCCCCAGAAGAGCCAGTGTCGCCACCGCGGGGTGCTCATCCGGTCGCTGCCACGATGCGTACAGGGGTGTCGAGCAGCAAACGGTCATCCTGCTGTCGCTTCCCGTCGACGGCTAGAGGCACCCGTTGATTGTCATTCGCCGGCTCATACATGCCGATCTCAACACGATAGTCTCCAGGGGCGGCATCGGCATCGACCGGCACCGCATAGTGCTCCGCAACATAATCACCAGCACGCCACGTACTTGTTGGCCTGCGACCTCCCATTGGCGGGCTGTCGAGTTGCCCCTTGACCAAGCCACTGGCGTCCAGCAGGTGCCGGAACACCGTATAGTCAGCGCCAACGTCCTCCAGAGCCTGCCAGTACAGGGTGATTGACGCCACCCCATCAGGGCTGGCCTGGTCATCGAGGTCATACCCCAGAAACACAATCTGATCGCCCAGAGTAGCCCGCTGGCTGAACTCGGGCTGAGGCTCGTGCAACAGTCGGCCCCTCACGGCGATCTCGGCCAGCTCGGCCTCAGAGTCGTTTGGCTCGCCTGAAGGGGAGGCAAGTCGTACCTGCAGCGTGGCCGAGCTCCAGGGCGCGTCGGCAGGCACGGTGAGGCCATACGTGGCCGCCAGCAATTCGCCACTACGCCAGGCTGACGTGGGATACGCCGTCGAGACATCGTCACGCTCCAGGGCGATGGCCTCCCCGTCGGCGCCTACGAGCGACAGCTCAACAGCATAGTCGGGCCGCGTCTCGCCCACAGCGCGCCAGTAGAGTACGACAGCAAGACGCTCATCGGGATAGATATCATCGACAACCTGGCCCCACCCAACCAGATCAAGCCCTTGTGCCAGACTGATCGTCTCGTCGTGCATCGGCCGAGTCTGTGCTTGGCCGAACCACGGCGACGGAAGCACCTCGATCTCGCCCAGATCAACCTCGAGGCCCAGCTCCTGGCCTGCTGCGTTACGAGCCACAGGGTGCTCATCTCCCAACCGATCACGCAGCCCGAGCAACATGCGATAGCGGCCAGGCATGATCTCAGGAGCGAGCTGAATAGCCGCATGGTGCTCGACGCGAGAGCCAGCCACCCACTCTACCGTGGGCCGCAGAGATTCGTCGAGCAACCAGGTGTCGCCCTGCCCCCAGCGTTGCCCAGCATCATCCAGAACATGCAGATAGAGCTGATAGTAGTGGTCTATCGGCTGCTCGACGCGCCATGTAAAGCTGATGCCCGCGCCGCTACCGAACCTGCCCTGCCCTGGGGCCAACGCGTAGCTCTCTAGAACCAGAGGGCCATAGTCGATGTCGACCTGCCGCGCAGGCGTGCGGTCAAGAAAGGAGACCTCATCATCCAGCTCGAACGCCGTGACCACCACGTCGAGCGGCTCCTCCCTCATAGAGACGGCGCCATGGGTGCGCAGCTGGTGCTCGACCCATCTGGCCAGCGGGCTTGGGTTTTTGTGCCAGTAATCCACGAACCAGACTCGATCGGCAACACCGCGGATTTGGTCTAGCTCCTCTAGCACCTCGTCCTGAGTGGCCAGCGGGTCGACCACATACACCGGCAGATCACCGGCATAGTCTTCAGAGAAGGTAGACGGCCGGCCAAGCAGGACGGCGTCTCGCTCAGGGTCGGCATTAGTAGCGATGATATCGATGGCCGTCTGCGTCGCCTGGTTCTCATAAACATAGACATAGTCGATGCCGTCGATGGCCACGACGTGGATGGGGTTGCCCCGATCATAGTACCGCCCCAGCATCGCTGGCTCCAGGCGGCGCTGGACCTCGTTGATGTAACTCACCACATACCGCACGGTGGCAGGGTCGTAGCTAGACTCGTGCACAGCACTACCATCGTAAAAGGGAGCAAAGCCTGGCAGCGCCCGCGAACTGGCCGTACCAGAGCGCTCGTCCAGTTGCGAGTTCAGGTAGGCGGCCGCTTGCTCGAGGCCCTCGCCCCAGCCCACCAGCAAGACGTGCCTGGCCGCTCGAATGCCGCCCAGCAGCGGATTGTAGTAGGTCAGATAGTACGGCCGACGGGCTAACACGCCACTGCCTGTAAAGGCCAGACCAACGACCAGCACAGCCACCGTTAGCGGCATGGCCCACTGCCGTAACCTTCGCGGGAAGCGCGCACACAGCCAGCCAACAGCCCCCCACAAGCCAACGGCCGCCAGAATATGGACAAAGGGCAAGACCGGCAGCAGATAGCGATCGAACTTTTTCTGGCCCAGGGTCATAAAAACAGCATAGAACAGCACAAAAGCGCCGACTACCCAAAGGTCAGTTCGGCGCTCGTGCTTGCGCACCAGCCAGACCGACGCCAGCACCAAGCCGAGCATAGAGAGAGGTGTCAACCTAAACGCCAGCGCGACAGGGTAAAAGGCGACACCAGGATCAGGCCGCGGCGCCCCCCAGAAATAGTTCGAGTTGGCATGTGGGTGCCCAGCGTAAAAGAAGGCCGTGTCGAGCACGAGCTTGAGTGTCGCCCGCGGCTCTACCCACATGGCGGGCCAGGCAACAAAGGCGGCCAGAGTGAGTGCGCCAAGCCACAGCGCCATTCTTCCAGCAGCCACTTGAAAGCTCGAGCGCTTGGTCAACCACTCGCTCCCGATCACCAGACCCGCAAAGGCGATCATGAACATGGCCGGCGACTTGTTGATCACCGCGAGACCGCTGGCGGCGCCCGATAGCACCCACCAGACCCAGCGCGACGACCTGCGGGCCAGCATCAGGCAGAGCGTGCCCAGCAGCATCAGATGAGTGGTGACGGCATCGAGGTGCAGCAGGCGCGAATGCGCGGTGAGGAACGGGTCGAGCAGCAGCAGCACACCCGCGACAGCAGCGATCCTGAGGCCAAAGAGCCTAGCCAGTAACAAGACGCTCAGTCCAAGACAGATCGAGGTGAACAGCACCACGCCTCGGCGGGCTGCAAACAGAAGACGCCCCAACTCGCGCGGCCGCTCCGGCCCATGCTCCTCGATGATATCAGAGATGCTGGGATTACGACACACCTCGAGCCATGGCTCGTCGAGGCTTACGTCCATCAAGGGCGCGCCAAGCCACATGGTGATGACACCAGGGTGTCCAGTCTGTCGCGTCTGAGTCAGATCACCAGCACGCAGCCCCCGATAAAAGTTCACACTGCGGCATACCCATTTGGGCTCATCGGGCGTGATAAAGACGTCTAGCCTCGGCAACCTGATGGCGAGCGCCAGGGCGGTGAGCAACAGGGCCACGACAAGGCTATGCCATGTGAGAGGCCGATCTGTGAGTTTACTGGTCTGCTGCATCGTAGTGTTTACTGCCTCGACTGAACGTCGATGTTGCCCAATGACACGTGGTCGCCCAGCATCTGACCGTCAGGGCCCGTTACGGCGAGCCTCTCGCCAGTCTCAAGACGGTACAGGCCGACCACCAGCTCGTGCTGGCCGGTCGGCACATGATCACCGATCCAGACAGTATGTCGGTCAACGACCACCTCGCCTGGCTCCCAGCGGTCGGTCGGAGCGTTGCCGCAGCGCGGCTGCGTATCTTTTTGTGCCCAGGCCACACCAGGCTCCTCGACGTGCACAAAGACGGTGTACCCTTCGGGCACCTGGCCGAGCGCCTGCCAGTAGAGCGTCACCGTGAACGACTCATGGGCGCTCACCTGCCGGCGATCGATGGCATAGCCTGCCAGATCGATCTGCTCAGCAAACCTCGCTCCGATCTCTGCCTGCATCCCCTCTAAAGGGTACAAGCGGGGCTGCCCCGTATCGTACCAGGGGCTGCTCAGTTGACGATCCCAGGCCCTGCTGAGCGGCTCAACATCGTACTCTGCATAACCGATCGTGGCCGGCCGCAGCTCGTAGATCTCGAGCGTGGTACGGCCTCGTTGGTTGACGCGACCGATGAGGTCATAGGCCTCGGCGATGCGCGCCAGCGGCGCCTTGCGTTCGTCCTGCACGTTAGCGGCCATGATGTAGTAGCGGGGGTCGCTCCCGCAGGTTGGCTGTGCCCGTGTGTACCACCGGGTGATGTGCAGCTCTTCGTTGGTTTCATAGTCGCCAGATAGCACACCCTGCGCATAGAGCTGGCCTACGACCTTCCAACCAGCCCGATAGGGGAACCCAAAAAGACCTTGTTCGGGCAGATCGTCACCATAGGGCACCCAGAAAGCGTGCACGCGGTGCTCAGGATAGGTGCGCTGATACTCGGGCTGATGACTGATAAAGACGATCGCCAGATAGCCCGCTGCCATGAGCAGACAGGGCGCTGCAACCGTGGGCACCACCCAGCGCTGACGGCCCAGCGCCGCTTGCCAGGCTGCCAACTGCTCGGCCACCAACAGCACGGCACCGGGGAAGAGGATGTACACATGCGTACGCGGATCCCGAAAAGCAAACATAAAGACCACGAAGGGGATGCCCGCCCATAGCAGGACAGGTCGCGTGAGTGGCGACCGGGTTTTGCCCGGAATGGCCGCAACCACCAGCACCACAAACAGCACCCCTACCCATTCTTGGCCCTGATAGCGCCAGAGCTTGGGTGAGGCAACTGCCTGAACCATGAGCACAGCCAGAGCGACGGGCAACACCCACTTGAGCGGCGTGTTGCGGCCCGTACGAACCATCAACTGCCACAGCAGCACTGCCCCGAGCAACGCGAGATAGTAGACGGCATTGTAGACGGTGCCAATCTCTAGCAGGTGCCCCAAGTTGTTGTATGGCGGTGTATCGCCTAGCCGCCCGGCCAGGTACCCAGCAGTATTTGCAAAGGTATCACTGCTCACATAGGGGACATAAAAGGCCGCTAACAGCAACAGACCCAGCACCAACGGCCCGACCAGTCGCCGTACTGCTGCCCCTAGCCCATAGCCAGCGCCGACCAAGCCGCTGATGATCAGCCAGGCGGCAGGGATTGCAGCAAAAGCAGCATCGGTGTGCGCGAGCGTCCCCAGAGCCAGAAACAGCGCGCAGAGCCAGACATAGCGTCCAAGATGGGTCTGCCGATAGAGCAACGCCATCAGCAGCCCCAGAGTACTCAGAAAGAGCACCAGGCTCTGATACTGCACGATGCGGCCGAACGCCAGGAAGAACCCGTTCAACAGCGTCAGAATCGCCACCCACACGGCTGCCCGTAGCCCCATGGCTCGTCGACCAAGTTCATAGAGTGACAACACTGCCAGCACGTTGGCCAGAGCAAAGGGCAGCCGCACACCCCACTCATTGGTGGCCATGCCCTGCGAATAGGGCAAGAGCGTCAGTAGGATCTCAGCGGGGCCCTTGCGATGCAGGAACAGCACGTCATCGCGCCCTTGGATGGCGGCGGCAGCCTTGTGCAGTACGGCCACCTCATCTCCCTGGAACTCGCTGTAGCCGAGGTTGATCAACCGCGTAGCACAGGCGATGATGGCCACACCCAGCACCACCAGAGCGTCGCGACGCTCAAGTCGTTGCATACGCCCACGATAGGGCCACACAACATTGCCCGCCAGCAAAATGCCCACCACAGCTCCATAAGCGCCAATCGAAAGCTGTCGCGTGAGTTGGCCGGGGATACTGTGCAAGGCGAGGGTGACGATCAGGTCAAAGGCATAGCCAAGCCCAAATGCGATGAGGCCTGCCTCAACCGGGTGATGCCCCTCGTGCCTGCAGAACCACAGGCGGTACAGCAACCACCCGGGCAAAACCGGGCCAATGAGCAGCGATGCAGCCGCCCTAAGCGCTGGCCAGGGCGTCCACAAAAGCACCAATACGCCGATGGCAAAGGCGGCAGCAGTAGACAGCAGAACCCGCCAGGGCAAGTGGCGCGACGGAGAGCCACTCTGCACTGAACGTCTATCCGGCATCGGGCGTTCCACGGCTAAAGTCCACGACTTCTCGGACCCGGTAGGTCTTGAGGCCTTGCGTCTCATAGTAGGTGCGCATGACCATCTCTCCCAGTAGTCCAATAGAGATCAGCTGCAGCCCCATGACCATCAGCAGCACCGCTAGAACAAGTGCGGGGCGGTTACCCAATGACTGGCCCATAAAGAGCTTTTGCGCTGTGAGCCACAGGCCTAGCAACACGCCGGCCCCACCCAGCACCACGCCCCATTTGCCAAAGATGCGGACGGGCCTCGTCATATAGCCCTGCAAGTAACGAATGGTGATCAGGTCGAGCAGTACGCGAAAGGTGCGCCCAATGCCGTACTTGCTCTTGCCAAAGCGACGCGGGCGATGATTGACCGGCACTTCGGTCCAACGTGCCCCCAGCCAGGCAGCGATGTCAGGGATAAAGCGGTGCATTTCACCGTAGAGACGCATGTCTCGGACGATTTCGAGCCGATGGGCACGCAATGAGCAGCCACGGTCGTGTACATGCACACCCGTTGTCTGCGTGATCAGCCAGTTGGCAATCCGCGAGGGCAGCTTGCGGCTGACCAGCGCGTCTTTCCGATCGGTGCGCCAGCCAGAGACGACATCATAGCCCTCCGCCATCTTGTCCAAGAGCGCAGGGATGCTGGCAGGGTCGTTCTGCAGATCGGCATCGATGGTAATAACGATGTCCCCAGTGGCGTGGTCGAAACCGGCGCTAAAGCCTGCCGTCTGCCCATAGTTGCGTCGGAACCGAATGACCTTGATGCGATGATCGCGCCGCGCCAGCTCCTGCAGCAGCTCAAAAGAGTGATCACTGCTGCCATCATCCGCACAAAGCACCTCGTACTCGAGCCCCAACGGCTCTAGCACGCTTGTGAGCTGGTCGTAGAGATACTGGATGTTCTCTTCTTCGTTGTAGACCGGCACAACGATAGACAGGTCCATCAGACACCTCCCTGGCCTCTCTATGAGCGCCTCTGCTTCATCTCGCTGACCGCCCGCGCTGCATACAATAGCGCTCCGACCAGGCCCGTCAGCACATTGATCAGGTAGAACGCCAGCGACATGGCGATGGCCTTGGGCGCCGTGGTAAGCCCCGTGCCGGCAAAAGCCAGTACATATGCCCCTTCGCGTGTGCCCAGGGCGCCCACAGAGGGGATCATCATCGAGAGAGAGATGACGGGCATCAGCCCAACAAAATAGAGAAACGGGAGCCGCACCCCCAAGGCGAGGGCGATGAGATACACCATCGCGAAAAAGACGCCATAGAACGCAAACGAGTAGAGCAGCGACTGCCTCAGCGCGCCCTTTCCGCAGGCGTGCACCGTCTCATACAGGCCAGTCAGGGTGCGACCAACCTTGCCCGGCAGAATGCCGAGCAATCGGTCGACCAGCCGTCTCTGGTACAGCAGCCAGGTGCTCACAAGCCCTGTGACGCAGATCGCGAGCAGCACGATCCCCTCGAACCGCGGCAAGGCCGGCGCCACAAATGGCCAGGCCAAGAGCCCCATCGTGAACAGAGCCACCAGGCCCACCAAACGATCCACCAGCACGGTGCCCACCGATTCCGAAGTGCGGTGGCTGTAACGATTCAGCTCATACATCTTGACGGCATCGCCGCCAAAGCCTGACGGCAGGAATGTGTTAAAGAAGGTGCCCACATAATACAAGTACGCCAGACGCCCAACGGGCACCGGCACATCGACTGCCACGAGCAGGGCGCGCCAGCGGTAGGCACGAATGACCTGTGTCGTCTGAAAGAGCAGTGCAGCCGCCAACAACAGCCAACGGTTTGCCCCAGAGAGCGCTGCCAGAGCCTCCTGAGGGTCAACCAGCCGAGAGAGCAGCAAAAGCAGCCCGAGGCTGACCAGTAGCTTGATGATGTTGCCGAGCTGCCTTTTCACGCGCCTGTCCTAGTTAAACTGCGGCGCGGCGCATTATAGCATCCGGCCAGAACACGGTCAAAGCCCCTCCAGCGGACGGCCCCGCCTGCCCGTCCACTGTTGGCACGTGCAGTTGGTGTCGCGGCAGACGGCCGCTATACTTGGCCCCAGGATAGGAGGCGCCACCATGACCATGCCCGCCCATGAACTCGAGCAGCGTCTCGCCAAGGCCGATACGCTCTATGCCGATCTTGCTCTCGATCAGGCTGCTGTAGCCTTTCGTGACATCATTGCCGATATCCCCGGCTGCTATGCCGCCCATCTCGGCCTCGCGCGTACACTCACTCGTCAACGCGACCACGAGGGTGCCCGCCAGGCTGCCATGCAGTGCTTGGCGCTCGATCCAGACCGTGCCGAAGGCTACCTTGCCCTGGGCGTACTGCAGTTCTTGCTCGACGAAACGAGCGAGGCGCGCCAGTCGCTCGCTCGTGCGCTAGAGCTCGCTCCCAGCGACCCCGAAACACTGTTGACACTAGCCCAGGTTACGGCAGACGAGGGCGATCACGAGAGTGCCTTGACGCTTTTGGGCGAGGCCCGCGAGGCCATCGCCAATTCCTCTAACGAGAACGAGCGTGACGCTCTTTTGGCGCTGGCGTGGCATGCCCAGACGTACCTGCATCTCACGGCCAGCGATAACGCCTCGGCACGCGAGGCTGCCCAAGAGGTTATCGCACTAGGCGACGCCAACCGTTACGCGGCCTCACTGGCTTACTCGAATCTCGGCATTCTAGAGGCTCAGCAGAAGAATTATGAGCAGGCCATCGACTACCTCGAGCAAGCCTATGAGATGAATCCCCACTTTTATCGCGCGGCTAGTGCTCTTGGTCGGATTCTGGTGCTCCGTCGACAGCATGCTCGCGCTGCTGAGGTGATGGCCACCGTCACAGAGCACCCCTTCTCTGACGCGGCGATGGACCGCTATGTCTATGGCATGGCGCTGGCCAAGTCAGGCCAGCGCGACAAGGCTCGCGAGCAGTATCAGCTGGCCTTGAGTGCCGGGCTGAAAGGCATCTTCCGGGTGCAGGCGCTCTGGCAGACCGTTTGGCTCAGTCAATGGGGGCGCTATGCAGTCATCGGCGTGGCTCTGGCTGCGGTGCTGGCCTATGTGCTGCTTGTGCAACCCGATGGTAGCGCCATCTCGCTGCTGGTAGTGGCTGCAGTGATCCTGCTGATGCAGTTCGGGTTAGGCAAAGTACGTCGCTAGGGCAAGAACCCAGGCCTTTGCCTCTACGTCAGGCGTGTGTTACCATCCAACAGGTCGACGGTAGCCTCGATGTGGCTATCCCAAGCGGCCGCGATGTGATGCTGCACTTTGAGTAGGCGGCCATTTATGCCCGGCACCGTCAAGATCAATCTGCGCGACTTTTATCTGCGCCACGCCACCCAACCCAGCCTGGCCAGACGTGCGCTGGCTACCGGAGCGATGGCACTGTTCGTCGGTGCGCCCATCGGCATCCTGGTTGGGTTGCTCGGCCCTGTGCTGGGCGGCGGCGCAGTGGTGGCCCTCGGCGTGGCGTACGTATTGCTGCGCAGCCCCCTTGCAGCTCTCCTGGCAGTTCTGGCAGTGGTGTTCTTGCTGCCCTTTGCCGCCCTGCCCATTGATATCGGTTTTGCGCCAACCTTCCTCGACCTGACGCTCGGCGGCGCGTTTGTTGTGTGGCTCAGCCGCGTGGCGCTTCATAAAGACCGCGAGTTGATTGCGGAACTACCCATTGGCGGCATGTTCGCCTTTGCGACGCTGGCAATCTTTTCGTTCATCATCGGTCTCAGCCACGGCCCGCTGACTTCGACAGTGCTGCGCCGCTTTGCCGAGATCCAGTTAGCCATCTTTTCATTTGTGCTCGTGCTCAACGTCGTTCGTACTCGCGATCAATTGCTCATCGCCGCTCACGGCGTGGTCGCAGGAGGCGCCGCAGCGGGGGGCATCGGCGTATTGCTCTATGTGTTGCCTCGCCCCATGGCCTTGCGCGCACTGAATGCCCTCACGGCGCTTCGCTATCCCGGAGGCGATGTGCTGCGCTTTATCGAGGACGATCCCAGCCAGCCACTGCGGGCCATCGGCACATCGATCGACCCGAACGTCTTGGGCGGTGTGCTGATCTTTACCACGGTGCTGGGGGTAGCGCTGCTCCTCAACTCTGAGGCCATGCTACCTCGCTGGTTGCTGGGTGCCATGGTGGGCCTGTCTGCGCTCTGCCTGATGCTTACCTTCTCGCGAAGTGCCTTTGTGGGCCTGGCCGTCGGAGTGGGCCTCTTGGGGCTGCTGCGCTACCGCAAACTCATCTGGTTCGGCGCTGCTGTCATGGTCTTGATCATACTCCTGCCTCAGACACAGGCCTACACCCAGCGCCTCATCGAGGGCTTTCAGGGCCAGGATCTCGCCATGAAGATGCGCTTTGGAGAGTACAAGGACGCGCTGACCTTGATTCGGCGCCACCCATGGATCGGGGTGGGCTTCAGCGGCACCCCTGAGATTGACACTTATCTCGGGGTCTCGAGCGTGTACTTGCTCATCGCCGAGGAGATGGGCGTCATCGGCCTAGCGGCGTTTCTTGCCACAATGGCTACCTTTATGGTAAGGTTCCTGACACGATGCCATACACTCAAGACCGACCCGCTGCTGGCAGGCATCGGGTATGGCACAGCGACGGCGATTGCGGGCGCGCTGGTGGCGGGCATCGCTGATCACTATCTGTTCAACCTAGTATTTCCGCATGCAGCGCTGCTGTTGTGGACAATGCTCGGTCTGAGCGCGGCAACCCTGAGGATTGTGCAGATGCCGCCCACGCAGGCAAACGATCGCAGGCACTGGGTGGTGCGGGCTTTTCTTCCAGACCGCCCTCCACGGGCGGGGCGCCAGTAGACGAGTTGTGAGGAGCCAGTGAATTGAGAGAGGGCCAGATTGCCCGTGTGATGGGCGTGGTGGTCGATGCGCGGTTTCGCGTGGGCGACCTTCCTAGCATTGCGAGCGCACTGCTGGTGAAGAAGGATGACGGCAGCGACCTCGTGATCGAGGTGCAAGAGCATGTTGACCCCGCAACGGTGCGCTGCATCGCCATGGCATCGACCTCTGGCCTCGGGCGCGGCATGCGTGTCGTCGATACGGGTCAGCCCATCCACGTACCGGTGGGCGACAGCACCCTCGGCCGCATGTTCAACGTGCTGGGCCAACCCATCGATGCTGGCCCCGCGTTGCCTACTGACGCACCCACCAGCCCGATTCATCTGGACGCCCCCGACCTGCCGCAACAGAGGCTCTCCACGGAGATTCTCGAGACGGGCCTCAAGGTCGTCGATTTGCTCACCCCATATGGACAGGGCGCTAAAATCGGCCTATTCGGCGGCGCAGGCGTGGGCAAGACGATGCTGGTCATCGAGCTGATCCGGCACAGCATCAACACGCAAGACGCGGTGGCGGTGTTTGCCGGCGTGGGCGAGCGCACCCGTGAAGGCAACGACCTCTGGGAGAGCATGAAGGACAGTGGCGTCATCGAGTCGAGCGTGCTCGTCTTTGGACAGATGAATGAGCCGCCCGGCGCGAGACTGCGCACACCGCTCACGGCACTCACCATGGCCCAGCATTTCCGTGACCACGGTGGGCGAGACGTGCTGCTGTTCATCGACAACATCTATCGCTACGTGCAGGCCGGCGCCGAGATCTCGGCACTGCTGGGGCGCGTGCCCAGCGCTGTCGGCTACCAGCCTACCCTGGCCACCGAGATGGGCGAGCTGCAAGAGCGCATTACCACAACTACCCAGGGCGCGATCACGTCGGTACAGGCTATCTATATCCCCGCAGACGATATCACCGACCCAGGCGTGGTAGCGGCTTTTAGCCATCTCGATGCCATTACGGTGTTGACGCGTCGCCTTTCGAGCCAGGGATTCTACCCTGCCGTCGACCCCCTGGCATCATCATCCAAGATGCTCGAGCCGCGCTTCGTCGGTATTGAGCACGTACGCATCGCCAACGAGGTCAAGTCAGTGTTGGCCAAGTATGAGGCCCTGCAGGACATTATCTCGATCCTTGGCACCGATGAACTGTCGGAAGAGGACCGGATGGTGGTGCACCGGGCCAGGCGGTTGCAGCGGTTCTTGACGCAGCCGTTCTTTTCGAGTGAGCAATTCACGGGGCAGCCAGGGCGTTACGTCCCCGTGGGGGAGACATTGCGCGGCTTTGATGAGATCCTGCAGGGCAAGCACGACGAGTTGCCCGAGCAGGCTTTTTACATGGTCGGATCCATCGACGACGCCATCGAGAAGGCCGCTGGATTGTGAGAGAGACGGTGCAGCTCGTCGTGGTCTCACCTGAAGCCGTTATTTATGCGGGCGAGGCATGGTGGGTTCAGATCCCCCTCGCCGACGGCATGCTGGGCGTGTGGCCTGGCCATGCCCCGCTGGTGGCATCGCTCGGGCCAGGAGAGATCGCTTACGAGAACGAGGACGGCGCCACAGCGATCCCGATCGATGGCGGCACGCTGCGGATCGACGCTGAGCGCTGCGTGCTGCTGGTGGGCGGCAACGATGCCGATGTGCTCGCGGACCATGATGGCTTATTTGAGCATGCTCTAGAGGGGCTGGGAGAAGCGTTCTCGGATGAGGAGATCGAGGAGTTTGGCCTGTGAGCGCTGTTGGACAGCTGCTGACAGGGCTGGGGCTCGGCCTACTCTGTACGGCTGTTCATCTCGTCGTCTTGCGTCGAGAGCTGTGGGTTGCCGAAGCACTGCCGGCATCGCGCGCCAGAGGACGGCTCTTGCGAGGCTTGCCTCTGCGCCTGCTGCTATGGACGCCAGCCATAGCGCTTGTGGCGCATGTGGGTGCGGTGGCCTGTGCCGGGCTGGCATTGGCCTTGTGGCTCGGCCGCTGGTGGCTGGTAAGGAGAGCGGAACGAAGGCTGGCGGGTTTGGCGAGGTAGCACGTGGGTATCCAGAGTGTCTTTCCGAAAACGCTAAACATCGGCCCCTGGTCGGTGAGCGATACGGTGGTGTACACCTGGATCGTAATCGCCGTATTGGCGCTATTGGCGCTGGTCGGGTTTCGGCGCTTTCGGTCGTGGCAGCCCAAACGGTGGCAGCTGCTCATCGAGGTGTTGTGGGAGTATGTCGAGGAATTGGTCATCAATTCGGGTGGACAACCACAGAATGGCATGGTGTCCTACCTCGTAACGATGATCTTTTTCGTCGGTCTGGCCAACCTGTTGGGCCTCGTGCCGGCCTTCAAGTCTCCCACGCGTGATCTGAATACAACGCTGGCGCTCTCGCTGGTATCGCTGGCCTCATGCCACTACTTTGCCATTCGGAAGAACGGGTTAGTGGCCGATCTCAAACGGTTTGTCGAGCCCGTATTTGTGATTCTGCCGCTCACGGTTCTGGGTGAACTCAGCCGAGTGTTATCCATGGCGCTGCGTCTGTTCGGTAATGTGCTGGCCGGTGAGATTGTCAGCGCCGTGATGTATATGCTGGTGCCTTTGCTCGTCCCTTTGCCCCTGAATGCGCTGGGGGCCATCACCGGTGTGCTGCAGGCGCTGGTGTTCACCACACTGACCGTGGTCTTTATGCTCGATGCCATGGGCTCGGATGAGCCCGCTACTTGAAAGGAGCCGTAATGTCACCCGATCAGACCCTCAAGTTCGCCGTCGTCACCACCATTGTCGTTGGGGCATCTATCGTGCTGGGCACGATCACCGCAGCCATCATGGAGGGCAAGGCGGTGATGAAGGCGTTTGATAATATGGCACGCCAGCCCAGCGTGGCCGACCGCATCCGCGGCCTGCTGTTTGTGACGTTGGCCCTACTCGAGTCGACCGCCATCTATGTGCTGCTCATCTGCCTGATCTTGCTGTTCGCCAACCCATTCAGCAGCCTCTTTGGGTTCTAGGAGACACTCTATGCTCGACCTCGATTGGCGCACGGTTGTGAGCCAGATCATCAACTTTGTGGTGTTGTTGGTGATCCTGTACTATTTGATATTCCGGCCATTGCGCCGCAAGCTGGACGAGCGAAGCGAGGACCTGGCCCAGGCGCTCCAAAACGCGCGAGACCAAGAAGCCCAGGCCGCGGAGCTGCGGCGCGACTGGGAACAGCGCATGGCGGTGATCGACCGCACACGCGAAGAGATCCTGGCCACCGCAGCCGGCGAAGCAGAAGCTCGCACTGCTGAGACAATGCGCGAAGCCCGTCTACGCCTCGATGCTGCCACTGAGCAGATGCGGCGTGACATCCAAAGACAACGCGACGAGGTGGTCAGCGAGAGTTTTGGCGATATCCTTGATACCATCATGGGGCTATCTGCCAATGTGCTACAGTCGGTGACCACACGCCGCGCCCACGACGACTTGATCTCTAACCTGCTGGCGCAGATCTACCAGATGCCGCAGGATCAGGTAGAGGTTTATCGTCGCGTCATGGCAGGGCGTATGCCTACGGCCTTTGTCACCACGCCCGTGCCACTATCTGCCGAACAGACCCGCAACCTCACCGATGCGTTGTCATCGCTGATTGACCGCAGAATCGAGCTGCAAACTAGCGTTGACACTGGCCTGATCGCGGGCATCCAGATCCGCGTGGGCGATCGCCTGTTGGACAACACCGTCGTCAACGAGCTAAGCCGTGTGCGAGAGAGCGTCTCGCGGGGCATGGTCGAGCGGTTGGGCGTAGGAGAGCGAGATGCCTGACAGCCTCTTCTCTCAGAGCCGCGCCGACGTCGAGATCAATCCCGAGCTACCGCTCCTAGACGAGACCCCCTTCGCGGCCACCACCCGCGGAGGCGAGGCCACAGAATTGCCAGAACCGTTCATCGACCATCTGCTACACCAGCCTAGACGCTCGTTGGCCACCTTGCTCGAGACTATTCGAGTCAAGGGACGTGAGACTCGCGCAGGCGTATCGGTTTTCGACGTTGGCACTGTGCGCCAGGTGGGCGATGGCGTCGCGTCGATCTGGGGGTTGCCACAGGCGCGGACAGACGAGTTGGTGCGCTTTGCCAACGGTGTGTTGGGCCTGGTGATGAACGTCGACACTCACTGGACCGACTGCATTCTGCTGGGCTCTGACGAGGGCATACAGGGCGGCGACGTGGTATGGTCAACCGGACGACGCATCATGCTGCCCATCGGCGACCAGCTCTTGGGGCGCGTGGTTTCGCCCGTAGGGGTTCCTGTCGATGGCAAAGGGCCGATCTATGTCGACGAGCGCCGCTTCATCGAGCGCGAGGCGCCTAGCGTCGTCGAACGACAGGCGGTCGACACCAGCCTGCATACCGGCATCAAGGCCATCGATGCGATCATCCCCATCGGCCGCGGTCAGCGTGAGTTGATCATCGGCGACCGACAGACGGGCAAGACCACCATCGCGCTCGACACCATCATCAACCAGCGGGGCACCGGCGTGGTGTGTGTCTATGTGGCCATCGGTCAGCGCAAGAGCTCGACCCTGCAGGCCATCCGCACCCTCGAGCAGCATGGCGCCATCGAGCACACCGTGGTGGTCATGGCATCGCCTGACGACCCGCCGGCCCTGGTCTATCTGGCTCCCTATGCGGGCTGCACCATTGCCGAGGGCTTTCTCGACGAGGGGCGCGACGTCCTCGTGATCTACGATGACCTCAGCAAACACTCTGACGCCTATCGAGAGCTGTCACTGTTGCTCCGTCGGCCGCCTGGCCGCGAGGCCTACCCCGGCGACGTATTCTACCTGCACTCGCGGCTGCTCGAGCGCGCCTGCCGCCTGAGTGATGGACGTGGTGGCGGTAGCATTACGGCGCTGCCTATTGTAGAGACGCGACGTGGCAACATCTCGGCATATATCCCCACCAACCTGATCTCGATCACCGACGGACAGATCTACCTCGATCCCGAGTTGTTCAACCAGGACGTCAAGCCGGCGATCAACATCGGCCTCTCGGTGTCGCGCGTGGGCTCAGCGGCGCAAGAGCCGATCATGAGGCGGGTGAGCGGCCGGCTCAAACTGGCCCTCGCCCAGTTCGAAGAGGTCGAGCATTTCTCGCGCTTTGGCGCCGAGATCGATCGCGCTACGCGAGACCAGATCACCCGTGGGCAACGACTTCGCGAGGTGCTCAAACAGGATGCCGCAGCGCCGCTGTCGTTGGCGCAAGAGATTCTGATACTGGTGGCAGCCGACCGAGGCTATCTCGACGAGCTACCACTTGCAGAGGTGGGTCGCTATGAGGCCGACCTGTGGGCTTTTGCACAGGCAGAGCATCGTGGCGTTATCCGTCACATCGAAGGGGACCGCGAGCTTACACCAGAGATCGAACGCGCCATCACCGCCATGCTAGACGCCTTCCAAGAGACGCGGAGCTAGCCATGGAAGACATCGAGCGCATCAAAGAGCGTCTCGACAACATTCACAGCATCCAGCCCATCATTACGTCGCTTCGCACTATTGCAGCAGGCTCGTGGAGCAGCGGCCTGCGCCGGCTACAGGGCTGTCGCGAGTTCTCAGCAAATTTGCTTGATGTCATTGCTGATGTTTGGCCGCTTGTCGATACCGAGTGGGCCATGGCGCAGGGGTTCGTTCGAGAGACGCTCCCGCTGCGTAATGTGCTCGTTCTGGTGGTCGCCTCGGAGCAGGGACTCTGCGGAGCCTACAACGACACCGTGCTCACGGGCGCTGATGAGCTGCTTGGCCAGCTCAGGATCAAGGCTAACCAGGTGCAGGTTGCCACGCTGGGTGCGAGGGCGCTCGACCACTTTCGTCGCAGCAATATCGAGCCGGTGCGGGCCTACACAGCCCCAATCACTCGGCTGCCTTCGCTGGACCTGGTGGGTGAAATCAGCGACGATCTGCAGGGGATGTTGGCATCTGGGCAGTTCGATGCCATTGAGGTGGTCTACGCCCCCTACGTGCCAGGCCAGCTGGCCCCGCCAACGATGACGCGCTGGTTGCCAGTGAGCGCTGCCCTGCTCCCCTCGCGACAGGAGCAGTGGCCCCCGCCTATCATCGAAACGAACCCGAGCGTGCTATTCCAGCGCTCGGCCCGACAATACCGCGACGTGCGCCTGTTCGAACTCATCACTGAATCGGCTTGTAGCGAGCACGCCGCCCGATATCGATCGATGGACGCCGCCAGCACCAACCTCTCGAATCTGGTCGAAGAACTCACACAGAGCTATCATTCCGCGCGTCAACACGCCATCACCATGGAGATGCTCGATCTTGTGGCTGGTTCGGGCATGCTGCGCAAGCCCAGCGGACAGCGCGAATCTGACTAGAGCGCAAATCTCAGGTTGCGGCGCTTTGATCATGTGCTATAATGTTGGTGCAGTAACAGTGTTGCTCAGGAGATTGTCGCGTCGTGACCGAACCTTCAGAACCCTCAAGTACTGACCCGGACCAACCTGGTCAGTCCCCGAGTCCCAATCGTGCGGGCTCCGTCTGCCGAACTCGGCCTCTTCCGATCGTTTTCGCAAAACTGCACTTTCCATTGCTTCACCTCGAAACGAGGTGAGCTTTGCCGTGCCCCGCAGCGGTGCGGGCCTAGCGTCTGCAGAGGATCGCAGCAGTCTTGCGTTAATGTGAGGAGAAGATGGAATCGAGCAGGTTGGAGCAGTTCAAAGAGTACCGGCGCATCGCCGGTATCGATGAGATCGGGCGTCGCTACTTTGCGATGAACGCCTTTGACGGCATCTTGACGATGATCGGCGTCCTGATGGGGTCGCTGATTGGCCGTATCGCCGATCCGTTTATCGTCATCTACACAGGCCTCACCACGTCTGTGGCCATGGGCATCTCGGGCTTCTGGGGCGCCTACATGACAGAGGCCGCCGAACGCAAACACGAGCTGGCAGAGCTCGAACAAGCGATGCTGCGCGATCTGAGCGACTCGAAGCAGGCGCGCGCCGGCAAGTTCGCCGTTGTGGTGGTGTCGATCATCGATGGGCTCTCTCCTTTGCTGGCTGGCTTCGTGGTGATCCTTCCTTTCTTTCTGGCCGTTGCGCGGGTCGATATCCAGGTGTGCTACTATGCCTCGCTCGGGATTGCCATGCTCATGCTCTTTGCCCTGGGCATGTTCCTGGCCAACATCGCGCGAGATAACCTGATACGTTCGGGCATTCGCATGCTCTTCGCTGGCCTTGTGTGTGTTGGTCTTTCCTACGCCCTGGGCGTGGCTGGTGGGCACTAGCCAGTGATCTGGAGCCACGTCTGGAACCGCGTTGCGCTGCTGGCCGCGGGCATGCTGCTGGGCTGGAACCTGCCCCATTACTGGGCGGCACCACGGGACCGACGACGTGACTATGCTCTGCGTCTGGCCATCGGGGCCTTGCTGGGCATCGCGCTGATTGTGCCACTGGCGCTGGCCAACCCGGCAAGCGCGCTGGTTGGCCTGTTAGTGATCGCCTTCTGTGCCCTGGTGGCCTATGCAGGCAACGCGCGGCAACTGCTGAAAGCGCCGCTAGAGCCCCCCTACCTCGCGCCCGAGAATCGCTCATCTTGGACTGAGCTCACCACGATCTTCCTGGTGAGCGCAGGTGAACCGCTTACTTACGATGGCCCAGCGCCTTGGGCAGCCTACATGCGCTACCGCGCCTCTCGAGCGCAAGCCACGCCGCACTGGCTAGTCTTCGCACGGACCTGCGGCCGTGTGCGGCAGGCATACGCGCAGATGGGTGGTTCTAGCCCAGCGGCAGCAGCTCTGCAGACGCTGGCAGATGATCTGCATGCTCGGCTCGGCGAGCACGCAGCCATACACGTTCACACCATCTGGTCTGCCAACTCCCTGGCCGGTCACCTCCGACGGGCGCTGGCGGATGGGTGCCGCGAGATCGTGCTCGTCCCTTTGGGCCTCGAAGAAGCCGCGCAGGAGCAGCTTCGCGAAGCCGCCACTGCCTCGCGGGTGCGAGAGGCGGGCGTTGCAGTGCGATTTACACCTAACTTTGACCTCTCGCCATGGCTAGGCGCTGACGACGAGCGACTCGACCAGTTGTGGCAAGGGCACACCGTCGCGGTCCCTGAAGGGCCAGGGCAGGCTCTTGTCGCCAATCTGGCGGCCGTGCTCGATGCTCACCACCTGGAGACACGCTGACACCTTGGCGCCGCGGGCATTCGCCGCTATCATGGCATCATCCTCAATAAGGTTGGATGGCCATGCTGCAACGATCTGAGCCTACCTATATCGTCATCGTGGGCGCATCGGGCGATCTGACGCAGCGCAAACTCGTGCCTGCGCTACATAGCCTGGCCTGCGAAGGACTGCTCGATCAAGGTACGCGCATTGTCGGCCTCGCCCGTAGCCGCCTCGATCTTGACGCCTTTCGAGACCAGCTCTACCAGGGCGTGCAGTCCTATGCGCGCCTCAAGCCCACCATGTGCGAACGCTGGCCGCAGTTTGCCAATCGCATCTCGTATCTTGCGGGCGACTATGACAACCCCGAGACTTTCCGCCAATTGGCCCAGCACTTGCAGGCGCTTGACGACGAGTCGGGCCCGATCGGCAACGTGTTGTTCTACCTGGCCATCCCCCCCTTTCTCTATCCGATCGTTGTTGAGCAGCTAGGGGCTGCTGGCCTGAACCATCGCAGTGGAGGCTGGACGCGCATCGTCATCGAAAAACCCTTTGGCCATGACCTGTCGAGCGCTCGTCAGCTCAATCACCAGGTTCACAAGGTTTTCGATGAGCAGCAGGTCTATCGCATCGACCACTATCTCGGCAAAGAGACCGTCCAGAACTTGCTGATGTTCCGCTTTGGCAACAGCATCTTTGAGCCTCTATGGAATCGCAACCTCGTCGACCATGTACAGATCACCATGGCTGAGACGGTCGGTGTAGGGCACCGCGGTGGCTACTTTGACGGCGCTGGCATCTTGCGCGACATGTTTCAAAACCACCTGCTGCAGCTCCTTACCCTCACTGCGCTAGAGCCGCCAGCATCACTCAATGCCAAGAGCCTGCGCGATGCCAAGGTGCAGGTGCTCGAGTCGATCCGCCCGCTCAGCCCAGCCGACGGCATCTGGGGGCAGTATATCGGCTATCGTGCTGAGCCCAAGGTCGCACCCGACTCTAACACGCCCACCTTTATGGCACTCAAACTAATGATCGACAATTGGCGTTGGCAGGGCGTGCCGTTCTACGTTCGCACCGGCAAAGCCCTCTGCGCAAAGTCAACTGAAATCACACTGGTGTTCAAGCGCGTGCCGCACCACCTGTTCCCACAGACCACTGACCTGCGCCCCAACAGCATCTCGCTGTTCATCCAGCCTAACGAGGGTATGCATCTGCTATTCCAGGCCAAGGTGCCCGGCGCTGGGATGCAGGCAGAGCTGGTCAACATGGTCTTTCACCATGACACCCGTTTTGGTGCGGGCGCCCTGCCCGACGCCTACGAGCGCCTGCTGCTCGACGCCATCAACGGCGATGCCTCTCTCTTTGCACGCAGTGATGAGATCGAGCTTGCCTGGGCGCTGTGCGAGCCACTGCTTGGCCCGGTGATGCCTTTGCCATATGCCGTTGGCAGCGAGGGACCGATAGAGGCAGCCTTGTTCATCGCGGACGACGGGCGTTCGTGGCACCCCATGGCCGACGCCCATGAGGGTGAAGGGCTCGACGTGTTCGACTAGGTCTCTCAACGCTAACCCCATGCAGGCGGCAGGCCGACCGGCCGTGCTTTTGACACGCCTCTCTGGCGGGCCTATCATCTCGCCATGATCGGTGATCAGGACAAGCAGGACGCGCCAGCCAAAGGAGGCGGCCTGAGCCGCGCAATAGGCCTCGCGTCAGAGTTGGGTGTCGCAATGGGGCTTTTGTCGGCGGCCATGTTGCTGGGCAGCCTTGCGCTCGGCCGCTGGTTGGATCGTGTAGCCAGTAGCACGCCGGTCTTTACCATTGTGATGTTGGTGGTAGGCGCTCTGGCGGGCCAGGCAACCCTCTATAGAATGGCCACCAACGCCTCTGATCAGCTCGATGGTGGCGCGCGACACGCCGTCAACGGCCAGGCGCTGCGCTGTGCCATTGGCCTTGCCCTGCAGCTGCTGGCTCTCACAGCACTGCCTGCTGTGGCGGGCGCGGGCATCGGCTTGTGGCTCGATCACCTGTTACAGAGTGCCGTTCTATTCACCATTCTGCTAACGCTCGTCGGCTTTGGTCTGGGCATGGTCTTGACAATCAGAGCGGTACAGCGGCATCGCAGTCGGCAGGGGAGCGTCTGAGGCAGTGCGAAAACTCGTCGTCATCGTTGTTGCCGGGCTCCTAGTGCTGGCTAATGTCGTGACGCCCTACAAGGTAGAGCATGTTCACATCGAGATGCAGCCCGAGGTGCTGTGGCACATCGGTGGGCTTGGCATTACCAACACGCTCCTAACTGGTGTCTTGGCAGGCCTGTTGCTGGTGGTGGTCGGCAGCTTGATAACGCGCCGCCTGGTTGACGCTCCAAGCGGGCGTTCGGCGCAGAACATTGTCGAGGCCTTGTTCGAAGTGCTGTATGGCTATGTAAACTCGTTTGCAGGAGAGCGGGCACGCGCCTTCTTCCCACTGATCATGTGTTTCTTCCTGTACATCCTCTTGTCAAACTGGCTGGCGCTAATGCCAGGCGTAGGCAGCATCGTCCTCACCAGCAGCCAGAACGGGCAATCCGTGACCGCTCCCTTGTTCAGGTCAGCTACGTCTGACCTGAATGCGACGTTGGCGCTTGCGGTCATCTCAGTTGTGGCCTCGCAGGCGTACGGTGTGCGTTTTCGGGGCTGGTGGAAGCACCTAACGCGCTTTGTGGCCATCGAGCGATTCGTGGTATATGGCAATGACCTGCTCAAAGGCAGGCGCCCGTCTGCCAAGTCGCTCTTGCGTGGATTGCTCGATCTGTTCATCGGCATCCTCGAAATCTCGGAAGAGATCACCAAGGTGCTGTCGTTCGGTTTTCGTCTCTTTGGCAACGTCTTTGGTGGCGAGGTGCTGCTCGTCGTCATGGCCTTTCTCGCTCCCTACCTTGCATCACTGCCCTTTATGGGCATCGAGATGCTTAGCGGCCTGATTCAGGCCTTCATTTTCAGCGTGTTGAGCGCGGCCTTTTTTGCGCGCGCGACGACGGGCCATGATGACGTGCCTCCTCGCGAAGGCTTGCGCACGTCTGCCGAACGTATCTAGAGGCATAAGGAGACCATCATGGAGATCAGCCGCGACCTCATTGCGGGCCTGACTATCGCCCTGGGCGCTCTGGCGCCTGCCCTCAGTATCGGACGCCTGGCGGCGGCGGCGATGGAAGCTTTGGGCCGCAACCCTGAGGCCGAGCGTGGTATCAGTACGAACCTCATCGTTGCGCTTGCCTTTACCGAGGCCATCGCCATCTACGCGCTGGTGGTGGCGCTGGCGATCAAGTTCGTGCAGTAGGGCTCGAAAGGACATCTGCTTTGAAGGAGCTTGGCCTCGATCTGGGGCTCTTTGTCTCACAGGCGGTCAACTTTTTGCTGTTCGCCCTTTTGCTGTCCATGGCGCTGGTCAAACCGGTCATGCGTCAGCTCGAGCAGCGTGCCGAGCGCATCAAAAAGGGCCTGCAGGATGCAGAAGAAGCCGAGCGAATGGTGCGGCTCGCCGAAGCGCAGGCTCAAAAACTGGTCGATGAGGCCCGACACCAGGCTCGCGAGATCGTCGAGACGGCAACGCGCTCGGCCGAGCAGCAGAGGCAAGAGATCCTGGCTAACGCTCGGCAAGAGGCCTATGAATTACAGCAACGCGCACATGAGCAGTTGGCCCGCGAAGAGGCCGAGCTGCAGTTCGAACTGCGTGATGAGATGATCGCCGTATCGCTGGCGGCGGCATCGCGGCTGCTCGAGGCGGAGCTCGACGACGAGCATCACCGTCGTCTCGTCCAGCAGTTTCTCGATGAGGCCCGAAAGCTGCCCGTGGAGCGGACGTGATGGACCAGTCAACCAACAACAATGCGCCGCAAGCCAGTGGCGAAGACCTACCCCGTGCTCTCGTGCGCAGCGCAGTGCCTTTAGATGAGACCCAGCGCGCCGCCATCCTGTCATTGTGCCAGGAGCACCTGGGCGCATGTAGCAGCATTTCGTTCGAGGTGGACAAGGCAGTGCTGGGGGGAGTATGGCTGCGAATCGGCGATACCGTCGTGGACGGTAGCCTGGCAGGCAAGCTCGAGCAGTTGGCCCACCACCTGCGCGAGGCATTGCGAGAGGCGCTTACATATCATCGCCCGAGCCTGACATGAAATCCCATTCCGAGTTCGCCCCCATGGATGACCGCGCTCTGGCCGAGGCCATGTTGCGCGCCACGCGCGAGTACCAGTTCAGGCTTGAGCCCATCTCGATCGGCACCGTGATCGAGGTAGGCGATGGCATCGTCCGCATCTCTGGCCTGCACGACATCATGGTCGGCGAGATGGTCGGGTTCGACGATGAGACGATCGGGCTAGCGCTCAATCTCGAAGAGGACGTGGTAGGCGTGGCGGTGCTGGGCGACCATCAGCGCATTACCGAGGGCTCTGCCGTACATGCCTTGGGACGCATCATTTCGGTGCCAGTTGGCAACGGCCTACTGGGCCGTGTCGTCGATCCGCTTGGGCGCCCTCTGGATGATGAGGGCCCCATCTCAAGCAATGCCATGCGCCCAATCGAGCGCGTGGCCGCAGGGATCGTCGATCGCGAACCCATCCGTCGCCCGCTCGTCACCGGCATCATGGCGATCGATGCCCTCGTGCCCATAGGGCGCGGCCAGCGCGAGCTGATCATCGGTGATCGGCAGACTGGCAAGACGACGCTGGCCATCGACGCCATACTCAACCAGCATGCCGACGACGTGGTTTGCGTATACGTTGCCATCGGGCAAAAGATGTCCAACGTGGCCGAGACAGTGGCAACCCTGCGCCGGTTTTGCGCCATGGAGCACACCGCGATAGTGATTGCCGACGCTTCTGCGCCTGCGGCCGTGCAGTACGTGGCTCCCTACGCTGGCTGTGCCATCGCCGAAGAGTTCATGGAGCACGGTCGTGATGTGCTGATCGTCTATGATGATCTCACTAAACATGCGTGGGCCTATCGACAGATCTCGCTGTTGCTGCGACGACCGCCGGGGCGCGAAGCCTTCCCAGGTGACGTCTTTTACTTGCACTCGCGCCTGCTCGAACGAGCCGGTCGCATGTCTGAAGCCCTCGGCGGTGGCTCAATGACAGCGCTCCCGATCATCGAGACACAGATGGGCGACCTCGCAGCTTACATACCCACGAACGTTATCTCCATCACCGACGGGCAGATATTCCTCGAGAGCGAGCTATTCCATGGCGGCGTGCGACCGGCAATCAATGCCGGCCTATCGGTGTCGCGTGTGGCTGGTGCGGCGCAGACATCGGTGATGAAGACCGTAGCCGGCCAGTTGCGCCTGGCGCTGGCACAATACCGAGAGCTGGCAGCCTTTGCGCAGTTCGGCACAGAGCTGGACATCCATACGCAGCAGGCGCTCGACCATGGCGCCCGTCTTGTCGAGCTGTTCAAGCAGCCTCAGCATAGCCCGATCGATCCGGTGCACCAGGTGGTGCTCTACTATGCCGCCGGTCATGGGTACCTGGCCGATCTGCAGATCGAAGAGATTGGGCCATTCGCAGAGACGTTGATAGACATCCTGCGCGACTCGTATCAGGGGTTACGCAATGCCATCGAGATTCAGCAAGATCTGACGCCGCAGATCGTGCAACAGCTTGATCTGGTGTTGGGCGAGGCCAAGGCAGCTCTGCGGCGCGACGAGGGCTGAGAATGGCCACCCTGGCAGAGATCAAAGATCACATCAACAGCGTGTCTAGCATCGCCAAGGTCACCAACGCCTTGCAGGTGATGTCGGCCGCGCAACACCAGAGACTGCGTGCCCGGCTACAGGCCAGCGGCGCCTATGCCGAACTCTCGTGGGCAGTGCTCACACGTCTCGCCAGCGCCGCCTCCGATGCGCTCGGTGACGATCCGGTGTTCACCGGTCGTGCGCCAGTGCGAGCTGTAGCTCTGTTGGTGATTGCGGGCGACAGGGGTATGGCAGGAGACTATTACCAGGCGCTCAGCACCGAGGTGCGCCGTTTTGTGCAGAGCCAAGAAGCACCGGTGCGCCTGTTGGTTGTGGGCAGTCATGGCGGGCAGGCGCTTGGGCGCTGGCCCAACCGTGAGAGCGTGAACCTGCAGCTCACCACCAACATTCAGGTGGATGATCTATCTGTCCTGGCAAGGGCACTGCTAGACGCCTACCGCGCCCAACAGTACGACGCAATACACGTGGCGTACACGCGCTTTCTGGGAGGCGTGCGATTTAGCCCAAGCGTCGAGCAGTGGTTGCCGCTCCAACTCGACCTCGAAACGCCCAGACAGGTCATTTTCGAGCCAGCGCCCGAGCAGCTCTTGGCCGAGCTCTTGCCGGCGGTACTACGCTACCGGCTCTTTTCCCGCACTGTCGAGTCAATGGCTGCTGAGACCGCCGCTCGCATGATGGCCATGCGGACGGCCACCCGCAACGCCCAAGACCTGATCGGGCGGTTACGCACCAGCTACAACAAGGCGAGGCAGCAAACCATCACTAATGAAATGCTCGACATCATCGGCGGCGCTGACGCCGTCCAGCATGCGGGAGGCCCCCAATGACCAAAGCTGGGCGCGGCGTTGTCACACAGGTTATTGGCCCGGTGATCGACATTCGCTTTTCGCAGGACGCCCCTCCGCCTGTCAATCAGGCCGTTCGCATCGCCCTGCCTGAAGGCGGGGGCGTGATCGCCGAGGTACAGCAGCAACTTCGCCACCAGACGGTCCGCTGCATCGCCATGGGCCCCACCGAAGGGTTGCGGCGCGGGCTCTTGGCTGACGACACGGGACAGCCGATCACCATACCTGCCGACGAGGCGGTGCTCGGTCGTATTGTGAACGTCCTGGGCGAGCCAATCGACGGCCTCGGCCCCATCGAGAGCAGCAACTATGCCTCTATCTACCGCGCGCCGCCAGGTTTCGCTGAGCAGGCGGTCAACATCGAGTTGTTCGAAACGGGCATCAAGGCGCTCGATCTGCTCACCCCCTTCCCAAGAGGTGGGAAAGTGGGCGTGTTTGGTGGCGCCGGTGTGGGCAAGACCATTATCATCTATGAGCTGATCCGCAACATCGCCTACGAGCATGGCGGCCTTTCGGTGTTCTGCGGGGTTGGCGAGCGCAGCCGTGAGGGTAACGACCTGTGGCACGACGCTCAAGACGCCGGTGTACTCGACAAGACGGCACTCGTCTTTGGGCAGATGAACGAGCCGCCTGGCGTTCGCGCCCGTGTGGCACTGACAGGGCTTACCATCGCCGAGGCGTTCCGCGACCAGGGGCGCGATGTGCTCTTTTTCGTCGACAACGTGTACCGCTACATCCTGGCGGGAACCGAGGTATCGGCTTTGTTGGGGCGCATGCCATCGGCGGTAGGCTACCAACCCACCCTGGCAGCCGAGGTCGGCATGCTTGAAGAGCGTATCACCTCCACCGCACGCGGCTCCATCACCTCAGTTCAGGCTGTCTATGTTCCTGCCGATGACTACTCTGATCCGGCGCCAGCCACCGTCTTTGGGCACCTCGATGCTACCATCGCACTCGACCGCGCCATCGCCGAGCTGGGCATCTATCCCGCGGTGAACCCGCTCACCTCGGCTTCGCGCATCCTGTCTCCCGAGTACGTGGGTGAGGAGCACTATCGCACGGCGCGCGATGTGCAGGCTATCTTGCAGCGTTATCAAGACCTGCAAGACCTGATCGCCATCCTCGGCCTTGAGGAGCTTGGCGCTGAGGACCGCCTTACTGTAGCCCGCGCGCGCAAGGTGCAGCGGTTCTTGTCGCAACCGATGTTCGTGGCGGCACCGTTCACGGGGCGCGAGGGGCGCTATGTGCCCATAGCCGAGACGGTGCGAGGCTTTCGGGCGATCCTCGATGGCGATGCAGACCAATATCCTGAGACCGCCTTTTACATGCAGGGGACCCTGGATGATGTCAGACGCGCCGCAAGCTGAGGCACGCGTCAACGGTCATGGTGCTAGGGCCACGCTGCACGCCATCATCGTGTCGCCCGATCGTATCGCCTATGATGGCCCCGTCGATGCACTCTCCGCCCCCGCCAGACAGGGTGTGGTCACCATCCTCTTGCATCATGCGCCCATGTTGACTATCCTTGAGCCAGGGGAGTTGTCGCTGCGCCACGGTGGCCAGACCGTCTACTTTGCCGTAGGGGGTGGCCATCTCGAGGTAGTGGACGATGTTATCACCATCCTGGCGGATAGCGTGGAGCGCCCCGATGAGATAGATGCCGCGGAAGCCGAGGCGGCCTGCAACCGGGCCAGGGCAATGCTGACACGCATGCGGTCGAGACCAGATGAGGCCTTGCTGGCGCTTAGACGCTCCCAAGCACGCCTACAGGTTGCCAGGCGCGGCCAGACCGGCCCCAGCGCCTGAGCCGAGGCGCCCCATACTGTGAGGTGCGTTTTATGTCATTGATCATCCGCGGCGGCAGGCCGCTTCAGGGCTATATTAACATCGGCGGCGCCAAGAACGCTGCGCTCCCGATCATCGCGGCTACACTTCTCACCGCTGACGAGTGCATGCTCGAGAACGTGCCCGACATCGAGGACATCCGCAATATGGTTCGCGTGCTCCACAGCATGGGCGTGGCGGCTCGCTTCGAGGGTGACGGCAGGCTGCGTATTCGTGCCACGCGGATCAACCGAGCCAACCTGCCCATCGATCTTGCCCGCACCATGCGCGCCAGTTTCCTAACCGTCGGACCTTTGCTGTCACGCTTTGGGCAGGCCGAAGCGCCTCACCCAGGCGGCTGCGCCATCGGCACGCGACCAGTGAGTGTTGACCTAAAAGCATTTCAGGAGATGGGCTCAACCGTCGGCATTGACGGCGACTACTATGACATCCGTACGCCGCGCCTTCAGGGGCGGCGGCTGATGCTCGACTACCCCAGCCATACGGGCACCGAAAACGTGCTTATGGCCGCCTGTCTCGCTCAGGGCACAACCATCATCGAGAACGCCTCCATCGAGCCTGAGGTCGAGGATCTGGCCGACTTTTTGAATGCGATGGGCGCGCGCGTGTATGGAGCCGGCACGCATACCATCCGCGTCGATGGCGCCAACCGGCTGCATGGCACCGTTTACCGCATCATGCCAGATCGCATGGAAGCTGGCACCTTTGCGCTGGCGGCGATGATCAGCCGGGGCAATGTGTCCATGGAAGCGCGGGTGGCGCTCTGGCTCGGAGCCCTGAACGCCAAGCTCGAAGCTGCCGGCGCCGAAATCACCATCGCCGACGGTTTGTACACCGTACAGGCACCGCAACAGATGCAGCCCACAGACATTCAAACTTATCCCTATCCAGGCTTTCCGACAGACCTGCAGGCGCCCTACACCACGACCATGACGCAGGCAGAGGGCATCAGTTCGGTGCATGAGACGATGTTCGACAACCGTCTGGGCTATACCGTAGAGCTGGCCAAGATGGGCGCCCATATCGACGTATCGGGCTCGGGGCGCACGGCGATGGTTCATGGCCCCTCAGCCTTGCGGGGCGCCCAGGTGCAGGCGCTCGACATTCGTTCAGGCGCAGCGGTGGTGCTTGCAGGCCTTGCCGCTGAGGGCGAGACCGAGATCAGGAACCTAGCCATCATCGAACGTGGCTATGAGAACCTGGCAGCTAAACTACAAGCGTTGGGCGCTGATATCCAGGAGCGAACAGAAGGTCGTCAGGCGTCTCCCACTAATGCGGTTGGCGAACCACTGGAATGGGGCACCGTGCCCTATAGTGTGACAGCGGGCTGATCAAGGCCCTTTGCGCTGGCCGCAGCATCGCTTGTCGGCCCATTCCCTCGTCAAGCGCGCAGGCACCTCTGGAGGTATGGTTACTTGGGTATCATCGACACCATCTCGGCGGGCTTTCGGCTCGTCACGCGTCGCCTGTGGCTGCTCGCACTGCCCATCGCGCTCGACCTGTTCTTGCTGTTTGGCCCCAAGCTCTCGGCTCTACCAGTGATCACCCAGCTCATCGATGAACAGATCGCCGCGCAGAGTGCGCTGCAAGGGGGCAGCACTGAGATCGGCAGCGCCGAGATGATAGCCAGTCTGGACGAGCTCGCCAACGATGTCCTGGGGCGCGTCAACCTCTTTGGCCTGGCTGCCTGGACGCGTCTGGGCTTTCCCAACACCATGAGCAGTAGACCCGTCGACACGGCCACAGATGTAGTCTACACCATCACCTCGAGCGGCCAGATGGTTCTCTGGCAGGCGGCGATTCTGGTGCTAGGGCTGCTGTTCACAACCGCGTTTCTGGTGCAGGTGGCGCAGGCCATCCGCGAGAACCACGCGGAGCCCGCAGCACTGGTGAAGCACACCATCCATTCGTGGCTGAGGCTCCTGGCGCTATTCGTTCCACTGGGCGTCGGACTGGTGTTTGGTATGACGTTCTTGGCGATGATGCCGATGGGGGCCGGCCTGCTGGTGCTCATGGCCCTGATGGTCGCGGCGGTTTGGGCCGCGATCTATCTAGCCTTTGTCCCGCACGCCATCACCCTCGCGTACGAATCCCCGTTAGGGGCTGTCAACAGCAGCTTTGGCCTTGTACGCCACAACCTGCCTCAATGTGTAGGCATGTTGGCGCTGGTAGTGCTGCTGCGCACCGGCTTTGGGTTCATCTGGGGCCGCATGGCGATGGTATCGCAGTGGGCTGCCCTGGCGGCTATTGTCGGCTGCGCCTACATTGGCACCAGCCTGACTGCTGCCCTGTTCCTATTCTATCGAGACCGTCTAGCACAGCTTCGCCAGCAACAGCGAACGCTGAGGAGTCTGAATCTCTGATGACCCAGCAAACGAGCGATTATACCGCGGCCAACATCCAGGTCCTCGAGGGCCTACAGGCCGTCAGGCGTCGCCCAGGTATGTACATCGGCAGCACCGACACGCGCGGCCTGCATCACCTGGTATATGAGGTGGTGGATAACTCGGTGGATGAGGCGCTGGCCGGCGTCTGTGACCGTATCGAGATCAAAATCCATGAGGATGGGTCTGTCACGGTATCAGACAACGGGCGAGGCATCCCCTATGGCATCGAGCCCACCACGGGCCGTAACACCATCGAGGTGGTGCACACTGTGCTACATGCCGGCGGCAAGTTCGGCGGCGGCGGCTACAAAGTGGCCAGCGGCCTGCACGGCGTGGGCGTTTCGGCTGTCAATGCCCTTGCATCGTGGCTCGAGGTGGCCTCGCACTATCGAGGGCGCGTCTACACCCAACGCTATGAGCAAGGCCGTCCAGTCACCGAGGTGCTGGACAAGGGCAAGACCACTCTGCACGGCACCACCACGCGCTTTATGCCCGACGTCAGCATCATGCACACGCTCGACTATCGGTTCCGCACCCTCATGCAGCGCTTTCGCGAGATGGCCTTTTTGACGCGGAATCTCACCATCCATTTCGTCGACGAGCGAGAGGCCGAGGAGCAGACCTTTTACTTTGAGGGTGGCATCAAGTCGTTCGTTCACTACCTGAACCGTAACCGGAGTGTACTCCACGACCCCTTCTACGTGGAAGGCACAATCGACGAGACAGCCATCGAGGTGGCTCTACAGTATACCGATGGTTACGCCGAGTCGGTGCTCGCCTTTGCCAACAACATCAACACCGTTGACGGCGGCACGCACCTGACCGGCTTCCGCTCGGCGCTGACGCGGTCTCTCAACGAGTTTGCTCGTCAAACCAACCAGCTCAAGGATGGCGAGGAGAATTTCGCGGGCGAGGATGTTCGTGAAGGATTGACCGCCATCATCAGTGTCAAGATGCCTGATCCCCAGTTCGAGAGCCAAACTAAAGCCAAGCTGGGGAATGCTGAGGTTCAGGGGCAGGTCGCCAGCCTGGTGAGCGACGCCCTCAGCAAGTGGCTGCAAGAGGATCGTGCTGCGGCCGCCATCATCAAAAAGGCCACAACCGCACGTCGCGCGCGTGTGGCCGCCCGCCAGGCGCGAGACCTCGTGGTACGCAAGTCAGCGCTCGAGACCAGCACTCTGCCTGGCAAGCTGGCTGACTGCTCTGAGCGAAATATGCAGCGCACCGAGCTGTTCATCGTCGAGGGTGACTCGGCTGGTGGCTCGGCCAAACAGGGCCGCGACCGTCGCTTTCAGGCAGTGCTGCCACTGCGCGGCAAGATCCTTAACATCGAAAAGAGCCGCGTTGATACCGCTCTCCAGAGCAACGAGATCAAGGCATTGATACAGGCGCTTGGCTGTGGGGTTGGCGAGCAGTTTAGCCTTAACGGTCTCCGCTACGGCAAGATCGTGATCATGACAGACGCCGATGTGGATGGCGCCCATATCACCACGCTGCTCCTGACGTTCTTCTTCAGGTACATGGAACCGCTCATCACCAGCGGGCATTTGTACCTGGCCAAGCCACCGCTCTACAAGCTGGCCACCAATAACTCGACCCAGTACGTCTACAGTGATGAGGAGCGCGATAGTGCGCTCAGAGGATTGAGTAACCGGAAGGTCACCATCCAGCGCTTTAAGGGGCTCGGCGAGATGAATCCAGACCAGCTCTGGGCAACGACCATGAACCCGGAGACCCGGACCATGCAGCTGGTAGCCATCGAAGAGGCCGCGGCGGCCGACCGCACGTTTGATATGCTGATGGGTAGCGCCGTGCCGCCGCGACGCAAATTCATCCAGACGCACGCCAAAGACGTCGAGAACCTCGATATCTAGTCACCAAACGATAGAGCTGCAATCGGCCAGCCTTGGCCAGACGCAGTCGTTCGCTATGCCAAACAACAAGGGGGCTCATGGAGTACGAAGCCATCATCGGCATGGAAGTACACGCCCAGGTGCTTACCCGCAGCAAAATGTTCTGCGGCTGCTCGGCTGACTATGCCTCTGCACCTGCCAACACCCACACCTGCCCCGTCTGCCTGGCGCTGCCTGGCGTGCTTCCAGTCATCAATCGCGCTGCCGTTGAGGCGACTGTACTGACCGGCCTGGCCCTGAGCTGCACCATCCCCCCCTTTACCAAGTTCGACCGCAAGAACTATACGTATCCTGATCTGCCCAAGGGCTATCAGATATCGCAGTACGACTATCCTCTATGCGTGGGCGGGCACCTTGATGTGCAGGTAGCCGGCGAAAGTCGTCGCATCGGCATCCGGCGGGTGCATCTTGAAGAGGACACTGCCAAGCTCACACATACGCCGGACGGCAGCCTGATCGACTTTAACCGCGCAGGCGTGCCCCTGATGGAGATCGTCACAGAGGCTGACATTCGCTCGGCTGATGAGGCTCATGCCTACCTCACTGAACTGCGGACCATTCTGCGCTATTTGGGTGTCAGTAGTGGCGATATGGAGCGAGGCGCCATGCGTTGCGAAGCCAACGTCTCGTTGCGGCCACGTGGCGCGCGTGCGTTTGGAACCAAGGTCGAGATCAAGAACCTCAACTCGTTTCGGTCGGTGCGCAACGCCATCGTCTATGAGATCGATCGCCAGAGCGGGCTCCTGGCATCAGGCGGCGCAGTTGAGCAGGTGACCATGGGGTGGGATGAGGAGCGGCAATGCACCGTCTTTCAGCGCTCCAAGGAGTACGCTGAGGACTATCGCTACTTTCCAGAGCCAGACCTGCCGCCCATCGAGATGACGCCCGTCGAGGTGCAAACGATTCGGGAGCGCTTGCCTGAACTGCCGCATGACAAAGCACAGCGCTACGAGAGAGAGTTCGGCATCAAATCGGCTGACGTGGCCCTGCTGGTAGCCGAGCACCCCACTGCTCTCTTCTATGAGCAGGCTGTAGCTGCTCGCCCAGCTTTGGCACAAGCCATTGCCAACTGGATGCTCGGTGAGGTCTTTCGCTACCTGAGCGAGGGCGAGCGCACCACCGCCGAACTGCCCATCTCGCCCGCCATGCTGGCAGAGCTGGTCGCCCTGGTAGACGATGGCACCATCAACAACACCGTAGGCAAACAGGTGCTGAACGAGATGATGACCTCTGGCGAGGCGGCCGCGAGCATCGTTGAGCGGCGTGGCCTGGCGCAGATCAGCGATACAGTGGCGCTCGAGCAGATCATCACCTCTGTGGTGGCCCAGCACCCCGGGCCCGTGGCTCAGTATCGTGAGGGAGAGTCCAAGGTTCTCGGGTTTCTCATCGGTCAGGCCATGCGCGCCACTCAGGGCAAAGCTAACGTTCAGATCGTGCGCGACCTACTGCTGCAGGCACTCGACGACTCCCAGCGATAACGAGATAGCCGCGGCTTGGCCGTGTCAGGCGAATATGCTACCATCTTTGAGTGATACACTCGACAATCAAAGGAGTCTGGAATGCGCGCACCGATCCTCGCTGGCAACTGGAAAATGAACAAGACCGCGGCTGAGGCGGTAGAACTGGTCAAGGCAATGCAGCCCGAGCTGGCGACAATTACCAGCGTCGAGCAGGTGGTGGTGCCCCCCTATTTGGCCGTACCAGATATCTCGCGGCTCTGTTCAGGGACGCCGCTCAAGGTGGGCGCACAAGATCTGTTCTGGGAGCCCAAGGGCGCCTATACTGGCGAAGTGGCTCCCAACATGGTGGCCGAGTTCTGCAGTTATGTCGTGATCGGGCACAGTGAGCGCCGCGAGTATTTTGGCGAGACCGACGAGAGCGTCAACAGAAAGATCAAGGCTGCCTTTCAAGCGGGGTTGACGCCCATTGTCTGCGTCGGCGAGCGCCTCGAGCAGCGTCAGGCTGGGCAGACCGACAGTTGGGTAGCAGGCCAGGTGCGCGCCGCCTTGCAGGGCCTCAGCGCCACGCAGGTGGCCGCGTTGGTTCTAGCCTATGAGCCGATCTGGGCCATCGGCACCGGCCTGGCGGCCACCGATGAAGAGGCAGAGCGGGTCTGTGGCGCTGTTGTGCGCGCCACCGTTGCCGAGGTCTATGGTGTTCAGGTGTCCGAGGCCGTACGTATCCAGTATGGCGGCAGCGTCAACGCCGAGAACGCCTATGCTATCATGTCACAGCCCAACATCGACGGCGGCCTCGTCGGTGGCGCCAGCCTCAAGGCCGAATCATTCGTTGCCATCGTTGCAGCCACCGCCAAAGCCAAGGGCCTGGCCTAGGCTGCCTTAGCCCTATACGAGGCGCGCCAGAGCGCGCCTCGTTTCGCCCTCATGAGGTCTCGTGCAGCCTTCGCTATCGCTCGCGGCGGGGATCGTGGCGGTGCTGGCACTGGCGCCCACCGTACGCTGGTTCGGCTTGCGTTTCCAGCGGCTGGTCTATGTCGTCACCCAGAGTCAGGACGCAGCGTTATACGTCTACCATTTTGTGCTGCTCCCTGGCACCCTGCTCCATGAGTTGTCACACTGGCTCGCTGCGAAAATCATGGGGGTACGCACCGGCCGCCTTATGTTGATGCCTGTGCGTAAAGGCAACGTGGCGCGCTTTGGCTCGGTGCAGATCGGCTCAAGCGATCCGTTACGAGAGAGCCTGATCGGCGCCGCGCCTCTGGCGATGGGCGTGCTGCTCTCGCTAGTGATTGCGCGCTGGCGCTTTGGCTGGCAGGCGGCGGTACCAGCGTCGTGGGCCGCGGCGCTCGACCTCTGGCGAACGCTGCGCGCCGCCCCCGACGCTTTTCTCTGGCTCTATCTGCTCCTCTCGATCAGCAACGCCATGTTGCCCAGCGAATCGGATCGTCGCTCGTGGCGCTGGGTTGGTGCGGCCCTGCTGGTCGCGCTGCTGGCACTGCAGTTTCTGGGGCTGTTGGGCTCACTGGTAATCCCCGTGATGCCCTGGCTGGCACGTACCGCCAACGCTATCGGCTTTGCAGCGCTGCTGGCGGTCACGTGCGATTTGCTGGTGGGGGTGTTCCTGATGCTGGTTGAACTCGGCATCGGTTTCGTCTTCGGCCGCTGGGTCGACGTGGCCTGACCTCGCCGATGTCTTTGACCTGCCGAGCTGTTCTTCTAAAATGCCTCTGGCGCAATCCGATCGGAGAGAGATGGATATCTACCTTATCAGAAACGCCGCCACCGATACACGTGCGGTTAAAGACCCCTACAATCACCCACTGTCGGAGCAGGGGCAGGCCAGAGCGCGCGAGCTTGCCCTGCTGTGCCGCAAGTGGGGCATTGAGCTGTTGGTCACCAACATGATGCTGAACAGTATGCAGACCGCCGACGCCATCAGCGCCGAGCTACCCAACGTAGAGCGGTGGGATGTGACCGATCTCGAAGAACTCGTGCTCGATGATCTGATGGGTGACCCCACCGCCTCGCACTTGGTCTCAACTTGGACGCCCCAGCAGGTGGAAACTGGCCTAGCACGGTTGTGGATCCGCACCATGGCCGTGCTGACGCGAATTCTGCTATATGCCGAGGCCCGTGGCCTCGGCAGCGTGGCCATCGTAGCGGGAGAACGTGTGCTGCAATTGCTGTTGTTGAACTGGAGCGAGCAGGACTGGACTCATTTCGCCAGCGCACCCGTTATCGCGCCTGGCTCGGTAAGCCGTGTCTCCATTGAGGGTGACTCGGCGAGGATTGACTGGGTCAACGCGCTCTAGGCTCGAAGGGAGCAGAACGGACATGAGCGAGATCAGGGTGGGCATCATCGGAGCCGGTGGCATCGCTCGGGGCTATCACGTGCGCAGCTATCTTCGCTGTCCAAATGCACGGATCGTGGCGGCGTGTGATGTCAATCCATCAGCCCTCGGAGAGCTCGTGCAGCTGACGGGTCCACTGGATACATATGCAGACTATCGCGCGTTATTGGCACGCGATGACCTCGATCTGGTGAGTATCTGCACGACCAACAATATGCACCATCCGATCGCCATGGCAGCGATCGAGCGTGGCATTGACATCTACTGCGAAAAGCCGCTGGCACTCACCTTGGCACAGGCCCGCGAGATGCTTTCCGCCGCTAACGCGGCCGGCATCAAAACCGGCATCAACTTTTCGCATCGTCGTACGCCCGCGGCGCGCCTGGCCAAAGAGATCCTCGACAGCGGTGCGCTCGGCCCTGTACACTATGCTTCTGCGCTCTATGCCGCCGGCAGCGCCTCCTATGGTATACGACCGATCACCTGGCGAAACGTCAAAGAGCTCGCCGGATATGGCGGCATGGGAGACATGGGCTCGCACATCATCGATATGTTGCTGTGGCTCGTCGACGCCGACATCACCGCCGTCACCGCCATGACGCGCATTCTGGTCCCCGAACGTCCAGAGCGCGAATCGGGCCAGCCTGTACGGGTGACCACCGAAGACCAGGGGATGATGCTAATGGCGTTATCGAACAACGCCACTGCCTATGTGGTTGGCTCGTATGCCTTCACAGGGCGAGGCTATGACCAACGCATCGAGATCTACGGCGCCCAGGGCGGGCTTATGTACGACCAGCAGCATCCTTTCGAACTGCAGGTCTTTATGCCAGAACAGCACCTGCAACGCTATACGCGCATCGTCACGGGCGGCACAGCAGACCGGCCCTATCACACCGTCCTGGTGCCAGAACGGCATCAGGGCATCGTCGAGGGGCAGGCCTGGATGCAGACGACGCTGATGGACTTTGTGCAGGCGTACGAGTCGGAGCCATTCAGTTTCTCGCCAGGCTTTGCCGAAGGGGTGCGCGTACAAGAAGCGCTCGAAGCAGCCTCTCTTGCCGAAGCTCGACAAGCCTGGGTGCAATTGCCGTCCTAGGCGGCGGCACGATCCATCGCAACATACTGCAACGACGAGGGGTAGATACCGTGACAGTTGGGCACTGGGGCAGAGGGCTGCGCGTTAACCTGACCACCGGTCAGATCACGAGGGAGACGCTAGACGAGCTCTATCTACGGCGCTATATGGGCGGCTGGGGGTTTATCGCCGAGGCGCTGCTGCGTGAGGTTCCCAAAGGAGCCGACCCGCTCGGTCCCGACAATCGTCTCATCTATGCCACAGGGCCGCTAACTGGCCAACCTCTGGCCGGCGGCGGCCGCCACATGGTGGGCGCCAAGTCGCCCCTCACGGGCGGCTTTGCGGGTTCAGAGGCCGGCGGCTACTTTGGCGCTGAGCTCAAGCGCGCCGGATGGGACCGCATCATCTTCGAGGGCGCTTCGCCCCACCCCGTCTATCTTTGGATCCACGACGATCGCGTAGAGCTGCGTCCGGCCACGCATCTGTGGGGGCTCGAGACCGCCGATTGCCAGCAGGTCATCCGTGAGGAGACCGGCGAGGCGAATGCGCGGGTTTCTCAGTGCGGCGTGGCGGGCGAGCGGCTGGTGCTGCTCGCCAACATCATGCATGACGTGAGTCGCGCGGCCGGCCGTTCCGGGCTGGGCGCCGTGATGGGCTCCAAGCGCCTCAAAGCAGTGGCTGTGCGTGGCACTCAGCGCCCCCCTGTGGCCGATGCTGATGCGCTGCGCGAGCTGGGGCGCTGGTTCCGCGAGCACTATAGCGAGACTGGGTCAGCCGCCTATGCGACGTTGGGCACCATGCGCATGGTGCGTGTCAACCAGATGGCTGGCGGCCTGCCGACACACAACTTCTCCCAAGGGCAGTTTGAGGCCTTTGAGCGCATCAGCTCTGAGACGATGGCCAACACCATCACCGTCGAGCGCGATACCTGCTTTGGCTGCCCAATACGCTGCAAATGGGTGGTTGAGGTAGACCGACCCGATCGCCCGGTACGCAGGGCGTATGGTGGCCCCGAGTATGAAACTGTCGGCGCACTGGGATCTTGTTGTGGCATAGGTGACCTTGAGGCCATCGCCTATGCCAACCAGCTCTGCAATGCCTACGGGCTCGACACCATTGGCGTGGGCGTGACCATTGCCTGGGCCATGGAGTGCTATGAGCGCGGCATCATCACCGACGAATACACCGATGGGTTGAAGCTGCGGTTCGGCAATGCCGCTGCCATGCTGGCGCTTGTCGAGCGGATCGCCAAGCGAGAGACGCTGCTGGGGGGCGCCCTGGCGATGGGCACCCGACACGCAGCGCGAACCTTTGCGCACAACTCGATCGAGTTCGCTGTCCAGATCAAGGGGCAAGAAGTCGCTATGCACGACCCCCGGGTCAAGTACGGCCATGGGCTGGGCATTGCCGTCTCACCCACCGGCGCCGACCACATGCACAACGTGCATGACAGTGGGTTTCAGACCGACGGCGGAATCGCCGACCTCAAGCCTCTAGGCCTTCTCGAGCCACTGCCCTACGACGACCTCTCTGCACACAAGGCTGACATGGTGCGCAAGGGTTTGCTCTGGCGCATGACCCACAACGTGCTAGGAACCTGCATGTTCCAGGCATGGACGCCCGCGCAGACCGTCAGTCTGGTGGCCGCCGCAACGGGCTGGAATACGTCGGTCATGGAACTCTGGCTGGCGGCAGAGCGAGCCTATGACCTGGCCCGCGTGTTCAACGCTCGTGAAGGCTTTGGCCCCGCTGATGATATGCTGCCGCCACGCCTGTTTGAGAAGCCGACCCAGGGGCCTGTGGCAGGCAAGGTCTACACTCGCGAGCAGTTCCTCGAGGCGCGAGAGGCTTTCTATGGGCTCATGGGTTGGGACTCGACGACTGCCGCCCCGACGCGGGCCAAGCTGCAGGATCTTGGGGTGGCCTGGGCAGCCGACCTGCTCTAGCGGTGGAAAACACCAGCCCGTGGCGATCTAGACACGGGCTGGTGTTGGCTATCACGCTGCTACTGCAACTTGAGCCGGATGGTCTTGATCTCGAACGGCCGAAACGCGAGTCGGACGCTGCCATCGCTCACCGACAGAGGCTGATCGCCACGTTCGAGGAGATCAGTAGCCACCGCACTCGCCACATCGAGCGCGGTGTTCAACGTGCACTCTGTCGCAGTGCGCATCGCCTCATAGGCCCGAACGATCAGATCACCGCTGCCGTCTTCAGCCAGCTTGACGGTATCGATCACCACGTTGGCAACGTCGAGACTCAGCAGGCTGGTTGTCTGAGCTGAGCCCGGCGCCGTGCGCACTGGAACGTTGAGGGCATAGGCCTCGCGCACCAGGTCTGACTCGACGAGCGGACCATTCCAGGCGTAAAAGGAGAAGGCCACCTCTTGAGTGCCCTGGTCGGCGGTCATATCAGGAGCCAGCGGCGAACGAAGCAGCGTCAGGTTGATGCTGTTGCGATCGACATTAACGCCATACTTGCAGTCGTTGAGCACGGCACAGCCCCGCGCACCCTCTTCGAGGGCCGTCCATTTGTGGTTGGCCACCTCAAAGCGGTCGGCGTCAAAGGGGCGCGACTTGTGATTTGGCCGGCGGATGTGCCCGAACTGGATTTCATGCACCGCTTCGTGCGCGTGAATGTCCACCGGAAAGTTGACCTTGAGCAGCTTGTGGCGCTCACGCCAGTCGATCGCGCTCTCAAAGTCGATGCGCCGCGAGCCACGCCGCAGAGTAATCACCTGATGCAGCATCGAGTCGTTCAGCTTGCGCTCCACGCGCAGCATGCCCACCAGAGGCCCCTGCGTCAGCACCTCGATCCGCGCCTCATCCTCGAGGGGCACGGGCGTCAGCTCGTACATGCTATCCACGTCCCAAGCGTCGAACCAGGTTGGCACATCTTTGTAGAGGCGCAAGCTGTTACACGGGCCAGCCGCGAGCTCGCGCTGAGCATCTTTGTCCCAGATACTGGTGATCTCACCGAAACGGTTGAGAGTGACCCGCAGGTGCTCGTTTTCGAGCAGATCAGGCGTAGCCACCACGCCGTCTGCTGGCGCGGGTGCAGACTCGCTAGTGGGTAGCACCGTGGTCCAGCCGCAGGCAGGCAACTGTACCTCAGCCACGCAGACGTTGCCAACCTGTTGCGTGACAAGCGCCTCGCCCTGGCTGGAAGCAGCCGCACAGGCACCAGCCGGCAACTCGACCAGCGCCGACCGCGGCCATGAAAGCGAGTTGAAGGCCGTCACCCCGCCATCGTCTATGGTCAGTGCCGACAGAGCGCGATCGGTGAGATCGGTCGCGGTGGCAATGGCCTCAGCATAGGCCGCCTCAGCCTCTTCATAGACGCGATGGATCGACGAGCCGGGGATGATGTCGTGAAACTGGTTCAGCAGCACACGGCGCCAGGCATCGTCGAGCTCTGCCTTGGGCGAGGCCAGGTCTTTGAGCGCGTTAGCAGCCGCCAGCCAAATCTCGGCCTCGCGCAGGGCCAGTTCGCTCTTACGGTTGCCCCGCTTGGTGCGCGCCTGCGTTGTGAGGGTGCCGCGATGCCCCTGAAAGTAAAGCTCGCCCACATAGCGGTTGGCTGGCACACCCTTGGCCTCTTCATCGTAAAAGTAGGCCAGAGGATGCGGCATAACCACTCGCGGTGCACCCTCCAGATTGCCAAGGCGTCGCAGCGACTCGAGGTGATCGCGGGTGGGCCCCCCACCGCCATCGCCCCAACCAAACGGGAAGAAGCGGCTTGAGATATGGGATTTCTGCACACGTTGCGTCCAGCGCTCGATCACCGAACCGGCGTTAGCCCGCGAGTTATAGTCATTGCACAAATGCACGAGCACCTGTGAGCCATCGATACCCTCCCAGGTAAAGGTGTTATAGGGAAAGGGATCGCCCCCGTTATAGGCCCAAAAGATCTTGGCCGTGGCAAAGTACTTGCACCCAGCCCCGCGCATGATCTGCGGCATATTGCCCGAGTAGCCAAAGACGTCAGGCAGCCACAAGAGCTCGCAGTCGACGCCGAACTCGTCTTGCATGAACCGTTTGCCATACAGGAACTGGCGCACCAGTGCCTCACCGCCGGAGATGTTGGTGTCAGCCTCGACCCACATGCCGCCCTCGGGCACCCATTGCCCTCTGGCAACAGCCTGCCTCACGCGCTCGTACAGATCAGGGTATTTGTTCTTGACCATCCAGTAGAGATGCGGCTGGCTCTGCAGAAAACGGTACTCGGGGTACTCGTCCATCAAGGCCAGCTGGGTTCCAAAAGTGCGCACACACTTGCGCTCAGTCTCTTCCAAAGGCCAGAGCCAGGCCACGTCGATGTGCGAGTGTCCAAAGGCGTACATGGTGGGCACCGTTGAGCCATTGACCTTGCTCAGTAGCGGCGCCAGGCGCTTCCGCGCCTCGCGCACGGTCGACTGCATCTCATCAGGGGGCAGCTCAAAGTCGACGACAGTGGTATAGTCGCAGAGTGCCTGATCGATCTCGTCAACCCGCAAGCTGTTGGCATCGAGGTGCTCACGGATGTCGTAAAGCGTCTCGACCTCGATATAGAGCTGATAGACTTCTTCGTTCCACACCCCAAAAGTGCTTTGGCCGACAACAGCCTGCTTGTCAGGCGGCTCTGGCACCGATTCGCGCCCATAGCCCACCGGCCCACCGCCCGAGACGCGCGGACCATGGCCGGCATAAGTCTCGGATAGAATCTCGTACCGCGTGCCTGGTACGGCCTCGCGCGCAAGCGTGATTTCGGTGTGCTCACGGTCGACCGCACCAGCGGCAACCCCGTCTACGAACACTGCACTCTCACCGCCTGGCCGCAGCGCCAGCACGAGGCGCTCTCCAGCCACCTCTTCGGGCACAACCACCGTGGTGCGGAACCAGGCATACTCCCACTTGGCGCCCCAGGCTGTACCCTCAGGCATGGGCGCATAAGCCCGCCTTGCCGCTTCTTCAGGCAAGAGCTGTTCGCGGGTGACAAACCCCTCGAGTTCAAGCTCGCCCACCGGGCTGTAAAAGTGATGCGGATGCTCTTGCCGCCAGCGATCAATGCGTCGCTTCCACTCCACTGTCAGAGCCATACTACCTCCTCAACTCAGCATTGCCGCGCAACGTCAGTAGGCGCGCGCAAAGATCGCTACACGATCGGTTACCTTGCCCGTGAGAAAACAAACGCCCTCGCCCTCTGGAACGTCCAGCGGCAGACACCGTAACGTGGCCCGCGTCTCTTCCTGAATGCGTGCCTCATCGGCATCGCTGCCCGCCCAGTGCACGCGGATGAATCCGCCCTTGCTGTCGAGCACTTCCTTGAACTCGTCATACGACGCCACCCTGGTGGTCTGCTCTTCGCGAGAGGCTGTGGCCTGCGCCAGCAGGTTGTCCTGAATCTCCTTCAACAGGGCCCGCACCCGCACAGCCAGGCCCTCCAGGGGCACACCGAATTGCTTACCATCCCTGCCAGGCTGGTCGCGGCGCGCCAAAACGACGGCATTGCTCTGCACATCACGTGGGCCGACCTCAACGCGCACCGGAACACCGCGCATCTCCCAGTCGTTGAACTTGAAGCCAGGCGTCTGGTCTTCGCGAGCATCCAACTTGACGCGAACGCCCGCCTCTTTGAGCTGAGCCAGCACAGCATCGCAATGGGCCAGCACCTGGCCACGTTCATGATCCTTGCGCCAGATCGGCACCACAACCACCTGGATCGGCGCCAACACCGGCGGCAGGCGAAGCCCCTGGTCATCACCGTGAGCCATGATGACCGCGCCCACCATACGGGTGCTCACGCCCCAACTGGTGGTGTGGCAGTACTGCATTTCGTTGTTCTGATCAAGGAACTTGATGTCAAAGGCCCGGGCAAAGTTGTCGCCCAGGTAGTGGCTGGTGCCAGACTGGAGCGCCCAACCGTTCCCCATCATGGCCTCAATGGTGTAGCTGTTGACCGCCCCTGCGAACTTTTCACGGTCAGACTTGACGCCTTTGATAACTGGAATGGCCGCATCATTAATGGCGAAATCGGCGTAGACATCGAGCATACGCAGCGTCTCTTCGATGGCTTCTTGAGCGGTGGCATGCGCGGTATGGCCCTCTTGCCAGAGAAATTCCATCGTCCGCAGGAACGGGCGGGTGCGCATCTCCCAGCGCACCACGTTCGCCCACTGATTGATGAGCAATGGAAGATCGCGATACGACTGCACCCAACGCGAGTACATGTAGCCAAAGATCGTCTCCGAGGTAGGGCGCACCACCAGGGGCTCATCGAGCTGCTCGCCACCGCCGATGGTTACCACGGCCAACTCGGGCGCAAAGCCCTTGACGTGATCCGCCTCCTTTTGCAGGAAGCTCATCGGGATGAATAGCGGGAAATAGGCGTTCTGATGCCCCGTCTCCTTGAAGCGTCGATCGAGCCCCGCCTTGACGTTTTCCCACAGCTCAAAGCCATACGGCTTGATGACCATAGAACCGCGGACGGGCGAGTTCTCGGCCAGGTCTGCCTCGCGGATGACGTCCAGGTACCAGCGCGAATAGTCCTCTGCTCTCGCTACAATACTCACTGCCTCTCTCCTCCTGGAGCCAAATCAGGCGTAGGTGCCGATCTCAAGCCCGCGTTCAACGAAATACCGATAGGTATCATAGGTGACGGTGTTGGGGATCGAATGGTCACTGTGCAGAATAAAGCCATTGCCGGGCATTACAGCGGGGACCTTGGCGAGCAGCTCTGAATCGACCTGAGCGCGATCGTTGGTGTACAGCACGCGCACGTCAATGCCACCCATGAAGGACAGCACGTCACCGTAGGCGCGGTATAGCTTGACCAGGTCCATCCCCGCCTTGACCTCAAGCACCTGCAGACAGTCGATGCCTGCAGCGATCATCCCTGGCAGGAGCCGTTCGACCATGCCGCACGAATGCATAATCACTGGCAGGCCATGCGCCTTGGCAAAGGCGATCGTGCGCGTGTGCGCCGGTTGGATCGTCTCGCGATACATGGTGGGCGACATAAAGGGCCGATCCTTAAAGCCCATGTCCTCATAGTACCAGATCCCGTCAGGATAACCCTCTGCGTCAAACAGCATCTCTTGCAGGTCGATGGTGAGTTGCGCATACGTGGCGGCCATATCGCGCACCCAGTCAGGATCGAGCGCCATACCAGTGAGCATATTCACGTGGCCGGTGACGTCTTTGAGGATCTCGAATACGTTAACCCCCGACCACATAAAGAACCGGCCACGCTCATGGGCATGGTCTCGGGCAAGTCGATACTTGACGCGATCGATGCGGCGCCATTCGGGCTTTATCTTTTCCTTGAGCGCATGCCATTGCTCGTGCCCTTTGACTTCAAAGTCCAGGTGCTCGGGCGTGGCGTCATGCAGCTTGTGGCGCCGCAGCAACGCACCGTTGCCGTCGCGCGTCACCACCGTCTCCTCAGACTCTTCGACGATAACTGGCGCAAAGTCAAGGTCTGCAGTGACGTCAAAACACCAGCAGAGGTCCATGTCAAAGCCAAAGTGGTCAGCCAGGTCCTCGTCTGCAGCGAGGTGTCCCTCATCGGCCCATACCTTGCGGGTGTCTCCCCAGAAATGCTCATAGAGCCCAATGCGATCCACGGGCTGACGTTTCAGAATCCTGGCGATGCGCTCACGGCCGCTCAGCTCGGACATGGGCCAGACTCCTCTGCAAGGCTGTGATCATCAGAATGGGGCCATGTTACGGCATAGGCTACGCATAACCAAATGCCTAACGTGGCTCGTCGACGACCAGAGGATGGGGCTTGTCCCAGCGTTCGAGCGCCAACTCGATCAGTGGCTTACGGCTACGAGGACGCTGGTCTCGCCCGTAGAGAGACTCGGAGAGGTGCTCGCCGTCGCCCAGGTAGCCCACCGCTACTATGGCCATGGGCTGAGCTTCTCTGGGGATGCCCAGCAAGGCCCTGGCTTTTGCTCCGTCGAACCCGCCCATCGGATGGCAATGCAGACCACAGGCGATGCACTGCAATAGCAGATTCTCAGTTGCCAGGCCAACATCATGGGTAGCGTGCAGGTTCTCTTTTCCCGATCCGAATACAGTCACTGCAACGGTTAGCACTAGCACAGGTGCGGCAGGCGCCCACTCACGGTTACGCCCTGTGAGACAATCTGCCAGCAGGCCAAAGGTATCGCCTTGGCCACGCACCCCCACGATAAAGCGCCATGGCTGTTCGTTGCGCGATGAGGGCGCCCAGCGGGCCGCCTCAAGCAGACTGAGGAGCTTCTCGGTCTCTACGGGCCTAGAATCAAACCCGATAGGACTCCAGCGGCGTTCGATCAACTCGCTGATGGGGTAGGCAATGGGCGTATACTTGACCATGGGCCCTCCCTGAAAGGTATCGGCAGTACATTAGCCCAGTCCAGTGCGACGGGCAAGCTCTGGACAATCCGACACCTTGACGGCTGTCGTAGGGCCGTGGTATATCAGACACAGCAATGTCCTGCCTCGGGCCATGCCCGTCACTCAGCCAGCGATATCTGACCTGCTGGCGCAACCGAAAGGAAGCCTGATGTACATCGATGCAGACTGCCACATCTCCTCTCGCGCCCCTCTCGACGGCATTTCAATGGACGAGTTGGTGCGACAGCTCGACGCCGTTGGCGTCGACAAGGCCATCTGCTGGCCCATGGTGTCGTATACTCGCGAGATGGCTACCGATAACCGGGCCATATACGAAGGCGCCAAGCAACACCGAGAGCGCGTCATACCCTTTGGCGGGGTAAACCCCAAACTGGGCGTAGACGTAGCGCGCGACGAGCTGGAGCGCTGCATCGAATCGTATGGCATGCGCGGCGTCAAGCTGAACGGTGCTCGTGATGGCTATGCGATCGATGATCCTGTGCTGAGCCTGCCGCTGATCGATCGTATCGCCGAGGCGAGGCTGGCACTGGCGCTGCACGTGGGCGCCAACGACTTTGAAAAGACGCACCCCTACCGCGTCGCCAAGATCTCGGAGCGCCACCCTGAGCTACCCATTCTCATCGTGCATATGGGCGGCGCAGCACACCCAGACCTGCACGATGCCGTCATCGATCTGGCCGCCCGGTATCCCAACTGGTATCTGATCGATTCGGAAACCGACTACCGCAAAGAACTCAAGGCCCTAGAGGTGCTGGGGCCCTCGCGCCTCTGCTATGGCAGCGACACACCCTTCTGCCCCATGCGCTACGAATGGGGACTGCGGCAGGTGGTGCTGTCTGACCTCTCGCCTGAGGACCGCGCCCTGGTGCTGGGTGGCAACCTGGCCCGGCTGTTCGAACTGAGCTAGGGGGAGAAGCGCCATGCTGCTCCTCGCTGGCGATGTCGGTGGCACAAAAACGAGCCTGGCCATTCTGTCACCTGAGCAGGGCTTGCGCTCTCCCCTGGCCATACGCACGGTACGCAGCGCTGACTATCCCGATCTGGAGAGCGTCGCCGAGTCGTTTCTAGCAGACACAGGCTACAGGGTAGCAGCGGCATCCATCGGAGTGGCCGGCCCGGTAGTCGACGGCGTCACCACCGCCACCAACCTGCCCTGGCAGGTGTCGGTCGAGGGCTTTCGACAGCGCCTGCGCCTCGAGCAGTTCGACCTGCTCAACGACCTGGAGGCGATTGCTTACGCCATCCCCGAGCTGCAGCCCAACGAGCTGCATACGCTGAACGTGGGCCATCCGGTTGAGCAAGGCACAATCGCCATCCTGGCGCCTGGCACCGGCCTGGGAGAGGGGTACCTCACCTGGACCGGATCGGGCTACAAGGCGCTTCCCTCTGAAGGCGGGCATGCTGACTTTGCGCCTAGCGGCGAGCTACAGCAGCGCTTGCTGGCGTACATGGCTGAACACGTCGGCCACGTCAGTTGGGAGAGGGTTTGCTCGGGGCTGGGCATGGCCAACCTGTACGCCTTTGTGCGCGACCAGGGCTTGGCACCCGAGCCCGCGTGGTTGGCCGCGGAGATCGCCACAGCTGGCGACCCCACGCCGGTGATCGTGAGCCATGCCATGAGTGGCGATACGGGATGCACGCTGTGCACTGCCGCGTTCGAGCTGTTCTTGGCGATCCTCGGCGCAGAGGCCGGCAACATGTACCTGCGGCTGCTCTCGCAAGGTGGCGTCTATCTGGCTGGCGGCATCCCGCCTCGCATCGTGAGTGCCCTGGAGCGACCCGTGTTCATGAACGCGTTCACCAGCAAAGGGCGGCTCTCGCACGTGGTCGAGCGTGCGCCGCTGCACATCGTGCTTGCGCAAGATGTTGGCCTGTTGGGCGCGGGGGCGTACGGTTTGAGCCACTAGAGGAGGCCTGACCATGGCGATGAGTTCCTATGAGGTCGTCAAACGAGCGGTGCACTTTCAGGGCCCCGATCGGCTTCCGCTCAAGTTCGACGCGCTTGACCTTAACGACTTTTTCAACGTGGCCACCAATGCCGTCGGCACTGGCGATCACACGCAGCAAAGCACTTATGATGAGTGGGGGTGTCTGTGGCAGCGCAGTGAGGTGGCCAACATGGGGCAGGTGCGTGGTCATCCCCTTGAGGACTGGAGCGCGTACGGCCACCACGCCTGGCCCGATCCCGATGCTGCCTGGTATTATGAGGGCATGGAAGAGCGCTTTGCTGGCTCTGAAGGCAAGTACGTCACAACCGGCATCTTTATGCTGTTGTTCGAGCGCATGCACTCACTTCGGGGCATGACCAACGTGCTAACCGAGCTGTACACCGATCGTGGCCGCATGGAGGAGCTCGCCGACCGTATCGTCGACTTTGATGTCCGTGTCATCGAGAACCTGGGCCGGATGTTCACTGGGCGCATCCACGGCATGCACTTTTCGGACGACTGGGGCACTGAACTGGCGACCTTTGTCAGCCCCAAGATGTGGTGCAGCTTTTTCCAGCCTCGCTATGCGCGTATCTTTGAGGCGATGCATGCTCAAGGTTGGGACGTCTGGATGCATACGTGCGGCAAGGTGAACGAGATCATCGAGCCGCTGATCGAGATCGGGCTTGACGCCATCAACCTGCAGCAGCCGCGAGCACTCGGGATTGAGGAGATCGGAGACAGGTTCGGCGGGCGTATCTGCTTCGAGTCGCTGTGCGATATTCAGGCTACGCTGCCCTTCAAAGATGCCGATGAGATCAGCCAAGAGGCTCGTCTCTTGCTGAAACACTGGGCCACCCCTCAGGGAGGCTTTGTGCTCTCAGACTATGGCGACGGCGAGGCCATCGGGGTTCCACTGTGGAAGAAGCAGGTCATGCTCGACGCGTTTCGCGAGCATGACCCCTACCTCCAGAGGGCATAAGGCCATCAGGGCCGTGCCAGGCGGCGCGGCCCCTTTTGTTTCAGCCCTTGAATTTGGCCCCAATGGACCAGGCCTCGCCAAGGTCGGCGCCGAGGGCATAGTAGCGGCCATCGGGGGTAAACACCAGCGGGTTCAGCGCCGCCGCGCTGACTTTACCTTCCTCATCGAGCACGGCATCGTCTGCATGGGTCTCGACGATCTCAACGATGTAGAGCACCCCCGCTGCAGTTTCGACTCGCTGACTTATCTGGCACTCGAAACTGAGCGGACACTCGGCGATGTTGGGCGAGGCGATTTTGATGCTGGGCGCCATGGTCAGGCCACAGGTGCCGGGCTTGTCGGGGTCGTCAGTTCCGCTGACCATACCACAGTAGTCAGCGACCGCCGCCATGTCAGCACTAGGAACGTTTACTGTGAAGCTGCCCTCAGCTTCGATAAAGGGTGTGGAATAGTGGCTCTGGCCGATCTCGATGGCCATCAGTGGCGGATTGCCCCCGACAATGCCCGCCCAAGCCACCGTCAGGATATTGGCGCTGTCTGGGCCGGTCTTGACGGCGACCATCAGCGCCGGCATGGGGAACAGACTCGTCGAGGGGCCCAACGTGCGTCTTGCCATTTCGCCTCCTATGCTAGCCCTGAGATGCCGATGATGCGCATCGGGTTGTGAATTAGCATGTTCGTCGCCATCTCGAGCGCGTCGTCCAGGCCGAATGGCTCCATGTTGGGGTGGATCAGGCTTCGCTCCATGCGCTCGGCCAGCGCCAAGGCCAGTTCGAACTTGTACATGCGAAACTTGGGCAAGATGAACTCGAGATAGTAGGCGTCAGAAAAGTAGCCGATCGCCTTGTTACCCGGCACCGCATCGATCCGTCGGCGGATCTCGCGAGCGATATCGGTCGGCTGGTTCGAGTACCACCAATGCCCAGAAGGGTAGACATTGTGGCGAATCCACGCCGCTGCCGTCAATTCGAGGCCGGTGGTATCGGCGAGCACCGCGGTGGGGAAGCTCACATCGGGATAGGCGTTCAGCACATGGTCATAGCCGCGCATCGAGTTGACCGAATCGAACAGATCTTGCCCGGCGGGCACACCCTGAGCATAGACGTCGCGGTTGACGCCGATCATCAGGTGGAAGGGGCGGCCATACCTGCGGCAGGCGTCGCAGATACACGCCATGGCATAAGCCCGCCACAACTCTGACTCGCAGCAATCCCAGGCGCCGCCAGCCAGCGCCTTGTCGAGCACGCGCTGCGCATCTTCGTCAGCGACCGGGAATGTCTTGAACCCCGCAGGTATCGACATGGCCGCATAGCCCATGCCATGGCGCATGAACTTCTCAAACGTCTTGGTGATGACGGCGCGCAGGTCATCGGTTGTGCTAATGGGTCGACCGAGAAAGGCGCCAAGCTTGGCACGTTCATCGGCCCGATCGAACCAGACGATGAACGGCTCGGTGCGCAGACAGGGCGCATAAAAGCTGGTGTCGAGCCCTTCCAGGTCATCATCATACTGGTTGGTGAGAAACACCTTGACGATGTTGGCCTGCGCCACCAGCTCATCGCGCCACTCCGGCCGGTCCATCACCTCCAGAGAGCGATCAAAGATGAATTTCCAGTTCTCGGGCCGCCATTCGTCAGGGCCCAGACAGAGAAACTCGCGCGAGATGGTCATGAGCCAATCGTACTGCACCGTGTTGGCAATCAGTGCGAGCTTGGGCAGTATCTCACGAGTCAGCGCCTCAGGGTCGCCAAAGGGGAACTTGCCATCCTGAAAGGCGGCCGAGTTGGCCAGCTCGGTGTAGTAGTGGTAACTGAGGATCTCTCCGATGTTGGCGGCAGTGCCGGTCTTCCAGTTTACGTGGGTGTGGATGTCGATGATCGGCAGAGCGTCGATGCGATCGTATAGCTCGCGTACGAGGGCGTTGTTCATCGCAAAACCTCTCTCGAAATGTCGTGGCGGCCCAGCGCGTCGGCAAAACCTCATCGCAGCGCGGCCGCGGATTCGTCACAAGCAGACCAACCATACTAGAATGGATATACCGTGTCAATGCCCCTCCCAATGGAGTGGGTACTCCTATCGCACACATTTTGCTCACCACTGGCCCCATCCCCTACGCCTAAAGGGAGCCCCGGGCGATCGCCCGGGGCTCCCTTCACTCCTCTGCAGCCTCAGCCAGCTCAGCCCCCGGTGGTCGGGGCTTGACCAGGCTCCAGAACCCGCCGGCCCCTAGGCCCACCACCACGCCAGCGCCAACCGTGTCCAGCACCTGCACCAGCACCGGCTCGGTCGCGCCCGTGGTCACCTGGTACAGTTGGGCGATGCCGGCCAGCAGCAGCGACACGCCCATGCTCACCAGCACCGTCCGGCGATCTTTCAGCTCGGGCCACACGCGCTTGATAAGCTGCATGATGCCCATCACCAGCACCAGGCCCGGGAGGCCCCACAGAGTAAACGTCAACGCACCATCAGGGATCATGTCTCCTCTCCCTTCCGCGCTGCCTCAAGGCGGCCCAACAGATCATTTCGCTCTTCGCACACCGCAGTCAGACGTCGCTGTAGCTCTTCGACCTGGTGCTGAACCGCTGCGAGCCTGGCTTCCATGGCCACCACCTGTGCCTGTAGCTCGGCGTTCTTGGCCCGCAAGCGCACGTTGTCTGCCTGGAGTTCAGCCATGCGCACGCCCCGTTCGCCTAACTGCTCCTGCAGCTCACACATCTGCCTCTCCAGAATGTCGTTCCTGGCCCGTTCCGCATCGAGGCGCTGCTCAAGATGCGCTATACGTTGCTGCTGCGCCTCGCTCAGTTGCCGCCAGGTGGTTGCCACTGTCGCCGCCGCTTCAGCCCGCACTTTCCGCCGCTGAAACAACCCCGTAATCAGCGCCGTGATCACGGCGCTGCCCAGGGCCGTCGCCAGCAAGCTCAGCAATGATTCCGGCCAAACCATCATCGCGCCACCTAGTTCGCTCGTTCCCACCACATCACATTGCCCCAGTCGCCCTCACGGCAGACCGTCCAGTACTGCCTGGGGAAGGCCGGCTCCAGGCCCGCCTCGCGCGGGTCACGCCACATCTGCGCCACGTAGGTCACACCGTCCAGCACCGTGCGGAACTCGTCGCTGCCTGGCACAAAGCCGCGCCGCCGGCCAGCCGCCGCAAAGGCCGTCGCCGGGTTGTACGGGATCACCGCCTGCTGCCCCTCGGCAACGATGCTCTCCATCGTTGCCTCGATAGCGTCGTCCGGATCGGGCTCTACCACCGGCGGTTGCACCGGCTGGGCCTTGTACCCCTGCCACCGTACCGCCATCCAGGAGAGTTGTGCTACATCATGGTTATACGTCTGCCAATCGGGGCGCGGGTGCGAGATGAACAGCAGCACCGCGATGATCTCCGGCCGCGCCTCGATGTACTGCGCTGCCTGCTCCAGCTCGGCGCGATAGGTGTCCCAGGTGAGGCCCCAGTCGCCCCAGTCGCGCCAGCCGTAGCGTTTGCGTTTGCCCTTGAAGGCGGGGTCGCCGTTCCAGCCGATGCCCAACCCGTCGATGCCGTACTCGGAGATGAGATACCAGTCGTCGCCGCGAGGCGCGCCCGCCGCGTACAGCGTGTCGATCACCAGCTCGAATCGGCGGCTGTACCACTGGTCGCCATACTGCGGCCACTCGTTGAAGGGATCGTTGAGCAGGTGCGGCGCGTTGTAGTGGTGGATGCTCAAGCCGCCGCCGGCGGCCCTGGCCTGCGTCACCGTGTGCGCCCACAGCGGCACTGTCTCGATTCGAGGCGTGCCGCTCGAGAACGACCACACCCACGGGCGCAGCCCCATGTTGGCCAGCAGCGCGATCCAACGCTCGGTGAACGCGATGTACGCCGGCCACTCCGCGTCGGTGGGGTGCGGCTCGTTCGGGCCCAGAATGTCGAGGATGCCACGCGCCTTGGCGGCGTCATAGCGCGGCCGCAGCAGCGCCACATACTCCTCCGCGCCCTGGGCGCCGCGAGCCATGAACGTGTGCTCATAGGCGTCGCCTTTGAGTTGTGGCGTTTCGATCCAGAACCGCGCAAACACCCGTTTGGGCCTGGGGCCGCTCCACAGAGGGCCATCGAACACCCCACCCTCGAAAATCTGCCCCACGTACGGCATGTCGCTATTGACGATCACATCCACGCTTGGCCCGCTCTCGGCGCCGGTCTGGTAACTGGCCACATAGGGCCCAAAACCCTGCTTGCCCATCCCTAGTGCTCCTTGTACAAGTAGCGGCTCGGGGTCTACTCGCCCCCAATAGCCATCGTTCCAGTTGCGCGGCAACGGTATCACTTCCAGGTGCAGGTGCGTCCCGTCGCCCTTGATGGCAACCACGTTCCCCGTATTGCCCATGTATCCGATTGTCTGTCCGGCGCGCACCTGCTCACCAACCCGGCAGGCAAAGCCTTGTAGGTGCCCATAGCGCGTCATCACCTCGCCGCCGGTCAGGTCGATGCGGTTGCCATAGCCCTGCGTATCCCAGCCGGCCACCGTAACCACGCCGTCGTGCGTCGCCAAGATCGGCGCGCCTGCCCCCTTTGCCAGGTCGAGGCCGGGGTGCTCGATAGAAAACCGGTGCGTGATATAGGCCCCTGGGCAGGGGTGCAACAGTCTCATACGGTCTCACCTCCTAGATCCAATAGCCCAGAATGCGGATATCGGTCGAGAATGTCGCGTTCAGGTCGCACCAGTAGTAAATGTCGCCGTTCGCATCGCAGTTGACGATGGCTGTGTGGGGGTATCCCAGATTTGCGGTGCGGTGGCGCTGCACCAGTTGCAGCGTCGCCAGGTCGCTCGTTGTGGACAGCAGGCACTGCCTGCCGGCGACCGTTGAGTAGGACAGCATGAACACGTTGACGGCCTTGACGCCGGCGGGAATGCCATACAGTTCACTGAGGTCCATCACGCCCCGGTTGGCGCTCGTTTTATCGTCTCCATCCCAGTCAGCGTTGGTCGCGGGTGTAGCCAGTGGCACATAGACATAGCCGATGTGGTCGGCGCCGTTGCGGCGCACCACCAGGTCGTCCGTAAGCAGCAGGCTATCGTCAATGCGCACCCCATAGGTGGTGTCGGCAGCGCCTTGCATGATGATGCCGGCGTTGTAGCTGTTGCTGGGCTCCAGCCTGATGCTGCTACCCGCTTTGCTGCTGTCAACGTTCTCGGCCTCGATCGTGAGGCTGCTACCCGTGTCGTGCCAGGCGCCGTTGAAAAATCGCTGTAGCCGTCGCGCTCTGAGCTGCAGGCCTGCGGCCCCCGCAATCGCGTACAGGACCCCGAGATCGGCATAGCCCGACCCGTTGCTCGCGCTCTGCCGCACGGCATCGCCGGCCCAGTCGCGGATAAAGAACCGCAGGGTGCGCTGCTTTTCCAGCAACGTCGCAGACTGTAGGCCCAGGCCGTCGTCGTCAACCTCTATCGCCCCCGCGCCAGCCCGGAGTGCAAAGCCCCCGGCCGGCTCATACCGCAGATAGTTGCCCGTGCCATAGTCTCCGATGCCCACCCCCATCGCGTCCTGGGCGCCGATGCCGTAGCGAGTGCGTAGGTTGCCCAGCACTAGGTTGTCCGCGCCGGTCGTCTGCCCGATCAGTGCTTGGTCATTCAGCAGCATGCCCGTCAGGTCGTCGTCCAGGTCGCCACTGCCGATCATAAAGTGCCCGCCCGACTCGATGGTGACGGCCGAGGCCAGCGCGTCGCCCAGCAGCCCCTGCGAGCCCTGGGCGCCCTGTGGGCCTTGTGCCCCCGTAGCCCCCGTCGAGCCCTGCGCACCTACCTGTCCCTGTGCACCCTGTGCCCCGGTCACGCCCTGCGCCCCCTTCTCGCCCTGGTCGCCTTGCGGTCCCGTCGGGCCTTGTGCGCCCACCTCGCCCTGAGGGCCTTGTGCGCCGGTCGGCCCCAGCTCACCCTGGTCACCTTGCACCCCGGTCGGCCCCTGCTCGCCGATCTGCCCCTGTGCACCCTGTGCGCCGGTCACGCCCTGGGCGCCCTTCGCGCCCTGGTCACCTTGCGGCCCGGTCGGGCCTTGCTGCCCGATCTGCCCCTGAGCGCCCTGTGCGCCGCTGGGGCCTTGCGCGCCCGCCGATCCTTGTGGGCCTTGAGGGCCGTCTGCCCCCGCCTCGCCGGTGCCCCCGGTGGCTCCCTGTGCCCCTTGATATCCCTGCGCCCCCGCCGCGCCCTGATCGCCCTGCGCGCCCGTCACGCCCTGGTCGCCCTGAGCGCCCACCGCGCCCTGGGGGCCGGTCTCGCCCTGCGCACCCCTCGCGCCCTGCTGCCCCTGCGCCCCGCTCTGGCCCTGCTCGCCCTGCGCACCGGTCGAGCCCTGCTGTCCCTGCGGCCCTATCTCGCCGCGCTCGCCTTGCGCGCCCGTCACCCCTTGGTCGCCCTGAGCGCCGCTCTCGCCCTGAGGACCCATCGCCCCCTGCGGACCGGCTGTGCCTTGCGCCCCCTGTTGCCCAGATACCCCCTGGTCGCCTTGAGCTCCTGTCGCGCCGGTCGAACCCTGGTGGCCCTGCACGCCCTGGTGCCCCTGATCTCCCTGCCAGCCGCGTGGCCCCTGGGCGCCAGTGAGCCCTTGGTCACCCTGCGAGCCCTGTGGCCCGCGGTCGCCCTGATAGCCGCGCAACCCCTGCACGCCCATCGGCCCCTGCATGCCCTGCCAGCCCTGCTGCCCCTGGTCGCCTTGATAGCCGCGCGGCCCCTGCAGGCCGGTCGGCCCTTGCACGCCCTGCCAGCCCTGCTGCCCTTGCGGGCCAGGCTCGCCCTGCGGCCCCTGCACGCCGGCCTCACCATTCAGCACCTCGGTCACAACGGCGATCATGCCGTTCAGGTCGGCCTGGTGACGGTTGTTGGCCCACCGTCTCGGCGGCAGCTCGGTCATCAGCACACCTCGCCCGGTATCCGTTCCATGCCCGGCTTGATCGCGATCAGGTGCGCCCGCACATATGGAACCCTGCCCGCGAGCAGCTCGCTCTCGAACGTCTCGAGCCAGCCCAACTGAAACTTGCCGTCGAACTCGGGGCGGATGTACTGGGCCAGGGCCTCGTGCGTGTAGTAGTGAAAGCTATTGTGATTCCAGTAGCTCTTGTGCGTCGGGTCCTGCCAGGCGCCCGGCCCGTCCGTGCTGGGCACTTCGATAAAGAACCAGCCGCCCGGCGCCAGCACCCGCCAGGCCTCATTCATGGTGTGAATCGGATCGGCCAGGTGCTCCACAACGTCGACCGCCCGCAGAATGCCCACCTCGCCGGCCCGCGCCGGCCAGCGCCGCTCCAGATCGACCGGCACTTGCCCGTGCAGGTCCCACACCTCATAGCCCTCCGCAGGGCGAAAACGCCCGCCCAGGTCGATCATCCGCAGGCCCGTGTCTTTGGCCCACCGTTCGGCCATCGCGGCAATGTGCCGCCGGTAGTTGCTCTGGGTGACGCGCTGCACGTCCGCATTCCACACTTGGCAGCTGTTCCCCCCATGGATGCGGTACAGGTACAGGCATTGGTCGATATGCCGCATCGCACGGGCGCCATAGCGCAGGTACGTCCTGCACACCAGATCGTGATCGTCACCCACCCAGAGCTGGGAGTCGTGCCCCTCTAGCTCCCTGTAGGCCGCTGCCCGCCAGGCGCGTACATGGTTGGGCGCCCAGTAGATCAGGCGCAGGGCGTGCGGCGTGGGCGGAAAGGCCACCATCTCGATCAACTCGTGGCCCGCCGCCGTGCGGTAGGGGCGGCTCTGCCAGCCATAGCGCTCCGAGTAGCTGCTGGGCGCCCAGGTGCCGTCCTCGAACTGGGCGCTGTTGCTGTACACGAACTGCACTGTGGGGTCCTCAAACGCCCGTGCGATGGTGTCCAGCGCCCATGGTGTCAGCAGGTCGTCGGCATCCAGCTCCACCAACACGTCGCCACGTGCGGCCTCAAAGCCCTGCCGCTTGAGCGCGCCGATGCTGGCCCGCCCGCCCTCCATCGGCCTGTCGTATTCCAGCACGCGCACGTTCGGCTCGTCGGCCCAGCGTGATAGGTCGGCGCCGCCGTTGGCCACCAGCACCCATTCCCAGTGCCGCACGCGCTCGCCTCTCTGGGCCAGCAGGCTCTGCCAGGCCTCTTGCACAAAGCGCTCGTGCGCCGGCCCCACCGGCGTAATGATGCTCGTCAGCCCTACGCCCGCGATCGCCCTCATCCTTCACCCCCCACTCCAATGCCCACGCCCAGCACTCGGATCGTGTAGGTCGTCGCCGCTCCGCCCGAGGAAGCCGCCCGCACGGTGAACCCGTTCGCGTCCATCGCCGCAAAGAACACCGAGTTGCGCCCGATGTCCTTGCCCGTGATGTCGCTGATCGGCCCCAGAAAGGCCCCTAGCAGCGTCTCGAACGGCGTGTCCCAGCTCGCACTGGCTGCCTTGTTGTCGTCACCGCTCGTCAGGGTGACGCTCACCGTCTTGACCTCGAACCGCAAAGGCCCCGCCTGGTCGTTGGTCCAGCCGCCCCGAAAGGCCAGCTTGTCCAGCGTCACAAAGCCGTCCTGCATCTGAGCGCGGCCGGCCTCGTCCGCCGACAGCGCCCCATCGGCCAGGCCGCCGGTCGGTATCTGCGGCCCCTGGCCCTCGGCGCCCGTGTGCATGTGGCTGCCTGGCGCCAGGCCGTCCAGCGTCACCCCGTCGGCCATGGTGAGACCGTCGCGGGTGATAGCCAGCAACACTTGGCCGTCGGGGCCTCGGAACCGAGCCACCAGGCCGCGCACCGTGTCGTGCTGCTGCACGTCGATCGCATAGTTGTCCGGGTCTTCCACCTGTGTGGCCCGGATGGACACGCCCTTGCCCACCACGCCCTCGAGGGCGTCCAAGATGTCGTTGATCAGCGCCGCCGGCAACGGCTCGCCTTTGACTGCTCTGGTGAAACTCGTCGGCATCGCCCCCTCCTACATCAGCACGTCCGGCCCGCCCACCAGGCTCTCACCCACGATAAAGGGCGTGCCCGTCGCGGGCCGCGTCTCGCTGGTCTCGAATGGCGTCATATACACCGTCAACAGCACCTCGCGGGGCTGCGCGCCCTCCTGCTCGGCCTCTTCCTCGCTAATCCCCGCCTGCACCAGCACACGCCGCGCCTGGCCAACGGTGTCCACCAGCTCCACGCTGCGGGCCGCCTGGCCCAGCGCCTTGAGTGTCTCGCGTATCTCCTCGGCGTTCCGCGAGCACTGCCCGCCGCCCCGCAACGGCAGCCGGTCGGCGCAGCGGATCACCACCGCGATCTGGTCCAACGACTCGGGCCGCTCGGCGCCATACAGCGTCACCCGCCTGATCCTGACCGGCTTGCTGGCCAGCGGAATCGTGTAGGTGAGGCGCAGCTCGATGGTGTGGCCCGCCTGGCCGTGCGCCGGCAGCGCCAACACGTGCCTCGGCGACACGTTCGCCCGCCCTACATGCGTCCACGGCCCCGCCTTGTCGAGCCGAAAGTCGACGTCGATGTAGCGTGCCAGGGTCAGCTCGTCCGCCTCGATGGCCACCGCCCGCCACAGCTTGGCCGTCGCCGGCGCATACATGTCGTGGGCCGGCAGGTAGACACTGCCGGTGAGGGCATACTCGCAGCTCGGGTCCTGCAGGGGGTTGGCCCCCTGACGCGGCAGCACCACATGCCCAACGTCGTGCCCGATGCCCAGGTACAGGCGTGGGTTGCTGAATAGCCCCGTCAGGTGCAGGCTGGCGCAACGTTGGCCCTTGATCCTCGCCAGCGTGTGCCACACCAGCGGCCCCACATAGGGCTGCTCGCCCTCGGCCGCCTCACGGGCGGCCAGCAGCCAACTGCCCGCCCGTCGTAGATGGTCGCGTACAACCACTGATCGTCACCCGCCAGCGCCAGCACCCGGCCTCGGGCCGGGTTGTCCATGCCCGCGGTGGCGTGTGGCGTCGCCGATCCGATCGCATGCCCATACTCGCTGGCCGCGTAGGTGAGTAGGCCGCGCACGTGCGGCACATACCAGCGCCCGTGCCACTGGGCCATGCTCTGGCAGTTGGCCGCGTCCACCGCCGACTCGAGCTCGGGCGTCACCGCCACGCCCTCCCAGCCCGAGTCCACCACGTGCAGGCCGTTCTCTTTGCCGATGTACAAAAAGTCGCCCTGCGCTCGCATCGCTGTGATGGCCAAGGCCTGGTCGCCGATGGTGTACGTCGCCCCCCAGTTCTCTGACTGCGTTGGCTCCGCCCCCTCGCTCAGCGCCTGGATCGCCGCCTTGCTCGTGGCCGCCCACAGCGTGTTGCGCACCACCGCCCAATAGGTGACGCCCATGTTGTCGTTCGCCGCAGTCCAGGTGTCCTGCGCTGGCGTCGCCCCGGGCGTCAGCACCCAGAACGAGGCCCCCAGGCCGATGCTCACCAGCACCTGCCCGCCGAACGCCACCATGTCCACAACCTTGGTGTCCTCGCCCAGGTCGCAGCGCTGCGTCACCGCGCCGTCCAGGGTGGCCACCTCGAACACGTAGCGCCCCGCGCTAAAGAACAGCCGGCCGTCCACCTCGGCCCAGGCGTTCACGTCCGCGGTGGCGGTGGCCACCTTCGTCAGCGTCACCTGCGGCCCGGGGATCACCTGCCCGCGAAAGCGACAGTCGACGTTCTCGGCATAGCGGTAGCGCCCTGGCAGCCCCTGGTCGTCGTCACCGTAACCGCCGGCCAGGTCCGGCCACACTTCCATCGCCTCGACCAGGGGGTGCTGCGGGTTGGTGCGGCCGGCCAGCGGACTCTGCTGCACCAGGCTGGCGTAACGGGGCTTGACCTGCCAGGCGCGTTTGCTCAGGCTGCCCTGGCGACCGCGCTCGAGCATATAGCCCTGGCCATCGATCTCGATGTCATAGACCGGGTTGGGGCGCGCCATCGCTAGTCACCGCCGCGGTTGGCCATGCTCAGGCGCACGCGCACGCCCGGCCCATAGCGATACGAGTGGCGCTGTAGCCGCTGGCGTTCGTCGGCCAGCAGGCCCATATAGTGCTGCACGCTCTCGCCTGGCCCGCGCCGCATCAGCTCCTCATACACCCGCACGCGCACCGCCGACTCGACCCACTCGCGCGGGCAGTCGGTCTCCTCCTCGTCGCTGGCCAGGTCGTCGTACGGCTCCCAGCAGTCCAGCAGCATCGTGTCCTGCGTATTGGCATAGTAGGGGCGCACGGTCAGCACCAGCCCGCCCGCCTCACGTTCGACGCGGTGCCACTTGGCCGTGCGATACGCAAAGCCGCCAGCCTCACGCCCACGGCGGTAGCGCACCCGTAGCACCTGGCTGGGTTCGCTCACCTGCTCCAGCGGCGAGAGGTCGTAGCTCGTGGTCTGGCTGCCGGGGATGGTGAGCTCGTGGGTGACGACGCGCCCCAGGCGCTGCACCGTCTCCCTGATGATGCGGTTCAATGTCGTGGCTGGTAGCAGTCGGTGTATCTCAAAGCCGTCGCCTGCCGCCGGCTGGCCCCCTTCCGGTCGCCAGCTTGGAGTGGCCAACGTCACCGTGCCACTGGCGGGCTCCAGTTGGCCCAGGCGCACTTCGCTGCCAGCCAGGGCGCCGCTGGTCACGTATAGCCAGCTCCCCTGCAGGTCCTGCGGATGGCGTTGCAGGTCGGCCAGCTCCCATACCCTCGCCGTGGTCGGCGTGGCCAGGGTGAGCGTGCCCACCAGCAACTCGTCGAGGTCATAGCCCACCTGTTGCCGTATGGCCTGCCGGGTCGTGCCCATGGCTCACCTGCTTACA
>Ga0123328_1000218_pt1 | contig 61805 bp, 37 predicted proteins | sample BioC12SIPDNA_2_FD_89702 | JGI IMG/M metagenome (GOLD analysis project Ga0123328, IMG submission 89702) | Anaerobic biogas reactor microbial communites from Washington, USA - Biogas_R1_A C12 SIP DNA | ecosystem: Engineered > Bioreactor > Anaerobic > Unclassified | place: Washington, USA...
GGAAGCAGTAAGAGCAGGTACAACTCGCATCGCCGGGCGGCATCAGCACAAGCCCACCGGCGACGACGGCGTTGACGTGGCAACCGGCGCGGATGCCGCCAAAATTGTGGATTCCAGAGTCCCCTGCTAGATCATACATTCCCAGCGTGCCGGATCGGAACAGAAGCAGGTTCGGCCCGGCTGAAACCGAGCCGCAGCCGTAGGATCGGGCGAAGCTCCAAGGGGCTTCGGCGGAGGTAAACGGGTCTTTGCGGAAGACCGGCTTGCCGGTTTGCAGGTCATACGCCGTCGGCTCGCCGTAGATCGTGTCGCCGACGATTACCGGAAACCGCGCCATCGAGACATTGCCGTTATAGAGCAGCCTGCCCGTGGACGCTTCATATCCACTCATTCCGCCGCCACTGGTGGCTACCAGGACGCCCTGAGCCGACCATAGCTCGGTGCGTCCCGCGATCCCCGCTTCCGTTTTCCAGGCGACTTCGCCTGTCGAGACGTCCAGGGCAACGAGGCGCCAACTCGCGGGCACACGTTCACCGAGCCTCTTCGCCCGGGCAACGCGCTCAGGACTCGTCTGCTCGATCAGGTAGACCAGGCCCTGATCCATTGAGATCGCGTTGTTGCCGATGGTTCCATCAGCCGAATACGCCCAGCGCGTCTTTCCATCCTTGCCCACGAGGAAAAGGTGGCGGCCTTCCCGGGGATCGCCCACGCTGCCCAAGACTCCTTGGCTGCCGACAGCCAGGTAGCTCCAGGCGAGCGATTTGGTTTCCTGGCCGGCAAGGCCCAAGCGATCGAGCGGCAGATCATAGAATCGAACCGTGTTGCCCGTCACGGCATCCAGCAGCGCGCACTTCTTTCCCGTGGCAACGTAGACACGGTCCTCGTCGACCGCCACGTTGCTTCCGGCGGTGTTGGCCGGGAACCGGCCGGCCTGGGGAAGTTCGCGGCGCCACAAGAGTCGCCCATTGTAGGCGTCGACCGCCATCAGGCTGTACTGGCCGATCACGAACATCCGGCCGTTGACGCACAGCGGGGCCGGGCCTTTCCAATGGCGTGCGATCATCCTGGCAGGTCCTGGGTCACCGAACCAGAGCAGCTTTAGCGGTAAGCGGACGCGCCGGTCGGTCGAGCACCCGCTCTTCGCCGCATCGGCGTACTGATGGGTCCAATCCCCGGCCCCGGGAAGCCTGCCGCGCACGACTCGGACCGTGTCCGCGGACGTGGTGATTTCATCCGCGGGCACCTTTCCTTCCAGGAGCCACTTGCTGACCACATCCGGCCGCCTCGTCATTCCATCCGTGGCGGCGTAGATGGTTCCGCCATGGGGACGGAGAACGCGGTAGACACGTTCGGCGGAAAGCTCCCTGAGCCCCGGTGCGGCGCCGCCGTGGAGAATGATCAGATCGGCGAAATACTCAGGATAGGCTACGTCGGCCAGCGCGGCGTGATGCACGACAACCTGCACGCCGTAGCGTTTGGCTTGGTCGAGGATGCGTCGCGCCGACGCAACCGCCTCGGCGTTGGGCTCCAGGCAGCAGATTTTCAGGTCCGACTGCTCCGCCAGGCTGTTCAGGAAGCGGCCGTCCCCGGCCCCCAGCACGAGACAGTAGCCGGCCTTCTTGCCGGTCTCGTCGAGGATGCGGCGAGCCAGGTCCGCGCCGGACGAGTCCGATTCGCCGCCTTCAGGCACGGGAGTGCGGGCTTCCGAGGAGACAACGCGAGGCTGGCTGACGGCCACGGACCCGTAACAGGTGATCTGGCCCGTGGTCGTGCTTACCAGCAGCCTGCCGTCGGCCACGGCAAGGCTCCGCGCCTGCCCTGAGGTTTGATCCTCCCAAATGAACCGGCCTGTATCCGCGGCCAGCGCGGTGACGCTTCCGTTCCCGCCGACCACAAGTGTGCCGCCGGCCAGGATCATCGCATAGGCCCGACCGTAGGGACCTCCCGTGACCGTCGCGCCGGTCACGGCATCAACGCCCGCATAGGTCGGAACGTGCGGAACGGACCACTTGACGCAGTCGGACGGTTTGGCGCCTTGAGTCCAGGCGTCGAAATCGTAAGCGTCGATTCGGCCGCTTCCGGCCATGTAGAGCGTGCCATCGTGGACAACAGCTCGCCGCTTTCCCGGGAAATCCCGCCGGACGTCGCCCGTCTTGGCATCGAAGGCGATCAGGCCGTCGTCTTTGTGCCACTGGAACTCACCCACTCGAACGTCGGAGTCTGGCGCCACGTGGCAGCGCCAACTGAACAGGAGTCCGCCGGAGAGCATGTTCCAGGTTCCTCCCCAACGGTCTCCCCAGGTCGCCGGCCGGCTGTGGTAGTAAAGCAATTTCCCGGTAAGGCGATCAAACGCGGCCGGGACGTTGCGCCCCGTGGGGACGAAGATCTGTCCCTCGTGCCCGAGCAGGCATCCCTGCGGCGCCACCCCGGTCACGGCAACCGCGGGGGGGTGCGGTTGAGCTCGGTAGTCGGTTCCGCTGGTTTCGTTCTTCCACAGAACTTCCCCGTTCTCGGCATCGAGTGCGTACACGTAGACGCCTTCGTTCGGCCACATGCCGGCCGAGAAGTAGAGCGTTTCCCCTTCAACCGCAACGCCGCTGCGGAGTGGCCAGCGCGAGATCATCTGGCCGTTGCCAAGCATCCGTTCGTCTTTCGGCCCGCCGCGGAACCGCCACAACAGCGTCCCGTCTTCGGCGGAAAGGCAATACAGCCAACCGTCGTCCGAACAGGCGAAGACGCGTCCCGCTTCGATCGTCGGGGCGAATCGGACGGGTCCTTCCGTGAAGAAACTCCACCGCGGCAGCCCGCTCTCAAGCTCGATTGCATAGACCTTGTGATCCGCCGAAGAGCCATAATAGACCAACCCGCCTGCCGCCGTAATCTCGTAAGCATAATCGAACGCCAGGCGATTCAACTCCCTGCCGGGTTCAGGCCAGGCTGGGATGGGGGCATGCGGGGCCTTGTACACCCATTGGGGATGCAACCGGGCGGAAAGGGTCTCGTCCGTCACGCCGCTCCGCGCCAGGTCGTGGCAATAGGTAGGCCAGTCGGCCGCCGCCAGCGTCCTGATCATCGTGATGCTGGCCCCAAGAACGAGAAGGGCGACAATGCAATGGGCTCTCCTGCGCATCGTGGGACTCCTACGGATGCACGATCAACCAGCCCATCGTACGACCGAACCAGTTGCGAACCGTAGTCATCGAGGGCTGGGCGAGAATATCCGCCGCGCCAATCCAATTCGTTTGTGGCGTTGTCAGTCCGCCTTGCGTTCGCCCAGCATGCGATCGAGCATGAACAGACCGCCCTTATGGTCGCCGATCAGCTTGATCCTGTGGACGATTCCACCCACGGTCGCCTCTTCCTCCACCTGCTCGTTGATGAACCACTGGAGAAAGACGGCGGTCGCGTGGTCCTTCTCCGCCTGCGCAAAGGTCAGGTGCTCGTCGAATTGCCGGGAGACCTCGCACTCGTGCTCGTAGGCGGCCTCGAACGCGGCCAGTGGGCTGTCCCATTGCATGGGAGGCGGTTCCAGCCCCCCAAGCAAAATCCGCGCTCCGCGATCGCGAAGATGATTGTAGAGGCGCATCGCGTGGCCGGTTTCCTCGTCCGCCTGTGCCTCCATCCACTTCGCGGCGCCCGGCATATTCAGCGCCTCGAAAAACGCCGCCATCGACAGGTACAGCCGGGCGTTGAAGAACTCGCGGTTCATTTGCAGATTCAGGGCATCTGCCATTTTCTTGCTGATCATGTTGGTTGCCTCTCCTTGACTTCGCGTTCAGGTGGTTCGATGCCTGGCATTCCAGGCGGTCATGCCGCCAATCTGGCTGAAAAGTTGTTCGTGCCGCTCCGGTGGACGTGTCCGCAGGATTTCGACGATTCGCGATCGGGCGGTGTTCAACGATCCTTGGGGAACAAAATTTGCGCGGGCCGAAAGTGGCAGCGCCCGCGTTGCCAATAGAGGAGGACCCGCGACAGGCGACGCAACCACCTGTGGGGCAATCAGTACCGGAGGTGGGACTTGAACCCACACAGCCTTGCGGCCACTGGATTTTGAGTCCAGCGCGTCTGCCATTCCGCCACTCCGGCGCGATCCATCGACCGGCCTCTCGGCCAATCGGAATGCCCCGATTCTACGATACAAGATCCGCGCTGGCAAGTTATTCCGTCGCGCCCTGGCAGGCCCGATCGGACCCGGTCGCCGCCTGCCGGGCAGACCAACTACACACACCCATCTTGGGGGAGTGGAGCATGGCAGTCACGCGGGTTTCAAGCTACACCTGGTCAGTGGACCAGAAATTGCGGCGGCATGGGCCGAGGGCGACCGATCCCGTCTTCTCAGCACGCGGGCGTGCCATCCGTCAGCCAGCGGTCTTTCGCCGGGAGAGTTCGCCCGGTCCTCCCAGCGAGATCGAGCTTGCTGTATGCGCGCTGTACGACTTGACGCGCAGCGAGCGGCGGTTGGCGACACAGCCCTTGTCGCTGGAGGTGGGGCCTCCGGTCAGAACAGGCCGCGCAACGTGGACACGACAGAGGTTTCCGATCGCGTGGGCGTCTCTCCGCGGACGTATTGGCGCCACATCCGCGCGTCGTGGCCAAAGTTCTCGCCGGTCGATTTCCGCAGGCTCTCCATGGCGACGTACTGCATGGCCGGATCGCGATCCTCAAGCGCCGAGCCGAGGGCGGCGACCGCCTGGGGCCCCCGCGTGCGGCCGAGGGCCTTGGCCGCGGCGAATCGGACCTGCTCGTCCACGTCGCTCGACAGGGCTCGGGCCAGTTCGCTTACCGCCTCTTCATCGGCGACCGCGCCCCAGGCGTCGCATGCCGCCTCACGGACATCGGAGTTGGAGTCCTGCATCCCCGCCCGCAACGCCCTCCGGCCCTCGCTTGTACCCAGTGCGCCCAGAGTCTTGACGATTTCCGCTCGGATCAGAGGATCTTGCTCCTCGGCGTAGCGATTGGCCAATTCCGAAGAGAGCCGCGAGGCCTCCGCCGGGGAGAGACTCCGCGCTGTATCTCGCTGTCGGCGGAGGGTGGAAATCTGCTCGTGGGGTGGGACAAGCCCCGGCACGACATCGGTTTTCGGCGACGGGCGCGGCAGCCCTCTTCGCCATGCCGCCGCCGAACAGCCTATTCCGCCGAGCAGCCCCATCAGCAGGGCGAGCGTGGCGATCTGCCCTAAGTGTCTGTAGTGCATTGAATTACGTCCGCCAGTCGTGACCTGCCGCCGCGAGATCGGGTGCGTCGGGGTGGGGACTATAACAGACCCCCGCCGGCCGTGCCAAGACGAAATCTCGGGCGTTCGATTGCCGCGATTCCGCCAACCGCCGCAGGGCGGCCGAGGATTCATCGACCGCTACTAGCGCCGGCCGCCTCCATCCCAGCGCGACGCGTAAGCCACCTCCATCCCAACCCGCAGCGTAAGCGAGGTCATCCCAACTCCGCAGCGTAGGCGAGTCCCCCCCGCAGCGTGAGCGAGGCGCGGCTCCTCCTCTGCCGAGAGCGTTGGCGTCGATAGCGCCAAGCCGATACAATGGGAAAACTGGCTTGGCTGAAGGCTGGCGGCCGATTTCAGAACGCAATTGGCCCACCAGCGCCGCGCCGATCGCGCCCTTCTCGTTCTACGCTCGAAGACTCATCATGCCGGTTCCCATCGACGAGACCCTTCAGATTGGCCGCCACCCCTCGATCGACCGCGCTACCCTGGTGCTCGCCTTTACGGGATGGATGGACGGGGGCGACGTGTCGTCCGGGACGGTCCAGCGGCTGGTCGATCTGCTCGGCGCGGAGCCGATTGCCGAAATCAATCCCGAACCGTTCTATATCTACAACATCCCCGGTCCGATGGAGGTCGCCTCGATTTTTCGGCCGCACGTGGAGGTCTCGGGCGGTCTGCTCAAGAAGATCGAAATGCCGACAAATCGCTTCTATTGCCATCAGCCGGCGAACCTGGTCCTTTTCCTGGGCAAAGAGCCGAATCTTCACTGGCACAGCTTCGGCGAGTGCATCTTCCGCTTCGCCCGCCAGATCGGGGTTGAGAAGATCCTGTTTGTGGGCTCTTTTGGGGGCTCCGTCCCCCACACGCGGGAGCCGCGGCTCTTCATCACCTGTTCGGATGCGAGTCTGCTGGCGGAGATGGAGCCGTACGGGGTCCGCCGCAGCGACTACCAGGGGCCTGGTTCGTTCACCAACTACTTGATGGCCCAGGCGGCGTCGGCGGGCCTGCAAATGATCTCCCTGGTGGCCGAGATCCCCGGTTACCTGCAAGGCGCCAATCCCCCCTGTATCGCCGCCGTCACGCGGCGGCTGGCGAAGATCCTCCGTTTGCCGCTGGACTCCGATGCCCTTCTCACGGTGAGCACGGAGTGGGAACTCCAGGTCTCCAGCATTGTCGAGCAGGACGAGGAACTTGCCCAGGAAGTCCGCCGCCTCGAGGAAGAATACGACTACGACCTGCTGAAATCCGAAGCGGAGGGACCCGGAATCTGACCGAACCCCATATTACGGGGGTTCTTGGCCGAATTCACGGGCCGATTTCCTGAAAAGACGCCCTTGTTCCGACCGATGCATGCCCCTATAGTATTCATGCGTACAGAGGAAGGCGGCTGCTTTTCGCTCGACTCTTCCGGTATGTGGCGATTGGCGCCGATTCGGGTAAGATAACGGGGCGAAACATGGTCACGGTAACCAAAGGGAAGGCGAGACGCGCAATGGCGAAGAAGCAGACCAAGGCGGAGGCGGGGACCAAGGCGGAGGCGGGGACGGGCAACAGCGAGTCCTCGCTGTTGGAGCACAACCCGATCCTGAAAACGACGGTCGCCCAGATCGAAAAGCAGTTTGGCGAGGGGGCGATCATGGCGCTGGGCAGCGCCTATGCCGTGCGGATCGAGGGGATTCCGACCGGCAGTCTCTCCCTGGACCTGGCACTCGGGGGGCAAGGCGTTCCCCGCGGCCGAATCGTCGAGATCTACGGGCCGGAATCGAGCGGCAAGACGACCTTGGCCCTCCACGTGATCGCCCAGGCGCAGCGCGCCGGCGGAATCGCCGCGTTCATCGACGCGGAACACGCCCTGGACCCGTCGTGGGCGAAGAAACTGGGCGTCGATCTGGAGTCGCTGCTGGTCAGCCAGCCCAGCAGCGGAGAAGAGGCGATGCATATCGCCGAAATGTTGATCCGCTCGAACGCGGTGGACGTGATTGTCATCGATTCGGTGGCCGCGCTCGTGCCGCAGAAGGAGCTTGACGGAGAGATTGGCGACTCCCACGTGGGCCTCCAGGCCCGGCTGATGAGCCAGTCGATGCGGAAGCTCACCGGAGCGATCTCGCGGAGCAAGAGTTCCGTGATCTTCATCAACCAGATTCGCGAGAAGATCGGCGTGATGTTCGGCTCGCCGGAGACCACCCCCGGTGGCCGAGCCTTGAAATTCTATGCGTCCTGCCGGATCGATGTCCGCCGGATCGGCCAGCTCAAGGAAGGCGAAGACGTTGTCGGACAGCGCGTCAAGGCCAAGGTCGTCAAGAACAAGGTGGCGCCCCCGTTCCGCGTCGCCGAATTCGACATGATGCACGCCGACGGGATCAGCTACGAGGGGGACGTGCTCGATTTGGCCATGGCCCACAAGATCGTCACGAAGACCGGCGCGTGGTTCCGCCACGGCGATGAGCAGCTCGGACAAGGGCGCGAGCGGGTCCGCGCCCTGCTGAAGGAGAATCCCAAGCTGACCGAGGACCTCAGGCAGAAGGTCTTGGCGGCGATGGGGCTGGCGGAATAATCGCCGCCGCGGGCGGTTGGCCAGTCGGCCGGCGTGGAAAGGGGCTCAGCATGTTGATTCTGGAGTGTCTATGAGCGGCAATCCGCGGATTGTGTCGGTGCTCGGCTGCGTTCTCATCTTGGCAGGTTCCGCGGCGGCGCAGCCGCCCGCGTCTCCGCCCGCGTCTCCGCCCGCGTCTCCGCCCGCGTCTCCGCCCGCGTCTCCGCCCGCGATCGCCGCCCTGGAGGCGGCCGTAGTCGACGTGGTTGCCGAGGCTTCCCGGTCCGTGGTGGCCATTTCGCTGGTTCGCAAGCGTGTGGCGGGCCAGAGCCTCAATTTCGAAATCCGTCCGGGACCGCTGGGGATGCCGATTGTGCCGCAGAGAATGCCCGCGCCCGAGGACCCCGATTTCATTCCCATCGAGTATGCCACGGGGGTGGTGGTCGATCGCCTCGGCCTGATTCTCACGGCGTACCACGTGCTCGAGGCAGACTCCGAGTATTTCGTGACGACTTGCGAGCACAAGCGATATCCCGCCTGGATCAAGGCGGCCGATCCGCGAAGCGATCTGGCCCTGCTGGCGATTGACGCGAACAACCTGGTGCCGATCCCGCTGGGCGACGGGGCGGCCCTCCGCCGCGGCCAGTTCGTCATCGCGCTGGGCAACCCCTATGCGATCGCTCGCGACGGCCAGGCCAGCGCAAGTTGGGGGATTGTAGGCAATCTGAATCGCAAGGCCGCCCCCCTGCCGGATGAAGAAGACACGGTGGGAAAGACAACCCTGCACCACTTCGGCACGCTGATCCAGACGGATGCCAAATTGAACCTGGGAACCAGCGGCGGCGCACTGGTCGATCTGGAGGGGAAGATGGTCGGCCTGACGACTTCGCTCGCGGCCGTCGCCGGCTACGAGACGGCGGCCGGCTATGCCTATCCGGTCGACGGCACGTTTCGCCGCGTCGTCGACACGCTCAAACGCGGCCGCGAGGTCGAATACGGGTTCCTCGGCGTCCAGCCGGTCAATCTCTCCCCCGCGGAGATTCTCGCGGGCAAGACGGGAATCCGCGTGCGCCACGTGGAACCGGGGTCGCGGGCCGAGAGGTTTGGAGTCTTGCCCGACGATCTTGTCACCGCGGTCGATGGCAAGCCGATCCACGATGCCGACGGGCTGGTTCGCGAGGTCGGCAAGTTGCCGGTGGAGGCGAAGGTCCGGCTGCGCATCGTCCGCGAGGGGAAGGAACAGGAGATCGAGGTCGCCCTGAGCAAGTTTCCCGTCCGCGGCAAGAAAGTCGTCACCAGCCCCAGGCCGGCGTGGCGAGGAATGCAGGTTGAGTACACCACCGCCGCCGTCGATCCGGAGGTGCGGAGGGCGGCGGGCATGCGCTTCTTCGACGATCGCGTGGTCGTCACGGAAGTCGAGGCGGACAGCCCCGCATGGAAAGCCGGCGTCCGACCAGGGAGTTTCATCACGCACGTGGACCGCCAGCCCGTCCGCACGCCGCGCGAGTTCGCATCCGCGGTCGCCAACCGCGACGGCGACGTACGCCTGCGCGTGGCGGTCTCCGGCCAGAAGGAACAAGCGCTGATCGTGGTTCCCAAGTCGTAGCCCGGCCGCCGGGCTCGCCGTGAAGCAGCGGGACGAGCCCCGTCAACTTTTCCGCCGGGCCATGCTAGAATAGCTGGCTTGGCAGCCGATAGTTGCCACCTGGCGGCTTTTCCCCCCAGCGACGATCCTTTTTTTGCCCAGCGGCCGGCGGATCTATGGGTGACCCGGGCCCTCCCCCCCCTTCCATGTTGATCGTTGCGGCCTTCAGCCGTCATGATGGCGCGCTGGACTGGGCCCGGCGCCGTGCCGCAAACGCGTGGGGCGAGCCGGTCCTCGACAGCGGGCGGTTCGACTTCCGCGAGACGGATTACTACCGCCGCTCGATGGGGGCGGGCTTGAAGAAGGAGTTCTGGGGATTCGCGCCAGGATTCAACCCGGCGCGCCTGCCGGAAGTCAAGCTCGAGACGAACGCCTGGGAGGCCGAGTATGCAGACCGCGGCGGCGGACCGGAGGAGCGGCCCCTGAACGTGGACCCGGGGTATCTGAATCTGGGCAAACTCGTTCTCGCTTCGACCAAGGACTTCACCCACCGGGTTTACCTGTCGCGAGGGATCTACGCCGAAGTCACGCTCTCCTACCGGCATGGCCGCTGGCGGCATCACGCGTGGACCTTTCCAGACTATCAACGCCAGGACTACCAGGCTTTTTTCGCCGAATGCCGGCGATACCTGCACGATTGGATTCGGGAAAGGCGGACCGCGTGATGTGGCTCTGGTTGATTCTCGGTTCGCTCTTGCCGAGCATGTTTGTTGCCTGGGCGGCGGCGTTCTGCGTCCGCCGGTTCGGGCCCGCCTGGGGCCTGATCGACTCGCCGGGCCATCGCAAGGTCCATGCCAGCCCGATGCCGACGTGCGGCGGCCTGGCAATCTGGCTGGGGATCATCCTCCCGTTTGCCGCGGGCCAGATCGCGCTGGCGTCTGTCTCCGGCGCCGGCCAGGCGGCCGGGGTCCGCTGGCTGCCCAGCGAGATTTCCATCCACCTGCCCGGCCTGATCGACGAATCGTCCAGGTTGTGGATTCTGCTGGGCGGCGGCACCGTCCTGGTGATCCTGGGGTTGATCGACGACCGCTGGGGGCTTGGCTGGAAGGTCCGGCTCGTCGTCCAGACGCTCGTCGCGGCGATCGTGGTCCACGCGGGCTGGCGGCTGGAGTTGTTCCTCGACGCTCCCTGGTTGACCGGTCTTCTGAGCGTCCTGTGGATCGTCGGGCTGATCAATTCGTTCAACATGCTGGACAACATGGACGGGCTCTCGGCGGGGGTCGCGGCGATCGCCGGGGGGATCCTGGCCGTCGTGATGCTGATCGCCCCCGATCCGGTCACCCGCCAGCCGCAACTCTTCGTGGGTGGTTTTCTGCTGGTGATCGTCGGCTCCCTGCTGGGGTTCCTCTGGCACAACCGGCCGCCGGCCCGGCTCTTCATGGGCGACACCGGCAGCTACCTGATCGGGTACATGCTGGCGACGGCGACGCTGACAGCCACGTTTGCCGGCTACGGCGACGTGCCGCGGCACGCGATCCTCGCTCCGCTGTGCGTCTTGGCCGTGCCGATCTATGACACGGCCACGGTGGTTCTGATTCGCCTCCGCCAAGGCCGAAGTCCCTTCGAAGGAGACAAGAGCCACTTCTCGCACCGGCTCGTGGACCTCGGCATGACCAAACCGCAGGCCGTCGGCACGATCTACCTGGCAACCGCCACGTGCGGCCTCGGCGCGCTGTTGCTCCACCAGGTCGACGCGGCTGGGGCCGCGATCATACTGCTGCTGGTCGCCTGCGTCCTGGTTCTGGTCGGCATCCTGGAAACCGCCGCCAGGCGCGGCAACTCTACCCCACGGATCAAGAAAGGCGATGAAGGGAAGTAAACCTGCCCGATCGAAAGGGCGGCAGCCAAGCCCGCCTTCCACGGCCAGTCCGGCCCGCCCCGTGCTGCGGCGGCCGGCCGCGTGGCTGCCGGGCCCGCTGGTGGCGATCTTTGTGCTCCGCCCCCTCTACCCGAGCGAATCGGTGGCGGTTGAAGGCGACGGTCTGGTCGTCGCAATCCTCTGGCTGCTTCTTCTCGCCGCCTGGGCGTGGGCCCTCCTCCGCGAGCCGCGGGCGCGAATCCTGGCGGGATGGCCCGACCTGGCTCTTGGCCTGCTGGCCATCTGGCATAGCATCGCGGCCGTTCGTGCGTTCTTCTGGGGGAGCCCTCGGCCAGCACTGAATATGCTCTGGGAATGGGTGGGATTGGCCGCGGCCTTCTTCCTCGCCAGGCAGTCGTTCCGCACCGGACTCGAACGCCGCGCCGTGGCGGCGGTGATGATCGCGGTCGCCGCAACGGTGTCGGTCTATGGCCTCTACCAGGTTGCCATCGAGCTGCCGGCGACCCGTGCGCTTTACCAGCAGGCCTCCGATGAGACGCTGCGGGAAGCCGGTCTGTGGTTTCCGCCCGGCTCGCCCCAACGCCAGGTCTTCGAGCAGCGGCTGGAAAGCCGCGAGCCGATGGCCACCTTCGCGCTGGCCAATTCCCTGGCCGGCTTTCTCGCACCCTGGTCGGTTGCCGTTCTCGCGGTCGCCCTGTTCTGCGGCCAGCGTCCTGGATGGAAGGCCCGCGCAGGGGCTGCGGGACTGCTGATTCCGCTCGGGCTCTGCCTTCTGCTGACCAAGAGCCGCAGCGCGTACCTGGCCGTCGGCGCCGGGACGGTGGCTCTCGGCGGCCTGTGGTGGTCCAGCCGCCCCCGGGCCATGCCGCTCCGCCGTGTCCTGCTCGCCGCCGGGCTGGCCGGGTTCCTGCTGGCCCTGGTCGTGGCGGGCGCAATCGGACTCGGACAGCTCGATGCCGAAGTGCTCAGCGAAGCGCCCAAGTCGCTCGGCTACCGGATGGAGTACTGGCGGGCAACCTTGGCGATCATTCGCGACGCGCCGGTCTTCGGATGCGGACCGGGCAATTTCCAGGAGTGGTACACCGCCTACAAGCTGCCGGAGGCGAGTGAAGAGATCGCCGATCCCCACAACTTCCTGTTCGAGGTCTGGGCGACCGCCGGGTCGCCGGCAGCCCTCCTGCTGTGCGTCTTCCTGGCCGCCTTCGCTGTCTGCAATCTGCGAAGTCGCGAGGCCGCCGGGCAGGAAGCTTGCCCGCCAACGATGCGGCCGGGCGCCGACGAGGCCCCCCCCCGCGGCCCGGCCACGATCTACCTGGGCGGGCTTGCCGGCCTGGGACTCCTCCTACCGATTGGAGCGATGAGCGCCGCGCCTCCCAGTCTGGTCGTCGCCCCGCTGGGACTGCTGGCCGGCGGAGCGACGCTCGTGCTCCTCGACGGTTGGGTCCGGCGCGGGGAAGACGCGGCAGCGACCTGGACCGTGGCCGCCGCCGTGATGCTCCTGCACCTCCTGTTTGCCGGGGGGATCGGCTTTCCGGGCGTCGCGGCCAGCCTTTGGCTGCTATTGGCCCTGGCGCTCAACACGCGGGGGTGCGGCTGCCGGGAGGTGCCCCGCCGGGTCGCCTACGCAGCGCTGCTGATTGCAGCGGGCCTGATCGCCGGCTGTTTCTTCACCGGCTATCGCGCGACCGTCCGCGCCCAGGCGGCACTCCAACGAGCCTATGCCAACCCCGCGCGCGCCCGCGAGGCGCTCGCCGCGGCGGCGGAGGCGGACCGCTGGGCCGTCCAGCCGCGCGGCCTGTTGGCCGACCTGGCCTTCCAGGAGTGGCTCGAACAGCCAACTCCGGCGGCGTTTCACCGATTCGAAACGCTCGTCGCGGAAACGCTCCTCCGGGCACCGCGGTCGGCCTCGCGGCGGCACGGTTTTGGGGTAAAATTCGTTGAGGCCTACGCCCGGTCGGGCGATTCGGCGAAACTTGCCCAAGGGATCGAGACCCTTCGTGCCGCGGCGCGATTGTATCCGAACAACTGCCGCTTTCACGCCGACCTTGCCGAGGCCTACCGGCTGGCCGGCGACATGGAGGGATATGCGCGGGAACGCAAGGAAGCGCTCCGGCTGGATCAGGCAACCCCCCATTTGGACAAGAAACTGTCCGACGAACAACGCCTTTGGCTGGAGCGTAATAACCCCGGCTGAGTCTGCGCGCAGCGAGCAGCGGGGAGGTAATCGTTTTGCGATCTGGTAATTCCTCGTCCTGGAATGCATATTGGAACCATGAGACTCACGCTTGTTTTTCTTCTGGCGGCCATCCTCGGGACGGCTAGCGGGGCGGGTCTGGCCGCATGGCGGTTCTTTGCCCATCCGATCATGCCTCCCTTGGCGCGCGTTGACGAATTGCCCGCGGGCGACGAGTCGGCGTCTGTTCCGAAGGCGCATCCCGAGGTGGAGGTCGTCGAGGAAGACTATTTCTTCGGCTCGATGGCCAACCACATGGTGGCATCCCACGAGTTTGAGTTCCGCAACGTCGGAACCGCGCCGCTGAAGTTGACAAAGGGCCAGACCACCTGCAAATGCACACTCAGCGACATCGGCGACGGCGTGATTCCCGCCGGTGCGTCGGGAGTCGTCAAGCTGGAATGGAGTGGCCAGGATATCGTCGGCCCCTATGCCCAGACAGCAACGATCATCACCAACGATCCCCACCGCCCCGCCGTGCATCTGCGGATTCACGGGGAGATGACGGCCAAGGTGCGGTTGTTTCCGGAGGAACTTGTCTACAGTTCGATTACGGCCGGGCAGTCCGCCATCGCAAGTGCTCGCTTGTACAGCTACATGCCCAAGCCACTAGAGATCACCGGCGCCGAGGTCGAGCCGCCAGACCATTTTCAGATCGCTTACTCGCCGCTCCCCCCAGACGAGGTAAGCCAGGAAAAATACGCAAAGTGCGGCTACTTGGTCACGGTAACGGCAAAACCTGGCTTGCCTCTTGGCCCGTTTCGCGGGACAATTCGCTTGAAGGCCGACGCGTCCGACCTGCCGGAGGTCACGATGCCGGTCAAGGGGACCGTTGTCAGCGAGATCACGGTTGTCGGGACGGACTGGATCGACACGGCGGCGGTCTTGAGGCTGGGAACACTGACTGCCGAGCAGTCGATCCGCAAGACCCTGTTCATCAAGGTGGGAGGGAGCCGGCCGGAAGAGGTCGAGTTCGAGGTGGCGGAGGTGTCCCCCGACCTGATCCAGGTCCGGTTGGGCGAGCGGACAAGCCCTTCCGGAGGCCACGCCGCAATCACGCCGATTGAGATCGAGATTCCCGTCGGCAGCCCGCCCTGCAACCACCTAGGTCCCAAGCGGGATTCGATGGGCAAAATCCGATTGAAAACAACCCACCCAACGGCCAAGGACTTGGACATTTACGTCCAGTTTCTTGTCCGCTGACCGACCTGGCCGCGGGGCAGCCATTCGCGTGGACTCTTCAGCTTGTGCCGTCGGCTTCGCCGCGCGCAGAGATGCAGAGACGCATGTGCCGCGACCGGTCGCACCCGTCCCCCTGGAGCCGCCGTGGCGCGGCCGTGGAAGACATCGACAATCAGGCCAAAAGGTCTGGCGGAATCTGGGACCGAACATGGACGTTGCGCGTCGTTGTGGGATCGGCCGCGTTCTGGATCGGCTTTCCGGCGGTTCCAAACGACCCGTACAATCGAGGTCAAACAGATGCTCATTGACAGGTTTTCGTCGCAAGCGGCACAGGCCGTCGCGTTGCTGATCCTCGGCTCTCTGGCAGCCCTGGTCGGCTGCGATTCCCCGCAGCGGGGCCAGCCGCCGGTGCCGCCACCGGCCGGGCCGGAAGGCTCGCAGGACGTCGTGCGCGATCCGTCCACCACAAAAGTCGGCCAGCCGCCCGCGAGTCCGCCCCTCCAGCCCGACACGCCACGGCTCCTCGAACTGGCGGCGCAGACGGACCAGTCGCCGATCCCGCAACGCGCCCCTGCCGTGCCCGGCGAGTTGGGCGGCGTCGCCACGGGAGGCCCCCCCGAGGCGGTCGCCGCGTCGGGGGAAACGCCGACTGCGGTTGGCGCGGAGACGCGGGGCGGCCCGCCGGTCGGCAAGCGGGCCGCCGCGGAGCCAGGCGCGGAGGATCGCACCGCGATTGCGCAGTCGTCGCCGCTGGCGCTGTCGGGGTTCTCGCCAAATCCGCTGCGTGGCGGGGTAGCGCCCTCCCCAGGCACCGTCAAGCCGGGCGTCCTGCCACAGGAGCGGGGCCCCGTGGAACCGCCGGCCGCCAAGACGGTCGAGGGGAAGCCGTTTGGCAAAGGCAAGCACAGCGGCCAGCCGTTTGACCCGATCCTCGAAAATGGGCCGATCTTCGTCGGCTGGGAGCCGCCCAAGCTGGCCCTGGTGATCAGCGGGCGGCAGGACGGGTACCTCGAACCGTGCGGCTGTGCGGGATTGGATCGCATGAAAGGCGGGCTCAGCCGGCGCCACACGCTGTTCGCGAAGCTCGAGGCGGACGGCTGGCCCACCCTCGGGCTCGACTGCGGCGGCCTGGTGAAAGGCTCCGGCAGGCAGGCCGAATTGAAGTTCGGCATGTCGATCGACGCCATGCAGCAGATCGGCTACGACGCGATCGCGCTGGGCAAGAGCGACCTGCGGTTGTCCGCCACGGAACTGCTCGCCCGCGTCGCCTCCACCGCGCAGGTGCAGAGCCCCTTCGTCTCGGCGAACGTGGCCGTGTTCGGGTTCGCGATGGGGATGACCGCCGATCACCGGATTCTGGAGGCGGGCGGCCTCCGCGTCGGCGTCACCACGGTCCTGGGCGGCAAATGGCAGAAGGAGATCAACAACCCGGACATCGAGATGGCCGATCCCCGGGCGCGGCTCCGCGAGGTCCTGCCGAAGTTCGAGGGGAAGTGCGATCTGCTGGTGCTCCTGGCCCACGCCACGATGGAAGAGTCGGTGGAATTGGCGGAAGCCTTTCCGCAGTTCCACGTCGTCGTGACGGCCGGCGGCGCGCCCGAACCGCCGGACAGGGCCCAACCGATCAACGGCAAGACCCTCCTGGTTGAGGTCGGCGAGAAGGGGATGAACGCGATCGTCCTGGGAATCTACGGGGCAGATCAACCGATCCGCTATCAGCGCGTGCCGCTCGACTCGCGGTTCCCCGAGTCCGCGGCGATGAAGATGTTCATGCGGCAGTACCAGGAGCAATTGAAGCAGGACGGTCTGGACGGACTGGGAATTCGGCACATGCCCCCGCATCCCCAGAGGGAAGAGCTGGGCACGTTCGTCGGTTCGGCCGCCTGCGAGAGCTGCCACGAGCCGTCTTACGACGTGTGGCGGAAGACGGGCCACGCCAAGGCCTGGGAGACCCTCAAGGAGTTGGACCCGCCGCGCCACCATGACCCGGAATGCATTAGCTGCCACGTCGTGGGCTGGCACCCGACGCAGTATTTCCCCTACGAGGGCGGTTTCCTCCGCGAGGAAGAGACGCCAAGGCTCGTCGACGTGGGGTGCGAAAGTTGCCACGGTCCGGGCGAGAAGCATGTCGCTGCGGAAATGGGGTCCAACGCGGAGTTGCAGAAGAAGCTCCAACAGGCGATGGTCGTGACCAAGGAGCAGGCCCGCGACTCGAAGGTCCACTGGTGCTTGAACTGCCACGACCTGGACAACAGCCCGGACTTCGATTTCGACGAGTACTGGCCGCACGTCGAGCATCGGGAGTACGAAGACGAGTAGCGCGGATGCGGCCCAGCCGCGGAGCGCGGGCCGCATCCGCCTGCTAGCACTGCTGGCACACCGCAGAGGGATTTCTTTGCGGGGCGTTCCTAGTGGGGTTGCCGATCGGTAAGCGATCGAATAACTTATTCAACGCGGGAGACAACTCGCCCGCCCGAGCGCGTCACGGATGACAGCCTTCGAGTTCCAGGAAGAGAACTCCCATGAACCATTTCCGGATTCAGCCCTGCCCGGCCACGGATGGTCGGGCGGGCCTTCTCGCCTCCCCCGCGGCGGAAACGCCCAGCGATCGCCTGGCCGCGTCGATCCGCCGATCGATCCTCCTGGCGCGGCATTGGCTTCTCCGCGAGCAGCGGCCCGAGGGTCACTGGGTCGCCGAACTGGAGGGAGATTCAATCCTCCAGAGCGAGACGATCCTCCTCCTGGCCTTCTTCGGCCGCGAGACGTCCGATTTGGCCCGCCGCGCCGCGGAACGCCTCCTGGCCACCCAGTTGCCCGGCGGCGGCTGGTCGATGTATCCCGGCGGCGGCGTCGAGATCAGCGGCAGCGTCAAGGCCTATTTCGCGCTCAAGCTCACCGGGCACGACCCGAGCGCGGAATACATGCAGCGCGCGCGGCGCGCGATCCTCGCCCACGGCGGCGCCGACGCCGTCAACAGTTACACGCGATTCTACCTGGCGATCCTCGGGCAGATTCCCTTCGAAGAGTGCCCCGAGGTCCCGCCGGAGATAATATTTCTACCCAAGTGGTTTCCGATTAACTTATACGCGGTCAGCGCCTGGTCGCGGACAATGATCGTGCCGCTCTCGATCGTCTCGGCGCTGCGCCCCACGAAGCGGATCGACGCCGGCCGCGGGATTCGCGAGCTGTTCATCGCGTCGCCGCAAGACTGGCCCGAGCTGCGCTGCCCCGGCCGGACCGCCGGCCGGGGCCGATTTGGTTGGGACCGTTTCTTCCGGGCGGTTGACGCGACATTCAAGTTCCTGCGGAAGCGCAACTGGCTGCCGTTGCGGAAGCGGGCCATCCAGGCCGCGGAGCGCTGGACGCTTCAAAGGACGGAGCGGAGCGACGGCCTGGGCGCGATCTACCCGCCAATCGTCTGGAGCCTGCTCGCGTTTCACGCCCTGGGTTACGGCGACGACAGCCCCGAGGTCCAGGAGTGCTGGAAACAACTCGGCGACCTGGTCGTCGACGACGAGCAGGGCTGCCGCATCCAACCCTGCAAATCGCCGGTCTGGGACACCGCCATCGCCTTGCGGGCTCTTTCGGCAACCGGCCTCGAAAGATCGCACCCCGCCGCCGCGCGGGCCGTCGACTGGCTCCTCGACCGGCAGGTCGACCGGCCCGGCGATTGGTCGGAGACCGTCCAGGCCGAGCCGGGCGGCTGGTGCTTCGAATACAACAACGACTACTATCCCGACTGCGATGACACGGCAATGGTGCTGATGGCCCTCCAGGACCAGTTCACCGAAGCCGCGCCGACCGCGGGGGCGCTGCCCCCCCAGTTGCGGCTGGTGGGCGAACCGGAGGGGGGCAATTCCCACCAGTGGCTGTACCACCACGCGCCCGCCAGTCGGGAGGATGCCTACCGCGGCCTGAAGACAATGGACGAGACGGCGGCTGCAATCGACCGCGGCCTCCGCTGGCTGCTGGCGATGCAGAACCGCGATGGCGGCTGGGGGGCCTTCGACCGCAACAACAACCGGCAGTTCCTCTGCCGCGTCCCCTTCGCCGATCACAACGCGATGATCGATCCGAGCACGCCCGACCTCAGCGGCCGCGTGCTGGAAGCCCTGGGGAAACTGGGGCTCGGCGCCGAACATCCGGCGGTCAGCCGATGCGTGGCCTACCTCCGCGCGGCGCAGGAGGCGGATGGAAGCTGGTTCGGCCGCTGGGGAGTCAACTACGTGTACGGCACCTGGCAGGTGATCACCGGCCTGGTCGCGGTCGGAGTGCCGGCGGACGATCCCGCCATCGCGGCCGGCGCCAATTGGCTGCTCGCCCACCAGCAGCCTAGCGGCGGGTGGGGAGAGTCGCCCGAGACCTATGCCGATCCGACGCTCCGCGGGCAAGGCCCGGTCACCGCCTCGCAGACCGCCTGGGCCGTTCTCGGCCTGCTGGCCGCGGGCATGGAAGCGCATCCCGCCGTCGGCCGCGGCATCCGCTTTCTTGTCGAGCACCAGGGCCCCGACGGCAAATGGGACGAACCGGAGTTCACCGGCACCGGTTTTCCCCAGGTGTTCTACCTCCGCTACCACTATTACCCGCTGTACTTTCCGCTGCTGGCCCTCTCGCGATTTGCCGTCTCCGCCGCCATGGGCATCGCCGGCGCGGCGGCACCTGCCGCGCGGCGGGGCAACCGCGACGGCCAGTCCGCGACCGTTCGCGCCGCCGCCGCCGGATAGCCGGATGATCCATCCCTGCGGCGGGAATCATCCGCAGACGGGGCCCCTGGTGCCACGGCATGGGCCGCGGCAGCGCGGTCAGCGCTTCGGGGGCCGGTTTGCCCCCAAGCGGCGAAACGCGGCGACTGGACCTGCACCAACGACTTCTTGAGGCGGCTTTGCCATGCGATTTCCCCTCTCCCTGACCCGTGCGATGGCCGCCTACGTGATGCGACAGAAGCTTGCCGGCCGCAAGCGGTTCCCCTTGGTCTTGATGCTCGAACCCCTCCATGCCTGCAATTTACGGTGCAGCGGTTGCGGCCGGATTCGCGAATACGCGGCGACGCGCAACCAGCGATTGACCGTGGACGACTGCCTCGCCGCCGTTGACCAGTGCGGGGCGCCGATCGTCAGCGTCTGCGGCGGCGAGCCCTTGATCTATCCGCAGATCGGGGAACTCGTCGAGCGGCTCACGGACCGGAAAAAGCACGTCTATCTCTGCACCAACGGCACGCTGCTCTCCGAACGGCTCGATCAGTTCCGCCCCACGAGTCGGCTGTTCATCAACGTCCACCTCGACGGCATGGAATCGACCCACGATGCAATCGTCCAGCGGGGCGGCGTCTTCGCTCGGGCGGTCAGCGGGATCCAGGCCGCCAAGGCGGCCGGCTTCCTCGTCTACACCAACACCACGGTCTACCGCCAAACCGATGTCCATGAACTCGCCGTGCTGTTTCAGTACCTGGCGGAGTTGCGGGTGGACGGGTTCATGATCTCGCCGGCCTACGGGTACGAAGCGGTCGGGCGCGACAGGCGCGGCAGCGAGCAGATCTTCATGACCCGCGCGGAGATCCACGCCAAGTTCCGCCAGGCCCGGCCGCTGCTGGCCGCGTTCAACCTCGTCACCTCCCCCCTGTATCTCGATTTCCTCTGCGGCGGCCGCGAACTGTCCTGCGCGGCCTGGGCCAACCCCACCTACAACGTGCGGGGCTGGAAAGGGCCCTGCTACCTGATCACCGATCGCCACTATCCGCGGTTCGCGGATTTGCTTGCCGAGACGGAATGGGATAGACTCGCTTCTGGTAGCGATCCGCGTTGCCACGACTGCCTGGTGCACTGCGGATTCGAGCCGGCGGCCGTCCTCGCGGCCGAAAAGAGTCTTCGCGATGTCCTGAAGATGGCCCTCTGGCAGTTCTCCTGATCGGTTCCGTGCCCCGATGGTCCTGCGACATATCGTTCGCCAGTGGTTGGGCTCTTTGGCCCAAGAAAAGGTCCACCAGACGATCGTCCAGGCCGCGCGCGATTCGGTTGCCTCCGCCGTCGAGGAGGCCGAGCGCGACAGCACCGAGCCCGAGCGGCGGAAGTCGGATGTCGGGGTGGTATTCGCCCTGGGGATCGAGGCGGGAGGGTTGGAAGACCTGCTTTCCGAAGTGGTCACGGTCCGCGGCCCCCTGTTCACCCTCCGCCGCGGCCTGGCCGGATCGCGCCGCATCGTTCTGGCGGAGTCGGGGCCGGGCGCCGCGGCGGCCGCCCGCGCCGCTGAAACGCTGATCGCCGCCCATCAACCCGACTGGCTCATCTCGGCCGGCTTCGCCGGCGCCCTCAACGAAGACGTCAAACGCCACGACCTGCTCCTGGCCGACTCGGTGATCCGCCCCGACGGCGCCCGGATCGCCATCCACCTCCCGATTGATCCGGCCAACCTGCCCGGCTGCCCCAACGTCCATGTCGGCGGGCTTTGCACGGCCGACCGCATCATCCGCCTCCCGGACGAGAAACGAAAACTTGGCGAGGAGTCGGCCGCCCTGGCCGTTGACATGGAGACGTTCGCCGTGGCGGAAGTCTGCCGGCGCCGGAACCTGCCGCTGATCGCGGCCCGGATCATCAGCGACGCCGTCGGCGACCAACTCCCCGACGACCTGGAGCAGCTGGCGCGCCAGCAGACGCCGGTGCGGAAGCTCGGCGCGGTCTTCGGCGCGGTGCTGAACCGCCCCGCGAGCGTCAAGGACATGCTCCAGCTGAAGGAGAACGCCCTGCTCGCCTCGGACCGGCTGGCCGGCCTCCTCCAGTCGATCATCCGCCAGCTTACCGCTCCACCGCCCCCTTAAGCGGGTCCGGCGGCGACTGCTCCGCGGCGGGCGACGGCTGCTTGTCGAGTTCGCGAAACAGCGGCAGGTGGCGATAGTAGACTTCGAGCATCAGCAGGCCCATCGCGGTGACATAGTGCCGCCCACCGGCATGGCCCCAGCGATCCGCCACGGGAACGTCCGGGTTCCAGCTCCCGATCAGCGGCCCGCTCTGAACCTGCGTGGCTTCCAGCAGGGGGCGCAGCCGGTCGTTCCACGCCTTCCAGTAATCGCCCTGCATCTGGAACATCACTTGCGTCGCGTAGTAGAGGTAGTAGACGTCGCGGGCGGCGCGCGTCTCCTCCGGCCGCGGCGGAAGACTCCGCTGCAAGATGTTGGCGCCGGCGATCATCTCCGGATGCGTCCGGTGGCGGCCGAGGTAGAGTCGCATCAACAGCCCCTCGGCGGTCATCGCCAGGTTCGGGACCCGCCCCTGCCGCTGGGCGTCCGTATCGAGCGCGTAGGGGTTGTAGCGATACTCGGCGCCCGAGCGGCCCTGGGCCAGGTCGAGCCATCCGGACACCTTTTCCAACGACCCCTGGGGAACCTCCAGACCCGCCATCTGGGCGCTCTTCAAGGCCATCAACTTCCAGCCGGAGACGGACGTGTCGGACTCGACGCCGGCAAGATACCGCCAGCCGCCGCGTTGGGGATGCTGCGCGGCGAGAATGAAGCCGATTGCCCTCTTCAGCGGCTCGTGCAGGTCTTCGTCCCAGGTCATTCCATAGGCTTCGCTCAGCGCAATCGTGGCAATGCCGTTGCCATAGAACTGGGCGTAAACGGTCTGGTCCGTTTGATCGCTGAACAGCTGCCCATCCGCCTGTTGGTTGGCAATCAGCCAGCGGAGGCCGGCGCCGACCTGGTTCCGATACTTGTCGTCAATATGGGTGTATCCCTTGCCGAGAAACGCCAGCAGGGCCAGGCCGGTCGCGGCCGTGTCGGAATTCATCTGGCCCAATCCGGCGTCAACCGTCGGGGGCACGACTCCCGGCGGCAGCCGATCGAGGGCCCAGCGCCCGTCGGGGAACTGGCAGCGGGCAAGGAAGTGCAATCCTTGTTCGACAGCGCGGTCGGAGCTCTCCGTCGCGCCGTGGGCCTTGGCCACTTCGCCGCGCTTGCCCGGAAAACGCTGCTGGAACGGCAAGGCCGGCGGCTTCCCTGCGCTGCTCCCCATCGGCGGCGCGGTCCGATCGAGCATGAAGCGCCCCGGGCTGGTGTGGACCACGATGCTCTCGGGCCGGGCACGGCGGCTGGGGACGCCCAACAGGGGCGAAGGCGGCTCGCTCAGACCGCCCGGCCCGGCCACCGGTCCGGCCAGCACGGCGGGTCCCGCCTGGCGCCGCGCAACCCCCGTGGGACGGGCCTCCCCGCCCGCCACTCGCGCAGGACGGGCCTCTCCGCCCGTCGCCCCGCCATCTTCCGCGGCAACCGCGCCCGGCGGCGCCCCGGCCTGCCCGCCACGGGGCGCTCCGCTCTGGTCTGCTGCTTCCGCCGGCATACCCGCAATCTCCCCGCCAAGACTCCCGGTCCGCGGCGTCCGAGCCAGCGGTTCGCGGCCCCCGCCGCCGGAATCGGCAGGTTCCGTTCGATCCGCCGCGGCGGCGCGGCTGGGCACGGCCGTCGCTACGCGCGACTCCCAGAGACTGCCGGCCGGGGGAGACAGCGACGACCGGCCGATCGTCAGATCGGTCGTCGCGCCGGCAAGCCTCCGTGTCGGCCCGGTCGCGGAGGCCTCGATCGCCGTGTCGGGCTCGTTTCCGACGTCCGCGCCGGTTGATGCGACTTGAGCCAGCCTGGCGGTCTCGTCGCCGGCAATCCGCGGTCCGCGCGGCGACCGCGAGAGCGGATTGCCCGCTCCGTGATCTTCCGCGGATGGCCGCTCGCCCAGGTTCGCCCGCGCCCGGCCCAGGCCCCCAACGCCTGCCGGCGGGAGCGGCATCGCCGCCGGTGACTGCGGCGCGGACGCCGCTCCAGGCAAGCTCGCCACGAATCGCCCGGGCGCGCGGCGCAGGCGGGAACGGGCCTGCTCCACGTCGATCGCCGCCTCGGGATCAGCCGCGGTGTCGGGCGGTTCGACCACTGCCGGGGCCGCGGCGGCATCGAGCCGATCGACCCGGCGGCTCCGCGTCACCGGCGGGCCGGCCGGTCCGGCGGCCGCCCGGACCGGAATTGCCGTCTCCTCGCGGCCTCTCTGGACCGGGAGTGCCGGGCTTGGCAAGACGGAAGCCAACGCACGGCCCAGCGTCTCGCCCGCCCGAGCCGGGCCCAGAGACTGCTCGGTTCGCTGCTGGGACGCGGCCGCGTTCGGCGACAGAACCACCGCCGGATCTTCGGGCGTGGCGGGAGAGGCCGGCTGGGGCAGCGTCTCCCTTGCCTCCAACCGGTCGGGCTTCGCTTGCCGGCTGATCTGGATCCCGCTCGGACTCTCGCCCCGGTGCGGAACCGCCAGATCGGCTTTGTCGGGCTGGATCGGCGCCGGAGGCTGCTCTGCCAGCAGCGGGACCGGCAATGGCCGTTCGGGCGCAATCTCGTGTTCCACGAGCACCTTCTCGATCGCCGTCGGCTGGCTCTCCCGCGGCGGCTCGACTTCGACCGGCTGGGCAAAACTCAGCGGCTCCTCACGGGGCACAATCTGCCAAATGTGGTAGTCGGGAACGACGACCAGGTCGTCCCCCTCATCGAACATCTTCCGCGCCTCTTCGATCCGCTCGGCGATCGCCTCCAGATACTGGTCCCGCAGGATGAGCCCCAACCCGAGATGGAGGATCATCCCCACCAGCAGGCAAAACAACACGCGGCGCGCCACCCAGCGCTGGAGCAGGAGGATCGACAGGGTCGCCGCCAGATAGGCCAGGACGACGGCCGCCAACCGGCCCCAGCCCGTCTGGATCACCGCCCGATCCGTGAAATCGAGCATCGCCGGGTCGGGAAATTCGCTCGTCGCCGCAACCAGCCCGGCAGCCGCGCCGGCCACGGTCAAGACGATCAACTGGATCGGCCAGAGCTGCTCGTCGAAGTCGCCGGGCGGCCGAATGTTGGGCAGCGGGTGGTCGAGGGTCTGCCGTGTCATCTTCCCAGCGCGGAGGGGTTATCCGCTTTCCTTTCGCGTCGTGATCCGGTAGTCGTGAATCTTGGCCTTGTTGCAGGCGTTCATGGCCGCAACCAGAAACTCGACCCGGCCCCGGCGGTCCGCCCGGAGAATCACCGAGGCCCGGCCGGGATTATTGACGCGGACCGCGTTGAGCGCCCGCTCGAGTTCCGCCAGCGACAACTTCTGCCCCGATACGAAATACTGGCCGTTCTGGTCGATGTTGACGATCGTCTCCCGCGGTTTGCTGGTCCGCGGCTGGGCCTCGCTGGCATCCGGGAGCAGCACATTCATCTCGCGCTCTTCATCGGCGAACTTCGTGGCCACGAGAAAGAAGATCAGCAACAGAAACACGACGTCGATCAGCGGCGTGAGCGTCAGGTTGGCCAGCGCTTGGCCTTTATTGAGATTGACTGCCATGGCGGGCTCCTCGGGCGGCTATGGCTTCTTGACCGGGTCCGGCGAACGGCGCGCCGGCTCCACCGCTTCGCGCGCGATCGGATTGCGCGGGTACTCCGCGACGTCGATCGTCTCGTGGTTGCCCCGCAGCCGCCCCTCGAATCGCTCCAGTTGGGGCAACAGCGTCAGGATGAACTCATCGAGCTCGCGGAACAGCCGCTGGATCCGCCCTTCGAACATGTGCGCCAGCAGCGCGGCGGGGATCGCAATCGACAGCCCGGCAAACGTCGTCACCAGGGCCTTGTAGATTCCCTCGGCGAGGTAGTCGGCGCGGTTCGCGCCGGGCTGCAAGTGAACGGTCTCGAAAAACGCCTGGATCATGCCGCCGACCGTGCCCAGCAGTCCCAGCAGCGGCGCGATGCCCACGGCCAGGGTCAGCCAGCGGACGTTGGCATAGAGCCTCCCCGCCTCCCGCTCGTTCGCGTCGCGGTGCGCCTGTTCCACCTCGCCGTGGGGGCGGCCCAGCCGCACGAGCATCGCCCGCAGGACGCGCGACGCCGAGGAGGGATACTTGTTGCAGAGCGCGTACGCCCGCCGCGGATCCAGCCCTCCCTTCTGCCCCGCCAGCCGCCGCAGCCCGTCGAACAGCACGGGCGGCAAGACCTTGCCGCGCCGCAAGGCGATCATCCGCTCCAGTCCGAACGTCACCACCAGCAGCGACACCAGCCCGAGCGGGACCATCAGGAAACCGCCGCGCTTGGTCAAGTCCCAGAGGTCGATTCGCGGCAAGTCGAGCTGGCCGCCCCCCGGCAAGCCGCCCGAATCCTCCTCCGCCTCTTCGCTCTCCAATGCCTTCTCCGCGAGCAATTCCGCGTCGACCGGTTCCGCGGGCGCCGTCACGGTCTCTCCGCCGGCCCCCAGACCGCCCGCCGCCTGGCCGGGCGGCGCGTCCTCTGCCCCGAGTGCCGCCGCTTGCCAGACGGCAACGATCCACGCGGCGGCCAATGCCGATCGCCGCAGCCCTAGGTTTGCTGCTGGAGACATGATCATTCAAACCCCGAAAGTATCGACTTGCCACGCAACGCTATCGTTTCAATTCCGCCAGCCGCTCCTTGGCGGCCTTCGCCGTCTCCGCCTGCGGGTACTTCGCGACCAGCTCTTGATACATCTTCACCGCTTGCGTCCGCTTGCCCAGCACCTCGAAACACCGCCCGGCTTCGTACGTCGCCTCGGCCTGCCAGCGTTCGACGCTGTAACCGTAGGCGACCTTGAAGAAACTCTTCACGGCCTCGGCATGCTCCTTCCGTTCGAACTGGATCTCGCCGATCATGTACTGGGCCTTGGCCGCGGTCTCGCTCCCCGTCTTGGCGATCACCTGCTCGTAGAGCCCGATCGCCTCATCGTACTGGCCCAGGTTCTGCCGGGCCCAGCCCTGTTCGCAGAGCGCCTGGGGCAGGTAGCGCGACCCGGGGCACTCTTCGGCCGCCCGCTTCAACCACGCAAGACTCTCCTCCCAACGCTTCAATTGCCCCGCCGACTCCCCCGCATGGAGCAGCCAGATCGCCCGGAAGTCCTCATTCGTCAGACCATCGACGCGCCCGTAGGCCGCCAGGGCCTCGGCATACTTCTTCTGCTGGTAAAGCGATTCGGCGACCATCAGCAGCCCGTCGGCCTTCAGCGACCCGGAGGGAAACGCCGCCGCCTGGTACGCGAACGCCTCCTCCGCCGACGCATACGCCTGGTTGTGATAGTAGGACCAGCCCAGCTTGTGGGCGGCCTTTTCCGCCAGGGGCGTCTGCCCGGCCGCCTGCATCGCCTCGTAATACGCCACCGCCGCCTTGTCATACTCCTTGCGGTCGTAGAAATACTCGCCGATATGGTGCTGCGCCTCGGCCGCCAGCGGGCTCTCGGGCGAGTCCTTGGCCAGCCGGGCGAACTGCTCGATCGCCTCCTTGCGGCGCTCCGCCAGCAGCAGCGCCCAGGCCAGCTGGTATCGGGCGTTGTCCGCGCCGGCGTAGTCGGGCGACTCGCTGAGCAGCCCGGCGAGCGTCTTGGCGGCCTCCGCGTTCTGTTCCAGCCCGATCTGGCACAACCCCAGCACATACAGCGCGTCGGGCCGCAACGCCGCCGGCAGTTGCCCCCCAACCGCGGCCGTCAGGTCCTCGGCCGCCGGCGCGTATTTCGCCATCTGCTGCCGCGCCAGGCCGCGGAAATACCGCGCCTCCGCTCCGCTCGGGTGGTCCGCAAAGCGGCTCAACAGCTGGCTGGCCGTCGCCTCCGCTTCGGCCGGCCGCTTGTCATTCAACTGGGCGCAGGCCAATTGGTGCAGGGCGTGCGGCACGAGCGGGCTGCCCTCCGCGTGCTCCAGCACCCAGCGAAACTCCTGCTCCGCCGCGGCGTAGTCGCCCTTGGCGAACTTGATCTCCCCGAACCGGTAGTGGGCCTTGTCCAGCAGGCTGCTCTTCGGAGACTCGGCGAAGAGCCGTTCCAGCGCCGCCGCCGCCTTCTCGTCGTTCCCCTGCCCCCGCTCCGCCTCCGCCAGCAGCAGCAGCGACTGGTCCGCGCCCCGCCAGGCCGGCGCGGCGGCCAGCGAAGCCTCCAGGTGCTTGATCGCGGCGTCAGACTGCCCGGCCGCCAGCGCGCTCTGACCGGCCATCGTCTCTGCTTCCGCCAGCAGGTTCTTGTCGCGGATCTCGCCCAGGATCGGCGCGATGAACTCGATCGCCTCGGCGTGCTTTTTCTGCATCTGGAGAGCCGCGGCGCAGCGCACCCGCCACAGCTGCTGATCGGGGTGATTGGCGTGCTGCTCCAGCAAACGGCGATACAGCCGCTCGCTTTCGCTCGCCTCGCCCAGCTGGAGGCGGGCCTCCGCCGCCACGTAGGTCACGTCCGGCGCAAGCCCATGCTCCTGATAGGCCGCGAGGAACTTGGCCGTCTGATCGCGCGCCAGTTCGTAGCGGCCCACCTCGAGGGCCGCGAAACCGGCCATGTAAAGCGCCTCGGGAGCCACGGCGTCCTCGGGATGCTTGGCGGCAATCTGGGCATAGCGATCGACCGATTCGCCGCGCCGCGAAGGCTGCTCGTAAAGCGCGTCGGCCTGGTCCATCATCAACGCCGCGGCAAACGGGGAACTCCCCGCGGCAGCCAGCCCCGCTTCGGCAACCTGGAAGGCCTCCCCCGGTTGGCCCAGCGCCAACAGGCTCCGCGACGCCCAATGGGCCGCCTCGACGGCCGCCGCGCCTCCGGCTTGCAGCACGCCGGCCAGGACCTCGCCCGTGCGGGCATGATTGCCCGCCAGGCAGTAGTTCTTGCCCGCCGCAACCATGGCCGCGGATGCGTGCTTCGACTGGGGAAAGTCGGTGGCGATCGAGGCGTAGAGATCGGCGGCGCGGGCGAACTGCTCCATTCGCGCAAGCGCCTCCGCGCGGCGGAACGCGGCCAGATCCGCCATCGCGAATCCCGTTGCCGCCGCCTCGGCAAAATACCCCGCCGCGTCGTTCCAGCGGCCCACCGCCGCAAGCGTGTTTCCGCGCCGCAAAAAGACCTCGCCCGCCAGGCTGTGCCCCCGGTGCTTGTGCAAAAACTGATCGTACGTCTTGCCCGCTTCCTCCGGCTTGTCGAGTTCCTCCTGCGTCACGCCCAGAGCGTACAGGATGTCGGGCATCAGCTTGTGGTCGGGATAGGCCGCAACGGTCTGCTGGTAAATCTTCTCGGCGCGATCCTTCTCGCCCAACATGTAGGCGCACTCGCCTTGGTAAAACAGCGCGTCGGGCCGATGCGCCCCGTTGGGATACTTGTCGGCGAGGGTCTTCAGCGTCGCTTCCGCCTCGCGGTAGCCGGCCGGCTGCTCGCGCGACGCGAGGTTGAACTGGGACACTCCAAGATACAGATACGCCGAGTCGAGCGACTCGAACTTCGGCCGCTCCTTGATCAATCGCGACAGGGCGTCGCGCGCCGCGGCGTATTCGCCCTGCTGGTACAGGCACACGCCGAGATAGTACATGGCGTGCCCCGCACGCGCGTCGTTAGGAAAATCCTTGACAAACGCGGCCCACGCCTCCGCGGCCAGGTCATAGGACTCGAGGTTCTGAAGTCGAACCGCCGCCGCGTACTGCCGCGCGGCCGCGCCAGCCGGCTCCTGCCCGCAAAAACCCCAGGTCGCCTGGAACCAGCACAGCGCCAGGCAGACGCCCCCCGCCACCCCGTTCCGAAACAAGCCGTTCATCACAGACATCTTCTCTCCATCCAACCCCCTATACAAAGCCCCACGTGCGAGGGGAGGCGTGACAGACAGCCGATCCCATCAGCGGCTCCCCTCCAACACGGGAAAGTTGGCGGCCGCTCCCTGTCGACCGGCCGACCCGGGCAAACCGGCCCCGATCGCCCTGATCCGGGCTTGATCGGGGATGCTCGTTCACGCGTCGGGGATTCTTTTTGCCGATATCCCTTCGAGTTGCCGATGGCGGCAGCGGCGGGTATCGCTCGGCACCGCCTTGTCTGTTTATGATATACCAATACGACTGCGCCGTGGAGCAACTGGCACGTCCAGCCGGCTGCCTTCCGGCCGTGCACCACCCGTCCGGGGAGTGCAAAACAGGCCCCCTCCCCCCAACCGTGGCGGGCGCCCTGCTGTTTTTCTGCGGAGCCAAGCTGTGAAGCACTGCTTTGTCACCGGCGGCGCCGGATTCATCGGAAGTCACCTGGTCGAGCACCTGCTCGGGCAAGGGCATCGTGTCTCCGTCGTCGACGACGAATCCACCGGTTCGATCGACAACTTGAAACAGGTCATCGACCATCCGCACCTTGAATACACCCGCGGCACGGTGGCGGATCGCCAACTCGTCCGCCGCCGGTTGCTCTCGGCGGACGAGGTCTATCATCTGGCCGCCGCCGTCGGCGTGCAACTCATCGCCCGTTCTCCGATCCACACCATCGAAGCCAACATCTACCCCACCGAGGTCATCCTCGACGAGCTTGGCCGCATGCACCAGGACGGGCACAAGGTGAAGCTGTTTCTCGCCAGCACAAGCGAGGTTTACGGCAAGAACCCCAAGCCGATTTACGAGGAGGGCGACGACCTCGTATTCGGCCCCACAACCCGGCCCCGCTGGTCTTACGGGGTGTCCAAGGCGATCGATGAATTCCTCGCCCTGGCGTATTTCACCGAACGCGGGCTGCCAGTCGTCGTCGGCCGGTTCTTCAACGTCGTGGGCCCCCGCCAGACCGGCGCATACGGCATGGTTCTGCCGCGCTTCATCGATGCCGCGCTCGCCGGACGCCCCCTGATCGTCCACGACGACGGCCAGCAGACCCGCTGCTTCGCCCATGTGGCCGATGTCATCTACGCGATGACCGCCCTCATGGACACGCCCCGCGCCGCCGGAAGAGTCTTCAACATCGGCAGCGAATCTCCGATCACGATTCTCGATCTGGCCAGAAAAGTCACCGCGGCGATCCACCCGGAATTGCCGATCGAGTTCCAAAGCTATGAAGACGCCTACTCCGTCAATTTCGAGGACTGCCGGGCGCGGGTCCCAAGCCTGGCCAAGCTCCGATCGGTAATCCCCTACGAGCCCAAGCACACGCTCGACGCGATTATCCAGGAGATCATCGCCTGGAAAAAAGATGAGCCCCACGGGCCGTGATCGGCACGACCCAGAGGTTGCACCCGCCGGCGATCGCCTGCCACAAGACGGTGATCCCCCCAATCACCTCACGGCCGACGCCTTGGCGGCCTGCCGAGCGCGGACGGCCGGGAAGACGGGTCTCCGGCGGTTTGGACGATCGACGCCAACACCTCCGGACAGCCGGACAACGGCAAGCAGCATCCGGCCGACGCAGCCGTGGCGGGCTTGGCGACTAGGGAGGCAGACTTGATGAGACGAGACGCGCGATGCCGCTGCGCGTCAACCGCCCGGCAATCCGGCATTGCCATGCGGACGGACGCAATCATCAGCCAACCATCGACTAATTGTTGCCTGGCCCTGGTTCTGTTCTCGGGAGCAAAAGGGGCGGAGCAAAAGGGGCCACCCATGAATCACGCGGCCCAAAAAAACGCCCACCAGCCCCACCGCGGCCCGCCCCCCTCCACCTCCTCCAGCCTCTTCAACCCGCTACCCCCCCCAAAAAACTCCCCCAACTGTTCAAACAACCTCTCCACAAGACCGCCTCTCCCCACGCTCTCCACACCCGTCCCACCGCACCCTGCCCATCTCTTTTTGCATCCTTCCCATTTTTCGTGTCTTTCGTGGTTCCCTCTTCCACCCTCTTGGCTTCTCTGTGGACATCGCGCCCGCCGACGAGATTCGCCCGAACAGTGCAGAAGGGCGCTTCATCGACGCCGGGGGACGGGAGACGCCGTGCGCGGTGTTGGCAGGTGATCTGAGAGGCGCAAGACGCACCCGATCCCAAGGCGCGTCGGTCGAGACGAACGTGGATCAGGCACTCGACGCTGTTGTCTGCGTTCCCAACGGCTCGATGGATGTCGATGGACGCCCTGGCATTTCCGCCGACGAGTCTCGATCTGATCCGGGCTGAAAGGTGCATCGATCCCATCGGATTCGAACGGGGTCCCCACCAGTGGAAGAAGTACCTCCGGCCAGGCGGCCTTCGCGCCGGGAGGGAGATCTCCCGTCGCGCCGACCGATCCTGCCCGCAACATGCGAGCGGACTGTGGGCCGAGTGTTCATTCCCGGTCAGCCGGTGGGATTGCCGCCGGCCGCGGGCAGCTGGATGAAGAACACGCTCCCCTTGCCGACCGTGGTTTCGACCCGCACGGACCCCTTGTGCGCCGTGACGATGTGCTTGACGATGGCCAGCCCCAGCCCGGTGCCCCCCAACTCCCGGCTCCGGGCCTTGTCAACGCGGTAGAATCGCTCGAACAGCCGCGGCAAGTGTTTCCGCGCGATGCCGCCGCCCGCGTCCTCGACGCCGATCACTAGTTCGCCCCCTCGCTGCTCGGCGCTAATCCGCACTGCCCCGTTGTTCGGACTGTACTTGACGGCGTTGTCGATCAAGTTGACGACCGCCTGTTCCAGGAGCGGCGCGTTGATCTTCGCCACCAGGCCGGCCGGGCACGCAACCTCCAACCCGATCTGCTTTTCCGCGGCCTTCTTCTGGCACATCTCAATCGCCGCGCGGAGCACATCCAGCAGGCATTCCTCGGCCAGCTCGACGGTCTGCTCCTCCGCCCCCCGCTCGATCCGCGAGAGCAGGAGCAGGTCTTCGATGATTGCATCGAGACGATTCACCTGTTTGAAAACGATCGCGAGAAAACGCAGGGATTGCTCCCTGTCCTCCAGGTTCTCGTGCATCAGGGTCTCGACAAATCCCTTGATCGAGGTGATCGGCGTTCGCAACTCGTGGGAAACGTTGGCGACAAAATCGCGGCGGATACTCTCCAAGCGCCGCATTCGGGTTGCGTCGTGAAGGACGATCAGCGCCCCGATCCGCTCCTCCTGGGCGTCGTGCAGCGTTGTCCCGTGCGCATGGATCCAGCGGTCTTCCGCTCCGCTGAGCTCGAACTCCGCCTCGACCGGCTCGGCTTTCGAGAGCGTCCGCTCGATGAAGCCCAACAAGGTCGGCCTGCGGACCACCTCGTGGACCATCCGCCCGCGAACCTTGTCCACTTCGACGCCCAACAGCCCTGCGCACGTTCCGTTGAGATTCAATATCCTGCCTCGCAGATCGACGGCCATGACCCCTTCATTCATGCTTGCCAGCACTCCCTGGTGTTCGTTTTGCTGGCGGACGATTGTTCGAATCCGCTGGTCCAACTGTTCCGCCATCGCGTTCAGGGATTGAGCGAGCATGCTGATCTCCAAGGCGCCCAGGGCCGGCAGGCGGTGCTTGAGTTCGCCGCGCGAGAATCTCTCCGCTCCAGATCGGATTGTCTCCAGGGGGCGGACGATTGCCCGCGCTACGAGCAGGCTGGCGACCGCCACGAACACGGCAGCCACCAGCGCCGCGGCGGCGATCCGCCAGTAGACCGCGCGGAGGGTCTGTGCCAGCGTCTGCACGGAAAACGAAGTCCGGATGGCGGCCGCGACGGCATCACCGCGCCGCAGGGGAATCGCCACGTACATCCGCTCTTCCGCCAGCGTCGTGCTGAACCGCGTCCGGCGTTCCAGTCTGCCGCCGAGCGCCTCGCGGACCTCCGCACGGTCTCGGTGGTTCTCCATGCAGGCCGGGTTCTCCGCGCTGTCGCCGATGACCTGGCCGCTGGGCAGAATCACGGTGATTCGCATCACCAGCGCTCGGCCCAACCGCTCGCAGGCGGACTGCAACTCGTCGGTCGCCGCGTGTTGGATCAGGCCGCCGATTTGGGCTTCGCAGAGCCTTGCCCCAGCCTCCAGCTCCGCGGCCTTTTGGGCAAGATAGAACTGCCGGGCGTGGAGCGAGGCGTACAGCCCCAGCGCCACGAGCAAAGCCGCGGCGACGGCCAGGTAGCCGAAAAAGACCTGCCACAACAATCGGAAGCTGCGCACGGCCTATTCCTTGAAGCGGTACCCTACCCCGCGGACCGTCTGGATGTACCTCCCTGCCGGCCCAAGCTTCCTCCGCAAACCGACAATCTGCACATCCACGGCGCGATCCGTAACCGCGTAGATATCGCCGTGCACCGCATCGAGGATTTGCTGCCGCGTGAACACCCAGCCCGGCTTCCGCGCCAACGCCTCCAGGACTCGGAACTCCGTGGCGGTCAACTCGACCGACCTTTCGTCGACCAGGACCAGGTGCTTCCCCGGATGGATCACCAGGTTGTGGATCGTGAGGATTCCATCCGACTCGGGCGGCGCGGCGGCGGCGCTCGAGCCCGCATTCCGCAGCGCGGCGCGAACGCGGGCGATCAGGACGTTTCGGCTGAACGGCTTGGTGATGTAGTCGTGCGCGCCCGCGTTCAACCCGGCGACCACGTCCGCCTCTTCGCCCTTGGCCGTCAGCATCACGATCGCGGCGCCCGCCGTCCGCGGACTCCTGCGGAGTTGCCGGCAGACCGTCAGCCCGTCGACGCCCGGCAGCATCAAGTCCAGCAGAACAAGGTCCGGCGGCTGCGATTCGGCACTGGCCAGCGCTGCTTCCCCGGACGCCACGCCGGCAACCTCGTAGCCCTCCTTGAGCAGGGTGTAGCTCAGGAGCTTGCGAATATCCTCTTCGTCCTCCACCACCAGTACCGACTTGCTGACCATGGCATCCCTTTTCGCCCGCCGCCGTTTCCGGAACAGGAACCGGCCGCGCGCCGGATGGGTTCCCTGAGAATCTCCCCCGATCGCACGGTGGCCGGCTCCAGCGTTTGGCTATCTTAACGCGTTTCGGTTAATCCGCGGTTAGGCTTCTGTCAGAATTCCGTCACGCCGCGGGCGAGCCGCGCGGCAATCATGCAAGGGGCCGTCTGTTTCGATCCGCCTGCGGGGCGGTGCAGCCCTACAGGGTTTCTTGCCGCGGGAGTCGGGCAAGGCAGTCCGGCAACGTCTCGACAAACGCTCGGATCTCGTCCCGCACGCGGCGGTAATGCGCCAATCGCGCCTCTTCCGTCGCCGCGCCGGCCGCCAGTCGCGGCGGATCGTCAAATCCGGCGTGGATGATTCGGGCTTTTCCGGGAAACACCGGACAGGACTCGTGGGCGCGGCCGCAGACGGTCACCACGTAATCGAAATCGACTTCGCCGAGCTCACCGAGCCGTTTCGAGCGCTGCTCGGAAATATCGACTCCCGCCTCGGCCATCACCCGCACGGCATCCGCGTTCAAACCGTGGGCCTCGATTCCCGCCGAGTAGGGCTCGATCCGGCCGGCCTTCAGGTGTCGCGTCCAGCCCTCGGCCATCTGGCTGCGGCAGGAGTTGCCGGTACACAGGAAAACGATTTTCAACATGCGGTTCTCTCTCGGGGCGGCATGGCTCGCCAACCAGGGGGGCTCGCTGCGGGCCATCAGGCATTGTTGCCTTCCGGGCAGCGCGTGGCAAGCACGCGCCACCGCGGCAAGCGCCCCGAGGAGGGTGCCCTCGCGCTCTGGCAAACGCCGACCGCCGCGATAATAATGACGGTTTGCCCAGCGTCGCTTCGCCAACGATTGCCCCAGTGGGAGCCGTCCTCGGCGCCGCCCCGGTGTGTGAACGTTCCGACTCCGTCCGGAACGCTGACACGCTGCTGAATTGCCAACCGGCCCAGACCCTTCTAGATCAAGGAGATTCCAGCCATGAAATCATCCCATCCCATGACCGACCGACGACCTTCCCTCAGCCGCCGCGGGTTTCTTGCCGCCGGCGCGGCTTCGATCGTCGCCACGGCCGCTAGCGGGGCCCTCGCTCCGGCCGCCGAACCGGCCGCCGAGCCGGCTGACGGGCCGGCCGTCGTCTCCCCGCCGCAAGGCAAGCGGATCCTCCTCTCCTGCAAGCTGGGGATGATCGCCAAGGAGGCCGGAGGCAAGCCGCTCTCGCTGGTCGAGCGCCTGAAGCTGGCCGCCCAGGCGGGCTTCGACGGCGTCGATTTCGACGAGGCCGGCGGCTATACGCTCCAGCAGGCGCGCCAGGCCGTCGCCGAGTCCGGCGTCTTCGTCCACAACGCCATCAACCATGCCCACTGGCAGCAGCGGCTCACCAGCGCCAACGAGGCGGAGCGGGCGCAGGGCCGGGCCAACATCGAGCACTGCATGCGGCTTTCGCATGCCGCCGGCGGCTCCGGCGTGCTGATCGTCGTCGGCCGCGGCGGCGACGGGCCGGCGGAGGTGATCGAAGACCGCTGCCGCGCGGAGATCAAGAAGCTGCTCCCCCTGGCCGCCTCCCTGGGGCAGATGATCCTCGTCGAAAACGTCTGGAACCAGATGTTCTACGACCACGACGCCCCGCCCGAACAGACCGCCGAGAAGTTCGTCGCGTTTATCGACCGCTTCAACAGCCCCTGGGTGGGAATGTACTACGACATCGGCAACCATTGGAAGTACGGCCAGCCGGGCGAGTGGATTCGCGCTTTCGGCCGCCGCTGCGTCAAGCTCGACGTCAAGGGCTTCAGCCGAGCGGACAACAAGTTCACCGACATCGGCGCAGGCGACCTCCCCTGGGACCAGGTCCGCAACGCCCTCGACGAGATCGGCTTCACCGGCTGGGCCACGGCCGAAGTCGGCGGCGGCGGCGTGGAACGCTTGACAATCGTCCGCGAGCAGATGCAGAAAGCCTTCGGCGTGTAGGGTGGCCCAGAGCGGACCATCCCTCGGCGGAGCGCATTCCCACAGCGCGCACCATCAGACGCAACGCCGGCGCCACCATGGGCGTCAGCGGCGGCCCACCACACGCCGACGCTCGACGTTTAACGCGCTCGGTGGGGCGGCGCTCGCGCGCTGGCCTTGCAGATATGTTCGGTTCCCGTAAACCGCCGTGGCTTGAGCCAACCACATCCGACGGGCGCGCTCTGCACCACCCTACAGCCTGTACGTTGGTCCAGCGCGGCCCCCGTGGGCTACGCATTGCCTTCGCGCACCAGCAGCGCCAGCAGCAGCGGCAGCACGACGAGGTTGCCGGCCAAGCCGCCGAGCATCGAGAAGCCCACCAGCGCCCCGAAATAGATCGTCGGCACGAACTGGCTCGTCGAGAGCACGGCAAACCCCGCCACCAGGGCGATCGTCGAGAAAACCACGGCCCGGCCGACCGTCTGCTGCACGGCCCCTAGCGCGTCGGCCAGCGCCATGCCCTGTTCCCGCGCGCGGCGGAAGCTGGTCAGGTAGTGGACGGAAGAGTCGATCGACAGGCCCACCGAGACGGCCGCGATCATCGCGGCGCCCATGTTCAGCTTCAACCCCAGCCAGGCCATCATCCCAAGCACGACGAAGATCGGCAGGATGTTGGGCACCAGCGCGATCAGGGCCAACAGCCACTGGCGCAAAGCCGCCAGCATCATTAGCCAGATCGCGCCGGTCGCGATCAGAAACGCCAGCCACTGGTCGCGGATGATGCTCTCGATCAGGTGGGCCAGGAGCACGAAGAAGCCGCTGACCACCGCACCGGGCTCTGCGGGCGCCGGGGGGAATTCCTCGCGGCAGATGCGTTCGACCTGTTCGATGATCGCCCGCTTCGTCGCCGAGGGCTGGCGTTCTTTGGAGCGGAGCATGATCCGCAGCAGATGCCGCCCGGGCTGGTCCGGATCCTCGCCGCGGAGCGTCGTTTTCAAGGCCGGCATTTTCTCGCTGAAGTGCCGCCAGGCGGTGCTCGCCATCAGGTTGCGGCGGAACGCTGTCCGGGCCCCATCGGGGTCGGAAGGCGCGGCGGCCAGCACGCCATCGACCATGCTCAGGACCTTCGTCAGTCCCGCGGTCGGTGAACCGTCAACGCCTTGCACCACGACTTCCTCGCGAAGCCGGTTTTCGAGGCGGCGAATCCGGCTGAGATATTCCCAGTCGGGCTCGTCGGGACCTGGCGCCATCACGTCCCAGACGCCCGCCCCGCCCAGCCGCGTCTCCACGAACTCGTAGGACCGGACGATCGGGCTGTCGGCGCGAAAGTTCTTGGTGAAATCGCTTTCGATCTCCATCCGCGCGTTGCCCGCGGCGGCCGCGGCGACGACGACGAGGATCGCCATTCCCAGCGTCTTGGGGCGCCGCTGGACAAGGCTGGCGAGGTTGGCGAGCTGGCGTTCGAGCAGCCCCTCTCCCCATGCCCGATGCGGGTCGGCGTCGAATCGGCCCCAGAGCGCCAGGCCCGGCACGATCAGCATCACGCTCGCCAGGACCGACAGGGTGCCGATGGCCATCATCAGGCCGAAATCCTGCACCGCGCCGACGTTGCTGACCATCAGCGAGGAGAATCCCGCCACGGTCGTCGTGCACGACCAGAAAACCGGCGCGGCGAGAATCCCACCCGCCTGGGAAAGGGCTGCGCGAGGCGCCGCCCCACCGGCCCGCGCTTCGCGGAACCGCACGATCACGTGGATCATCGTGGCCACGCCGACGACGGTCACCACGGCGGTCAGCATCGAGCTGACCATGCTCATCTCCAATCCCGACCAGGCGAGGACCGCTCGGGTGATCAGCACGGCCAGTTGCACGACCGCCAGCGGCACGATCACCCAGCGGAGGCTGCGAAACGACAGAATGATGACCACCCCCAGCAGCAGCGTCGAGGCCACCGCCAGCCGCGCCCCGTCCTCTTCCACGTAGCGGAAACCATCGGTCACCATCACCGGTTCCCCGGCGAGCATCCCCGGCGCAAGCGGCTCGGGCAGCGCCTGGATCACCTTGCGCATCCGATCGATCGTCTCCTGCCGCGAGACGCTCGCCTCCCGCTCGGACCGCAGCAGGCAGACGACCGCCGCGACCTGGCCGTCGGCGCTGTGGGTGTATCCCTCGAACAGGTCCCGCGCCCGGCGCGCCGGACCATCGTCTGCCTCGGCAACCCTTTCGCCGAGCGGCTGGTCGATGCTCAGTGTCGCGGCGACGCCCTCCACCGCGCCCAGCCGCCGGCTCACCTCGGCCGCGCGGCGGATTCCCCGCCCGTCGGCATGAAACAGCTCCGGGTCGGTGTAGACGGCCAGCACCACCTCGTTGCCGCCGAAGGTCCGCTTAAGCTGCTGGTAGGTCTCCAGGAGCGGATCGCCCGGCGCAAACATGCTCTCGATCGATCGCTCGAACTGGAGCTGCCTGGCCGGTAGAAATGCAAGCACTGCAAGCGCGACCGCCACCGCCAACAGCGGCAAACGCCGGGCGATCAGGAAATCGATGATGCGCTGGGCCAAGGCAGGTATGTTCCCGAGATCGTGACAGACGCGGCGGTTGGCAAACCAGCCACCGTACCACACCGGAGCGAAGGTCGTCCAGGGATACGTACCGCTTGCACGGCGCCGGAGCGGCTGGCCCGGATGATCCTCGAACAATGCACTGAACCGTCCGGATTGCCCCGCAGGCCGCGGGGCTCTCCTGAGACGCAACCCCGTTGCGTGCCTTGCCGGGCAGCGGTCCGGTGCAGCCAGATCGGGCAGCAGATTCAACGCCGCCCGCCCCGCCAAATGCCTCCCGTTCACACGGAATTCACACAAGCCGGCAAACTTGCCGGGCGAGCCTCGCAAGGGCCTTGGCAGGGCGGCTGGAACTGGTAAAATTACCAGCTACGCCGATCGGCAAGCTGCCACCTTGGGCAGTCCATGGCAACTTGGCGGCGCCTGCCGGGTGCCGTCTGGGAAGACGTCGCCCAACTGGCCGGAATAGTAGCGATAACTACTTGCTGATCAGCGATTTACGTCTACTACGCCCCTTTAGCTCAACCGGCAGAGCATCTGACTCTTAATCAGAGGGTTGTTGGTTCGAGTCCAACAGGGGGCACTTCAGAAAGCCTTGCGTAGCAATGAGTTACGCAAGGCTGTTTTTTTGGCCGGGGGGCCGAAAATCGGCCCCGTCCGAGGCATGTGCTCGTTCGCGACAATATAAACCGTCGCCGCGCCCATGATTGCCGGTTCGTACGGGGGGGGCGCACGGAGCCGGAGAAGGAAAGTCCACTCAGGAACTGGCCGAGCCCGAAATGAGACCCGTGCGTCCCGGCCTCGGCCCCCCCTGACGCGGAATCCCCGCGGAAGAAGACCGGCCTACGGCCTGCATTGCCGGGTCGGATCGCCAGTGATCGCCCCTCGGTCCCCTCCGCTCACCGGCCGCCTGGTTCCTGGTCCAGCCGTGATCGGTTTGTTGGACGCCGCCTTGCCCCGCTCTTGGGGATTGTCGCTTTGCCTCTGCGCAATTGCCGTCCGCGATGATCCCGACGATCATTGGCAAGGACAGGACCTTGGCGGGTAGAATGATAAACCAGGAGGGTTGCCGTCATGCCTGCGAGATCGTTGTTTGTAATCCTGGCCGCATTGCCTGTCGTCGTGGACACGGCGGCAGGCCAGCAAACCCACGCGGCAGCCTGCCGGACGCCGGAGACGATTGGGGCGTCCGCAGGCGGCCAGCGAGAGCCGAACGCGGACGCTCTGGTCCGGCAGCTACAGAAACGCGGCCTGCTGATCACCGCCGACCAGAAGAAGATCGCGGCAGCCACGAGCGAGGCGGCCTACTTCATGTTTGCCGGCCGGAAGGAACACCGGCCGAGGTGCGAGCCGTTCAGACTGCCCGAGAAGGGACAGTGGTTGAAGGGCAAGCCGGTCTTCGCCGCCAAGGCCGACAAGGACGCGATCTATCCGCTGTTCGACAGGTTGGTGAAGATGATGGGTTACAGCGAGGTGTGCATCTACGCCGCCGATGTCTACTACGGCGTGAGCAGCCACGCCAGGTTCAGGCTCTACAAGCTCGGCTACCTTGAGGACGATCCGCGGCGGGGGAAGAAGCTCGAGGTGCTGCTGGGCGATGCGGACTACGTGACCAACCTGCCGTGAACCGATCTGCGTCGGTCAACGAGGCAGGCGGTCACGGCGAGGCCGAGGCCGCCGATCCGGAATTTTGGAGGGAGAGAAGCCTGGGAACCATCGGCCGGAGCGTGAGAACCAACTCGGGCAAACAGAAGAGAGGGCCTTGGAGGGGGGCCGAGAATCGGCAAGATCCGGGGCGAATCTGCTGGAACTCGGCGTTTCTCAGCGAGGTCCACAAACGGGTCGGATCGAAGTCCGCCGCCCGCCCGGTGGCCGATTTCGGCTTCGATCGATCAAGGGCGGCCGTGTCCAGGCCCGCAGCGGCTCGCAGAGGCCGGCCGGTGACCCGGCCGCCGCGGTTGCGGGTTAGAAATTGCAGGGTGCAGGGAACAGGTTGCCGCCGCGCCGCGCGGGCTTGCCCCGCGCCTGGCGGAGGCCACAAGTCCGAGGCGTGCGAACACCAGAAGGAGCCGTGAAAATGTCGACAAGAATCGTGATCGCAGCAAGTTGTCTTGCCGTGTTGTTGTTCGGTTCAAACGGTCTGGCAGCCGCGCCCGGAGGCGTGGCGACGCTTCCGATCGGCGCGTCGGCGCCGGATTTCGAGTTGCCGGGCGTGGATGGCAAGACCTGTCGGCTGGCCGATTTTGCCGGCGCCAAGGTGCTCGTCGTCGTGTTCACCTGCAACCACTGCCCGACGGCCCAGGCCTACGAGGAGCGGCTCGTCACGCTCCATGCCGAGACCAAGGATCGCGGCGTGGCCCTGGTGGCCATCTCGCCCAACGACCCGCTGGCCGTGCGGCTCGACGAGCTGGGGTATACCGACGTGGGCGATTGTTTCGAGGACATGAAGATTCGAGCGAAGGACCGCGACTTCAAATTTCCCTACCTGTACGACGGCGAGACGCAGAAGACGTCGCGGGCATACGGCGCCCTGGCGACGCCCCATGTGTTCATCTTCGACGCCGCGCGGCGCCTGCGCTACGCGGGGCGAATCGACGACTCCGACGTGAGACAGGTCACTTCGCACGACGCCCGCAACGCCATCGAGGCGCTGCTCGCCGGATCGCCCGTGCCGGTGGAGAAGACCCGCGTCTTCGGCTGCTCCACGAAGTGGTCGGACAAGCGGGCCAGCGCCAAGGAGTCGCTCGCCAAGTGGGATGCGGAGCCGGTCGCACTCGAATCGATCAGCGAGGAAGGCGTGAAGAGCCTGGTGCGCAACGAGAGCCAGAAGCTCCGCCTGATCAACGTCTGGGCGACTTGGTGCGGCCCCTGCGTCACGGAAATGCCGGAACTGGTGACAATCAACCGGATGTACCGCAAGCGGCGCTTCGAGATGTTCACGATCAGCATCGACGAGGCGGGCCAGGAGGATCGGGCCCTGGAGGTTCTCAAGGAGAACCATGTCTCCTCGGTCAACTACCACTTCGCCGGCGGCAGTCGCGACACGCTGGCCGAGGCGCTCGATGCCCAGTGGCCCGGCCCCGTCCCCTACACGATCCTCGTCGCCCCCGGCGGCAAGATCATCTACCGCGGCCTGAACGAGATCAAACCGCTGGAACTGAAGCGGGCGATTGTCGAGCATCTCGGGCGGACCTACGCCAGCCGCTGAATCGAGTCGCAGGGACGAGCAAGCGCGCGCGGCCGGCGGTTGAGAGCCCCGCGGCCTGCCGGCGCCTGATGTCCGACAACCGCCATTTTGAACGAGGGACCGCAACGTGAAACGCTTCGCCGATTCCCGTCATCTCGGGGTGTCTGCCACTGCCGCGATTGCGATCGTTGCCGCCTCGGCCGCTGCCGGCGCGGCGGAGCCGACCCCCGGCGCATCGCCCGCCGAAGCAATCGTCGAGTCGCTCGGCGTCCATGGCGGGCTGTGCGTCCAGGTCGGGGCCGGCAAGGTCGGCGGCGCGGCCGAACTGGCGGCCGCCGGGCGCTACCTGGTCCACGTGCTCGACGACGACGAACAAGCCGTCGAGCGGGCGCGCGGACAGCTGCGGGCGACCGGCCTGTACGGCCTGGTGTCCGCCGACCGGTTGCCCCGTTCAGGCGGATTGCCCTATACGGAGAACCTCGTCAACCTGCTGCTCATCGCCGCGGATTCCGCCCAGGTGTCGCTGGAGGAGGCGATGCGGGTCCTCTGCCCCAACGGGATCCTGGTGGTCGGCGGCAAGAGAGCGACCGCGGGCGAACTGGAGTCATTCGGCTTCGCGGCTGTCAGTCCGGTGGGCGAGGGCGGCGAGTGGCTCGCGGGGCAAAAGCCGTGGCCCGACGGAATGGACGAGTGGACGCACCCGCGGCACTCGGCCGCGGGAAACGCCGCCTCGCGCGACCGGCTGGTGGCCCCGCCCCGCCGGGTCCGCTGGGTCGCCGGCGCGGAGGCCGAGGTCCGCGGCATGGTCACCGCCGCCGGCCGCAATTTCTATGCGGGCGTGCTCGCCCGCGACGGATTCAACGGCCTCCGCCTCTGGCAGCACGACCTGGCTTCGCCCTCCGGCGAGCGGTTCACGATGAGGAACCTGGGGGCGAATAGCGCCGCGCCCACTGCCGGCGGCGGCCGGCTGTTCGCCGTCGAGCAGCAGAAGCTCGTCGCCCTGGACGGCGCTACCGGCAAGCCGCTGGCCGAGTATCCCGATGCCGGCTCGCCGCGCGACGTGCTCTTCGACCAGGGGATCCTGATCGCCGTCACCAGCGACTCGGTGCGGGCCCTGTATGCCGATTCGTGCCAGCTCAAGTGGTCGTTTCCGGCTTCCGATCCCCGCTACGTCGTGGCGGGCGACGGCGTGGTGGCGCTCGTCCAGGGCCAGTCCCGCCGCAACGAAACGGTCGAGGCGGTCGTGCTCGACAGGGAGAGCGGCCGCGTCCGCTGGAGGCGGAGCGATCTGGCCTGGCTGGCGAAGGCGACGCGGACGGTCTACTACCGCGGACTGCTGGCGTTCGAAGTCTCCTCGCTCAGCGACGAGGGACCGGAAAACGCCCTTCACATCCTCTCGGCCGCCGACGGCAAGCTCCAACTCGACTATCCCTTCCTGCCCGGCATGAATCACCGCCGCCAGGCGCGCGCGATGTTCGCCGACGATCGGCTCTGGCTGCTCCACGGCGGCAAGGACGCGGACAAACAGCGGCTTCCCATCCAGGTTTCGGCGATCGACGCCCGAAGCGGCCAGGTCCTCGTCACCCATCCGGCCGGCCTGGCGCACTGCTTCCCGCCGGTGATGACCTGCCGCTACATGCTCTCGGGCGAATTCGACTTGACCGACCTGGCGACCGGCCAGGTCGACGCCCACCGGATCACCAAGGCCGCTTGCGGTCTCGACGGCGGCTGGGTGCCGGCCAACGGCCTGATCTACGTGACCCCCAAGCATTGCGTCTGCTGGCCGATGCTCCGCGGCTACGCCGCCCTCGCGCCGGAGCGTCCGGCCGGCGCGATTGCCGACCTGAAACCGAGCGAAATCGAGTTCCCGCTCGAGACGGCCGCCGCGCCGGCGGCCGATCGGCCGCCGGAAAACGCCGATCTCGACTGGCCGATGTACCGCCACGATCCGTGGCGGAGCGGCAGCACGAGGGGCCCGGCGCCGGAGACGCTCGAGACGCTCTGGTCGGTCGATCTGGGCGGCCAGCAGGCCGCGGGGATGATCGCCGAAGACTGGCGCGAAAACGGTTTTGTGAAAGGCCCGATCACCAGCCCGGTGATTGCCGGAGAGCGCGTCGTCGTCGCCCGGCCGGATGCGCACCAGGTGGTCGGCCTGGACACCCGGACCGGCAAGATCGCCTGGCAATTCACGGCCAGCGGCCGCGTCGACACGTCTCCCACGCTGCACAAGGGACTCTGCCTGTTCGGCGCCAGGAGCGGCTGGGTCTATTGCCTGAGGGTTGACGACGGGCGGCTCGTCTGGCGGCTCCGCGCCGCTCCGGTCGAAGAGCAGATCATCGCCTACGGGCAGTTGGAATCGCCCTGGCCGGTGCCGGGGAGCGTGCTCGTGTCGGACGGCGTGGCCTATTTCGCCGCCGGGCGGCAGTCGCTGGCCGACGGCGGGATTCTGGTTTTTGCCGCCGACCCGGCCACCGGCAAGCTCGCCTGGGTGGAGCGGCTCGACAGCGTTCCCCAGCAGGGTTTTTACGAGTCATCCGCCCTGGAGTTCGACAATTTCGACCTGCTGCACCAGGAGGGCGAAGGCGTGGGCCTGTCGCGCTGGGTCTTCGACCGCAAGACCGGCAAGATGTCGATCGATCGTTGGGCGGTCTTCGCCCGGCTCAACACGGACGGCGGATCGGTGATGGCCCCGCGGGGCTGCTGGTCCTACGCGCCGCGCCACCAGCCGCGAATCGCCTCGTACACGCCCCGGCGATCGTTGGCCGTTTACCGCGACAACGTTCTATACGGATGCTTGCAGGGCTCCGCGACGGTCTTTCGCCGCGATTTCGACCTGGAGGGCGGCGAACAGTTCGACACGAAGTGGATCACCGGCTGGGAGGCCTCCAGCCGCAGCAGGCAGGGCGAGATGCCCTGGCCCAACGACCGCCTGGCCCAGAAGGCCGCGTGGAAGACGGACGCGTTCGGGCAAGGCAAGGACTCGCCGCCGATCCATGCCATGGCGCTGGCCGGCCAGCGGCTGCTGGTGGCCGGCGCCGACGGCCGGTTGCGCGTGCTCTCCGCCGGCGGTCAACCGCTGGCGGAAGCGGCGCTTGCCGAACCCCTGTGGGACGGCATGGCGATCGCCGGCGGCCGGCTCTACTACGCCACGCGGCAGGGCAAGCTGCTCTGCCTGGGGGCGGCAAGGTGAGGCCCGCCCGGCATTCCCCCTCGGGCCAAGTAGCCCGGCGCGGCGAACACGGAGACAGCCCCCGCCGACGGTCATGCCGAAATCCGGCGGGCGGGCGGATCGGCCGCCCAAAGTTGCCCGCCCTCGATGGCGTCAACGATTCGGTGCGATCCCCACGCGTTTGGCCCATCGCACATAGACTTCCGACATTTCCCGAACCCGGTCGGGCTGGTCATTCGCCTGGTTGTCCATCTCCGAGCGATCGGCCTGGAGGTCGTACAGTTCCCAGGGCTTGCCCTTGGCGGCGACCAACTTCCAGCGGCCCATCCTCACGGCGCGGCTGCCCGCAACGTTCCAGCAAAGCACCTCGTGATCGTCACGCCGGCCGCCTTGGAAAATCGGTACTAAGCTGGCGCCTTCCAGGGGGAGCAGGCTGCGCCCTCGAAAACGCTCCGGGTATGACGTGCCAGCCAATTCCAGGCACGTTGGCATGATGTCGATCAGATGGGCGGGTTGGTGCGTGATGCGGCCCTGCTGCTCGATCCCCTCCGGCCAGTAGGCGATCAGCGGCGCAGCGATGCCCCCCTCGAAGCACGTCGCCTTGTATTGGCGGAAGGGTGTGTTGCTCCTTGTGCAGTGCGAACTGAACGGTCTGTGGTCCGCCGCGCCTCGGCGCCGTCTACTTCTTCGGCTTGATGAACATCATCTCGGCGGGCGTGACCCAACTCGATCTCAGGTCAACCCTGAACCAACCGTCGCTATTCGGCTTGTGGAAGCGGCAGGGCGAGCGCCGGCCGAACTCCTTCAGATCGTACTGTGCCCAGGTCTTGCCCAGGTCCAGGGAAACGATGAACCCCGTCGCCATGGGCGAAGCGGGCGCGCAGTGCGACGCCAGGATCACGCCGTCCTCGATGATCATGTTGCCGGACTCGACTCCCGGATTGAACAGCAGCGTGTGAGCCTTGGGATTGGTGATATCCGCCGGATCGCACCGGAACACACCGCGGTCGTACGGCTGGGGGCCGTTCGAGTCGCTGATCCAGTAGACCTTGCCGTCGACGAAGTTGATCCCGCCGCACTTGTAGCGGGAATTCATCGCGTCCGAGACGATGACTTTCCAGTGCCAGGCGTCCTTCTTCGCGTCGTACGTGCCTCTCAGCCAGTGGCACTCGTGCCCCTCCGGCCGATCGAAGTCGCCCGTGCAGGCATAGAACGCGCCCTCGGCCGGATTGTAGGCCACGCAGTGAACATGGCGGCAGATCACTGGGTTGTCGGGGTTGCCCAGCGGCCTGCCCGTGTTGCCGCCGCCCCCGGAGCCATCGTCGCGATTGTAGGGATTCCGGCCGAACGAATAGGCCAGCTTGACCGTCTCGCCGTGGTCCGTCGAGTAGTAGATGTTGACCGGCGAGGCGCCACCGATCACGTTGCAGTAATTGCCCCAGATGAGCATCTCCGACCCGTTGACGTCGAACGTGTTGTCTCCCGACAGGCTGTGGAAGTACCAGCCCGGCAGGCCGGCGTTCTTCGGAGTATGCGGCAGGTAATCCGAGCCGTCTCTGTTTTTGACCGTGATTTGCCGGTAGGTCTTCAGATTGTCGGTGCTCAGGTACAGCTTTGCCTGGGCGCTGAACAGGACGTTTCCGTTCCGTAAAATGCAGCTGAACACGATCTGACGGGCGTCGGGAAAGGCGGCCCGATGCGGCCAGGTCCGCCCGTTGTCTTCCGAGAGCAGCACGGTCCCCTCGGAGAAGCCGAAGGCCTTGTTGTCGCGTTGCGAGTCGACGAACAAGCCCTCCGGCTGCGGGCGATACCAGAAATGGTCCGTCGAACGGAGATTCGGCAGCGAGGCCTCCGCGTCGGCCCCGAATCCCAGCCCGCCGGGCATGATCAACCCGCCGGCGGCGGCCGCGGCGCCCAGGAACCGGCGGCGCGTGACTTGCAGCAGTGGCTTCATTGTTTCTTCCCCCTTCATTGTTCATGCTTCTTTTTCGAGTTTCCAGGGACTCCGCATCGGCGCGGACAACAAGCCGTTCGCCGCCGCGTCCGCGAGGAATTTCTCCGTTTTCGGATCCCAGCGAAGCTGGCGCTCCCCGTATTGCCGCGGGTTGACGGCCGACTTCGGGTGCGCGAGCGCGGCGGCAACCGCCCCCCCGAGGCTCTGCCGGGGCGCGAACGACCGCGCCCCACCCGACGACGTCGCACTGTTACTTCTCCGGCGCCAGGGCCGGCCTGGGTTTCTTGTCGCGTTTCGCGCTCGGCGTTGCGTCCGCCGCAAGGTCGCCAAGCACCCATTGTATTCCATCGAGGTGGTGTCGCAGAATCCTCGGGTCGTGGAATACGGCCACGTTGTTGCCGAGCGAGCAGTGGAACACGCGGCCCTTGCCAACCTCGTGGATCCACGAAATTGCGTGGTCGTTGTCTTCGCGTCCGCCTTTGACCTGGTTGACCTCCTTCGTCATGTCGAGACTGACCAGAACGCGGAGCCGCTGGCGCGAACAGAGTTCCGTAAACTTGTAGATTTCGTCGTGAATCCAGAACCCTTCGCCGCCGAAAGACCGGCACAAGGGATGATCCGGCTCGTCAATCTTGACCGCCCAGGTTCCCGCGTCGTGCCAGGGATGCCCCGCGAGGCGGCCGCCGATCATCGCTTGCCCTTCGGGCCAGTCGGCGAAATTCCACGTCGCTCCGTGAATCGCCATCAAGCCGCCTCCCCCTCGGACAAAATCGAGGAGGGCCTTTTTCTGGTCGTCGGTGATCGTCCAGTTCGACGTATTGTTGAGCACGATCGCGTCGAATTCGGCGAGCCGCTTGGGCGTGAGCATTCCCAAACCATGGTCGAGGGTCGTCTGGTAGGCGGCGGTCCGCTCGCCCATCCGTTGGATCGCCCGGTTGGCCAGCGGAATCGTCGGATGATAGAAGCCGTTCGCCCGATCGAGGATCAGCAGCTTCCGCTGGCGCCGCGGAGTCGCCGTGGCGCTCGTCGGCAGGAGCTCCTCCATCTTACGGAAGTCGGCCAGCGAAGGGGTGTGGGGATAATTGGACTGCAAATAATGCATGCGGACCTCGGAAGGCGCGAGCGGCCGGTCGTAAACGGCGATTTCGTCGAGCTTCCCCTCGAGACTGGCCGCACGGTCGCCTCGGCCTCCAAAGTAGAACCGGGTGCAGCCCGCCGGATAGCCGATCTCCGCCTCGCCGGAAACGATCGGCTCCGCCGAGCCATCGAGGAAGAGCTCAACATGCTTGCCGCGGCGGACGAAGACCAGGTGATGCCACGTCTTGGGTTGAATCGCCGGCCCGCCACGCAGCTCAGGCTGGTCCTTGCCGCCGCTCTCGATGCCGAGCAGGCCGGGAGCGTTGCTTGACGTACCGTTGATTCCGACGCTGTCGCCTCGCCGAAGCTCATCCCCCTCGGGGCCCCGGCTGAAGAGCCAGGCGGTCACCGGCCGGGCGTCATTCGGAAACCCGTTCCAGAACCACAGTTCGACGGAATACTCGTTGCCGATATCCGGCAGGTCGACGGCCAGGCGGCCGGCCGCGAAATGGATGCAGCGGTTGACCACATCCGGGCCGCAGAAGCCGACCCCCTCCGGACCGGTTAGATAATGAGCCGTCATCGGCTCCAGCTTGGCGTGATGGCCTGCCCCGGTGCGGTCCAGCGCCCGATCCCCCTCCAACTCGCCCAGCCGCCAGTAAGCGACCGGCTCCGAGTTGACGACGAGCTGGGCATAGGGGCCGTCGGCTTCGGTCGCTTCCCGGCGTCTTCCGCCCGAGACCTCTTCGAGCAGTTCGAGTTCCGTCTTCACGGTCAACGGCTCGACTTCGCGCCCCATCGACATGCGACGAATCCAGGTCGAGTATCCCCCCAAGGCGTGCTGCTCCGGCGGCGGCAGGTATCCGTCGTCGCCATTGGCCAGCGACATGTTGAAAGTGAAAGGCAAAGGACTTCTGGCCTTGAGCTTCATTCCCGTGATCGAGTAGACCTCGAAAGGCATCGCCGCAATACCCACATCGCCCAGCCGGATCGCCTGGAAGATCATCTCCGGTGCTTCGGCCTTCTCCAGGAGCGTGATCTCGTCGGCGTGCACTTCGCTGATATTGCGGGGCCGTTCCCCCATTTTGGCGACCACCTGTCTCGCCCAGGCCCGTTCGTCAGCCGTTGGCGCCCGGTAGGGGATTCTCAGCTTCCGCTGGGCGAAGCGGACGGGCACCCAGTCGTGATACGTGATCGTCTCGTAGGCTGCCATCGCCTTGTCGACGAGCTTGTTGCTGTAGCCGTCGAGGCCGTCGAAATTGCCGCGCCCCTTGCCGTGATAGTCGTGGCGCGCCAGGTCGCCGCTTGTGCCTTGGGCGAACAGTGCGACGAAAGGCGGATCGGCCTCCTCGCGGCCAAGGCGCTCCTCGAGGAACGTGCATACGCGGCCCTGGTAGTCGCTGGAGAGCGCCGGGGCCCCGTAGTAGTGCTGGGAGAAGTTCATCAGCACGGCCAGCGGCCGGCCGTCGAGCCGTTGAAATGCGAGGACCGAGAGCTCGGAATCCACCGGTCCGGAGGGCCCGATATAGTCCGTGTCGACCCGGCTGGGATGCATCTTTGCGAAGTCGCGCCCGCCGAACGGATTACTCGGCCGGCGGTCGGATCGGGCGATCCAGCGCCGGCTGAACGTGAAATTCGCGGCGTCGATCTTGGCCCAGCCGATCCGCGCCGGTCCCAGGTTCTTGTACGCCTGGACGATCCCTTTGGCCATCATGCCGGGCACTTCCTTGACATGGTGCGGGTCGGGATCCAGCCCGCGGGTGGCCGCGCGCACGGCCGGTCCGGAATGGGTGTGGGTCGAGGCGATGGCCATCCGATCCACCGGGATGCCCGTCTCGCCGGCGACAAGCCGCTTCACCTCGTCGAACAAAGGCCGAAACGCCCCAGTGTTGTCCATCGTCGCCAGGACGATCGGGCCGCTGCCGTCGTCGATTACCAGCGACCGGCAGTAGATGCGATGATGGACCTTGCCGGCCTTGGCGTTGAAGTACCCCCCGCTCACGAAGCAGGGCAGATGCGTGGGCGTGATGTCTTGCGCGTGCGCCCCGACGCGAAGCGTGCGAGGCGTTTCCGGATTCTCGCCCCGAGCGGATGAAAGTCCGACAACCGCAGCGGCAATCATCACGGCGGCGGCGTTTCTGGCTGCTATCATAACGTGTTTCTCCCAATGGTGCATTCGAACGCCCGGCTGGGGGCCACCGCCCTCCGTGCTCACCATGTTGCCGTCAGGGTCTTCGCAGAGCGTTAACCGACAATTTGACGAGCGCTTTGCCGCTTCGCGGAACTGCGGCAAGTATCCTGCATCGTTGGCGTTCGGGTCGTAAGTCTTACTCGTTCCCGTTTCGCGAAAACGGGCCGCGGCCATCACCCGGGGGACGTGCGCTGCCCCCGGCCCGCAAGGCTCAAACGGCGTGCGTTTCGCCATTTCGTCGACCAAGGCGGCGAGGATTGTGTTCCGCGTGGCAGCCAGCAGCAGGAGCGGCGCTGCCGCCCCGCGGTGCGGAAGGGCCCGGAGGCCGCCGCCGCGCCAGGGCGCCGGCCGAATCACACGCGGCGCAGGTCAGCTGATTGAAAGACGGATACGCACCGATGTCTGCACCTCGAATCGTAGTGGGGTCGATCTTGTCTTCCGGCTAGTTGTCGACTCCGGGATTGCCGGATTGAAGGGGCCACCCCCCGGGCCAGTGCCAGCGGAGCACGTCCAGCCCCGGAATCTCCGCCCGCAACCCGGCGATGGCCTCGTCGGAGACGTCGACCATGGCAAGATTCAGCCTCTTGAGCCTCTTGAGGCTTTTCAGTTTCATCAGCCCCTCGTCGCTGATCCGCAGCGTTTCCAGGTCCAGTTCCACGAGGCTCGCGATCTTGGCGACTTCGGCCAGGCCCTCGTCGTCGACCGCCGTCTCGGCCAATCGCAGGTATGCCAACTCCGGCAAGCCGGCAAGATGCTTCATGCCCGCGCTGGTTACTTGCGTCTTCCAGAGGCTGAGCCACTTCAGACTCCGTGCGTCGCGGAGGTGTGCCAGGGCGTCGTCATCGACGAATGTCTCGGCCAGGTCGATCCGTTCCAGGTCGCCGGCGCCGGCGACGTGCTCCAGGCACGCCCCCGTGACGCTGGTCTGGCGGAGGAAGAGCAGCCGAAGCGACGGCATGTTGGCCAGCGCGGCCAGGCCAGCGTCGTCAACGCCCGGAGAGTACGACAGCCTCAGGCTGGTCATCGCGGGGAAGTTCTCGAGCACGTTGAGCCCCTTGGCGGTCACCGCCAGGGAACCCTCGACCGACAGTTCAGCCAGGTTCTTCAAGCCGGCAAGGCGCGCCAGTCCCGCGTCGCCGATTGCCGGGCTGCCGAGCCGCAGCGCGCGGAGGCTGGTGATGGTTGACAGGCGCGCCAATCCGGCGTCCGTCACCGCCTTGCAGCCGCGGAGATCGAGCAGGCGGAGTTGGCCGAGCGGTTTGAGACGCCCGAGGGCTGCGTCGCCGATGTTGTTCTCGAGCAGTTCGAGGTATTGCAGGTTGGGCAACTCCGCGACGTGGGCCAGCGCTGCGTCGGTGATCAACGGTGCGGCGCGTAGGCCCAGCCGCCGCAGGCCGGCAAGCTGCTTGAGCTTCTCCACGCCGGCGTCGGTGATGCGTGTCCCTTCCAGCGCCAGGTGGCGCAGCTTTGCCAGGCTGGCGATGTGCCCGGCGGACGCGTCGGTAATCTCCTCACCGCGGAGCACGAGTTGCTCGAGGTCCTTCAGCGCGGCGATCATTTCGACGTCGTCGTCTCTTGCCGGCGTGGCGTCGAACTGCACGGCAACGATCTTCGCGCCCTCGCGACGCACGCGCCCCCCAATCGCCTTCACGCGCTCCACGGCCGCGTCCACCACCGCCCCTTGTGCGGGCGGCGGTTCCCGCCGTCCGGGTCCCGTCAATTCCGGTTCGGTCGCCGGCGTTTCTTCCCGCCCGGCGGCCGAATCACGGGTTGGTGGCGCCGTGTCCGCCGGCGGCGTGCGATGGTCGCAGCCACCGGCGGTCCAAACAGCCAAGAACAACAGGGGGAGAGTCCGGAAAAGAATCTTCATCGCGCACCTAGAGCGTCCATCCCTCGCGGTATGCGGGCCGGGCAGCCCGGTCCGCCTCTTCGTTGTTCACGACCCTGCCGGCGATGCAGTCGTATTCCAGGGTCTGCCCCGGGAAGAGCGAGGCGAGGTTGCCCAGGAGATACCATTCGCTGAACCGGCCGCTGAAATCGATGAAGTTGCACATCGGCGCCGTGCCGCCTCGAATCGCGTCGGTCCACCCGCGCATCGCGGGCGCTCCCAGCGGACGGGACAACGATTCGGGCGGATTGCCCAGGTCCTTGAACCGCTCGGCCGGCAACAGGTCCATCTGGGCACTGCCGTGTCCCGCGGTGCGCATCAGCCCCTTGCTGCCGACGAGCAGCTCGCAGCGCCATTTGTAGCCTTCCTGGAAACTCGCCACGGTGCCGCATTCCGGATGTTTTTCGAACACCTCGCGGAGCGCGGCGATCCATCGTTCGTTGGGGCGCGGTCCGTCATCGTCCCGCGTGTATGTCAGGCGGACCGAGGGCATCCCCTCGCGCGCCGGCACGTCCCAGTGAACGGCAACCCAGGTGGGGAAGGTCTCCCTGCACACGCCCGGGCAGTCCTGGGAGCACTCGGCCGTCACGCGGATGATCGGCCGCTCCGCCGCGCCTTCCTGGGGATCCCAGAGGGTGTCTATCTTCAGCGCTTTGAAGGTCGTGGCGAACAGGTGCGGCGCCCAGCCGCCCAGATCGCCCCCGGAGAAGTCGCGCCACACGCGCCAATTCGGGCTGACCCACTCGGGGTGATAGGGCCGCGCGGCGGCCGGGCCCATCCACAGGTCCCAGTTGAAACCCTCGGGCACGGTGTAGGTGCCGGGGGTGCGGGTCCGCGGACCGCCGCCGGCGTCGCCCATCCGCTTGGCGCCCTTCAGGTGCACCGTGCGGATCTCGCCCAGCGCGCCGGAGCGAACGATCTCGACCGCCCGCACGTTATAGCCCCCCTGATTGCCCATCTGCGTGACCACCTTGTGCTTGGCGGCCAGCTCCGTCACCGCGCGGGCCTCGTGCACGGTCCGCGTCAGCGGCTTCTCGCAGTAGACGTGCTTGCCGGCCCGGATCGAGGCCGCCGTCACCGCCGCGTGGGTATGGTCCGGCGTGCAGACGATCACCGCGTCGATCTGTTTGCCCATCTTGTCGAGCATCACGCGGAAGTCCTCGAACTTGGGGACATCCGGAAACCGCTTGAAGGCGGCCGCGGCGCGGCGGCTATCGACGTCGCACAAGGCGACGACATCCGGACCCAGAAAACCTTGGCCCCGTCCGGTGCAACCGACCAGGGCCAGGGAAATCCGCTCGTTGGCCTGGTAGCTGCGGGCCGAGGCGGCGCGGCGAAGGACCATCGCGCCCGCGGAACCCAACGCGGCTTGGGCCAGGAATCGACGACGACTGAGGGAATCGCTCATTGCATGCTCCTTGAGAAGAACCTGCCTGTCGTGTGAAAACGGACAGCGGCCGTCAGCGGCCGTCGCCGCGGACGATTATAACACTTCGGACCGCGCGGCTTCAGTCCCGCAAGGACATCGGCGCAACGTCACTTGCCGGAGGCCGCCTGCTCGAGCGCCTCGAAGAGCTTTTCCGTCTGCCGTTGCGACCATTGTTCGACCAGCGCGGCAGCCTCCCGCCGCCGACCGGCGGCCAGTTCTTCCGAGACGCTCTCCTTGAGCGACTCCTTGCTCGCATGGGTCGTCCGCTCGAGCGTTTCCCACAACCGGGTGTTCCCCTCGGTCTTCGTGCCGAGCCGGTAGGCTTCGCCGTTGAGCAGCGCGCCGGGCTGGCCCGTCTGCCCCATCAGGATCGGAAACGAGATGGCGCGAACCGGAAGCGTGACCCACGCGCAGGTCAGCAGGTCGGGATGATGCGGGTCGATTTCGGCGGTCATCCCCGAGATCGACGATTTGAAGCACAGCGAGCGATCGCGGGCGACGCCGTGGAAGAGGCCGAAATCGACCGGGCCGTCCGATTCGCGGAGCTGGCGGGCGGCGGCGCCATCGACGAACCGGCTGAAATACACCTTCTGCTCGTGGACCTGGGAGACCACGTGGCGGGTGTTGTTGCTGACTTCGAGGATCGTTCCCGTACGGTCGACAAACAGCCAGTGGGACCCGTTCACGCCGCCCCCCGCCCAGTAGCCGCGGCTCACAAAATCCTCGATGATCTCCCGGGCTTCGCGGCAACTCGACGCCGTTTCGGCAATGTGCCGCAACAGCGCGCCGCTCATCATCCCGCGGTACCGCGGCTCAGCCGGCTGGGGCAGCGGAAACGGCTGCAACTGCCGCGCCGCCTCGGAATCGTTCTTCCGCGTCAGGTGGGCGGGATAATCCGCCGCGCCCGCCAGCCCCTTGTCGTTGACCATCATCGAGCAGCCGATCACGCTCGCGTCGGTCACGGCAATAAACTTGTTGATCCCCTCCAAGGAGCTCTCGAGAACAAACGCCGCCTGCGGGCGGTCTTCGTTGTCGCGGGTCTTGTGAAACAGGATCGCCCCCCCCTTGGCGTGCTTGCGCGAGACGGCGTATGAAGTGCACTCGTTGAGGAAGAGGTTCCTGACCTTGCCGGCGATGAACGAGACGTACAACTCTTCGTCGACTCCGGCCGCTCGGGCGATCGCCCTGGCCTCGACAAGCCAATGGGGCGCGATTTCGCCGGCAATCCGCACCCACTCCCGGGAGCGCTCGATCAGCGTCGCTGCGGAGATTCCCGTCGCGGCCGCCTGCTTGAGGTAGAGAACACGAAAGTCGTGCTCGATCGCCGGCTTGTTCATCTCGCCCCAGGTCTTGCCGACCTCTTCGGGAGTCCCCGAGAGGCGGACCAGGGCGAGCCCCTCCGCGCCAGCCGGTGTTGCAGCGCAGCTTGCCTCGGGCAGGGCGATGGAGACCAGCAGGAGGATGCCCGCCGGCACTTGAATTCGTCTGCGGTTCACGCGATGCTCCCCCATTTCCGTTGTCCGTGGGCCTTGTTCACGCCGGTTCCGGTCTCGGAGCAGCCGAGGCCAACAACCCGCCGGATGCCGCCATTGTATGTCGCGGCCGTGGCCCAAACCAGAATCCAACGGCTGGATGGAGCGGCGCGGAGCCGGCCGCCCAATTCGCGGACATGGCAGCCCGCCGGGAGAGAACGCCGATTCGCCGGGATGCGGATCATCTGCCGCGGTTTTCCGGACGGCAGAGCGGGCCGCGCTCCAAACGCCCCAGGAAATGGGGCCGCGGCGGGCGCGGCCGCGACGCGTCCAGCGTCCGCAAGATGTACTCCGCCGCTCGCGCCGCCGCCCCGCCATGCCCCACGCGCTGGCGGAGCTCCGCAAGCTGCGCCACGCGCCGCGACCGTGCCTCCGGCGAGGTCAGCCACTCGATCACATGCGCCGCCACCTGCGACGACTTGTCCTCGCAGCTCAGGTACTCGGGAAAGACGACGTTCTCGGCGTCCGGTTGGGACGGGTCGTAAGGCGTCACGTCCTTCGGAAACAGGTCGGTCGCGGTCAACAGGTTCACCAGGGTGATGTACTTGACCTTGCGGAAGAATCTCTGCACGAAGAAGGCCGCCCGGCTGATCCTGTACTGGATCACCGTCGGCTTGGCATGGAACAGCAGTTCCAGGGAGACCGACCCGGAAACCGCCATGCAGCAGTCGGCCAGGTGGATCAGCTCCCGTGTCTTGCCGACGTGGATTTCCACGGGCAGGCTGCGCCCGGTTAGCATCCGGCGGGCCAACTCCGCCTGGTGCGGCTTGAACGAAGCCACCGCCAGCCGCACTTCGGGGACCTTCTGCTGAATCTTTTCGGCGGCGTCGAGAAATGCCGCGAAGTTCTTCTCCACTTCCTGCGTCCGCGAGCCCGGCAGGATCGTCACCAGCGGACCGCGGGCGGCGCGAAATCGCGCCAGGAACGCTTCATCCAGCGGTTCCCGCTCCACCTCGTCGAAGAACGGGTGCCCAATGAACGTGGCGTTGCATCCCTTCTCGCGAAACCACTCGGCCTCGAAGGGCAACGCGGCCAGGACGTGATCGACCAGCCGCCGCATCTTCTTGATCCGCCATTGGGCCCATGCCCAAATCTGCGGCGGAGTATAGTAGAAGACGGGAATCCCGTGGACCTTCGCCCGCCGCGCGATCCACCAATTGAAGCCCGGATAATCCACGAGCACGACCGCATCCGGCCGGTGATGGCGGAAATCGCGATCCGCGCGGCTGACCAGCCCCCAGAACTTGTGCAGGTTGGTCAACACCCGCAGAATCCACATCACGGCCAGCGCGGTCAGGTCGGCGTGCAGCCGGCAGCCGGCCTCGGCCATCTGCGGGCCGCCATAGCCGACGCACTCGATATCTGCTTGCTGGGCCTTGAGCTGGCGGATCAAGTTCGCCCCGTGGATGTCGCCGCTCGGCTCCCCCGCGCTGAAAAAGACGCGAAGCGGCCGCCCCCGCTCGGCTCTCCGCTCGTCATCCCGGTTCATGCAGAATCCTTTCCCGTCATCGCGCTTCGCAGGATGGGTCTCCAGACGTCGCCTCTCCGTAGACGCGTCTCCATGGTCTCGGTCGGGTCGGGCTACAGCCGTCTCCACGCCCATGAAACCGCCTCGTGGTCCGCCGGAGCGGATCATCGACAGACAGTATGGCATAACGATACCATGGGACAAAGTGCATTTTCTTGCGACGGCGCGCAAGCAAGGCCGGCCTGGCCGCGGTCCCTCGCGCCACCCTGCCTACGCACGAACCATCGTAACCCGACGCGTCCGCGAGGCCGGCCACGGTCCCTCGCACCGCGTTCGGGCTTCGCTGTGAAACGCCTTCCGGGCAACATCGCTTCTGGCGCCGCCGGCGAGAGACTCAGATCCTCTGCCCAGTAACCTGTCCCCCCTTCAACCAGACACCGAAGACCCCCCATGGCGCGCCTGGCCGACTCGATCCGAACCGTTTTGGAAAAGCTGCTCCTCGTCTGGCTCGTTGCCCTCTGCCTGCTGGCTTTCTTCTGGCCCGCGGCGTCCGCCAGGCTGCTGCCAGCGGTGCAGTTCGACCCCTTCGTGGCGACCAAGGGTTGGCTCAGCGGCATGATCGCCGTGACGATGCTGGCAATTGGCTCGCTGCTGCCGGCGGAGGAAATTGAGCAGGTGGTTAGACGCTGGCCGCTGGTGCTCGCCGGGACGGCGGCGCAGTACGTTTCCATGCCGCTTCTGGCCTACGGCGTCGGCCGCTTGTTTGGGCTGGAGGGCCCCTGGATGATCGGCATCGTGATGGTCGGCTGCGTGCCCGGGGCAATGGCTTCCAACGTGCTCACGCTCATCGCCCGGGGAAACGTCAGCTACTCCGTCAGCCTGACCACGTCGGCAACCGTCTTGTCGCCGTTGGTCGTTCCGTGGGCGCTCTGGCTGTCGCTGGGCCGGATGGTCGACAATTTTCCCGCCGGACAGGTCTTCTTCGAACTCTGCTGGATGGTGGTTCTCCCGGTGATTACGGGGCATCTCCTGTCGCGGAAGTGGCCGCTCTGGGCGGCGATTGCCCGCGGGCTGGGCGCAATCATCGCCAACCTGACGATCCTCTGGATCATCGCCGTCGTGGTCGCGGTCAATCGCGACGGCGTTTCACAGTTGCCTGCCGTTCTGATCTCGGCCCTGTTGACGGTTAACCTGGGGGGCTACGCCGCCGGTTATCTTGCCGGCGGGCTGATACGTCTGCCCGTGCCGATGCGTCGGGCGTTGACGCTGGAGATCGGCATGCAGAACGCCGGCCTGGGAACGACGCTGGCGATGGGGCTGTTTGCCGACCAAGCCGCCGCTCTGCCCGCCGCGCTCTACACGTTCGGCTGCATGCTCACCGGCACGGTCCTCGCCCGGCTCTGGGCCCACCGCTCGGACCGCGCCGCCCCCGCTGGCGGCGAAGGCGGAGCAGCGGAATCGCCGCCAAGACCCTGACTGCGGAATTGCCGCTTCGGACGATCCCCTGGCGGGCGCGAGTCGCGGCGGCTTCACGAAGGCCGGGGGGGATCGTCGCAAGCGGACTGTCTCCCTTCCTCGACGATCCAGGTTGGCCTGGGAACCAGGCGGCTCTGGGCGGCGAGCGTGAGGAGGCCGGCGGCGATCACGAGGACCGGGGTCTCGATATTGGCAGCGATCCGGCCGGTTTGCCGCAGCACCGAAAGGCCGCTTGCCGCAATGAAGAACAGGCCCACGACCACGCTGAACTTGTCGAAGCCCGACAAGAGAAAAGCGGACCCGCCGATCGCCGCAAGGCCGAGCGTCCAGGCCCAATTCACCTGCGGAATGATATTCAGCACCGAGAGGAGCCAGCCGGTGCCGACGGCGATCAGCAGGAGGGAGAACACGACAGGCCCGCGACTGTTCTGCATGGCAAGGTTCCTCACGTCGGCGGTAAAAGGTCGAGTCCGGCTATCCATTCAGGCTCGGAACTCGCGAAAATATCACGCCGGGCACGGATTTGGAACCGCTGCACACGTTGGGCCGAACGCCGTGGCGGCAGTGCGCTGGAGTCGCCCCGCCAGGACGACCGAGGCCCGTTCGCACTCGGTCGCCACCAGATGCGGACGACACCCTCGAGATCACCTTTTCGGACGGCACTGTTGCGGAGCTGGATTTCCGGCGGCGGATCGTCGGTCGCGGCGGTGTCTTCGAGCCGCTGGAGAGCCTGGATTTCTTTCGCTCGGTCGCCGTCGACCAGGAAGCCGGTACACTTGTCTGGCCCAACGGCGTCGACTTCTGTCCGGACGTGCTCGATGCGGAAGCCACCGGAAGAGTCCCCTCTACACAGGAGTCGAGCAGCGGCGGCGCGGGGAGCCCTTGGGAGTGCGGCAGGCTGAACCGAAAGCCGGAATTCCCCGGCCGCCCTACGGCTCCCGCAGCACGACCGCCGGGTCTTCGAGCACGGCCGTGAGCGTCGGCAGGTAGCTGGCAATCGCCGACAGCAAGGGTGCCCCGACGAGAATGCAGAACAGCAGGTCCCCCCGCGGGCGGAATTGCCCGGCGGCGAAATCGAGCGCTGCGCGGCCCACCCCCTGGCCAAGCGCGGTCCCCAGGCCGAAGCCGACCAGGCCGCCAGCCAGACCGAGCAGCACCGCCTTGCCCAAGAACAGCGTGATGATCGTCCCCGAGCCCTTGCCCAGCGCCCGCAAGACGCCGATTTCCGTGCGCCGCTCGCGGACGTTCGCCAGCGCCAACAAGCCGACCCAGATCGCCGCGGCCAGGACCACCAGCGGCGTGATCACGTCGGAGAGCATGACCATCAACCGCTCGATCCGGGCGCGGCTGGCGGCCATCTCGCTGAGGATCGCCTTCCGCTCTTCGAGGATCTTCTCGCGCTCCACGAGGTTCGCGCGCATCTGGCCGAGGACGTTTTCGCTGCTGGCCGCGACCGCGCTCCGCTGCTCGGCGCGGGCGAGGAATCTCGTGCGGAACTCCGTGACGCGGGCTTCCGGCAGGGCCGTCTCCAGTTGCTGGCGGATTTTCGACATATTCGACTCGACGCAGTGGCAATTCAGCGCTAGGATCTGGTTGACCCGGCCCGGCTTGTTCAAAACCTCCTGGGCGTCGCTGAGGTGCATGATGATCGAGATGTCTTCCTTGCTGCCCTGCTCGGGCAGGAGCATGGCGATTTCAAACGTCTTGGGCGTCTCCGAACCTACGACCGGCACCTCGATCTTCTCGCCCACCTTCCGATCGACGGCCAGCTCATGCCCGAGGAAGACCGTTCCCGGAGCGACCTGGTAACCCAGCGGCGCTTTTTTGCGGAGGTGCGACTGCGTGGCCTCGGGCGAGTAGCCGACCAGCAGCACCTTGCGCCGCTCCCATTCGATCCGCTCCTGAAGCCCGGCCACGATGTGGGTGACGAGCGTCAGGTTCATATCCGCGGCCAGGCGGTCGACATACTCCTCGGGCATGTCGATGGCGGCGTAGTCCGACGCCCAGAAATCGGCCATGTTCGTGTCTTTGTGGACGATCAGCAGGTTGAAGCCGAGCCCCAGGGTCACCTTGCGCGTCGTGTCGCTCAGTTCGGCAAGCTGCGCCGCGGTCTCCGCCTCGACCTTCTGCATGCCAGCGCGGATTTCGTTCACGCCCGCCTCCGATTCGTCGACCAGCGCCTGCCACTTCTCGACCTCGCTCTGCGTCTGCTGCCGGTATCCCTCGACGAGCATCGGGCCGGCGACGAACAGCGCGACCGCAACCACGATGGCAAACAGGCTGAGGACACAATTCAGCTTGCGAAAAGCGATTTCAGCCAACAGAATGCGAAACACGTTCATGCCAAGGCCCTGCAATGGAACAGCTGTCTTGAGTCGGATTTCACCGCCCGCCCGCTTGCAGCGGCAACGGGCCGCCCCCGCAATTATCGGCTCTTCCCCAGCGACGAGCAAGCTCGCTGCCTGGCGAGGGCGTCTCCCAACCGCCGCGGCGAAAAGCACTCGGCCGGCCCGCGCGGCGGCTCGCCGCGACAAAGGCGGCTGTTCCGCTCGCGGCCGCCAATCAGCCGCGATCCAGCAGCAACTCCAGATAGCTTCGGCGTTCCGACTTCTCCAGCCCAAGCCGTCTGGCCAGTTCGGCAAGCCGCGACCTGGCCGCGTCGATTCCGGCCGCGTCGCTCTGGATCTCCAATTCGACAAACGTGCCCAGGCCGCCGACTTCGTCGAGTGTCATGCCCACGGGCCCGCCCTCCCAAGGGACCTCCGCCCTCCGCCGGGACTTGCGAACTTCGCCTGCCACCGTGAATCCCAACTCTTCCAGCAATCCCTGCCAGCGGATCGCGGTCGCCGCCTCGCCGCCCAACGGCAACTCGATCTCCCGCCGCGTCTTCGTCGTGCTGTCGATCTTCGGTCCCTTGTAGGTGATCCAGCTCTCGTCGCCTTTGCGCCGAATCCGCAGGGCTTCGTCCGTTTCGGCAAAATCCCGCAGCGGGTGCGCGAAGTAGAGGTCCAGTTCCTCCTCGGCGCCGCTGATCGCAACGCCCATCGCCCTCAGCGTCTCCTCCAGCGACGCGAATTCCGATACCGGATGTTTCTGCTCGACTTCGTACTTCACGGCTCTGCCTCCTTGTTGTGTTCGCGGCGGATTGCGGCGGCCCGCCCGATCGCGCTCTGCCCGAAGCGATCCTGGATCTGATCGGTCACCCGGTCCAACCGGCTTTGGCGCGTTCGTTCTTCCCGATTGAAGAGCAACGCCTGGCGCTCAGCGGACGCGTCCAGGCCCGTCAGGCTCACGCCCAGAAGCCGGACGGGTGGGAGCGCGGCGGGCAGCCGGTTTTCGAAAAGTCCCACCGCGGCGCGCCAGATCTCGCTCGTCAGGTCGGTCGGCTCGCCGAGCGTCTCGGCGCGGGTCACCGTGCGGAAGTCACTGTAGCGGACCTTCAGCCCCACCGTTCGCCCCTTCAGCCCGCAGGCGCGGACCCGGCGGCCAACTTGCTCCACCAGGTCGAGCAGCCAGGACCGGAGGACCTGCCGGTCGCTGACGTCACACTCGAACGTCGTCTCATGCGAGAGCGACTTGGCCTGATGTTCGGGCACGACGGGCCGGTCGTCGATTCCCCTTGCCAGCCGCCAGATCTGCTCGCCCGGCGCCCCAAACCGGTTCACAAGTGTCTCGCGAGGAAGCGCGCGCAGTTGCCCAATCGTGCGAATCCCAAGCGACTCAAAGGCCCGGCACCCCACCTTCCCGACGCCCCATAACCGCCCGACCGGCAA
>Ga0123328_1000219_pt1 | contig 61679 bp, 47 predicted proteins | sample BioC12SIPDNA_2_FD_89702 | JGI IMG/M metagenome (GOLD analysis project Ga0123328, IMG submission 89702) | Anaerobic biogas reactor microbial communites from Washington, USA - Biogas_R1_A C12 SIP DNA | ecosystem: Engineered > Bioreactor > Anaerobic > Unclassified | place: Washington, USA...
CGCCGCGGTCATGGGCCTCTACCTGCTGATCGCGATCATCCGCAGCGGCAAGCTCTCGTAATCCAACCGTCGTTACGCTACAATAACCCGGCGGCCGTACCGCCGTCGCGTGGAGCAATGCGATGATCCTACTGATCGACAATTACGACTCGTTCACCTACAACCTCGTCCAGCGGATCGGCGAGATCGATCCCTCCGTCGAGACCCGCGTCTTTCGCAACGACCAGGTCACCATTGAGGAAATCCGCCAACTTGCCCCTCAGCGGATCATCATCTCGCCCGGCCCCTGCACGCCCCTGGAGGCTGGGATCAGCAACGAGGTCATCCGCCAGTTCGCCGGGCAGGTGCCGCTTTTCGGGGTGTGCCTGGGCCACCAGTGCATCGGGCACGTCTTCGGCGGCAAGGTCGTCCGCGCCGGCCGACTCATGCACGGCAAGACCAGCCAGGTCGAACACGACGGCAGGGGGGTCTTTGCCCAGGTGGAAAACCCGTTTACCGCCACCCGCTACCACAGCCTGATGGTCGAGGAGGCGTCGCTGCCCGAGTGCCTGGAAATCACCGCCCGCACCACCGACCAAGGCGAACTGATGGGTCTGCGCCACCGGCAGCACAAGATCGAAGGGGTTCAGTTCCATCCCGAGAGCTTTCTCACCGACGCCGGTTATAAAATCATTGAGAACTTTCTTAAGCTGTAATTGATTTCAATCAAGTATTGAAAGAGGGTTTCCTTTACTCCCGTATCGCGATACGATTTCAGGAAACCTTAAAAGGAGCGAACGATGGGAAATAAGGAATTGAAAGACAAGGTTCAGGAAGTGATCGACGGCGTTCGCCCCGCGCTGCAGGCGGATGGGGGCGATGTGGAATTGGTGAACGTGGAAGACGACGGTACGGTCAATGTCCGCCTTCAGGGGGCGTGCGGATGCTGCCCGATGGCCCAGATGACCCTGAAAATGGGGATCGAGCGGCGGCTGAAGGAAAAGGTGCCGCAGGTCAAGGAAGTCGTCGCGGTTCAATAGTGATATGCGTGGATGGGCGGCAGGCCGGTTGGTTTGCCGCTCCGTCGCCTATCATCATCTGCTTAGAGCCCAAAGACACGGTCCGGCGGAATGACCCGCCGGACCGTATTCCTATCTGGGCATGCCCCAATTATGGGGCGGCCTCGGCCGTTGTTGTGGCCGCGTTCTGGGCTGCGGATGAGTCCCCGTCATCGTTGTAGCTGAGCAGCAGCAGGATGCTTCCTTTGGCCGAGGTCCGCCCGTTGTGCTCGCTGCGCCAGGCGTCAAAGAGCGGGAAGATGTAGTTGTGGTCGTCAAATTCGACCATCGCGCCGTCCCCGTCGTACCGTCGGTGATGGTCCCAGCCGATCAGCAGGAGTACGTTCCCCCTCTCGTTGACCCAGCCGCTTCCGTCCGGCTCGGGCTGTCCGGACTTCTGAGCCACAAGCAACGGCCAGATGCCCACATACTGTTCCATCTGCTGAACCGAGGAAACACGTGTTTCCCCGCAGCCCGCCGCTGCAACGCCGATGCCCGCGACGACCAGACAGGACAACACTCTTCCGCCGCTCTTCATAATTTTTCTCCTCGTAACGCCACTTGACGCCTTCTGTATGAGAAACCGGAACGGGAGTAGTCTCCATTCAGTTTTTTCTGCGTCCATTTCGCATCGGCTGGCTTCCGTACCGGACAGTTGCTCCTGGCACGGGACACTTATCGTGCCCTGGTTCCAATCGCCGTAAAGCTATAATCCATCAGGGGCCGATAATTGAGAAAATGTCATGGCCAAAGATAGGCAGGACGACAACCTCGACGTGGAACTCGGCCACGGGGACCGGATCGGCGGGAAGTACCTCAAGCACTCCGGCGTGGGCTTCGAGTTTGCCGGGGCGGTGGCCTTTTTCACCGTGATCGGCTACTTTCTGGGCCGCCACTGGGGCAATGTCGCCGTCGGGGTGCTCGTCGGGGCGTTGGTCGGGATTGCCGTCGGGATGTATCTAATTGTAAAAGCGGCACTTATAATGAACAGGGAAGAGGGCGAGAGTCGCCGGAAGTAGCCATTCGTTTTCCGGGGTGGGGCGGAAATAGTTGACATTGTCCGGCATATGTTTAACATCTATCTCTTTTGACCGGGCGCGCGGAGCCCCGGGCCGTTGGACAAGGATGTCACATGCCACAGGCCGGTGAACAAGGTGAACGAGGCGGGCTGCAGGCAGCCGCCATCGATCGCCGCAGTGCGGTGGCGCTGGTAGCCGTGCCGTTGGTGGCGATCCTGGTGGCGGCAGGGGCGGCCATGGTTATCGGACGTAGCGCCTCGTGGTTCGGGCCGCTGATCGCAGCCCTTCTGGTGGGCATGGGTGGTTCAGCGGCCGGTTCGCTGATCGTGGTTTTGACGGGGACCTACCGGCCGGACTACCTGCCGCAGGGGTGGCTGGGCGGCATGGCGGCACGATTGTTCGCCACCCTCATCGGCGTCCTGGCGGTCGGCATCGCCCTCGACGGCAGCGCCGTGTTCCTGATTTCCGCCGTGGCCTTCTACCTGATCGGTCTGGCCGCGGAGACGATTTTGGCGGTTCGAACGGTTCGGCAGTGCAGTTTTTCAGGATAGTCTGATGTTGGGTCTACTCGTCGCAGCCAGTCCGCTGGAGCACGTGGTCAGCCACGACCTTTTCCACGTCGGCCCGATCGTGGTCAACAACCACATGCTCATGTCGGCGGTGGCCGCGCTGCTGATGCTGATCGTGTTCGTGCCGATGACCCGCTACCGGTCGCTGGTGCCGTCGGGCGTGCGGAATTTCTTCGAGTCGATCTGCGTCTACTTCCGCGACGAGGTCGCCCGCCCGATTCTCCACGACGAGACCGACCGGTTCATCGGCGTCATCTGGACCACGTTCTTCTTCATTCTCTTCGCCAATCTGCTGGGCATCATCCCCATCGCGGCGATTGTCTATCTGGTCAGCAGGGGCGAACTGCACGAGTGGGGCGGGACGGCCACCGGCAACATTTATGTCACCGGGGCGTTGGCCGGCTTCATGTTCGTCTTCATCCATCTTTCGGGCATTGCCCAGAACGTTCGGCATCAGCGTCATGCGGGCCGCTCGCCGATTACGGCCGGCCTTTTCGGCGTGGCGGTCTACCTGTACAAGATGGTTCCTCATATCGAGGGCGCGCTGGGCATTATCCTATTCCTGCCGCTTCTGGGACTGGAGTTTCTGGGAGCGGTGGTCAAGAGCGTGGCCCTGGCTATTCGGTTGTTCGCCAACATGATCGCCGGGCACATCCTGCTGGCCGTCCTGTTGTTCTTCATCACCTTCGCCCAGGGCTACCTGAGCGGGTTTGCCCTGGCGAGCGTGAGCGTTGTGGGCAGCGTGGCGATCACGCTGCTGGAGTTGTTCGTGGCGTTTCTCCAGGCGTACATCTTTACGTTCCTGGCGACGATCTTCATTGGCATGGCCGTGCATCAGGATCACTAGTGCCGGCCGCGGAACGGAGTCCGACTTTCGGTTGTGCTCAACTTTTTTGGAGGTTTCTCGATGTCGAGCAGGTTTCTCTCGATGGTGGCGTTGACGATGATCGTGCTGGGAATGACCTCGATGGCCATGGCCCAGACGGAGCACCAGGCGGCGGAAAAGGCGGTCGTCGCGGGTCCCGAGTCTCTGTTGTTCGACAGCGCCGGGGCCGCCCACTTCGCCGGACCCATCGGGGCCGGACTGGTTCTGATCGGCGGCGGCTTGGGCATCGGGCGGATCGCCGCTTCGGCGTGCGAGAGCATCGCCCGTCAGCCGGAGGCCGGCGGCCGGATCTTCACCTCCATGATCATCACCGCGGCGATGATCGAAGGCGCCACCCTGTTCGGCGTCGTCGTCTGCCTGCTGGCGATCTTCGTCTAGCGCGTGGCAACCGCCGTCCGGACGGATAGAATGGTAGATTTGAGGAGTTCGGCAATGGGCCGAAGCACGTGGATGCGCATTGGAACGGCCTGCCTGATCCAGGCGGGGGCTGCGCTGGCCGCCGAGACCGAGGGCGAAACGCCCTCGCTGTTCTCGGGCGGGTACGGCACCGCCATCTGGCAGTTGGTGGTCTTCGTGGTCCTGATCGTCGTGCTGGGCAAGTTCGCCTGGCCCAACCTGCTCGACGCCCTGCGCAAGCGGGAGGATCGGATTCGCGGCGAACTCGACGAGGCCAGCCGCCAGCGGAAGGAGGCCCAGGACCTGCTCGCGCAGTACGAGAGCAAGCTGGCCGCCGCCCAGGTCGAAGCCGAGAAGATTCTCAAATCCACCTCGGGCGAGGCTGAGCGGATCAAGACCGAGATGCTCCACGAGGCCCAGAAGCAGGCCCAGGAGACCCTGATGAAGGTCACCGGGCAGGTCGAACTGGCCAAGCGCGAAGCCCTGCGGGAGATCTACGGCAAGAGCGCGGACCTGGCGGCGGATCTGGCCGCCCGCATCCTCGGTCGCGAGGTCAACGCCGAGGACCATCGCGTTTTGATCCATGAGTCGCTGGAGACGCTGGACGAACTGGAGCCCAAGTCGTAGCAGGAAACCATGGCCGCTGAAGACCGTTACGAACGTCGTCGGATCGCTGCGAGTTACGCCTCGGCCCTTTTCGAGCTGGCCCAGGCGGGCGACGCGGTCGATCGCATCGCCGAGCAGCTTGCCGGTTTGCGCAGCGTGCTCGAGGCGCACCCGGAACTGGTGACGCTCTTTGAGTCCCCGGTGGTCGGTTTCGAGGATCGCCGTCGGCTGGTCGAGCGGATCGGGTCCGGCTGCGATGAGATGCTGGCCGGCACGTTGGCGGTGATGAACCGTCGGGGCCGGCTGGGCATGCTGCCCGAGATGATCGCGGCGTTCCGGGACCAGTTGGACCGCCTCCGCGGTCGGGTTCGGACGCGGCTGACCACGGCGACGGACGTCGACGAGACCACGATGGCGGATATCCGCAAAGCCCTCGGCAAGTACCTGAAGCGCGAGCCGGTGATCACGCACCGGGTCGATCCGGCGATCATGGGCGGTTTCGTGGCCCGGGCGGGCGACACCCTGATCGACGCGTCGGTGCGGACGCAACTGGCCATGATGAAAGAACGTTTAACCCAACGAGGCGAAGATGAAGTTCAAAGCGGACGAGATCACGTCGGTCATTAAGCGGGAAATCGAGAACTTCCGGACCGAGCTGGATCTGGCCAATGTCGGGCAGGTGCTGGAGGTCAGTGACGGGATCGCCCGGGTCTACGGCCTGACCTCGGCCATGGCCGGCGAGATGGTCCAGTTCGAAAGCGGCGTCTACGGCCAGGTATTCAACCTCGAGGAAGGCAGCGTGGGCATCGTCGTGCTCGGCGACTACCTGACCATCGAGGAGGGCCACAGCGTCCGATGCACCGGGCAGTTGCTTTCGGTGCCGGTCGGACCGGAGCTGATCGGCCGCGTGGTCAACCCGCTCGGCCAGCCGATGGACGACGGCGGGCCCATCGTCACCACCCGCCGCCGTCCGGTCGAGACGCCGGCGCCCGGCATTGCCGAACGCCAGCCGGTCACCGAACCGCTCCAGACGGGCCTCAAGGCCATTGACTCGATGACCCCCATCGGCCGCGGCCAGCGCGAGTTGATCATCGGCGACCGCAAGACCGGCAAGACCGCCATCGCCCTCGACACGATTATCAACCAGAAGGGCCAGGGCGTGATCTGCGTCTACGTCGCGGTCGGCCAGAAGGAGTCGACGATCGCGAGCGTGGTCGATACGCTCAAGCGGGCCGGCGCGATGGACTACACCATCGTCGTGGCCGCTTCGGCCGCCGATCCGGCCCCGCTCCAGTACGTCGCCCCGTACGCCGGCTGCGCCATGGCTGAACACTTCATGTACGAGGAAGGCCAGGCCACGCTGTGCATCTACGACGACCTCTCGAAGCAGGCCCAGGCCTACCGCCAGTTGAGCCTCCTGCTTCGCCGGCCTCCCGGCCGCGAGGCCTATCCGGGCGACATCTTCTATCTGCACAGCCGCCTGCTCGAACGCTCGGCCAAACTCGCCGAACGCCGCGTCATCGTCGAGATGACCTCGCCGCCGGACACCCGCGAGGGCGTCAACGGCAAGGTCTACGTCGGCGTGCCCGGCATCCACGAGGCCAAGACCGACCTGGGGCGGATGGACAACCGCGACCGCCTTGAGGTGCGGGTCGTGCCCGGCAGCGGCGGCTCGCTGACCGCGCTGCCGATCATCGAAACCCTCGAGGGCGAGGTCTCGGCCTACGTGCCCACCAATGTCATCAGTATCACCGACGGGCAGATATACCTGGTCTCCGACCTGTTCTTCGCGGGCGTCCGGCCGGCGGTCGAGGTGGGCATCAGCGTCTCCCGCGTCGGCGGCAAGGCCCAGAACAAGGCCATGAAAAAGGTCGCTGGTTCGCTGCGGCTCGACCTGGCCGCCTATCGCGAGCTCGAGGCGTTCGCCCAGTTGGGCACCGAACTTGACGCCGCCACCCAGGCCCAGCTCGACCGCGGGGCCCGCATGGTCGAGATCCTCAAGCAGCCGCAGTACGTGCCCATGTCCGTCACCGACCAGGTGTTGATCATCTACGCCGGGGTCAAGGGCTTCCTGGACGACGTCCCGATTCCGCGGGTCCACGAGTTCGAAAGCAGGTTCCTCAAGTTCATGCGGGACCAGACGACCGACATCTATAACGAACTGCAGTCCAGGGGCGAGCTGACCGACGACCTGGAGGAGGGCATCCGCCAGGCGATCAAGACGTTCAAGGAGACCTTCAAGCGGTCGTAGCCCCGCTGCGGCGGGCGCGGCGAATCCGCGGCGAGCACACCGATGGCCAAGACGCGAGCGATACTTCGGCGACGACGGGCGGTGCAGAACATCCGCAAGATCACGCGGACCATGCAACTGATCGCGACCGCCCGCTTCCAGCGGTCCTTCAGCCGGGCCACGCGGTTTCGCCCGTACAGCGAGCAGATCGCCCGGATGGTGGCCAACGTCTCAGCCTACGCCCAGGTCGATCACCCGCTGCTCCGCAAGGTCGAACAGCCCCAGCGGATCGCCCTGCTGATCATCAGCGCCAACCGCGGCCTGTGCGGCGGATACAACAGCCAGGTCATCAACACCTCGCTCGGCTTCTACCACGAGCGGCGGCATCTGGGGCTCGACGTCGACCTGTCGGTGGTCGGCAAGAAGGGCAACGCCTACATGCGCTACACCGGCGTCCAGGTCGTCCATCGCCATCTGCTCGGCGACAACCCCACCTACGCCCAGGTCGAACAGATTGCCGACGGCTACCGCCGCGACTTTGTCAGCGGCAAGGTGGACGCGGTCTATGTCGGCTACATGCGGTTCCACTCGGCGTCCCGGCAGAACCCGGAAGTGATCCAACTGCTGCCCGCGACGCCCGCCGCCCCGGCCGCCAACCAGACCTCCCAGGTCGTCTGGCAACACGAGTACGAATTCACGCCGCCCGCCGAACAGCTTCTGGCCGAACTGCTGCCGGAGGCGGTCAGCGTGCGGCTCTACCAGTGCTTCATGGACGCGGTGGTCTCCGAGCACGTGGCCCGGATGATTTCGATGAAGGCGGCCACCGACAACGCGACCGAGATGATCAAGAGCCTCACCCGCGACGCCAACCGGGCCCGGCAGTCGCAGATCACCGGCGAACTGACCGAACTGATGGGCGGGGCCGAGGCGATGTAGCGGCCGCCGTCCGCGGTCGGGCCGCTCGGAAAAGTGGCATAGCAAGGAGATAGATCCATGGCGAATATGGGCAAGGTCGTTCAGATCATCGGTTCGACGCTGGACGCCGAGTTTGACGAAGACCAGGTGCCGGCCCTCCTGAACGCCCTGAAGATCGAGGCGGACAGCCCGGTCGGCAGGATCAACCTGACCTGCGAGGTCGAGCAGCAGCTCGGCGCCGGCCGCGTTCGCGCGGTCTCGCTCGGGTCCACCGACGGCATCGTCCGCGGCATGGAGATCATGGACACCGGCGCGCCGGTCAAGGTGCCGGTGGGCAACGAGACCCTTGGGCGGGTGTTCAATCTGCTGGGCGAGACGGTGGACATGCGAGGCCCCATCCAGGCGGCCCAGTCGCGGGCCATCCACCAGGACCCTCCGGAGTTCGCCGACCTGGAGCCCAAGACCGAAACCTTCGAGACGGGCATCAAGGTCATCGACCTGCTCGCCCCGTTCGTTCGCGGCGGAAAGGTCGGCCTGTTCGGCGTCGCCGGACTCGGCAAGACCGTCGTCATCCAGGAACTGATCGCCCGGATTGCCACCAAACACGGCGGTTACTCCGTCTTCGCCGGCGTCGGCGAACGCACCCGCGAAGGCAACGACCTGTGGCTCGAAATGCAGGAGACCAAGATCGGCGACACCGGCAAGTCGGTCATCGACAACACGACGATGGTCTTCGGCCAGATGAACGAGCCGCCGGGCGCCCGTCTGCGGGCGGCCCTCTCGGCCCTCACGATGGCTGAGTACTTCCGCGACGAGAGCGGGGCCGAAACGCTGTTGTTCGTCGACAACATTTTCCGTTTCGTCCAGGCCGGCTCCGAGGTCTCAGCCCTTCTGGGCCGGATGCCGTCGGCTGTCGGTTATCAGCCGACCCTCGGCACCGAGATGGGCGCCCTCCAGGAGCGGATCACCTCGACCCGCTACGGGGCCATCACCTCGGTCCAGGCGGTCTACGTGCCCGCCGACGACCTGACCGACCCGGCTCCGGCCACCACGTTCACCCACCTCGACGCCTTCATCGTGCTGGATCGCGGCATCGCGGGCAAGGGCATCTATCCCGCCGTCGATCCGCTGGGCAGTTCCTCGCGCATCCTCGATCCGCAGTACGTCGGCGAGGAGCATTACGCGGTCGCCCGCAAGGTCCAGCAGATCCTCCAGCGCTACCGTGAACTCCAGGACATCATCGCGATCCTCGGCGTCGACGAACTCAGCGAAGAGGACAAGCTGGTGGTCTCGCGGGCCCGCAAGATCGAACGCTTCTTCTCGCAGCCGTTCATTGTGGCCGAGGCGTTCACCGGGCTGCCGGGCAAGTACACGCCGCTGGCCGACACGATCCGCAGCTTCAAGGAGATCACCGAAGGCAAGTGGGACCACCTGCCCGAGCGGGCCTTCATGTACGTCGGGTCGATCGAAGAGGCCGAGGAAAAAGCCAAGTCCTTTGAGAGCGAGGGCCGCTAGTCATGCCGGACGGCGTCGTCGGACAGCTCCGCTGCACGGTCGTTACTCCGGAGGGCAAATTGGCCGACCATGAGGCCGATTTCGTCGTCCTGACCGCCCACGACGGGCAGTTCGGCATTCTGCCCGAGCGGGCTCCGCTGCTGTGCAAACTCGGGCCGGGGCTCCTGCGGATCGATCGCAAGGGCGCCAGCCACCACTACTATGTCCGCGGCGGGTTCGCCGAGGTCTTCGACAATGACGTGACGGTGGTGACCACCACCGCCGTCGCCGCCGAAAGCATCAATCCTCGGGACCTCCATCAGGAGATCGGCGAGGCCCAGGCCATGCCCGTCGAGACTTCCGATCAGCGTGAGGCCCGCGAAGCCGCCCTGGCCGCCGCCCACGCCAAGGAATCGGTCTACCACCTGCACCTCCGCAAGCACGCCTGACCGGCGAGAACCGCCGCCGGTCGAAAGTCTCAATCGGCTATTTGATCTTGGCCGCCGAGGCTGTACTATTATCCGGTATTCCATAGTGACAGTTCGTAAACGCAATTGAGGTTGTCGATGAGCGCACAAGAGCAGACCGCCATTACCCCGACCCGGACCGAGGATTACCCCGAATGGTACCAGCAGGTGATCCGTGCCGCCGACCTGGCCGAACCGTCGCCGGTCCGCGGCTGCATGGTCATCAAGCCGTGGGGCTACGGTATCTGGGAGAACATCCAGCAGACGCTGGACGCCATGTTCAAGGCCACCGGCCACCAGAACGCCTATTTTCCCCTGTTCATCCCGATCAGCTTCCTCCAGAAGGAGGCTCAGCACGTCGAGGGCTTCGCCAAGGAGTGCGCGGTGGTCACGCACCATCGCCTGGCCGCCAACGACGAGGGCAAGCTCGTGCCCGTCGGCGAGCTGGAAGAGCCGCTGATCGTCCGGCCGACCTCCGAGACCATCATCGGAGCCATGTTCGCCAAGTGGGTCCAGTCGTACCGCGACCTGCCGCTTCTGATTAACCAGTGGGCCAACGTCGTCCGCTGGGAGATGCGCACCCGCATGTTCCTGCGGACCACCGAATTCCTCTGGCAGGAGGGCCACACCGCCCACGCCACCCGGCAGGAGGCAACCGAGGAGACCCGGCGTATGCTCGAAGTCTACGCCGACTTCGCCCGCAACGCCATGGCCATGCCCGTGATCCAGGGCGAGAAGACCGAGGGCGAGCGCTTTCCCGGGGCCGTCTCGACCTACTCGATCGAGGCGATGATGCAGGATCGCAAGGCCCTGCAGGCCGGCACCTCGCACTTCCTCGGCCAGAATTTCTCGCACGCCTCGGAGATCAAGTTCCTCGACGACCAGGGCCAGGAGGTCTACGCCTGGACCACCTCGTGGGGCGTTTCGACCCGGCTGGTGGGGGGGCTGATTATGACGCACAGCGACGACGACGGCCTCGTTCTGCCGCCGCGCCTCGCCCCCGCCCACGTGGTGATCCTGCCGGTGATCCACAAGGAGGAGACGCGAAGCCAGGTGATGGAATACTGCGACCGACTCGCCCGCGAGCTTCGCGACCTGAGCTACCACGGCCGGCCCGTGCGGGTCGAACTTGACGCCCGCGACAAGCGCGGCGGCGAGAAGAGCTGGGAGTGGGTCAAGAAGGGCGTGCCGATCCGTCTCGAAGTCGGGCCGCGCGACATCGCCTCCGACTCGGTTTTCGTCGGCCGCCGCGACCTGCCCATCAAGCAGCGAACCGGCCAGCCGCGCGCCGAGTTCGTCGGCTCACTGGTCAAGGTCCTCGACGAGATGCAGGAGACGCTCTATCAGCGGGCCAAGACCTTCCGCGACGAGAACACGGTCAAGATCGACGACCGCGATGAGTTCTACAGGTTCTTCACGCCCGCCAACGCCGAAAAGCCCGAGATTCACGGCGGCTTCGCTCTCGCCCATTGGTGCGGCGATCCAGCCGTCGAGGACCAGGTGGCCCGCGACCTTCAGGTCACGATCCGCTGCATTCCGCTCGACGGCCAGGACGAACCGGGCACGTGCATCTTCACCGGCCGGCCCAGCGCCCGCCGCGTGGTCTTTGCCAAGGCGTATTGAGGTTCGCCGCTGCCACTTGCGGGGCTGGCGGTCTTTACAGCGCCGCTTCCGCCTTCGCGCGAATCTTCTCGCTCAGTTCCATCGTCTTCTGGGCGCTGTGGATGTCGGTGATGCACGCCTCCGGCTTGGTGAGGCAGTTGAGGAAATGCTCCGCCTGGCGTTCGAAGCGGCTGGGGAATGCTCCGAGTTCAACGTCTTCCCACACGTCGTGGCGGAACCACCGCATCCGGTCGCCGGCGGCGTAGTCGTAGATGGCCGACTGCCGATGGCCGCAGACCTCGACCGTCGCCCGTCCGCCGGCGTGGCGGCTGCCCGCCTCCAGATACGCCATCGCCTCGTTCGGACCCGACAGCAGCATGGTCACGTCGATGACCTTATCAAGGTTCATGGCTTTCTTCGGCCGGAACTGGGCGCCGACCACCTTCCACGGATCGCCCAGCAGATACCGCATCAGGTCCACCGAGTGCGAGCCGTTGTCCATCAGGTTGCCGCCTCGCCCATAGGCGTTGCCCGCGCTGCTGCAGAAGACGTTGCGAAATGTGGTGACCGGCCCGAAGCGCCCGCGGTCGATCTCCCGTTTGATCCGCACGATCGGCTCGTGGAACCGGTGGCAGAACGCGACCATGAACAACGTTCCCGCCTTTCCAGCCGCCCGCACCATCCTGCGTCCCTCGGCTGCGGTCATGGCCAGCGGTTTTTCGCACAGCACCGCGCAGCGGCTTGCCAGCACGTCCAGGGCAATCGCGGCGTGCGAGTCCGGCGGCGTGCAGATGATCACCGCGTCGGGCTTCCCTTTTTCCAGCATCTCGACGTGGTCGCCGTAGGCCTTCAGGTGGTACTGCTCCGCCTTCTGTTTGGCCGCCTCGGCGCCGATGTCGCAGATCGCCGTCACCTCGCACCGCCTGGAGAACTTGCGGAACGCGTTGATATGCACCGGGGCGATCCCGCCCGCGCCGATGATCCCGATCGTTACCCGCCTCTTCGCCATGATCCGCTCCTTACCGCAGCCGACGTTGCAGCCGCAGGCCGCCATTCTACCCCGCCCGCCCCGTGAGTCAACGCCGCCCGCCACGATTCCCTTGCATCCCTCGATCGGGGTTATAGAATGCCGCTAATGGTCCAAATGCAAACCAACCACCGGACGGCCGCTTTGCCGGTCGTCTGATGCAGGAGGCAACCCATGCGGTATCGCGGTGAAAAGACCCGGGAAATCTCATTTCCCCTCGGCGGGATCGGCAGCGGGTCGATTGGGCTGGCCGGCAACGGGGCCCTCGTCGATTGGGAGATCTTCAACAAGCCCAACAAGGGCAGCCATCTCGGCTTTTCGCACTTTGCGGTTAAGGCTGAGGCCGGCGGAAAACTGCTCGACGCCCGCGCCCTGGTCGGCGACGCCCATCCGCCCTACACCGGCTCGGCGACCTCCGGCGGCACCAGTTGGCAGAGCTTCGGCTTCGGCATCCGGCGCACCAGCCTCCAGGGCCTGCCGCACTTCCGCTCCACCGAGTTTGTCGGCGAGTTTCCCTTCGCCACCGTCGAGTTCAATGACCGCCAGTTTCCCGGCCGCGTCCGCCTCCATGCGTTCAATCCCTTTATTCCCCTCAACGACCGCGATTCCAGCATTCCCGCCGCCTGCTTCGTCGTCGAGATCGAAAACCCGACGGCCAGGAAGATTCGCTACACGATCGCCGGCACGCTGTTGAACCCTCACGCGGAGCAGGCCGTCAACCGCTTCGCCAAGAAGGCTGGCGCCAAACTGATCCGCCTCTCGTCGCCCAAGTGGAAACCCGACGACCTGGAATTCGGCGACATGACCATCGCCACCGACGCCTCGCAGACCAGCCATCAGGAAACCTGGTTTGTCGGCCACTGGTTCGACAACCTTGAAGTCTACTGGCGCGACTTCGCCCGCATCGGTCCGCTGCCTGCCCGACGCTGCGCCAAACCGGTCGAAGGCGGCAACGAGGCCAAAGCCGGTCACACCACGCTGGCCGCCCGGATCGAGGTCGGCCCGCGCCAGACCAAACAGGTCCGTTTCGTGATTGCCTGGCACTTCCCCAACGTCAGCAACTATTGGCAGCCGCCAACCTGCGACGAAAAGAAATGCCCGACCAACCGGTGGAAGAATTACTACGCCTCGCTCTTCAAAGACTCCACCGACGCCGCCGGCTATGTGCTTAAGCACTGGGACCGCCTGCACAGCCGGACCCAAAGCTTCAAGAACGCCCTCTTCGGCTCGACGCTGCCGGACTACGTGCTCGACGCGGTTTCCGCCAACATCTCCATCCTCAAAAGCCCGACCGTCCTTCGCCTCGAGGACGGATCACTCTACGGCTTTGAGGGCTGTTGCCCGACCTGCGGCTGTTGCGAAGGCTCCTGTCAACACGTCTGGAACTACGCCTACGCCCTTCCGTTCCTATTTCCCAACCTCGAACGTTCGATGCGAGAACTGGAGTACACCCACAGCATGCGCGACGACGGCAAGCTCGGTTTCCGCCTTCGCCTGCCCCTGGGCCGGGCCCGCCAGGACTTCGCCTGCGCCGACGGCCAGTTCGGCACCATCATCAAGTGCTACCGCGAGTGGAAGATGTCCGGCGACGACGCATGGCTGCGGAAGTGGTGGCCCTCGATCCGCAAATCCCTCGAATTCGCCTGGGCCACGACCAACGAGCACCTCTGGGACGCCGACCGCGACGGCGTGCTCGAAGGCCGCCAGCACCACACCCTCGACGTCGAGCTCTTCGGCCCCAACTCGTGGCTCACCGGTTTCTACCTGGCCGCCCTCAAAGCCGCCGCCGAGATGGCTGAGCATCTCGGCGAGCCAGGCAAGGCAAAGGAATACCGCGAACTCTTCGCCCAGGGCAAAACGTGGGTCGATAAGAATCTCTTCAACGGCGAATTCTACCACCAGAAGGTCGATCTGGCCGATCGATCCATCCTCAAGCCGTTTACGAAGTTCGAGTCGGCCGAGCAGCGACGAAGCCCGCAATCCGTGCAGAACTACTACTGGGACGCCGAGCACCGCCAGCTCAAGTACCAGGTTGCCGACGGCTGCCAGTGCGATCAGGTACTCGCCCAGTGGCACGCCAACCTGGTCGGTCTCGGCGAAATCTTCAATCCGCGCCAGGTCAAAAAGGCCCTGCGGGCCATCTACCGGCACAATTTCAAGAAGTCCATGCGCGACGAGTTCAACCCCTGCCGCCTCTATGCCCTCAATGACGAGCCGGCCCTGGTGATCTGCGACTGGCCGCGCGGCGGCAAGCCCGCGGTGCCCATCCCGTACGCCGAGGAGGCCATGAACGGCTTCGAATACCAAGCCGGCATTCACATGATCCAGGAAGGCCTGGTCGACGAGGGCCTGCAGGTCATCCGCGCCGTCCGCCTCCGCTACGACGGCGAGAACCGCAACCCGTGGAACGAGTTCGAGTGCGGCAGCAACTACTCCCGCTCGATGGCCAGCTACGCGCTGCTGCCCGCGCTGTCGGGCTTCAGCTTCGACATGGTCAACAAGCACATCGGCTTTGCTCCCGTGATCAACCAGAAGAACTTCTCCTGCTTCTGGTGTATCGACGGGGCGTGGGGCGTATATCAGCGGAAGGGCGGTCGGGTGCTCCTGACCGTCGAAGAGGGGTCGCTGACGCTGAACTCCTTCTCCGATAGTCTGTTTTCCGACGGCAAGAGGGTCAAAGTCGGCAAGGTATCGACGATTTCTGAAAAGGGCATGCTTCGCCTGTCCAAGCCGGTCACCATCGCTTCCGGCCGGACTCTCATCATCGGCTAGGTTCATCCCTCAGGACCACGATACAAAAGAAAGGATGATATCAGACCATGCCCGAATGCCTGCTCGTCCGCGACCGCCGGCCCAACGCCCGGATCGTCCTTCAGGAGCCCAGCCGCCGGGCCGCCCAGGAGGCGGCGATGGAACTGGTTCACGGCGTGGCCCTGGCCACCGGCGCCCGGCTGTTCATCGACGGCTCGGACGTCTTCGAAGACCCGCTTGAACCGCGGCGACAGACGCCGGTCCGGATCCGCTTCAACCTTCTGCCACGTTCAATGAACTGCCTGACCAAGGATACCTTCCGCGTTCGCGTCACTTCCGATTCCCTGGACATCAGCGCCGAAACGCCCGCGGGCTTTCTCAACGCCGTCTACGGCCTTCTCGAACAGTACTGCGGCTTCGTCTGGCTCTGGCCCGGCCCGGACGGCGAGGCCTGCAAGTCGCTCGATTCGCTCGCCATCCCGGTCGGTGAATGGTCCGACGGTCCGGATTACCTCTGGCGGCACCTGCTCTTCGCGGACATCGATCCCGCCCACGAGAGCAAGTGGACGATCAAGGAGTTCCACCTGCACCCGGATGCCGCCGCCATGGCCGACTTCCACCGCTGGCAGCAACGAAACCGCCTGGGGGGCCTCAAGGTCTACATGGGCCACACGTGGGGCGAACTGGTCAGCCCGCTGGTCTACGGCCGAACCCATCCCGAGTTTTTCGCTGAAATCAACGGCTCGCGCGAGGCCGGCCTGGCCAACTTCACCGGCAAGCACGGCGGCCAGCTCTGCACCACCAATCCGCAGCTTCTCGACCTGTTCGTCGAGAAGGTCCGGGCGTTCTTCAACGCGCACCCGGACTACGATGTAATGAGCATCTCGCCCAACGACGGCACCGGCTTCTGCGAATGCGACCGCTGCATCGCCCTCGACGTCGCCTGCGGCAATCCGCCGCCTCAGGCGGTCCGGACCGCCGGCGGCGCACTGGAGGCGGCCTTCAAGGATGACGCCGACAAGACCGGGCCCGCCATGCGAATCACCGGCCCGATCACCGACCGCATCTTCACCTTCGCCAACCACGTCGCCGCCCGTATCGCTGAGTCGCACCCGGACAAGCTGCTCCTGCTGCTGGTCTACAGCGTCTATCGCGACCCGCCCAGAAAGGTCAAACTCGCCCCGAACGTGATCGCCTGGTTCTGTGTCCAGTGTCATCAGCATTGGGACGACGGCTTTCGCCAGGCCGATTTCGACAACGTCGCCACACTGGCCAAGAACGCTGACGAACTGGGCATCTACGAGTACTACGATCAGGGTGCCTGGCCCGGCGTGGTCCGCAGCTTTCCCGACCTGATCGCCGGCTCCGTCCGCGAATTTCACCGCCGAGGCGCCGCCCACTACTCGACCCAGGCGAGCACCGGCTTTGCCACCAACGCCTTTAACCTCTGGTTCCTCTCACGCGTCCTGTGGAATACCGCGTCCGACGTGGACGCCGAGCTGGACCGGTTCTGCGCCAGCGCCTTCGGCGCCGCCGCCGCGGCTATGACCGACTACTTCAACCTCTGGCGAACCCGCTGGAAAGAGACCAAGGGTATGGCCGGCACCGGCGACTCGATGGGCGAAAAGACCGACCAATCCAAGCGCCTCACCCCGTTCGACCAGGTCCGCCGCCTCTACCCAGCCGACTTCCTGACCACCTGCCGCCAGACCCTCGACCGCGCCCGCTCGCAAGTCGACCCGCTATCCGCCCAGCGCCGACGGATCGATTTCGTCGAACAGGGCCTGCGAACGACCGAACTGGCCGTCCAAGCCGCCGGTGCCTCTCACGCCCTGGCTGAAAAGGGATGGCCCATGACCCACGGTGACGTGACGCCGGAAGCGGTTCAGAGACTCGGCGATCCCGCCGCCGTTCGCCGAATTGCCCTGGCCGCCCTGGAGCACTGGGACCGCTGGGAAGCCTGGCTCGAGACGCACCGCAACGGCTTCGTCCTCTCCCACTTCTGGGCTCGCTACTGCCTCGACTCCCGCAAGGGCCTGCATCCGCACCAGGCCCTCCGCCGCATCCTCGAACTCCTGCCGGCTGGATGACCGCCGGTGGCAGGGGGGTTACGCCGCTGAGGCCGCCACCTGCTTGTGGGCGATAGCCACCGCCGACTGCTCCTCGATCTGGTCGCGAACCAGGTTCCAGTAGGTCCCCTGGGCCTCGACCAGCTCATCGTGCGTGCCCGTCTCGACGATCCGCCCGTTGTCGAGCACCACGATCTTGTCGGACTTGGAGGCCACCGACGCCCGGTGCGAAATGATCAGCACCGTCTTGCCCGCCAAAGCGGTCTTGATCGTCTTCTGGATCTTGGCCTCCGTTTCGGCGTCCAGGGCGCTGGTGCAGTCGTCCAGGATCAGCACGTCCGGGTCGGTTACCAGGGCTCGGGCTAGGCTGATCCGCTGCTTCTGACCGCCGCTGAGGCGCAGGCCGTTCTCGCCGATTACCGTCCCGTACCCGTCCGGCAGCGACTCGATGAACTCGTGGATCTCCGCCGCCTTGGCCGCCGCGATCATCTCCTCGTGCGTCGCCCGGCTGTTGCCGTAGAGGATGTTGCTCGCCAGCGTCCCGGAGAAGAGGACCGGCTCCTGCGGCACGTACGAAATCCGCCGACGCAGCGACGACGTTCGAACCTTGCGGAGGTCCTGACCGTCGATGCTGATCCGGCCCTCGCCCGGATCGTACAGCCGCAGCAGCAGCATGCCCAGCGTGCTCTTGCCCGCCCCGGACCGTCCCATGAGGCACACCTGCGAGCCCTTGACCACCTCCAGGTCGATCCCGCTGACCGCCGCCCGCTCGGACCCGTCGAAGCTGAATGTGATGTTCTCGAAGCGGACCCCCTGGCTCAGCCGCTCCAGCGGCCGGGCCTTCGGATGGTCCACGATCGTCATGGGCTCATTGAGCACCTCCAGCACCCGCTCGCACGAGACCCGCAGCCACTGCACCGTCGCGGTCAACTGCGTCAACGCCGCGACCGGCCAGAACAGCCCGTGGCAGACCGTGTGGAAGAATAACAGGTAGCCCAGCGTCAGCTCGCCGCGCCGCAGCAGGATCACCCCGTACCCCAGCGTCACCCCGGTGACCGACGCCGAGATCATCGTACAGACCATCGACAGCAGGTTGTTCTTCAGCACGATCCGGCGATTCCGGCGGAACAGGTCAGTCGCCCGCACGAAAAACTCCCGCAGCTCGCGCTTCTCCTGACCGAACCCCTTGACCACCCGCGGATTCGCCAGCCGGTCACGCACCAGCCCGTACAGCGACGAGTGGTTCCTCCGCTGCGTGATGCTCATCTCCCGGATCTGTCCGGCGAACTTGTAGTACGCCCAGCCGTAGAACGGCATCGCCAGCAGCGCCAGCCACGTCAGCTTCGGGCTGATGTAGAACATCAGCGACACGTTGATCACGATCAGGCCCGAAAACCGCACGAGCTGCGTCATCACGCCCGTGAACTGTCCCTCGATCACCTGTACGTCGTCGATCGCCCGACTCAGCAGCCGCCCGGTCTGGTGCTGATCGTGAAAGCTCATCTGAAGGCGCAGCAGCTTCTCGTGGATGTGCCGCCGCATCGAGAACACCACCTGCTCGGTGATCTTGGCGATCTTCACGCTCGACCACGCCGACGCCGCCACCGTTGCCAGGTGCGTGCCGACCAGCAATGCCGCGATCAGGGCCAGCAGGCGGAGCTTCTCGGCGTTCGGACGGCCCGTCCGCCCGTCGATCCGATCCTGCAACGCCCCGTCCGCCGCCAGCTCGCCGACCAGCACCGGGTCGGCTGCGTTCTCGCCCGGCAGCATCCCGTCGGTGATCGGCCGGTGATCGACCGCCTGTTCGCCCGGCCACTGCGAAATCGGCTCCTCGATCGTCACGAACCCTTTGGGCTGGCCGTGCAGAATCGGCTCGGCCACCAGTTCCACCTGGAGCACCTCGTCCACCAGGTACCGGCTCATCGCGGCCATGATCGACCCCTCAGCCGCGAAGCCCAGGTAGCACACGCCGATCAGCAGCAGGCCGAATATGTGGAATCGGAAATAACGTCGATAGATTTCCAGCAGAGAACGCATTGGAAAAACTCCCTCGGTTTGTGGCGGGTCCCGCCCGGTTGCTCCGTCTCAGGCCACTTTGGCAAACTGCGTAAAGTACAGATGCCGGTAGTGTCCTCCCTCGCGGGCGAGCAGTTCGTGGTGGCTGCCCGCCTCGACGATTCTCCCCTTGTCCAGAACAACGATTATGTCCGCGCCGACAATCGTGCTCAGCCGGTGTGCGATCACGAACGACGTCCGGTTGCGCATGATCTTCACCAGGGCACGTTGCAGCAGACGTTCGGATTCGGTGTCCAGGGCGCTGGTCGCCTCATCGAGAATCAACAGCGCCGGATCGGTCAGAATCGCGCGGGCGATGATCAGCCGCTGCTTCTGACCAACCGAAAGCTTCGAGCCCTCCTCGCCCAACAGGGTGTCATAACCCTGCGGAAGGGCCGTGACCGCCTTGTGGATCTCCGCCGCCTTGGCCGCCGCGATCACCTGATCGATCGTGGCGTCGCGACGCCCGTAGGCGATGTTGTCCCGCACCGTCCCCTCGAACAGGATCGGATCCTGCGGCACCACCGCGATGTTCCGCCGGATGGTGGCCTGCGAATAGCGGTTGATGTCGATCCCGTCGATCAGGATCCGCCCGCCGCTCGCCCGATAGAACCGCATCAGCAGCGAAATGATCGTCGTCTTGCCGCACCCGGTGTGCCCGACCAGGGCCACCGTCTTGCCAGCCTCCACCTGCAGATCGATGCCCCGCAGCACCGGGTTGTCCGGCTCGTAGTGGAAGCACAGATCCTCGAAGCTGACCTGCCCGGCCAGGCGATGGCGGAACACCGCCTCCGGCGGGTCGGCCGGCTCGCGATCCTCGCCCAGCAACTCGAACACCCGTCGGACCGAGACCATCGCCCGCTCGACCTGATCACTCATCGTGCTGAACCGCAGCGCCGGCTGAAGCAGGTACACGCAGTACCCGGTAAAGGCGATCACCGCCCCCAGCGACATGTCCGAGACGATCACCAGGTAGCACCCGAGCAGGTAGATTCCCGTCTGGCCCGTCCAGTAGATCAGGCTCGACGAGGTTCCGAACACGACCGAATACATGTGGGCCCGAACTCCCAGATTGCGGGCCTCGTTGGCGTCCGAGAGGAAGTGCCGCGTCTCGGTCCGCTCCTGCCCGAACGCTTTGACCGCCGCCGCGCCCGCCAATCGCTCCTGCAGCGACGAGGTGATGTCCTCCATCTTCTCGCGCACCGCCTTGTGCCACTTACGAATGCGGGTGACAAAGAAACGATAGTTGATGATGTACAGCGGAATCAGCAGAATCAGCAGGCACGTCAGCCGCCAGTTCAGCGTCATCATGACCGCCATCGCGATGCTGCACGCCACCAGGTCCGTCACCAGCGTGATCGTCTGGCCCGAAACCATCTGGTTGACCTGTGAAACGTCGCCCATCAGCCGTTCCATGACCCCGCCCGTCGAACTCTTGTCGTAGAACCGCATCGGCAGGAACTGCAGGTGCTCATAGAGCCGCCGCCGCAGGTCCAGCACCAGCTTGTCACCGATCAGGCTGATCACGTAGTTGTTCAGGAACCCGACCCCGGTGGCGATCAGCGGGGTCAGAATGAACAGGGCCAGCACCAGCCCAAACAGCTCCTGACGCTGATTGCCGATCACCTGGTCGACCAGGGTCTTCATCAACAGGGGCGGCGCCAGCGAGATGGCTGTGCTCGTCGTGGTCAGCAGCAACCCGCGGTAAAACCACTTCTTATAGGGCCGGATGAACTGCCAGAGGACCCTGAAGTTGTTGGTGGATTGCGGTTCGCAGTGCATGTGGAATCCTCCCCACGTACAAAGTCCCTGCTCGGGTAAAAAATGAAAAAGTGGGGAAAGTGGACTTGGATTTTGCCGGACTTACCGGTCCGTCAGGTGAGCTTGTTGGGCGTTAGTTCTCCTGCCTCCGGGATCATGAACCCCAAAAGCACTTTCGGCTGGCCGCCCGGACCAGCGTCCGAGGCTACCAGCCTCTATTTCGGCCTCTCATTCGCGCCGTTCCCTTCTGGTTGTAATAGTTCGGTTCAATACCGACCTTTAATTTAAAAATACCAACGAAACCTCATTTGGCAAGGTTTTTCGCGAATTTTTCGCAGGAAGCCTCCGACCCCCGACCCGAGTCCTACGTGATGATCGAGCCGCTGCTGAGCCACCGGCAGCCCGGCTTGAGGGCGGTCGCCGTCTCCGGAAGGGGGGTATCCAACTCCGGGATCGACCCCGCCCGCCCGGACAGGTAGTCCTCAATCCGGCGATCCAGTTCCCGGTGCCGCCGGACCAGCCCCGCGAACCGCAGTTGCATCGCCTCCAGCCCGAAAACCTTGTTTCGCCGCAGCCATTGGTCGCAAAAGGACTTATCGAACGCCTCAATCATCCCGATCAGCTTCTCGATGTCGCGCCGCAGGCTCTTGAGAGTGGCCGTATCGTCCTTGGCGTACGCCCGGTGCAACTCGCTGCGCACCGCGAGCTTGACCGCCAGCAGCTGGGCCAGCAGCAGGGCGTGCGAGAGGTTCCCAGCCCCGCGGTCGTCCTTAAAGGCGGCCAGCTTTTGGGCCAGTTGGCCAAACGCCTCAGCCTGGTGGTCCCACCTCCTGGGATCCTCAATCAGCGTATTGCGGTGGAAGATGCCCAACAGCGGGTCGTCCCATAAGTAGCTGGCCGTCTCTTTCGGTACGCCTAACTCGCCCGCCAGCGTGTTGGCCGCGTAGCTGCCGAAGCACGTGGCCGCGAACCGCTTCTCCAGGACCTTCGGATCCGCCTGACCGGTCCAGGCCAGCTCGGCGGCGTACTGAAGACCCGCCAGCGCCGAGTCGAACTCACAGTAGCCCCCGTCATCGCCCCACAGCGTGAAAAACAGCTCCTTGACCCCTGAATCGCGGCACGCCCGGACACACGCCCCGGCAGCCGATTCAGTGATCTTTCGGCCGTACCACGGCATGCCCCACGTCCAGACCCCCGAACCGACCACCGGTTCGCTGCCCAGATCCCGATGGCGGGCAATGAAATCCAGGTAAAACTCCTCATCCTCGTGGTAGTAGTCCCAGTAGACCAGTTGCACCCCTTCCGGTATCGCCGCCTTGACGTCCGGCGGGATCACGCACGCCGTGTCGTAGTACTGACCCGTCTTGCTGCCCATCCGGAAGTACATATCGGACCAGATCATCGGCGAGAGGCCATGCTTCCGGCAGATCTCCACCACCCGGCCCAGGTGCCGGTTGAAGATGTCGTACCCGCGCTCGTACCCGAACCGGTCCATGAACTTGCCGCGACCGAGGCTGTGCGCCTCGTCCATGCCGATGTGGACCCGGCGCGAGGTGTACACCGCTGCGAACTGCGCGATCATCTTCTCGATCAGCTCGTAAGTCCTGGGCTCATCGACCAGCAGAATGTCGGCGGTGTCCTTGACCTCATTGAAGGCCGACCAGCGGAGCTGGCCCAGATGCCCGAGCGTCTGGATGCAGCCGATCATCTCGATCCCCAATCCGGCCGCGTACGCGTCGATCTCCCGCAGCTCATCCGCTGTGTACCGCCCGCGAAGGTACCCGAAGTAGGGCTCGTCGGGCAATTCATACGTGTCCTCGGTGTACAGCATCGCCATGTTGTAGCCCATCAACGCCAGCCGACGGAGCCACTTGCGGAAGTGCTCAGCCGTCATCACCGCGTTGCGCGAGCAGTCCAGCATGATCCCCAGCGTGGTAAAATCGGTCGATTCTGCGTACGTTTCCTCCGGCCCGGCCAACTCGGCCAAAAGCGTACCGACCGCCCGCAAGGCGTCGCAAGTTCTGGCATAGCTGACAGTTACACCGCCACCGGCCCGCTCGATGGTAAACCCCGAAGACCGTTCCGGCGGCCGAAATGAAACGGCCACACCGTCCGGCCCGCCTTCGCGAATCGGGTATTCCTCAGCAAGCAGGCCCAGCGCCCGGGCCACTGGTTCCGGTGTGTCTAGAGGGTTCCAGGAAAGGTTGGCGGCCATGGTGGACCTCCCAAAGCGGATCGGTTGCCATCGCGTACGCAAGGCCCATAGCATGCCCGCCGAACCGAGCTCGCGTCAACCCCAAACTCGCTTGCCACTGGGCCATTCGCCTGCGCCGTACCGCTCCAAATCGTTTCACTAGGCCAAAACGGGCAAAAACCACTGGACAAAACCGCCCTGGAAGCCAATAATTTATGTTCTCTACCGGCTCGCTCAGACGACCCGAGAGGGATCGAGTTTAATCACTGGCGTTTGGAGGAATTTGCGTCATGGCAGCAGTTGTTGACAAGGAAAAGTGCACCGGTTGCGAAGCATGCGTCGGAGCCTGCCCCGCTGAAGCGATCTCGATGGACAGTGACGGCAAGGCGGTTGTGGACGCTGGGGCCTGCAGCGAGTGCGGCGTCTGCGTCGACGAGTGCCCGGTCGAGGCCATCTCGATGGCCTGATCGTCCGCATCGTCAAGCCGCTTAAGCGGTTATGAACTCAAAGGGTCCTGTTCCCGGCTGGGGAGCAGGGCCCTTTTTTTGAAAGGAGGCGGATTGCTCTTGACTGCGACGGTAGGCTAAGGTAAATTCCAGAACGGCTGGGGCGGGGGAGCGGGTCTTCACCGGGCAACAACATGGGAGGCAACATGAAGATCGCACTGGTTGGCGTCTATGCATCGCCGGAGGCGACGGGGCTGCGTCTGGTCAGTTCGTTCCTCAAGTCGCGCGGCCATCAGGTCCGCATGATCCTGATGACCGCCAAGCGTTCGCACAAGTCCCAGCGGACTTACAAGCCGGAACTCATCGAGCAGTTCGTTGAAAAGGTGCGCGACTGCGATTTGGTGGGCATGGGCCTGATGACCAACTGCTACTACCAGGCCCGTGAACTGACCGAGGCGATCCGCCGCGTCGACCTCAAGTCGCCGGTCGTCTGGGGCGGTGTGCATCCGACGGTCGCGCCCGAAAGCTGCATCGACTTCGCCGATATCGTCTGCGTCGGCGAGGGCGAATGGCCCATGCTCGAACTGGCTGACGCTATGGAAGCCGGCAAGGACTACTCGCGTATCCCAAGCCTCTGGGTGCGGCAAAACGGCCACGTCGTCAAAAACGAGGTCCGACCGCTCCACGAAAACCTCGACGAGATGCCCTTTGCCGATTACGAGATCGACAATGACCACTACGTGGTGCACAAAGGCGACATCGTTCCAGCCGAACCGGACAAGATGCGCCACAGCCTGGTCCGCTACCGCCTGCTGACCACCCGCGGCTGCCCCTACGCCTGCGCGTTCTGCTGCAACAGCACGTGGCTGCGCACCTATCGTGGCAAGGGCCCGTGGGTCCGCAAACGCTCGATCGCCCACGTGCTTGACGAACTGGAGGCGATCAAACGACGCTTTCCGACCGTCAACTCGGTGAACGTCGCCGACGATACCTTCTTTGTTCGGGACGAGTCGGAGTTCGAGGAATTCGCCGAAGGCTACCGTTCGCGGATCGGCTGGCCGTTCGAGATCAACACGCACCCAGCCACCATCAGTGACCGCAAAGTACAACTGCTGCAAAGCTGCGGCTGTTGGCTGATCAAAATGGGTATCCAGAGCGGTTGCCAGGCCACCAACTACGAGATCTACAATCGCCGCGTCTCCAACGAACGCATCATCGAGGCCATCCGGACCCTCGAACGATTCCCCGCGCTTCGCAAGGAGTACCACTTCATCGTCAGTAACCCTTTCGAGAACGATGAGAGCATGATCGAGACGCTGCACTTTGCCGCCGAGCACCAGGGTTCCGCATCACGCGCCCTGATTTTCCCGCTGGCCTTCTTTCCCGGTTCGCAACTCTACCTCCGCGCCAAGGAGCAGGGCCTCCTCAAGGACGAGCAGGCGGAAATCTACGAGCGGATCTACACCGGAGCCGCCAAACGTCAGTTCGTCCGACTCGGCTACCTGACCATGCTCCTGCAGATCGCGGTCAACGTCCGCCGCTGGGGAATCCCTCGGCCGATCGTCCACCGCTTCATCGACCTGATGACCTGCGGCCCCGTCCGGGCCTGCCTCGACCGTTCCTGGTTCAAGTGGACCGCCATCGGAGCCTACCTGGGTGGACGCAAGGTCTGCCGGATTCTCGGCCAGGCCGTCCGCCCCTTCCGCAAACGCCAACCCGCCTGGGCCGTCGCCGCCGAACCGGAAGGATAGCATACCCGGTGCCTGTGCCAATGCGGGATCGGCGATCGGCGCCGGTGCGGCCGGATTTCTTCCCTTTCTTCCCGCCGCAGGGTATGATAGCGGCCAGCCTTGGACCTTCCGATTGGAGGTTGCGGATATGCATAAGGGCAGGCGTTTGAGGTGGTCTGTCGTTCCGGCCCTGTTCAGTGCAATCCTGGTTTCCTGCCTGCTCGTCGGCTGTGACGGCGGCCAGACCGATCCCAACCAGATCGCCGACCCCAACGATTCCACGACCGATCCCAACGACCCCAATGCCCTGCCCGACGCCTCCAGCCCCGAAGCCGGACCCAACCCGTCCAACGACCAGGCTTGGACCAAGGTCTCCGACGCGGTCGATCAGATCCTCGACGACGGAGGCGCCGTGGACCTGGCCCGCATCACCTTTCTTTCGCTGATCCTCCAGGAGCCGGCGGTCGCCACCGGCGGGGTCGACCCCGAACACAGCGGGATCGCCTGGGCCCGCTTCACCGACGGTGAGGTCCGGTTCCTGATGATCGTCGACGAGGACGCTGACAGCCAGGACTGGGACACCGGTCTGCCCGAACCGCCGGACACAGCCAAGGCGGCCTCGCCGCTCAACGTCAAAGCGGGCGAGTCCTCGCCGCCGCCCGCCTTCGCTCCCGCCGCCGCTAACGACGTCCCTCCGCACTACCTGCCCGCCAGCAACAAGGCCCTCCTGGTCAACGGCTGGGCGCCTTTTCACAAGCAATGGTCGATCAACGACTCAACGCCCCACGTCAAGAAGATGCTCGAATCCCGCGGCTACAAGGCGACCACTGGCCGACTGAGCGTGGGGCATTTCTCCGGCCTGAGCCACTTTGGCCTCGTCCTGATCGAGGGCCACGGATCGTGGTTCGACGTAGACCCCAACATCGTGGACGACCCCGACATTCCGGACGATCCCCGCCCCAGCGGCTACGGGATATTCACCACCGACGCCTTCACTCCCGAGAATCGCGAGGCGATCTGGGGCGCCGACGCCAAGGGCCGCGACAATTGGCTCGAAGACGTCCAGCGAGAATACGTCGGCCAGTTCGAGGTCAAGACCTATCAGGGCAGGAGGGTCGTCGATCGCCGTTACTACTACTGGGTCTCGCCCACCTTCATCACCAAGTATGACAAGGGCACGTTCCCCGACCACGCCGTCGTCGTCCTGAGCTGCTGCCGCGGTTTCCAGAACGGCAATCCTTTCGCCGAGACGGTCTTCAGCAAGTCCGACCGGGGGGCGGTGGTTTTCGGCTGGACCAATCGCATCCATTCCGTCCGAGCCATCCACGCGATCCTCTGGCTCTTCCAACTCGCCACCGCCTCCAACGAGAGGGTTACGGCCGAGGGCGTCTACGGCGAAAAAGACGTGCTCGAATCCGCGACTCCGCCCCGCGGCAGTCATCAGGTCCAGCTCTCCGCGGTCCACGAGGCCCTCGTGCAGGCGGGAAAGGACGTCGATCCCAACAGCGGGGCCCGCTTGGTCTACGACCTTCAGGATGACGAACCTTACGAAACCCTCCTCATGCCGCATCCGCTGATGCTCGTTCCGGCCTCGTGGGAGTTGATCCAGGATTGCTGCCTCTGGATGCACGCCCAGGATGCTCCAACCCTCAAGATCGGCGACGCCGGCGTCTCTCTCACCAAGCAGAGCTCAGCCGAGTGGACCGCCCACCTTCCTGTTGGCGCCTACGGCAGCATCGTGGCCGCCGAAGGTGGCCGCAACAGTATCGCCCGGCCGCTGCACCGCTGGCAACCGAAGGTCAAGATGAGCCGCCCGGGCGACCAAGGGCTCTGCTTCGAGATCAACCTGGCCCTTCAGTTCCGCTCGACCGCTTTGGGCTTCCGCAATAACGTCTGGCAGGACGCCCCGCCGCCCAACTTCGCCGCCGGGGCCGAACTGGCTGGCTCGACCGTGACCTGGCGCATCTGGGGCGAGGAAACCGATGGCGCCACCCGGACCAACTACAGCGGCTCGGGGGCCAAGGTTCTGGCGCTCGGCGATGCGGCTGGGATGCTGCGGTCTCTCGACGGTGCCACCGCTGAGATGAGCTTCGAGATTAACATCCCGCTCACCTTCACCGTGACCGACCTGGAGAACGGGACCAGCCAGTCGTTCAACCTGGATGCCGCCATGTTCAGGTTTGTCCGCAGCGGCCTGGCCCTCTCCGAATCCTGGGCCGTCCCCGCCGCCTCCTTCGATCAGAGTGCCGCCGCCCCGTGGGGCTATCCCGCCCGCGTCGAGTGGAACGCCTTCGCCGCCGACCCGCCGTTCGACAACACCACCATTCCCCGCTGAGCCGGCAGGCCGCTGTCTGCTCCTCCTTGACCCTGCTCAAGCGATTCTCTTTCCTGTTGCCGTCAACTCCCGTGCCTCATACACTGGTGATCGTCGCACAGCGACCATCAATCCAAGGAGACGCCACATGGACGGTTTTCGCGAACTCGACGCCGGGCTTGCCGGCCTCGTCGAGCGCATCTACGCCAGCTACGAATCGCAGGAAGGCATCCACCACCTCGGTCGGCGATTCCTGCCCAGCCGGGCCGAGGGCATCGAGGTCATCCGCCTGATGCTCCCGATCCTCTACCCCGGCTACCACGGCCGACAGGACCTGACCTTCGACAACGTCCGCTACCGCCTCGGCGAACTCCTGCTCCAACTCGGCCGTACCCTCCACGCCCAGATACGCCAGTGCCTTGCCTACGGATGCGAACTGAACGCCGCCGACGGCTCAGCCGATCCCGATCATCCCTCCGTCGCCGCCGAGGCCGCCGAAAAGACCCTCGCCTTCCTCAACGAAATCCCCGAACTCCGCCGCATGCTCGCCGGCGACGCCCAGGCCGCCTACGACGGCGATCCCGCCGCCGTCAACACCGACGAGATACTCCTGGCCTATCCGGGGTATCTCGCCATCACCATCTACCGCGTCGCTCACGCCCTGTATCGGCTCGGCGTGCCCCTCTTTCCGCGAATCCTCACCGAGTACGGCCACTCCATCACCGGCATCGACATCCATCCCGGCGCCGCCATCGGCCGAAACTTCTTCATCGACCACGGCACCGGCGTGGTCATCGGCGAAACCACCGTCATCGGCGACAACGTCAAGATCTACCAGGGCGTCACCCTCGGCGCCCTGAGCTTCCCCAAGGACGAACGCGGCAAGCTCATCCGCGGCCATAAACGTCACCCGACCATCGAAAGCAACGTCACCATCTACGCCAACGCCACCATCCTCGGCGGCGAAACCGTCATCGGCGAAGGCGCGGTCATCGGCGGAAACGTCTTTGTCACCTCCTCCGTGCCCGCCGGCTGCCGCGTCTCGCTCAAACCGCCCGAACTTCGCTACAAGACCCGCCGGCCGAACTCGAGCGACTCCGAAGCCGAAAAAACCGACCGGCGGGAATAGAATTGCCATGGCTCCGGAAGCGCACGCGGCAACCTTTTTTATCGAGACCCTCGGCTGTCAGATGAACAAGCTCGACAGCGAGCTCGTTGCCGCTGCGCTCCAGGCCGAGGGCCTGACCGCCGTGCCATCCGCCGACAAGGCCGATTTGGCCGTCCTGAACACCTGCAGCGTCCGCGAACACGCCGAGGCCAAGGCCCTCAGCCGCCTGGGCCACTGGAACCATCTCCGCCGCAAGTCCGGCCGGCCCGCCGCCATCGCTATCATCGGCTGCTTCGCCCAGCGCGACCCGCGGCACATCCTCGCCAAGGCCCCGTTCGTCGATATCGTCTGCGGCCCCGGCCGCATCCATGAACTGCCCGAACTCCACCGCCGCCTGGCTCGCGAAAAGCACCTGGTCGCGACGGATGACTTCCAGGCCCTCCGCGCCGGCCGCGCCGAAGCCTGCCCCGATCTCGAATCGCTTGACGTCTCCCGGCCGACCCAGGTCAACGAGTTCCAAGCCTTCGTCCGCGTTCAGCGCGGCTGTGACAAGTTCTGCACCTACTGCATTGTGCCCTACGTCCGCGGCCCCGAGTGTTCGCGGCCGGTGCCCAACATCCTCGACGAGGTCAAACGCCTCGACGCCGCCGGCGTCAAGGAGGTCACGCTGCTGGGCCAGGCGATCAGCTCCTATCGCGCCGAGCTCGATGGTCGAACCGTCGGACTCGCCGAGCTGTTGCGAATGGTCCACGAGCGGACCGCGATCCCGCGCATCCGCTTTATCACCTCGTATCCCGGCGACTTCCACACCGACGTCCTCTCGGCGATGGCCGAACTGCCGCGAGTCTGCCCCTACCTCCATCTGCCTGCCCAGCACGGCTCCAACGCCATGCTTCGCCTGATGAACCGCAAGTACACCGTCGAGCAGTACCTTGAAATCATCCAAGCCGGAAAAACGCTCGTGCCGGACCTCTCGATTGCCGGCGACTTCATCGTTGGATTTCCCGGCGAGACCGACGACGACCACCAGCGCTCGCTCGATCTCCTGCGTCGCGTCCGCTACAAGAACTGCTTCGTCTTCAAGTACTCGCCGCGTCCCGGCACCGTCGCCGCCCGCCGCCACCACGACAGCGTTTCCGATGACCTCAAAACCGCCCGTCTCCGCCAGCTTCTGGACGTCCAGGATGCCATCGCCGCCGAAGACAACCGCCAACTCATCAGCCGGACGCTGTCCGTCCTCGTCGAAGGCCGATCCAAAAAGAGCCGCACCACCGGCCGACCGCAACTCGTCGCCCGCACCGTCGACGACAAAATCGTCGTCCTCGACGGCCCCGAATCCCTGGTCGGCCAGATCACCTCCGTCCAAATCACCAACGCCACTGCCCTGACCCTCTTCGCCGAGTTGACCGCCACGCCCTGATGCGAGGCGGCGCCACGGTAGGGCGGGAGGTTCTGCGGCAAAACCGCAGGTTCACCCGCCAGGCTCTTCTTCGGCGTTCGGTCCTTTGCCAGATGTGTCCGTGCCTGCGGCTGGAATTTGATGGCATGCGATGGCGATCGAGAGATAATCTCGGGGCGCGTCAAACTATGGCCGCATGTGGAGACCGACAGTATCTCCGAAGGAAGGAAGCCGCCAAGACCCAAAGGAGCCGCTGACCATGAATACCCCCAACCCTCCCTTCGCCACCAGCGACTACATCCTCGCCGTATCCGCCGACCCGCCCGCCCACGACGGCACGGGCGACATGTGGCCCGTGACCTGGGCCGCCGATGACGCGATCTACGCCGCCGCCGGCGACAACGACCCCGGACAAGGCGAAGGCACCGGCTTTCGAGGCAAGCCGCACTGGTCGCCCATGAACGTCTGGCGTGTCCGCGACTGCCCGAGCCCGCACGTCACGCCGGAGCTCGTCCACAACCTTCCGGTCGATCCCAAAAAGTACTGCCAGCGTCCGCTGACCGATCTCGACAACGGTGTCAAACCCGCGGGATTGCTCAGCATCGCCGGAACCTTGTACCTGGCCGTGGCCAACATCAGCGACGTCAACCGCCCCGGAAATCCCTCCTTCAACCGCCAGCGCAACGTCAACGCCTGGATCATCACCTCGCGCGACTACGGCAAGACCTGGGACGTGGACGTCACGCCGCAGGAGTTCTTCACCGGCCGCCTGTCCTCACCGCACTTCGTTCAGTTCGGCCGCGACTACGCCGGTGCGCCCGATGAATACATCTACGCCCTCTTTCCCGCTGCCGACGACGGCTGCAGTTATTGGGACAACGGCGATTATATGCTCCTGGGTCGCGTCCGCATTGCGGACATCCTTCGCCGCGACCGCTGGGAGTTCTGGACCGGAATCGACCAAGCCGGAAAGCCCAAGTGGAGCAATAACGATTCCTCTGCCGCGCCGGTGTTCAGCTTCCCAGGCTTCACCGCCGAAAACCACGTGGCCTACAACCCCGGACTCGGGCGCTTCATCATGGGCAACGGCGGCTTCTACGGCAAGGACGGCCAACCGCTTCCCTATCACAACGGACGCCGCGGACAGTACCGCTCTCAGTTGACCGTCTACGAAGCAACCAATCTCTGGGGCCCGTGGCGACTCTTCTACCGCGTCGACGACTGGGGCAAGGGCAACTACCAGCCGAGTTTCCCGACCAAGTGGATGAGCAAGGACGGCCGAGAAATGGTCATGGTCTCCTCCGGCATGGGCGAGAACTACACCTTCACCACCCAAAAGCTCCACCTGACCGTCGCCTCCGACACCTGAAGCGTCTACAGGGAATCGGTCTGTAATCTGTAGGGCGGGAGGTTCTGCGGCAAAGCCGCAGGTTCACCCGCCACTCGACCGCCAACCATTGAGCTTGGTTGCAGCGCCGCCGCCCATCCCTTCCCGTCGATACTCTCATCCGCTATAATTGCACATATGAGGATCGCCATTGCCTGCAGCCTGCTCGCCCTGGTCCTTGCCGCTGATGCGGCGGCCCAGCCGAAGCTCAATCTGCCCGGCCACAACAACCCGCCGCCCGCCCGGCCGCAACGGCATTCCGGCGGCGAAGGCGTTCCGCCTCTGCCCCTGCCCGCTACCCCCATCCGCCGCAGCGAAAAAAAACGCGAGCCCGCCCCGCCCGTTCTCGTGGCCAAGATAGAATACGCCAGGAACTTCTACAACGTGACCAACGACGCCCGTAATCTCCTGGGCTTCGCCGGCCGGGCCATCAACGATATCGCCTATCGCCCAGCCGACTTCCAGTGGCGGAACTTCAGCTACGACCCCACCGAAGTGCCCATCATCTACCTCAGCGGCCACGACCCCGTCGCCGTTCTTCCGCCCGAAGACATGCGCCGCCTCCGCAACTACCTGGTCCTCGGCGGCACCCTCGTCGCCAACGCCTGCTGCGGCTCACCCGAATTTGCCGACAGCTTCCGCACGTTCGTGGCGGAACTCTTCCCCGAACGCCCGCTCCAGCGCCTGCCCGTCGAACACCCGGTCTTCTTCGCCGCCGAACGGCTCGAACAGGTCCGCTTCAAACGCGGCAACGGCGAGACCTTCACCGCTACGCCGCTGCTCGAAGGCGTCGATCTGGGCTGTCGCACCCTCATCTACTTCGCCTCCGCCGACCTGGCCAACGGCTGGTACGGCCAGGACCCGCCCGCCGACTACCCGCCGGGCTTCTGGGTCCTCAAGGACGACGCCCGCAAACTCGGCGTCAACCTGGTCACCACCATCCTCGCCCAACTCCAATACGCCCGCTCGTTTCCCATCGCACAGATCGACTACCAAGCCGACGAAGTCATCGGCGAACCGCTTGCCATCGGCCAGCTCATCCACGGCGGCGACTGGGACCCCAACCCCTCCGCCCTCGCCCGTCTCCAGAAGTACATCGCCGACCACTCCACCATCCCCGTCGCCTTCGACCGCGCCGCCGTCGATCCCGCCGACGCCTCCATCTTCGGCTATCCCGTCCTCTATCTCGTCGGCCACAAAAACTTCACCTTCACCGACGACCAGGCCGCCAACCTCCGCCGATACCTCAACCAGGGCGGCGTCCTGCTCGCTGAGTCCTGCTGCGGCCGAAAGGAGTTTGACCTCGCCTTCCGACGCGAAATCGCCCGCGTCCTGACCGATCAGCCGCTGGAGGCCCTGCCCCCCGACCACGGCCTCTACGATATCAACTTCCGCATCACCGACGTGACCGTCACCGACCTGGCCCGCACGTACTACGGCGACCTCGCCCGTCCGCACCTCGAAGCCGTCGAACTGAACAGCCGACTCGCCGTCCTCTACTCGCCGCTGGCCCTCGGCAACGGCTGGGAAGGAATTCCCCACCCCTTCTCCGCCGGATACCACGACTCCGACGCCCTCCGCCTCGGCGTCAACACCTTCACCTACATCCTGAGCCACTGACGCAATAAGGGCGCGTCACTCACCCGGCCCACCCGGCCGACGCGGCCGCAGCGACGACCATTCCGGCAGTTTCACCCGCAGCGTGACCGGCTCGCCGTTCCCAGCCGCCACCGACGGCTGGCGGCCATCGAAGTTGGCCGAACGCACGCCCAGGTCGCAGCGTCCGGCGGGCAGCGTGCTGATGCGGAAGCGACCCTCCCGATCGGTCAGGGCCTCCGCTTCATGAATCCGTATGCTCGCTGCCTCACCCCCGCCGTTGACGGCGTACACCTCGGCATCCGGAACCGGCCAGCCTGTGGCGACATCAATCACCCGCCCCTCCACGACCTGGCCCCGCTCAAGCTGAACCATCGGCGGATCCTCCGCTGGTCCGAGCTGCGCCCGGATCGGCTGATAATCCCGGCGAAGGTCGATGACGCCGTAGTACCGCCCGGCCTCGGGATTGACGCCCTCGAACCGCGCCAATCCCTGGGCGTCCGACATAACCGGACCACCGGCGCCTCCGTTGCCGGCGCCGTGCAGTTCGTAACGAAACTCTACCGGCACATCGGCCAACGACCGCCCGTCCGGCCCGAACACCTGCACGGCCATGGTCACCCCGAGGCCCATCTGCAGTTCCACTTCCGGGAGGGGCGAGGCGGCATCGACGGTCACCGGATCGCTGACCGCGTAGTACCGCCCGCGACTGGCCACCGCCCGGTAGACCCCGCCCAGCGGCAGGGGGGTAAGCATGAACGACTCGTCCAGGGGGCTGGCCTCGACGCTCACCTCGCTCACAGCCGAGTGCATCGGCTGCTCCAACTGCGGCTCGGGGGGCGGAGGCATCCGCTTGCCGTGCACCCGGACGTGGATTTGATGCCGAGGAGCGGGCTGCCGGTCCACCACGCGACCGACGATGGCCCCGGCCGGATAGGTCTGCCGTTCCAGCACCAGCGGCTGATCGCCGGCCGGGACGGGCTCGTCCAGGCGCCCCTCAGGCAGCCACGCCCCGACCAGCCGATGGCTGCGGTAGGAGAAGCTCCCACCCGCGTAGGCGTCGACGGCGGCTTCGCCGTCGGTCACTTGCATCCGTTCAACGACAGGCGGGACGCCGGACAGAAAGCTCTGGATATCTACCCACCCGGTGACCTGAGGCTGACCGGCTGGCGGCGCCAGACGCAGGATCACTGTGCGCTTGGGCGGCGGGGGGGAGTTCAAATCGATCACGATCTCTGGTGCCGGTTCGTCCGTGATTCTCTGCTGTTTGGTGATTCCCCCGGCGGCCACCGAGACCGTTCCCTGCGGCAGCCGGGCAAGCTCGAAGTAGCCGACCCCTTCGCGAACCTCCACCGGGGCCTTGCCGAGGCCGTAATTGTAGGTCTCATTCGGCTGATAAGTGACCGAAACGCCATAGCCGACTTCGGGCCGCCCGTCAGGTCCGCAGGCGAGGCGGCTCAAGTCCCCGATCACCCGGCCGCGCACGGTCCGGGAAACCAGTACGATCCGCAGCGGCTCGAGCGATGGCCGCACGTCAAGCACCATCGTCCGGCCGACCTCCGGATGCTCGATGTACAGGACATGCCCCCGCCCGGCTTCGAGCGAGGTCGCCTCGAACCGCCCCTGCGGATCGGTGGTGGCCAAAACCTCACCGTGAGGGCCCGGGACCGAGCCGTCTTCGGTCCCAAAGAGCCGCATTGTGGCCCCGGCCACCGGTTGGCCCGCCTCATCGACCACCAGCCCCACCAGCGGCTGGGCCTTCTGAAGCGCCCAAGTCAGCGTCTCACCCGACGCGAGACGCACGTTCTTCCTTTCGCTGGGCTCGTAGCCCTCCCTTTTCGCTCGCAGGTCGTACGGCGAGTCTCGCAGGTGACCGAACACAACACGGCCGTCCGGACCACTGCGGAACGTGCCGGCATAGGCGGTAAACGTATCTATGAGCACTTGGGCGGTCACTTGGACCCCCGCGATGGCCGCTCCGTTTTCGTCCACAAACCGGGCTTGGGCTTGGTAGCCGGGGGGCAGGATGATCTCCAGGCTTTCAAGCCGCGCCTTCGGTTCGGCTCGCAACGGCCCGATCCACGAGGGAGCATAGCCGTCCGCGATGGAAACTACCCACAGCGCACCCGGGGCCACACCAAACTCAAAGCGGCCCTCCGAATCCGTGTCGTAGCTGGCATGCGTACTGGACTGCTCAGTCCTGGAGTAGGTCGTCAGCCGTAGGTCACCCAGGGGCCTCCCGTCCGCAGAGCGGACCTTGCCGACAATGGTGGCTTCGTTGGCGTGCGGGGGCGTTCTGGGCGGGACGATCGGGCCGTGCCGCTCGTCGGCATTGACCAGCAGATACACTCGCTCCTTAGGCGAAAGCAGGTGGGCCGCCAGCTTCACGCTCAGGGCCGCCCCCTGCCAGAGCCCCACCAGCACCAACGCCGTCAAGACCGCCATCAGCAGTATCTGCGGCCACGGCAGCCGCACGTCGGGCCGGTGCCCCGGGTCCAACAGACGCCGGGCCCGGTCCAGCAGCGAAAAACGGGCCAGACCCATCGCCGTTGCGGTCGGCCACGTCTCCCGGCCGGCGCCGCCGACCGCCCATCCGACCAGCATCTCGACGTACCGGGCGGGCTGCCCCGCGTGCCGGACCGCCAGGGCATCGGCGCAGGCCTCGCGCTCCTGGGAGATCTGGCGGCTGATCCACCACACCCCCGGGTTGAAAAACAGCAGGGCCTCAGCCAGCAGTTGCCCCACCTGCACGAGCAGGTCATACCGGCGGATGTGGGCCAACTCATGGAGCAACACGACCCGGAGCTGGTCCGGGCTCAGCCCCGTGGCCGCTGAGACCGGCAGCAAAACCACCGGCTTGAGGATGCCAACGACCGCCGGGCTCGCCACCGTCCGGTGCAGACGCAAACCCACCCGCCGAGTTACCCCGGCCAATTGCCGGGCCTCCTCCAGCAGACCCAGAAGGGCCGGGTCCTCACACCGCAGCCCACCGCGACGCAGACTCCGCGAAAAACCCAGCATCGCCACCACCCGCAGCAGCATCAGAGACACCCCGACCATCCACCCGGCCACCACCGGGCCTACCCATTGGTCATCGAGGAGGGGTTCGCCACCGCCAGGACCGTGCTCGGTCGGTGGTGGTATGTGAATTGACTCGCGATTCGCCGCGAAGGCCTGATCGCATTCGACACTGGCCGTGGCCGGTGGAGCGGCCGCTGACGCCGCCTCCGGCCAATACGACAGGACCGCTCCGATGGTCATGGTCCCTGCTACCAGGAGGCCCAGTGCCGTCACGCTCAGAGCGTAGCGCCGCTGTGCCTGACCGGCGGGCAGACGCCGCAACGCCCACCACAGGCCGCCCGCCAGCAAAGCACCCAGCCACAGCGAGTGCAGCAACGTGCAGGCCAACTCCCGGGACTCCAGAACCGCCTGAAGGCCAGCGATCATGCCTCGCCCTCCTTGCCCGGCCCTTGGTCGTGGCGGGCGAGCAGTCGGCGGATCTGCTCCAACTCGTCCGGATCGACCGCCGGGTCGGAAAGCAGGTAATGGACCAGTTGCGAGGCCCGCCCGCGAAAGGCATGCCGCAGCAGACGCTGCACCAGCGGCTCCAGCACCCGGTCGCGGCTGATGCGGGCCGTGTAGACGTGCCGGTTGCCCTCCCGCCGATGACCCACCAGCCGCTTGCGCTCCAGGTTCTGGAGCACCGTCAACACGGTCGTGTAGGCCCGCTGCTTGCCGTCCGGCAACGCCCGGTAGATCTCCCGGACAGTGCCAGGGCCATGGGCCCATAACACCGAAAGCACCTGAAGCTCCAGATCCGAAGGCTGCGGCTTGGCCATGGTTCAGCTCCTCTTAAGCTACTAAGCACCTAGTATCTACTATAGACATGGTAGAGTCAAGGGCGAAAACAGGAACCCAGCCTCGGAACAACCCGCCGCCTGTCCTCACCCATTGTGGAAAGGCGCTTTTCCACGCATAATACGGCTGGCACAGCCGTCTTTACTGAGGCAAGACGGAGGACGCACGCGTGTTGACTGACGAGACGCTGCTTGGCCGCTACATCCGCACCGGCGATCCGGACGCCTTCGGCGAACTGGTCGCCCGGTACGCCGGGCTGGTCTACGGGACTTGCCTGCGGGTTCTGCGGAACCCCCACGACGCCCAGGACGTCGCCCAGGAGTGCTTCCTGGAACTCAGCCGCCGGGCGGCGGAGATCCACGCCTCGGTGGCCGGCTGGCTGCACGCTGTGGCCACACGCTGTGCGGTTGACGCCCTGCGGACCCGGGCCGTCCGCCTCCGGCACGAGCGGACCGCTGGCGTGGAGCGGATCGCTCACGAGGATGAGCACTGGGAGCGGATCGCCCCGCGCTTGGACGCCGCTCTGGCTGACCTGCCCGAGGAACTTCATACCCTCCTGGTCCGCCACTACTTTCAAGGCGCAACCCAGACCCAACTGGCCGAGGAACTCGGGGTCAACCAGTCGACCGTATCCCGCCGGATAGAGAAGGGCCTGGACCTCTTGAGACACAAACTCGAGCAGACCGGAGTCACCCCTGCCGTGGCCGCCCTGGCCCAGGCTCTGGACCAACACACCCTCTGCCCCACGCCGCCGTCTCTTGCCCTCCCGCTAATCGAGCCTCGTGTGCCCGACGAGGTTGCGACCGCTGATGCATCCGGCTTCAGCACCGTCTCGGCTAAGGCTTTCCTCGTCCTCGCAGCGGCGATGGCCGTTGTCATGGGCGCCGTCACCTGCAATCTGTTCACATCATCGGAACCGCCGGTTTTTTGTTCACCGATCCGTTACTTGGCCTCCGCCGCCGACGCGGACGAACCAGCCAGGGAACTGCTGCGCCACCTTCAGGAAGTCCAGGGGTGTATTCTGACTATCAGGGTGGCGTTCGATCAAAAAGTAGACAGAAGCAGGAGCGGCGCCGACCCGCAAAGAGGAAGGGCCGAGTGGATCATCAAGAGACCAGCCCGTGAGAGGTCCAGGGTCTGGCTTGACGTAGACCAGGGTGGCGGCCTTCTGGCCCAGGATATGTCGCGGATCGACCGGACCGTGCTCGACTACAACGGCAGTAGCGCGAACATCCTTCTTGCGGATGAGGGATCGCTCCTGAAGGACTACCGCCTCTTTCCTTTGGCAATCTATCGCATCCTCGACGCGTGCGCGGTGCACAAGACGCGGACCGGCGAATCGACGATCGATATCGTCTGGTCCTATCCCCGCAGCGCTGGTCCAGACCGGTTCATCAAGGCGACCTTCGCCAAGGACCCTCCTTACGACGTACTCTCGGTGTCTACCGGTCCGGCTGAGGATGACGCTTTCCAGACGATCACCTTCAGCGGGCATGCGGATATCGGTGAGGGGATCAGGTTCCCCATGGAGCTGTACGAACGGTGGCGCAAGGCTCGGGGTCCAAGGTGGCGAGAGTCGCGGACGGCCCGGGTTGAGTTAAACAAGCACCTGCCCGGTCCGGCATTCATCATCGACCTACCGCCACGAACGCAAGTGACCGACCACGTCGCCGGAACCTGCTATCGCACAGAGCCCTCTCGGGCGTCCAGCATATCCGCCCTCATCCGAAACGCGTTGAGGATCGGCCCGACCAAGCCCTAGGGTGCACCCGCCACGCCGTTTCACCCCGCAGCCGAACACTGGAGCCGGTAGGGCAATCAGTCCTGCCATCTGGTTCACCACTTGTGGGGTAGCCAACCGATCGCTGGTTGCCTGAAGGCCTCCATCCGGTTACCATTACAGTCAGACGGCTGACGATTAAGGAGCTGCCAATTGACCGCCGACGTTCGCGCCCAGGAAAAGATCCTCGAACAGCTCGCCCAGGTCCGCCAGCGTCTCACCCAGCAGATCCACAAGTCGGTCATCGGCCAGGACGATGTGATCGAGCTCCTGCTGATCGCCCTCCTCTCGCGCGGCCATTGCCTGCTCGTCGGCGTGCCCGGCTTGGCCAAGACGCTCCTGGTCCAGACCATCGCCCGCGTCCTGAAGCTCTCCTTCAGCCGCATCCAGTTCACGCCCGACCTGATGCCCTCCGACATTACCGGAACCGAGATCATCGAGGAGGACCGGGCCACCGGCAAACGAGACTTCCGCTTCGTCCGCGGTCCTGTCTTCGCCAACATCATTCTCGCCGACGAGATCAACCGGACGCCTCCCAAAACCCAGTCGGCCCTCCTCCAGGCCATGCAGGAGCACCAGGTCACCGCGGCTGGGCGAACCTACACCCTCGAGCCCCCGTTCTTCGTCCTGGCCACCCAGAACCCCATCGAGCAGGAGGGCACCTACCCGCTGCCCGAGGCCCAGCTCGACCGCTTCATGTTTCTCATTAAGGTTGATTACCCCGAAAAGGCCCAGGAACTCGACATCATTCGGGCCACCACCTCTGATCTGCTCGGCGAGCCCGAAGCCGTCCTGACCGGGCCGGAGGTCCTGTCCATCCAGAAACTCCTCCGCCGCGTTCCGGTCAGCGACCACGTCCTGAACTACGCCGTCGATCTGGCCCGCGCCACCCGGCCGAACCGCCCCGAATCCCCATCATTTATCAATGAATGGCTCACCTGGGGCGCCGGACCACGCGCCGGCCAGTACCTGATCCTCGGGGCCAAGGCCCGCGCCGTCCTCCGCGGCCGCTTCAACGTCTCCTGCGAGGACGTCCGCCAGATCGCCCCAGCCGTCCTGCGACACCGGATATTCACCAACTTCAACGCCGACGCCGAGGGCATCGACGCCGACAGCATCGTCGAAAAGCTCCTGGGGACCGTCCGCGAGCCCCAATCCTGACCCCCAGCCGCGTCTCCAAGCCTCCAAGCCGGGTTCAATCATCGGCATCTGCTGCCGTAACCACAGACCCTCAACACTGACCGCCGCCGTTTTACCGGACCTGGAGTCCCTGCCTTCCCATGATTTTGTCGGAATCTCCACCCGATGGCAGGGGGGATACTCAAGACCCATAATAACTGTCGTCCCTGATCTGAAACTGGGAAAAACGGCCAGCCTTTCCTTTATTGTTGCCGAGCGTATCACAAAATTTTCCCTAAACCACCCCGCTTAACAATACTGCCATGACGGCCTATCTTAAATCACCGTCAAGTCAGTCCGATGAACTACACCGGCAAGAGGTAGCAGTAGCTGGACGAGCTACCTAGCGGCAAACGTCGGGTCGCAAGTCGCAAGCCGACGGAAGACAAGCGTAAAAGTGTGGGGTTCGCAAAAAGTCGTCCGGCATAGTTGTGGGAGGTTAAAGCCACATGAGTAGAATTAACACGAATGTCACGAGTATGATCGCGGCTCGTGTGCTCAACACCCAGCGCACCGGCATGGACGTCGCACTGGAACGCTTGAGCACCGGTCTGCGGATCAACAAGGGCGCCGACGACCCGTCCGGGTTGATCGCCTCGGAAGTGCTCCGCGGCGAGAAGACGGCCTTGTCCGCGGCCATCGCCAACGGCCAGCGGGCAACGAACGTCATCTCCACCGCTGAGGGTGCTCTCAACGAGGTGTCCAACCTGCTGACGCAGTTGGAGGACCTTGTCAGTTCCGCAGCCAACGAGGGTGGTCTGGGCGAGGACGAAATCGAAGCCAAGCAGCTTCAGGTCGACTCGATCCTCTCGACCATCAACCGGATCTCGAACAGCAGCGAGTTCCAGGGCAAAAAGCTCCTCAACGGGTCCCTGGACTACAACCTCAGTTCGGTGGCCACCTCGGCCATCTCCGACCTGAACATCCGGTCGGCCAAGCTGTTCGAGGGCCAGACCCGGACGGTCACCATCGAAGTGACCAACTCGGCTGAGTACGGCCGGGTGTACTACGCGACCTCGGCCCTGGGTGCTTCGAACACGACCATCCAGATCACCGGCGAACGCGGCAGCGAAGTGCTCAGCTTCGCCGGCGGCACCAAGGTCTCGGCCATCGCCGCCGCCGTCAACCAGGTCAAGGAACTGACCGGCGTTTCGGCCACCCTGTCGGCCGGCAACAAGACCGTATTCTTCAACACGACGGAATACGGCAGCGACGCCTTCGTCAGTGTGGACGTGATCAGCGGCACCATGGCCATCAGCGGCGGCACCAGTGGCACCGACTACGGTCTGGACGCTTCCGTGATGATCAACGGTCAGGAAGCCACCACCAACGGTCTGACCGCCAGCATCAACACGGACAGCCTGTCGCTCGAGCTGACCATGACCGAAGGTCTCGGCCAGCAGTTGGCCACCAAGACGTTCGGGATTACCGGCGGTGGAGCTACCTTCTCCCTGGCCCCCGACGTCCTGACCGGCCGCGCCAGCATCGGTATCCAGTCGGTCGCCACCGGTTCGCTCGGCGACAGCACCAACGGATACATCAGTTCGCTGGCTTCCGGCCAGACCAACAACCTGTCCAGCACGAACCTCGGAACGGCCCAGCGGATCGTCAAGTCGGGCATCAAGCAGGTGGCCTCTCTCCGTGGTCGGTTGGGCGCGTTCCAGAAGCTGACCGTCGACAGTACGGTCAACGCCCTGAACGTCGCGTTGGAGAACACCGCGGCGGCCGAATCCGCGATCCGCGACGCGGACTTCGCGGTTGAGACCTCGAACCTGACGAGGTCCCAGATCCTGGTGCAGGCGGCTACCACCGTGCTGCGTCAGGCCAACTCGGCTCCGCAGAACGCCCTGGCCCTTCTCGGCTAGGCGACATAAGACACAACTCAGGCTCGCCCTGCGAAAAGGCGAGGGTCACCCAAGGCCCTCGCCTTTTCCTTTTCTTCGTCCGCCGGGTGCGAATACCCGCTGCCGAGACGGCCGCCGGAACAACTACCCGTCGCCTCCCGCAGATACACGTTGATATCCTCCGAGTCGATGGGCTGCTGATCGCCGTTCTCGTCGATGTACTCGAACAACCGCTGACCCGGCAGGTCGCGGCATCGCCGGATGCCTGCGGCGGGTGCCATCTTCGCGTGTGCAAGTTCTTCTGCGCAGGAGATTCTTGCGTTTTTCGGTTTGGCGGGGTGTAATAATTCCTTTTATGCCCGGACCGGTCGGCGGCGATTTTGGCGGCGCACGCGATTGACGTTGATGACGGTTCGGCGAAGCAGTGGTACAGGCTCGTGTTGGAGCGGATACGAAACATGTTCAGCCGCCTCGGGTTGCCCGAGGGCGGAGGCCGGCTCGGCTCGGTCGGGCGGGGCATCATCCTGGCCGGAGCGGTCGGGATCGTGGCCGGGTTCGGAGCCATCGCGTTCCATTTCCTGTGCAACCTCGTGGTGCACTATACGCTGGCGATGATCGCCGGCTACGAGACTCGCGGTCCGGCCGGCGAGTCGGAAATCTTCGAGCCGTTGGGCCGGCCGCTCGTGCCGTGGCTGTTGCTGGTGGTGCCGACGCTCGGCGGGCTCGTCAGCGGGTGGATCGTCTATACGTTTGCACCGGAGGCCGAAGGCCACGGCACCGACGCCGCCATCGACGCGTACCACAACAAGCGGGGCCTGATCCGCTCGCGGGTCCCGATCATCAAGATGATCACCTCCGCCATCACGCTGGGCACCGGCGGATCGGGCGGCCGCGAGGGGCCCATCGCCCAGATCGGAGCAGGGTTTGGTTCCTATCTGGCCACCAGGCTCAAGTTTTCCGACCAGGATCGCCGTATCCTGTTGGCGGCGGGCATGGGAGCGGGGATCGGCGCGATCTTCCGCGCGCCGCTGGCCGGGGCCATTTTCGCCACCGAGGTGCTCTACCGCGAGCCGGATTTCGAGCCCGAGGCCCTGATCCCGGCGTTCATCTCGACCGCCATCGCGTATTGCGTCTACAGCCTGGTTTTCGGCTTTGAGCCGCTGTTTCTGGTGGCGCCGATGCGGTTCGACAATCCGATGCTGCTGATTCCGCTGGCCGTGCTGGCCGCGGCGATGGCCGGGGCGTCGCTGGTCTACGTCCGGTCGTTCTACGGCATTCACGCCGCCTTCAAGCGGCTGCGCATCCCGCCGAAGTTCAAACCGGCCCTCGGGGCCTTCGCGACCGGCGCGTTCGCCGTCGCGGCCTATTATCTGATGGCCGGGGCCGGACCGGAGGCTCAGCGGGACGTGCTGAGCGTTCTGTCGTTCGGCTACGGATTCCTCCAGAAGCTGCTGCATCCCGAGACGGGATCCCAGATACTCATCGCGGTTTTGCTGCTGGTGGGGATCGGCAAGATCATCACCACCTCGCTGACCATCGGCTCGGGCGGTTCGGGCGGCGTGTTCGGACCGAGCATGGTGATCGGCGGCTCGCTCGGCGCGGTGGTGGGATTGGCGTTCCTGCACGCGATGCCCGGCGTGGTCACGCGGATCGACGTGTTCGTGATCCTGGGCATGGCCAGCTTTTTCGCCGCGGCGGCCAACACGCCGGTCAGCACGCTGATCATGGTGACCGAGATGACGGCCAGCTATGCGCTATTTTTGCCCGCGATGTGGGTCTGCGCGCTGGCGTATCTGCTGTCGCGAGGGTGGTCGATCTATCGCGAGCAGGTGGCCGCGCGGATCGACTCGCCGGCCCACCGCGGCGACTTCATCATCGACGTGTTGGAGGGTCTGACCGTCCGCGACGCGTGGAAGTACACCTCGCAGAAGGTGACCACGGTGCCGGTGGACATGCTGCTGGGCGAAGTGGTCCACATGATCCCCGGCACGCTCCAGTCGTGTTTCCCGGTGGTCGACCACGAGGGGCGGTTCTACGGCCTGTTCAGTTGGAACGACGTCCGCCAGTTCCTCTACGACAGCGAGATCGGCGAGCTGGCGATCGCCCAGGATCTGGCGGTGACCAACGTCGAGCCGCTGACCCTCGGTACCGACCTGAGCAGCGCGATGAGCCTGTTCGCCAAGTCGCGATTCGAGGAACTGCCGATCGTCGATCCGGAAAAACCCACCACCGTGATTGGCATGCTCCGCCGCCAGGACATCATCGCCGCCTACAGCGCCCGGTTGCTTGAGATGCGGCTGTAGTTGCCGCCGCGCTCGTAAGGGAGCGGAGTTTTCTCGCCGTCGATTCAACTTCCCTTCAGAGCGGCACGGGGCATGCGGACCACGCGGAGAATTGGAGAGCAGCAGACGATTGCCAAAGGGTTCGGCGGCGTCTATGATGGCTGCGGTGATCGTGGTCTGTTGCGAGGAGCGAGCGATGGCGCGGATTCTGGGCATCGGCGAGCTGCTGTGGGACGTGTTTCCGCACGGCAATATTTTGGGCGGGGCTCCGGCCAATTTCGTGTTTCACTGCCGGCAGATGGGGCATCCGGCGATGACGGTGTCGCGGATCGGGGACGACGATCTGGGCCGCGAGATGCTGCGGGCGCTTTCGCTGCGGCAGAATCCGGCCACGCTTGTCCAGATCGACCCGGCTCGCCCGACCGGGACGGTGCAGATCACGATGAACGGCGAGGCCCACAGCTTCGCGATCGTCGAGGAGGTGGCGTGGGACTTCCTCCAGCCGTCGAAGGCCCTGCGGACGGAGGCGGAGGCGTCGGACGCGGTGTGCTTCGGATCGCTGGCCCAGCGCAACGAGGTCTCGCGGACGACCATTCTCGATCTGGTCGGGTTGTGCCGCGGCCTGCGGCTGTTCGATATCAACCTGCGGCAGCACTTCTACAGCCGTTTGATTATCGAGAATTCGCTGAAGCTGGCGACGGCGCTGAAGCTCAACGATGAGGAGATCGTCACGCTGGGCGAGCTTCTGGAGTTGAAGGCCGAAGCCCCGGCGGCGATCGCCCGTTCGCTGATCGAGGGTTATCAGCTCGACGTGGTCTGTGTGACGCGGTCGAGCCAAGGGGCGATGATGGTCAGCCGGGACCGGGTGGTCGAGCATCCGGGATTTACATCGAAGGTGGCCGACACCGTCGGCTGCGGCGACGCGTTTTCGGCGGTGCTGGTCGACGGGATGCTGCGGGGCAAGGACCTCTACGAGATCTGCGAGCACGCCAACCGGGTGGGGGCGTTTGTGGCCTCGCAGGCGGGCGCCACGCCGGAATGGCCCGATGAGCTCAGGCGTCTGGTGACCGGCGAGTGATCGCGGTCTGCCAGAGCCTCCCGACCTGCTCGGCGGACGCTTCGAGCAGGTCATCCGCGCGGGCCATCGCCTCGGACAGTTCCATCGGCTGATTGACGATGGAGAAGAACGCGCTCAATGGCGGGATCATGGTCTCGGCCTGTGGGCCCACGCCGCCGACCAGGGCGACGGCGGGCACGCCGTGCCGTTGAGCCATTCGGGCCACCTGCTGGCAGACCTTGCCTCGCGACGACTGGCCGTCGATCCGACCCTCGCCGGTGACGCACAGGTCGGCGCCGCACAGCCGCTCGCTCAGGCCAATCGCCTCGGCCACCAGTTGCGAGCCGCTTTCGAGTCTGGCCCCGCAGAAGCCCATCAGGGCGGCTCCGAGTCCGCCCGCGGCTCCGGCCCCTTCGGGCGTGTCGATGTCGATTCCAAGCCGTTCCTTTACGACGCGGGCGTAGTGCTTGAGGTTCTCATCCAGGGCTGCGACCATCTCGGGCGTGGCCCCTTTCTGCGGGCCGTAGACCCGCGCCGCGCCGTGCGGCCCGGTGAGCGGGTTGGTCACGTCGCAGGCCACGAGAATTTCGGTCTGACGGATACGCGGATCGAAGCCGTCCATCTCGATGGTCGACAGCTTGCGCAGCCCACGACCGCCGGAGCCGATCGGCTCGCCTCGTTCGTCGAGGAGTCTGGCTCCGAGGGCCTCGACGGCCCCGGCTCCGCCGTCGACGGTGGCCGATCCGCCGATGCCGATGATGATCCGCGTCGCTTTCTCCCTCAGGGCGGCGGCGATCAGTTCGCCGGTGCCCCGCGTGGTGGCGATCATCGGGTTGCGCTGGTCTCGCGGGACCAGGGGCAGGCCGGAGGCGGCGGCCATTTCGATCACCGCGGTCTGCTGGTCGCCCAGGATGCCGAACCTCGCCTCGACCGGCCGGCCCATCGGTCCGCCGACCGGGCATTTGACGAATCGCCCGCCGGTGGCGTGGACCATGGCGTCGACCGTGCCCTCGCCGCCGTCGGCCATCGGGGCCAGATCGTACGCGGCATCGGGAAAGATCATTGCCAAGCCGCGGCGCACAGCTTGGGCCACCGCCGTCGCGGGCAGCGACTCCTTGAACGAGTCCGGGGCGATCACGATCTTCATCCGACGCATGGCGGACCTCCTGTCGTCATCGGCTACTATAGCGATCCTGATCCGACGAAGGAACGCATTTTGCCGTGTCCCGCGGCGGGGTCTGTGTTTTGTACAGATTGTACCTTTGGTGCATGCGTGTGGTTTGCGCGGGTGGCCTGGGAGCGGGATATCGAGGGTTTTGTACAAATCGTAAGATTTGCGCGGCCCGCGGAGCGGGGGGTTCGAAGTTGGGCGGATCGAGGAACGGCGGGAAGAAGTTTTGTACAAAACGCACGATCCGTACAGGCCGGTTGGTCTGGCGGCGTGGTCGCAAAGCGTCTCAGCGTGTCGCTGTCGGGGTTCTTGTACAAATCGTACGATTTGCCCCGTCCCTCCCAAACGGTGGGGCTTGTCCGCTCCGGCTGGGTATTCGGTTGTCAAACGCCGCCAGGTGCGACGCGTGTGAGGGCGCTAAGGCCCTTCGACGATAAAGATAGCATGGGAATCGTGGTGAGGCAAATGGTCGGTTTTGACGGCGGGAGCGGAAAACGCGTCAGGGATTTCTGCAGGGATTTGCGGGGCGGGATAGGACTGACTGGAGGAGCGGCACGGAGCCCACACCGCCGGAGGCGGCGAAAGCCAATGAGCGGGTGAGAGAACGGTTCTTGGGGGAAGCATTCTTTGATTCGTGCTTTGCCGCGTGGTCCGCGTACTCCGTGCTGTTCCAGAGTTAGGCTGCATCGGTCGTGGGAGAGCCCCGCTCCCTCACGGTCGCGGCCCTTTGTGGGTCGGGCTATCGGGTCTGGATTTGGGCGGTGAGGCGGTAGTAGCCGCTGCGCATTCGGCGAATGACGCCGAGGAAGAGGTCCTCGCCGGGATCGGTTTTTTCGAGGATCTGGCCGACCTCGTCGAGGTTGCGGACGTACTGGCGATCGAGCTGTTCGATGATGTCGCCGCGTTGGACGCCGATCCGGTCGGCGGGGGAGTCGGGTTCGACGGATTCGACGGCCACGACCTGTCCTTCGGCGAAGCCGAGGCGTCCGCCTTCCAGCGAGACTTCGGTGAGATTCAGGCCCAGGTGCTTTCGGGCTAGGGCGGCCCCATCGGCTTTGGGCTTGGCTTCGAAGGGGATGGACAGGGCGACGCGTTCCTGGTCGTCGCGTTCGACGGTCAGCCGCAGGGCCTGGCCCATCGGTCGTTCGAGGAGTCTGACGTAGAAATCGACGGCGTCGTCGATGGGCGCATCGTCGAATTCGAGCAGAATGTCGCCGGGCAGCAGTCCTGCCGCCTCGGCAGGGGAGTCGCCGTTGACCGAGTCGACGCGGATGCGTTTGCCGTCGACCAGCGGTGCGGTCTTGAAGCCCAGGTCGGCCCGGCGGATGTTTTCGACGTCGAAGAGGTCGGGCAGGACCTGGCGGAGGCGTTCGACGGAGATGGCGAATCCGATGTTCTGGGCGTCGCCGCGAATCGCGGTGTTGATGCCGATCAGTTCGCCGTGGATGTTCAGCAGCGGTCCGCCGGAGTTGCCGGGATTGATGGAGGCGTCGGTCTGGATCAGGTGGCGGTAGGCCCGCGAGTCCTTGAAGGTCAGTTCGCGATCGACCGCGCTGATCACGCCGGTGGTGACGGTATGGTGATAGCCGAGGGGGTTGCCGATGGCGATGACGGTTTCGCCGATCATCAGGTCGTCGCCCCGGCCGAGGCGGATGGCCTGGAGGGGTTTTTCCGGTTCGACCTTGATGACGGCCAGGTCGCGTTCGTTGTCGGTATAGGCTTTGACGGCTTTGAGGGTGGTCTGATCGGCGAAGGAGACGCTGATTTCGACGCCGCGTTGGATGACATGGGCGTTGGTGACGATGTAGCCGGAGTCGTGGATGACGAAACCGCTGCCGAGGGAGTGGGTGGGGATCCGCTGGACGAACGGGCCGGGGACGTTAAAGAAGTTGAAGATATCATCGTCGAACCAGCCGGAGCGACGTTCGATAACTTGAGTGGTGCTGATATTGACCACGGAGTCTTTAACGGTGCGGCAGACGCGGACGACGGGCGTTTCACGGGTGGCCTGCCGTTCGGTGAGTGTTTGTGTCTGGCTGGGCAGAGCCGCCGCGATCACCGCCAGGGTGGCCAGCATGGTATGCATCGGGTGTTCCTCCTGGTTATCGGACGTCAGAACGCCAGCAGCCGGCGGGTCGGCGTTCACGGGAATTGTACCCGGACAGGGTCGCGGCTGCCGAGGCCAAAATCCGGGTGCATCGCTGGTCGGCGTATGGGATTTTAGCCGAAACGAATGAAATTGCTTGGTTTCGTCGATATATGCATTATTCTAGGGCTTGCGGATTGCCCGGGGGCGAGGGGTGACGGAGTGAAGTATCGCTGCGCCGTAGCCGCCTTAGCGAGGCGGACCGGCGAACTCTGACACTACGTATTGTCTACACCTTGTTTCGGCAACTTAAGATAAAGGAGTGTCACCATGGCGACCACGGCCAGTCCGCATCACGTCCGGATTCAGTCGGCGTTTGAGGGCTTCTGGCCCGATCGGATTCCAATCTGCGAGCAGGCGTTCGCCTCGAGCGTGGCCAGCGAGATTCTCGGCCGGCCGGTGTGGACCGGCTCGACCGACGTCCACTATGCGGAGGCGTGCGCGTATCTGGCGGGCGATCAGGCCCACCACGAGTTCCTGGACCGCCTGCTGGCGGACACGGTCGCCCTGGCGAGGCATTTCGACTTCGACGTGCTCCACCTGCCGTGGCGGCATACGGTGCGGCCGACCCGGCGGGTCGATGAGTACCGCATCCTCTACGGCGATCCGGAGGGGTCGGATTGGCGGATCTACAACTACGATCCGGAGTCGCGGACGTATGGGCTATCGCAGTCGGCGCGTGGTCCGATGGCTGTCGAAGAGGTGGTGCAGACCATACGGACTCAATTCCGCCAGTTGGATCGGGGCGATTCCGGTCAGATGGACGAGCTGCGGGCCCGCGCGCAGCGGGAGTACGGAAACGAGTTCGTCGTGGCCGGGTCGGGAGGGATGGCGGTGCCGATGGAACCGGGGTGGCTGGAGGCGACGGTGGTCGATCCGAAACTGGTCGGCGAGTACATCGACCTGCAAATCGATCGGGTTCTGGCTTCGATCCTGGCGCAGTACGAGCACGGGATCAAATTGATCAACGGCGGCGGAGATTTCGCGTTCAACGACGGCCCGGTTTATTCGCCCGAGTTCTTCCGGCAGGTCATGCTGCCGCGATGGAAGCGGGTTTTCGAGTTCTGCCGGGATCTGGGCGTTTACTACGTCATGCGGTCGGACGGCGATCTGTGGCCGGTGGCGGATGACCTGTTCGGCGACGGCCAGCCGCACGCGTACTACGAGGTCGATTACGACGCGGGCATGCGTTTCGACAGGCTGCGGGCGAGATTTCCCGAGCTGGTGCTGATCGGCAACGTCAGCTGCGACCTGCTGCGGCGAGGAACGCCCGATCAGGTCGCCAGGCGGACCCGGGAGTGCATTGAGGCGGCCGGCCCGAGGGTGGTCGCGGCGAGTTCGAATTCGATTATGCATGGGACTCCGCCGGCGAACGTCGAGGCCCTGTATGAGGCGGCCAAGGGCTACCGGCCGAGCCGCAACGGGAATTCAGCCGCCGTCTGGGTCTGACGGCATTGAAGGCGTCGGTTCCGGCCTTGCGTTCGGGCGTATAATTCTTCATGGAGACTACGGGGCTGTACGTCCACGTGCCGTTTTGCACGGGCAAGTGCAACTACTGCAGCTTCTACAGCGTTGCGCCTACCGAAGAGCAGTTGGTGCGCTATCTCCATGCCCTGGAGAAGGAAGCGAACCTGGTCTTCCACGAGTATTTCGACCCGGTGCGGCCGCGTTTGGAGTCGATCTACATCGGGGGCGGGACTCCGACGCGGCTGGAGGAGAGCCAACTGGAGCAACTGGCGTTGACGCTGCGGAAGTTCTGTCTGCCGACCGATGACGTCGAGTATACGGTCGAGACCAGCCCGGAGACGACCACGGCGGGCAAGCTGGCGGTGCTGCGGCGGGCCGAGGTCAATCGGATGTCGTTGGGCGTCCAGAGCTTCGATGACGAGCGTCTGGCGGCGTTGGGCCGGCGGCACCGGGCGGAGGACTCGCGGCGGTCGGTGCGTGAGATTCGGTCGGCGGGGATCGAGGACCTGAGCATCGATCTGATCTACGGCACGCCGGACCAGAGCCTGGCGGCGTGGCGATGGGAGCTGGAGCGGGCGGTGGAACTGGGCCCGGAGCATGTGGCGTGCTACGAGCTGACGCTGGAGGCGGGGACTCCGGCGTGGCTGTGGCGGGATCGGATGCCGGAAGAGGGGTTGCTGATCGAGATGTACTATCTGGCTGAGCAGGTGCTTTCGGCCGGCGGCTACCGTCACTACGAGATCAGCAACTACGCCCGGCCCGGATATGAGAGCTGGCACAATTTGCGCTATTGGCACAACCTCAGCTACATCGGTCTGGGTCCGTCGGCGGCGGGGTATTTGGGCGGCGTGCGGTACACCAACGTGGCGGATCTGGAGAAGTACGACACGATGTTACTGTCCCGCGGGCATCGGCCGGTGGAGTCGGCGGAGCGGCCGGCGGGGTTGCTGCTGGCGGGCGAGACGGCCATGTTGAATTTGCGGATGCGGCGCGGGATCGATCGGCGGGAGTTCATGGGGCGGACGGGGTTCGATCCATTCGCGATCTTTGCCGAGCGTCTCGATCGGCTGCGGGAGGCGGGGCTGATCGAGACGGATTCGAATCACATCCGATTGTCGCGCAAGGGTTTGGTGCTTTCGAACGAGGTCATGGCCGAGTTTCTGCCCTGATCGGGACGGGATCGGAGCGGCGGTCTTCAGTCGGCGACGTGGGCGGGCATGATGACGTGGTCGATCACGTGGATCACGCCGTTGTCGGCTTCGATGTCGGCCTCGGTGACTTTGGCCCCGCTGATGGCCAGGCCGTCGTGGGTGTCGATGGCGACGGTGTCGCCCTCGATGGTGATAACCTCGGACATCTCCGTCAGGTCTTCCCAGAGCAGTTCGCCTTCGACGATGTGGTACATCAGGATATCGTTGAGGCGGGCGACGTCATGGCGCCAGCCGTCGACGCTGCCGGGCGGGAGTCGGTCGAAGGCGGCATCGGACGGGGCGAAGATGGTCCACGGGCCGTAGTTCTGGAGGATGGTGACCAGGTCGACCTGGCGAAGGAGCTTGAGGAAACGGCTGAAGTCACTGCGTTGGTGCAGTTGGGAGATGATGTCCGGCATGGCTTTACCCCCTCAAACGAACTGTCGACGAAAACCCCCTGTGGCTTCGGTACTTGCATCATAATAGCCGTAAGGGAACCCGGTGTCAAGCCGGGCATGCGAATGAGAGAGTCGGGCGGGGAGATTTCGGCGTCGGTGGAGGCGGTCGCCGTTGAAAGCGGGCGGTTGGGCTGGTAGAGTATGGACTTTCTGGACGGGTGCGGCCGCGGCCGCTGTATGTGCAAGGAGGACATGGTGTCGCAGGAAGAACAGGTGCTGGTGGTCGAGCGGTCGGTGCTGGATCGGGTAGGAGCGTTTGAAGGGCTTTGCTTTGAGGTGGATCGGTATTTGCGGGAGATTTTCGCGCCGGGCGTTTCGCGGTTTATGGCCCGCTCGGCGGCGGAGCACGATCCGGGGTACAAGCAGATCATTCCGTACGTCATCATGCGTCACGAGGGCCGGTACCTGAGCTATGTGCGGGGTAAGCGGGCGGGCGAGACGCGGCTGGTGGGCAACCGGTCGATCGGGATCGGCGGGCATATCAATCCGGAGGATTACGAAGCGCCGTTGTTTGACAACGCGCGGGTGGCCTATGAAGAGGCGGTGCAGCGCGAGGTGGCTGAGGAGGTGAGTGTCGAGACGGCGCACACGGACCGGGTGGTGGCGCTGCTGAACGACGACTCGAACGAGGTGGGGCGGGTGCATCTGGGCGTCGTGCATCTTTGGACGCTGGAGTCGTCGAAGGTGGAGAAACGCGAGCAGATGATTACGCAGATGGGTTTTTTGACGGCTCAGGAGTTGGAGGCGGAGCGGGAGAGCCTTGAGACGTGGTCGCAGCGGTGTCTGGACGGGCTGGGGAAGATGGCGGGGTCTGACCAACACGATTGATCCTGGTAGGGCGGTGAACCGATGGCTGAGACGTTGGGGAGTCTGTGTTTCGTTCTGCATGGGCATCTGCCGCATGTGCTGCATCATGGTTCGTGGCCGCACGGCGAGGCGTGGCTGTATGAGGCGGCGGCGGAGACGTACCTGCCGATTCTGGACATGATCGGCGAGGTGGCGTTGAATCGGGCTCGGCCGGCGCTGACGATTGGGCTGACGCCGGTGTTGCTGGAGCAGTTGGGCCACGAGCGGTTCAAGAGCGGGTTTGCGGCGTACCTGGCTGGACGGATGGAGCGGGCGCGGGACGACCGCCGCGAGTTCGAGAAGACCAATCAGCTTCATTTCGCGTACCTGGCCGAGCGGTGGGAGCAGTGGTACGGGGCGAAGCTGGAGCACTTTGAGCGGATCGGTCGGAGCCTTCCCGGAGAGTTCGCGCAGCGCTGCCGCGAGGGGCACATCCAGTTGCTCACGAGCAACGCGACGCACGCGTACATGCCGCTGCTGCTGAATGACGAGATGCTGCGGGCGCAGATGGCGTGCGGGGTGGCGACGAGCCGGCGTCATCTGGGGCTGGCGTCGCGCGGGATGTGGCTGCCGGAGTGCGCGTACCGGCCGACGTGGGAGCACTGGCTGCCGGCGGTGCTGTACGACAACGCGCGTTATCGTCCGGGGATCGAGCAGTACCTGGCGGCGGTGGATATTACGCACTTTTTCGTCGAGTCGCACATGATTCTCGATTCGCACGTGATGGGCGTGCGCGAAGGCGGCGGCTTCGTCGCGGCTGGGCGGGATCGGTATGCCCGCGATCCGGGGCGGCCGGGCGTGCTGGAAGGGGTGGGTGTGGTGTCGCAGCCGGGACCGCCGTCGACGTTCGCGTTTGCGCGGCATCCGCGGGTCAGCGAGCAGGTCTGGTCGGGCGACCTGGGGTATCCGGGGGCCGGCGAGTATCTGGAGTTTCACCGCAAGTACGGCGAACGCGGGCTGCGGTACCACAAGGTCACGAGTCGCAAGTCGCCGCTGTCGGACAAGCAGCCGTACTATCCCGACGACGTGGGCGGCAAGGTTTTCGAGCACGCGGAGCACTTCTGCAACGTGGTTCGCGAGGTGTTGGGCACGTATCGGCATCAGACGGGACGGCAGGGGGTGTGCGTGGCGCCGTTCGACGCGGAGCTGTTCGGGCACTGGTGGTTCGAGGGGCCGCGGTTTTTGCGGGACGTTATTCTGAACTTCAGCCGGGATCGCGACGTGAAGTTGATGACGGCTGAGGAGGCGTTGTATCACCATCCGCCGGAGAAGGTAGTGCGATTGCCGGAAGGTTCGTGGGGCGAGGGCGGCGACCATCGGACGTGGATCAACGACCGGATACGATGGATGTGGGAGATCGAGTACCGTGCGGAGGGTGAGTTTCTGCGGGTGCTGCACGCGCTGCCGTGGCGGACCGAGGGGCCGATACGCGAGGTGCTCGAACGGGCGGCGAGGCAGTTGCTGCTGCTGCAGGCGAGCGACTGGCCGTTTGTGGTGCAGCGTCAGCAGGCGGTGGACTATGGGATTCAGCGGTTTGCCGGGCACGCGACGGCGTTTGGCCGGGCGGTTCAGATCGCCGAGGACTTGGGACGCGGCGGGCAGGTGACGGAGTTGCAGAAAGCGGAACTGGCGGACATGGACGCCCACGACGACATCTTCAGTGAGATCGACCTGAACTGGTGGATGCCGTGATCGGTGCGGATTGCATGGAGATCCGGCGATGGCGGCGGATAGGGTCTTTTTGGAAGGGTACGGTTGGGTGGACCGAGCGATTCGGCGGTGGTGGGCGAACTGCGCAGCGGCGGTGGATGCGGAGATCGCGGAGCTGGACCGGCTGGAGGATTCGCTGACGCCACTTGAGGAGTGGGCGCGACACGTGCGGGGATTGATCGCGACTTTGGAGTCGTGCCATCATAAGGCCGAACGGCACGCGGAGATCATTATCGACGCGATCGGCCGTCGCGGGACGACGAAGGGACAGGGACGGCGCGATCCAGCGGCGGTGGACGAGCGGGAGGAGCAGTATCGAAGCCTGCTGGCGATGTTGAGATCGTGGTGCGCGGGAGTGGAAGTGAATGAGGATACGCCGCTTTTCGGCCGGTACGGCGTGCGAGACCTGATCGAGTTGCTGGGCGAGCGGACGGCGTTGAAGGTCTGGCAGGTGAGGCGGGTGATCGAGAAGGTCGAGCGGTACGCGGACCCTGGGCAGCGGTGGGTCTCGGCGGCGGAGCAGGTGGTGGATCGGGCGTGGCAGGGGCAAAATGCGGAGTTCTGCGGATGGACGAAAGCGAAGGTGATTTGCGATCAGGTGGACGGCCCGGCGGCGGAGGTCTCGCTGGCGGAGGCGATGGATCTGTTGACCGGGTGCAACTGGGACTTTGTGGAAACGGTTCGAACGGTTTTGGGTGCGATTGGAGGGGATCTTCATCCGGCCCGCCCGCTGGCTTTGCATGCACGGAATCTACAGCGGAACCCGGCGAGGGCGCGGTTGACGGTCATCGCAGACTGTCTGGGGGCATTCTGTGAGGGGCAACTGGACCGGTGCGCGGTCGATCAGGAGGTGGTGGAGCGATTGGGCGAAAGGACGCCGGTTGCGCGGTGGCTGGCGGGTTCGTTAGAGAAGACGTTGCGGCTGCAGCTAAGTCTGTGAGGGCGATGCCGCCACGGCTTGTTCTGTGTCCGCCTTTGAGTTGGCGAACGGAGCGGGTCAGAACTGATCGTACTGGTTGCCCATCTGGACGTAGTGGGTGAGTTGTTTTTTGAAGACGACGCGGCCGTCGTCATAGAGGACGTTGAGGCCCTCGAACTTTCCTGGCCCGTGGGAGTAGGAGTAGGGTTCGAGCGGCCCGCCGAGGCCGATCCACGAGGCGCAGTTGTCGGCGGCGAGGACGCCGCTGCCGTCGCCGAATCGCAGGGGCGGGCCCTCCATGCCGGAGTAGCGGTAGTCCCAGTCGTAGGCGCCGGAGCCGTTGTGCTCGAGGCAGAAGAACATGTTGTAGCCGATGCCCCAGTAGTATCCGCCGAGGCCGCTTTCGCCGACGGCCCAACCGTCGGGTCCGGATTTATAGGGGCTGGAGGGGCAGAAGTAGACGCTGGTCTGGCCGTTGGCGGCCCGGAGGAAGAGCGGTCGAAGGTCGAACATGTGGTAGCCGGGTGTATTGCGGTAGACTTCATTGGGGTTGACTGCGTCATGCGGCGGCAGGCGAAGGTTCTCGCCCTCGTAGGCGCTCAGCGCGACGCCCATCTGGCGGAGGTTGTTTCCACAGACGGCGCGGTTGGCGCTTTCGCGGGCGGCGGCGAGGGTGGGCAGGAGGATGGCGATCAGGACGGCAATGATGGCGACGACGACCAGAAGCTCGATGAGGGTGAAGCCGACGGCTGACCGTCGCGGAGAGGAGGCGCGCGGTCGCGCACGAACTTGATGGTTCATGACGGGGCTCCGTAAAGCGGGGTGCTCAGGTATCGTTCACCGGAAGACGGGATGACTACGACGATGGTTTTGCCGGCGGATTCTTTTCGTTCGGCGATCCGGGCGGCGGCATAGAGGGCGGCGCCGGAACTGATGCCGCAGAGGATGCCTTCCTGGGTGGCGGCTTTGCGGGCGAAGTCGTAGGCCTGGTCCTCGTAGACGGTGACGACCTCGTCGATGATCTTGAGGTTCAGGACGCCGGGGATGAAGCCGGCGCCGATGCCCTGGATACCGTGCGGACCGGGCTGGAGGGGCTGGCCGGCAAGGGCCTGGGTGATGACGGGCGATTTGGCCGGTTCGACGGCGACGGCGCGGAAGTCGGGTTTGCGGCCCTTGATGACCTCAGCGACGCCGGTGATGGTGCCGCCGGTGCCAACTCCGGCGACGAGGACATCGATTTGGCCGTTGGTGTCGGACCAGATTTCCTCGGCGGTGGTCTGGCGGTGGATCTGCGGGTTGGCGGGATTTTCGAATTGCTGTGGGACGTAGATGCGGCGGTCGGACTCGAGCATTTCCTTCGCCCGGTTGATGGCGCCGGTCATGCCCTTGTCGGCTGGGGTCAGGACGAGTTCGGCTCCGAGGGCGGCCAGGAGCTTGCGGCGTTCGACGCTCATGCTTTCGGGCATGGTGAGCATCAGGCGGTAGCCCTTGGCGGCGCAGACGAAGGCCAAGCCGATGCCGGTGTTGCCGCTGGTGGGTTCGAGGATGACGGTGTCGGGTGTGATCCGGCCGTCGCGCTCAGCGGCTTCGATCATGGAGACGGCGATGCGGTCTTTGACGCTGCTGAGCGGGTTGAAGTACTCCAGCTTGGCCAGGACGGTGCAGGAGGAGCGGATGATGCGATTGATCCGCACCAGCGGCGTTCGTCCGACGGTTTTGAGCATATCCACGTAAGTCGGCATGACCTGGCACCTCCCGGCTGTCTTGCACCCCTTGCCCATTGTATCCGATCGTACCGCATGAGACTACGGGCGACCGGCGGCGGAATAAAGGAAATTGACGAGTTTCAAGTGTGGTCAGTGGGCTTGCCAGTTTTGACGGGGAGGTGAGAGCAGGGTGTCATTTTGTCAGAACAGGCGGAATGCGGCCAGGGATGATCGTAAGGGTTTGCTATTTATTGGTTTATATCTGGACTGTGGGTGGTGGTTTTGGTACGGAGTTTGCATAAGAGAGTACCGTAGGACAACAGGGATAAGCTGTACTTAGTTGTAATCAATGAGGGACGATCATGGCGAAATCGAACAAGATTATTGGCATAGACTTGGGAACGACGCTTTCGGTGGTGTCGGTGGTCGAGGGCGGCGAGCCGAAGGTGCTGGTCAACGCCCAGGGTTCGAAGCTGACCCCGTCGGTAGTGGCGTTTACGGAGAAGGGCGAACGGTTGGTCGGCGAGTTGGCCAAGCGTCAGCAGGTGACCAACCCGACGAACACGGTGTACTCGATCAAACGGTTCATGGGGCGCCGTCACGCTGAGGTGGCGGAAGAACAGAAGATGGTGCCGTACGAGGTGGTCGGAGCGCCGGAGGAGTTGGTCAAGGTCCAGGTCCGGGGCAAGCAGTACACGCCGCCGGAGATCTCGGCGATGATCCTCCAGGATCTGAAGCGCACAGCAGAGGACTATCTGGGCGAAGAAGTCGAGCGGGCGGTGATCACGGTGCCGGCGTACTTCAATGACTCGCAGCGTCAGGCGACCAAGGAGGCCGGCCAGATCGCGGGGTTGAAGGTCGAGCGGATCATCAACGAGCCGACGGCGGCGGCTTTGGCATACGGCTTGGAGAAGATGAAGAACGAGAAGATCGCGGTGTTCGACTTCGGCGGCGGCACGTTCGACATCTCGATTCTCGATATCGGCGACAACGTGTTCGAGGTGCTCTCGACCAACGGCGACACGCACTTGGGCGGCGACAATCTGGACCAGGTGCTGATCGACTTTCTGGCCACGGAGTTCAAGAACCGCGAGGGCATTGACCTTCGCAAGGATCCGATGGCGTTGCAGCGGCTCAAGGAGGCGGCTGAGAAGGCCAAGATCGAGCTGTCGCAGGTGCTGGAGACGACGGTGAACCTGCCGTTCATCACGGCCGACCAGAACGGTCCGAAGCACCTGAACATCACGGTGACGCGGTCGAAGTTCGAGCAGCTTGCCGAGGGGGTTTTCGAACGGCTCAAGACGCCGTGCATCAAGGCCCTTCAGGATGCCAAGCTCAAGCCCAACGAGGTCGACGAGGTGGTGCTGGTGGGCGGTTCGACGCGGGTTCCGAAGGTGCAGGCGATCGTCAAGGAGGTCTTCGGCAAGGAGCCGAACAAGAGCATCAATCCGGACGAGGTGGTGTCGGTCGGGGCGGCGATCCAGGGGGCGATCTTGACCGGCGAGAAGGAAGAGATCGTGCTGCTGGACGTCACGCCGCTGTCGCTGGGCGTCGAGACGCTGGGCGGGGTGATGACGGTGCTGATCCCGCGGAACACGACGATTCCGACGAGCAAGAAGGAGACGTTTTCGACGGCTGCGGACAATCAGACCGAGGTGACGATCCACGTGCTGCAGGGCGAGCGGCAGTTCGCCAACGATAACCGGACGCTGGGCCGGTTCAACCTGCAGGGCATTCCGCCGGCCCCTCGGGGGATGCCGCAGATTGAGGTGACGTTCGACATCGACGCCAACGGCATTCTGAACGTTTCAGCCAAGGACATGGCCACCGGCAAGGAGCAGAAGATCGAGATCAAGGGCACCTCGGGCCTGACCGAAGACGAGGTCCGCAGAATGACCGAGGACGCCAAGAAGTACGAAGCGGACGACAAGAAGCGCCGCGAACTGGTCGATCTTCGCAACCAGGCGGATCAGGTGGTCTACACGACCGAAAAGACGCTCAAGGAGCACGGCGAGAAGGTCGGGCCGCAGGAGCGTTCGAACGTGGAGGCGGCGTTGAACAACCTGCGCGAGGTGATGAAGGGCGACGACGCGGACGCGATCAAGCGGGCGATGGAGAACGTCATGCAGGCCTCGCAGGAGATCGGCAAGAAGATCTACGAGAACGTCGCCGGTGGCCAGGCCCAGGCGGGTGCCGCGGCGGGCGAAGGGCCGCAGGCTGGGCCGGAAGGCGGTTCCAAGGGCGGCGATGACGTGATCGACGCCGAGTACGAGGAGAAGAAGTAGGGGCCGCAAGGTCTCCTGCAGCAGTTCCCTGTCGCCCGCGGAGGCGGCGGGTTACTGATAGATCCGTTGCGAAAAACCCGGGTCGGAAAGGGCCTGGGTTTTTTCATGGGCGGACGGCTTGGCGATGGGCCAGGAGGACGGCGATCAGGAAGACGAGGCCGGCGGCGGTGGTGGCGGGGAAGAGGGCGGATTGGCCGAAGTGCTTGATGACCAGGCCCGAGGCGAATGGTCCGGCGGCGGCGCCGAGGGCTCCGGCTCCGATGACGGCGGAGGTGAATCGCGAGGATCGGCGGACCTGCTGGCTCAGGACGACCAGGGCCGGCCAGAACGGCCCGGCGGCCAGTGACGTGACGACGACCAGCAGCGTGGCGATCAGCGGCGGCCAGCGGAAGCTCAGCAGGGCGCAGCCGGCGGCCAGGCCGGCGCTGGCGACGATCGCCGCGGGCCAGAGGGTCCAGCGGCGCGGCAGCGCGAGGGTCAGGAGGCGTCCGGCGATCATGCCGATCCAGAAATCGCGAAGGCGAGAGGCGGCGGCCTCCTTGGGCACGTCGAGGAATTTTTCAAAGTAGCTGGCGATCCAGCAGACAAAGACGCACTCGATCGAGACGTAGAGGAAGAGGGCAATCGCCAGCAGGTGAAAGGTGCGGTCGGTCAGGAGGCGGACCGGCGGTTCGGACGGTTCATCGGCGGACGCGGCGGGCTCGCCGGCGGGACGGCGGATCAGGTCGCGGGTCAGGTGGGTGAAGAGGGCGGCGATCAGGAGGATCATCAGGCTGAGGCTGGCCAGGGCCAGCCGCCAGGAGAGGTCCAGGTCGAGAAAGACAGCGGCGAGCTGCGGGGCGATGACCGCGCCGAGGCAGTAGAAGACCTGGGCGAGGTTCATCATCTTGCTGGAGCCGACGCCGCCGAGGTTGGCGATCATGACCGAGCCGAAGGTCTCGGTCAGGCCGCCCGCGTAGCCCAGAGGCAAGGCCCAGATCGCGAACCACGCCAGGCTTTGCAGTTGCGATCCAGCCAGCAGGAGAAGGCCCATCACGAACAGGCCGGTCATGACCAGGCCGCGGTTGGTCAGGCCCAGCCGGGCGGCGGCCCAGCCGCCGGTCCATGCGGCGACCGCGAAAAAGAAGTACTGCAGCGAGAAGATGTGCCCGAAGTCCTCGTAGTTCTGGCCGAATTCCTCAGCGATGGTGGTCACCAGCGGCGGGACCGCATTGGCCGAGATGGCGAACGCGGTGAGCACCGAAAACACCGCCAGAAGGCCGAGCGTTCGTCTGTCGAATGGCATGAAAGCTCCGTGCAACCAACCGATTCAAAACCTGAAATCGCCCCATGTTACGGCGGGAACCGGCAAAAGGGAACAGCGAAGCGAACTGCTCGACGGGTCGGTCTTAACTAAATATTCAAGACCTGACCCCATGGGGTCAGGTCTTGAATATTTAGTTAAGACCGGCGTCGATGTCTCACGTTGGCGAGAATTCCAGTTGGACTGGGTCGGCCTGGCCGGGTTGGAGGGGGCGGATATGGCCGGTGGATTCGTCGAGGAGCGAGGTGGTTTGCGGGTCGAGCGCGTACGATCGGCCGTTGACTTCGGCTTGGTTGTTCTTGATGTGGATGTCCCAGCGGTCGGACCAGCGGAGGCGGAACTCGCCGCCGGGCCGGAGGAGGACGTGGTTTTCTCCAATGGGCCAGAAGTGGCGGTAGACAACGGCTGGGACCCACAGGGCGCCCCAACTGACTCCGCCGGAACCGATCACCTCGCCGGTTTCGGGATTCCAGTTCTCGGGCGAAATCCACTTGGCCCCGCCGGCGGTGGAGCGACGGGCGTCGAACGTGCCTTCGAATGTGGCGTCGGTGTTGTCGGTGTCGGGCGTGCGGTCGATGCAGGTTTTCATCAGGCGCGTCCAGCGGCGGAGCAGCTCGTCGGCTTCGTCGAAATAACCGTAGTTCAGCAGGGCCTTGAGTACGAAGAAGTTGGTCGGCGGCCAGGCTCGGCCGGACCAGTAGTGGGTTGGGTGGTAGTCGGCTGAGTCATGCGAGATCGTTGGAGCGGGATACGGCGTCCAGAACTCAGCGGGGTTGGTCAGGTGTTCGACCATGCGGCGCGCCTGTTCGCATGTGGGCAGGCCCATGAACATGGCCACGAACGCTCCGAGGTGCTTGACCTGCGTATCGAGGCGGCCGGTGGCGACGTCGCGGTCGTGGTAGAATCCGGTCGTCTCGTCCCAGCAGTGGTCGCGCACCAGTCCGTTCAGGCGGTTGGCGTGGTGGCGGAAGAACTCCACCTCGCGCTGGTTGCCGCGAAGCCGCATCGCCGCCGCGGCAAAGCCGCAGAGCAGGCTGACGTAGAGCTGCGACTCGATGTAGTGGATGGTGGCGGATTTGGTGGCCGGGTCGAAACGGAGGTGTCGGCTTCGGCCGCGAATGTGGGCTGGGCTGTCGTCCCAGGGGATCTCGAAGACCATCAGGTTCATCGCCGATGCCTGGTCATTGTGGACGCCGGTGTAGTCCCAGTATTCCGGGCAGAGGCGGCCCGGTTCCGGGTGGCGTCGGCTCATCTCGGCTCGGAACTGCGGCGTTGACGGTTTGCAGTCGTTGACGCCGGGTTCAATCCAGCCGTCGCCGTTGCGGTCGCGATTGGCCAGCCACCACTTGGCCCAGGCGGCGCAGGCGTCGGCGTGCGAGGCGAGGAACCGCCGGTCGCGCGTCCAGGCGAACTGGTCCCA
>Ga0123328_1000223_pt1 | contig 60886 bp, 41 predicted proteins | sample BioC12SIPDNA_2_FD_89702 | JGI IMG/M metagenome (GOLD analysis project Ga0123328, IMG submission 89702) | Anaerobic biogas reactor microbial communites from Washington, USA - Biogas_R1_A C12 SIP DNA | ecosystem: Engineered > Bioreactor > Anaerobic > Unclassified | place: Washington, USA...
CAGCACCGACAACGTCCTCTGGCGCGACGAACTATTCGATTACGCAATCGACACGATTCTCAATCGGCTCGAGGAATTCGACAGCGGCGAGATGCGCCAGCAGACGATCAACCGCCTCGACCAGTGGGTCCGCAAACAGAAGCCCCAGGAGGACTGGCAGCCCGACCCGATGATCGCCGGGATCAGCGGGGAGACTTCGGCGGCGGGCAGACAACTGGTGGCATTTGCCGAGAAGATCGCCAAGCTGCAACAAGACGCTGCCGCGGCGGGGCCCGAACCGGCCGCCGGCCTTGCCGCCGAAGCCCGCGCGCTGGGACAACGGTTGGCGGATGTCGCCGTGCGGTTCGGGCTGATTGAGATCGCCCGCCAGGCGGAGCAGCTCCTTGTGCTTGCCGACCAGTTGGGCGCGATCGAGGCCGGCGGCGCGGACTCGGCGGAGAAGGCCGCCAGCCAGGCGCGGGGCCTGGTTGCCCAGATTCCGGTTGCGGAGGTCGGCCGGATCGGCATCGAGTTGGTCGCCTACGGCCAGGTGATCGATCCGGCCCTGCTCGCGTTCCCGGTCACGGACAGCTTCACGTTCCAGGAGGCCGTCTGGCTCCGCAACGTGGCCGCATGGGCCAGCGGCGAGCAGCTCGACGATCCGGTCAAGCCGGCGCTGGCGCTGTTCGATTGGGTCGTCAAGAACATCCAGTTGGAACGGACGGTCCCGACGCTCGGCCAGAGGGCTGCGCCGCTGGTCAAGAAACCCTGGGAAACGCTGTTCTTGGGGCGGGGGACGGCGATCGAGCGGGCCTGGGTCTTCGTGCTCCTGGCCCGGCAGTGGAATCTCGACGCAGCGCTGCTCGGCCTGCTGGGCGAGGGCGGCCAGGAGCCCGCCCCGACGCGGCTCTGGGCGGTGGGCGTGCTGATCGAGGGGGACGTCTACCTGTTCGACCCTTCGCTGGGCTTGCCGATCGTCAAGCCGGGAGGCTGGCGATTGGGCGAGCTCGGATTGACCGGCCAGCCGGCGACCCTCTCCGAGGCCGCCGGCGACGACGCGGTGCTCCGCCAGATGGACGCCCTCCAGGAGGGCGATTACCCGGTGCGCAAAGAAGACCTGCAACACGTCGTGGCGCTCGTCGAGGCCTCGCCGGGCTATCTGACCCAACGGATGAAGCTGGTCGAGAGCCGGCTGACCGGCGACGAGAGGATCGTGCTCTCCTCCGATCCCAGCGCCCAGGCGGCGCGGTTCAAGCAGTCCCCGCAGATCACGGACGCGGTCCTCTGGCCGCTGCCCTACCAGGTGCTGTGGCAGGAGATCCACTACGGGCAAGAGCGTTTTCAGTGGCAGCAGCAGAACATCTTCGGGTCCGTGTTCGGCAGCGCCCTGTGGAAGGCCCGCGCCTACCATTTCAAGGGCGTGTTCACGGGGGACCCCAGCGCGACCCAGCTCTATCAACTGGCGCGGCAGTCGGATTTTGCCGTTTCCGTCGCCCACCTGGATGCCCAGACCGAAGCGGACGTCCGCGCGGCGAAGATCGACGCCAGCTATTGGCTGGGATTGGTCGTCGGGCAATCCGGCAACTACGCGGCCGCGGAGGACTACTTTCGGACCCGCGTGCTGGCCGTCGACCCGGATGGCAAATGGCGGCACGGGGCCGTCTACAACCTGGCCAGGGTCTGCGAAGCCACCGGCCGGACCGCCGAGGCGATCGAGCTTTATGAGAGCGACAAGGACGCTCCCGGGCTGAGCGGAAATCTCGTCCGCGCGCGGTGGCTGAAGAAGCTCAGCGGAGCGGAGGAGGAGACATCTCCCGCTCGACCCAAGGGCGAGAAAGAGACGCCCGCTCCCGCCGCCGCCAGCCCGACGGATGCCAGGCCCGAGGCCGGGAAGACGGCGGCGGAAGAAAACCAGGCCAAACCGGCGCCGGAAGCCGAACCGGAACAACCGCGGGACAAATGATCCAGCCGCACCGGCATGTTTCCTGGTTCCCAAGCTCCAGCTTGGGAACCCGTCTTGAGCCGTTTCAGACGATATCGGCGTGGTACTCCTGGAGGCTCTTGGCCCCTCCGCGCCCCTTCCGGCGGGCGTCGATGCCCTTGGCCGCGGCCATCGCTGCGGCGAGCGTGGTCACGTAGGGGACCTTGCAGCGGATCGCCATCTGGCGAATGTAGGCGTCGTCGGCCTTGCTGGCCTTTCCCCTCGGCGTGTTGATCACAAGCTGGATCTGGCCGTCGATCAGGGCATCGACGATATTCGGCCGCCCCTCGCGCATCTTGGCGATCAGGTCCGCCGCGATCCCTTGTTCGAGGAGAAACGCCTGGGTGCCTTCGGTGGCCACGATCTTGAACCCCAGTTCGTCGAAGCGGCGGGCGACCTCCTGGACCGCCGGCCTGTCGCGGTCGGCCACGGTGATCAGCACCGTGCCTTCCAGGGGCAGGGGGACTCCCGTCCCCTCCTCGGCCTTGTAGAAGGCCAGCCCGAACGAGTTGGCCATGCCCAGCACCTCGCCGGTGCTCCGCATCTCGGGGCCGAGCACCGGATCGACCTCGTGGTACATGTTGAAGGGGAAGACGGCCTCCTTGACCCCGAAATGGGGAAACGCCCTCCGCGCCAGGTTCATTTCCGAGAGCTTCCTGCCCAGCATCACCTGGGTGGCGATGTGGGCCATGGGGATGTTGCAGACCTTGGAGACCAGCGGCACGGTGCGGCTCGCCCGCGGATTGGCCTCGAGAATATAGACCGTGTCCTTGTAGATCGCGTACTGGATGTTCATCAGTCCGACCACGCCCAGCTCGATGGCGATCTTGCGGTTGTACTGGTAGATCGTGTCGATGTGCTTGGGCGAGATGCTGATCGGGGGGATCACGCAGGCCGAGTCGCCCGAGTGGATCCCGGCCAGCTCGATATGCTCCATGATCGCCGGCACGAAGGCGTCTTCCCCGTCGGCGATCGCATCGGCCTCGACCTCGATCGCGTTATCCAGGAACTTGTCGATGAGGATCGGCCGTTCGGGGGTCACGTCGACGGCGGCTTGAACGTATCGCCGCAGCATTTCCTCGTCGTGGACGACCTCCATCGCGCGGCCGCCGAGGACGAACGATGGCCGGACCATCAGCGGGTAGCCGATCCGCGCGGCGATTTCCAGGGCTTCCTCCAGGTTGCTGGCCATGCCCGACTCGGGCTGCGGGATGCCCAGCTTCCGCATGATCTGGCAGAAGCGGTCGCGGTCCTCGGCGAGGTCGATCGCGTCGGGCGAAGTGCCCAAAATCTTGACCCCTGCCTCGGCCAGTTCGGCGGCGATGTTCAGCGGGGTCTGCCCGCCGAACTGCACGATCACCCCCTCCGGCTTCTCCTTCTCGTAGATGCTCAGCACGTCTTCGACGGTGAGCGGTTCGAAGTACAGCTTGTTCGAGGTGTCGTAGTCCGTGGAGACGGTCTCGGGGTTGCAGTTGACCATGATCGACTCGATCCCCTCGTCGCGGAGCGCGAACGCCGCGTGGACGCAGCAGTAGTCGAACTCGATCCCCTGGCCGATCCGGTTGGGCCCGCCGCCGAGAACCATCACCTTGCGGCCGGTCGAGGTCTGGCTGGCGTCCGGCGCGTTGTAGGTCGAGTAATAGTAGGCCGCGCCTTCGACCCCGCTGACCGGCACGGCGTGCCAGCCCTCGACCACCCCGAGGGCCGTCCGCCGCTGGCGAACCTGCTTCTCCGCCACGCCCAGCAACCTGGCCAGGTAGCGGTCGGCGAAGCCGTCCATCTTGGCCCTCACCAGCAGCGCGTCGGACAGGTTGTCCTTGTGGGCGAGAATCTGCTCCTCCAGCTCGACCAGTTCCTGCATCTGCTCGATGAACCACGGCTTGATGAACGTCTTCTCGGCAATCGCGGCGACGCGGGCCCCCTTGCGGAGCGCCTCGTAGATGATGAACTGCCGCTCCGAGGTGGGCTCGGCCAGCATGCCCATCAATTCCTCGACCGAGCGCTTGTTGAAATCCTTGGCGAAGCCCAGGCCGTAGCGGCCGATCTCCAGCGAGCGAATCGCCTTCTGAAGGGCCTCCTTGTAGGTCTTGCCGAGACTCATCACCTCGCCGACGGCGCGCATCTGCGTGCCCAGCCTGTCGACGAGCCCCTCGAATTTTTCGAAGGCCCAGCGGGCGAACTTGACGACGACGTAGTCGCCCGAGGGGGTGTATTTCTCCAGCGTACCGTCGCGCCAGTAGGGGATCTCGTCGAGTGTCAATCCACCGGCCAGGAGGGCGGAAACGTAGGCGATCGGAAACCCCGTGGCCTTCGACGCCAGGGCCGAACTCCGCGAGGTCCGCGGATTGATCTCGATCACGACGACGCGCCCCGTCTGCGGATCGTGGGCGAACTGGACGTTTGTCCCGCCGATCACCTGGATCGCCTCGACGATGTCGTAGGCGTGCTTCTGGAGCCGCTGTTGGAGGCTCGCGCCGATGGTCAGCATCGGCGCGGTGCAGTAGGAATCGCCGGTATGCACGCCCATCGGGTCGACATTCTCGATGAAGCAGACCGTGATCATCTGGTTCTTGGCGTCGCGGACGACCTCCAGCTCGAGCTCCTCCCAGCCGAGGACCGACTCCTCGACGAGGACCTGCTTGACAAAGCTGGCCGCCAGGCCGCGCTGGACGACGGTGCGGAATTCCTCCATGTTGTAAACCAGGCCGCCGCCGGTTCCGCCCATCGTGTAGGCCGGGCGGATCACGCAAGGCAGGCCGATCTCCTCGACATACACCTCGGCCTCGGCCAGCGTGTGGGCGATCTTGCTCCGCGGCATCTCGATCCCCAGCCGGCTCATCGTCTGCTTGAACGCCTCGCGGTCCTCGCCGCGCTCGATCGCGTCGACCTGGACGCCGATCATCTCGACGCCGTGCTCGCCGAGGACCCCGGCCCGGAAAAGTTCCGAGGCGAGATTCAGCCCCGTCTGGCCGCCCAGGTTCGGCAGCAGGGCGTCGGGCTTCTCGCGGGCGATGATGTCGGCCAACGTGGAAACGTTCAAGGGCTCGATGTAGGTCACGTCGGCCATGCCCGGATCGGTCATGATCGTCGCCGGGTTCGAATTCACCAGCACGATCTGGTAGCCCAGGCGCCGCAGGGCCTTGCAGGCCTGCGTGCCCGAATAGTCGAACTCGCAGGCCTGGCCGATCACGATCGGCCCCGAACCGATAATCATCACCTTGTGGATGTCGTCACGCTTTGGCACGGTGGCTCACTCCTGGATGCGTCAAACATACTCGACGGTCGCCGGCGGCTTGGGCGTCAGATCGTAGAGGCACCGGTTGACGCCGTCAAGCGAGGTGACCCGCGCGCAGATCCGCTGGAGCGTCTCCCAGGGGACTTCGACGGCGGAGGCTTCCCGGGCGTCGACACTGTCGATGCAGCGGACCACGATGATCTGGCCGAACTCGCGGCGGCCGCCGCGGATCCCCGTCGCCTTGTCCTCCAGCAGCACGGCGAAGTACTGGAACGCCTTGGTCGGGGCGAGCTCCTCCTCGACGATCGCCGTCGCGGCGCGGACCAGCTGCAAACGGGCTTCGGTCACTTCGCCGACGATCCGCGTGGCCAGGGCCGGGCCGGGAAACGGACTCCGCTCGGCCAGTTCCGGCGGCAACCCGAGCACCCGGGCCGCCTGGCGAACGCCGTCCTTCCGCAACTCGGCCAGCGGTTCGAGCACGTGGTAGCCATACTCGGCCATCGGATCGATTCCCAACTGGGCGAGGATGTTGTGCTGCCGCTTGATCCCCGCCACGGTCTCCTCGATGTCGGTCAGGATCGTCCCGTGGAGCAGGTAGGTCGCCCCACTCTGGCGGACCAGGTCGCCGAACACCTTCCGGTAAAAGGTGCTCGTCACGGCGTGGCGTTTCTCCTCCGGGTCGGTCAAGCCCGCCAGGGCCCCGAGAAAGTCCGCCCGGGCGTCGATCACCTCGACGGGAATCCCCATGCCGGCGAAGACGTCGCGGACGCTCTCCGGCTCGCCTTCCCGCATCAGGGCACTGTCGATGAACACCGTGCGGAGCCGCTCGCCGAGGGCCCGGTGGCCGAGCACCGTGACCACCGCGCTGTCGACCCCTCCGCTCAGGGCGTTGATCGCGCGCCCGCGGCCCACCGCCCGGCGGATCTCCGCGATCTTTTCCTCAACAAACGCCTCGTAGTCCACGCCATCCCTTCCTTTCGGTTCGACTTCGATCCTCGCGACGGACCGGCTTGACCAGGGCAACTTGCCCTGCAAAAAGAGCTTACCGTCACCCGGCCAGGTTGCCGCGTCCCGGCTCGCGGCCGCGCACGATGCGCACAACCATCCAGACTTAGTGGTCCATTTCAGAAATGATGTCAGGGTTCCTTCAATGATGTAGGTTGGGCGCTCCCGCCCGACAGAGAACGACAGGCAGGAATGCCCATCCTACCAATGAGCTTGCACGATCTTCAATTTCCACCGAGTTCGTATCGCTCTCGATCGAAATGCTGCAGCGATTGCGCGACATCAAAGGAACCGCTCCCGACGGGCGCAAGGAACCTTGACATCATTGCTGAAATGGACCACTCAGCAAGGCTACCAGAGCCGGCATCCGAGCGAAAGGAGGGAGGTTCGAAAATGTCGCATGGCGAATTCCGCATGGCGGACGTGGCGAACCGCCGGTATGCCGGGGCTTGGCACGCCGCTAGAATGGGGTTGCCGGCCGCCGGCAACCGCGCGGCGCGGCCGCTTACCATGCGTCACGGAGAATCTCGCCATGAACCGTAGCCGACTTGCCCCGCTGGCCGTTGCCGCCGCGCTGCTGCTGGCGCCGCCCGCCGCCGAGGCGGCTCAACTCCAAGCCGGAGCCGCCAAGGTCGACATCACGGATCGCCACGCGGCGCCCGTCAACGACCCCTTGTACGCCAAGGCACTGGTGCTCCGCAGCGGCGAGGCCACCGCGGTGATCATCACCTTGGACGCCGTCGCCATCGGCGAGCTCGGCCGGGTCCGCAACAGCTTCCTCCCGAACGTCCGCGCACGGCTCGAAACGGAACTTCAGATCCGGCCGTCGCATGTCCTGGTCAATGCCAGCCACTGTCATGGGATCGTCTGCGAGGACGTCGAACAGCGGGCCGTCGAGGCCGTCAAGGCGGCCTGGAGCAACTTGGCGCCCGTCCGGGTCGGCGCCGGCCGCGGCCGCGAAGACAGGATCATGGAGAACCGCAGGCTCAAGTTGAAGGACGGCAGGGAGACCGACGTCCGCCACGCCTACGCGCTTCCTCGCGACGAGGATGTCGTTGGCATCGGGCCGATCGATCCGGAGATCGGCCTGCTCCGTCTGGACAGGGAGGATGGACAGCCGCTGGCGGTCGTCTACAACTTCGCCTGCCATCCGATCCAAGGTGTTCCGAGCCGGGGCAACACGGCGGACATCATCGGCTTCGCCTCCAGAACGATCGAGGAGAACCTGGGCGGCGGCGCGCTGGCGGTATTCTTGCAGGGATGCTGCGGAGACATCAACCCGGCGATGTACAAGGACATCCACAATCCGCGCGATGCCGAACCGCTCGGCAACATGCTCGGCCTGAGTGCCCTGCGGGCATGGCGAACGATCGCGACAAGGGATCGCGGCGAACTGAAAGTCATCCATCAGACGATCGCGCTGCCGAGAGCGACCGACCTGGAGCAGCGGATTGCAGCGCTCGAGGCCGAGCAGACGCGGCTCCTCCGGTCGCTGAAAGGAACCAGCCTGAACTTCAAGACGTTCCTGCCCCTGCTGGTGCAATACCAGACTTCCGGCGACTTCCCCTCTTCGCCCAGCCACCGCTATCTCCACGAGAAATCGCTCGGCCGCGAGGGTCTCGGCAAGCTCGACGAGGAAAACCGGACGAACAGCGAGCGCTACCTCCAGAACATCCACACGATGGAAGAACTCACGCGGCTCCAGGTGAACAGGGACCTGCTCAAAAAGCACCAGGCGGCAAACGCCGCCGCCGGAAAACCGGTGGTCGATGCCGAGGTGATGGGGATCAGAATCGGCGACTTCGTACTCGTCACGTTCCCCGGCGAACTGACCGTGGAGATCGGCCTGGGGATCAAGGCCCGGGCGCCCGGGCCGTTCACCTTCGTGGCCGCCTGCACCAACGGTTACCTCTACTACGCGCCGACGGCCGAGCAGCGGAACAACACGGGCTTTGCCCAGGAGGATTGCGACTGCCTGCTGGCGCCGCAGTGGCAGGCGATCTACGACCGGGCAGTCGATGCGATCCTGGAGAAGCTGTGAGCCGATGCGGCGGGCCGCCGCGGCCAACCGATGCCAGAGACCTACCCGGCCTATCTCGATCTCCATCGCTCCGGCGAGCTGGCCCGCCGCGCTGAGGCGGCGGTCGCCCGGTTGGCGGACTGCACGGGCTGCCCGCGGCGCTGCCACGCGGATCGCCGTTCGACAAATCCGGCTCCATAAGGAGTGCGAGGAGGCGGTGGCGATCGCGCGCGAAGAGGGCATTCACCGGCTGGACGCGCGGTGCGGGGCTCCCGGTTGCCAGCCACAGGGCGCAGGGCGAAGGCCACAGGTTGCGGGAAAATCCGGCCAGCGCCGGGCTGGCTGCCTTGGAGAAGCGAACCTTGCCCATTCTCTGCTCGACACTCGACGGCTCCTCGCCCCGCCGGTAACCTGAGCCGTAGACCCATGACTTCCGCCCCCCATACAAATCCCAGGAATCGCCCCGATGAAACCCACTTCTTTGATTCTCGCCTCCAGCCTCGCGCTGCTGGCGGCCGCGGCGCCGGTCCGCGCCCAGTCCGACTACCCGATCCAGCCGGTGCCGTTGACCGCCGTCGAGGCCGGCCCGGGATTCTGGCTGCCGCGGATGGAGACGAACCGCAAGGTGACGGTCCCCTATTGTTTCCAGCGGTGCGAGGAGACGGGCAGGATCAGCAACTTCCTCGCCGCGGCCGAAAGAAACCCCGCTGGTTTTCAAGGCATTTATTTCAACGACTCCGACGTGTTCAAGATCGTCGAAGGGGCCGCGTACGCGCTGGCTCTCCAGCCCGACGCCGAGTTGGACCGCTACCTCGACGAGTTGATCGCCAAATTCGCCGCCGCGCAGGAAGACGACGGCTACCTCTACACCGCCAAGACCTCCGGATCGAAGGGGCCGCACGGGCGGACCCCGCGCTGGACCGGCCTCGGCGGCAGCCACGAACTCTATAACGTGGGCCACATGTACGAGGCGGCGGTCGCCCACTACCAGGCGACCGGCAAGCGGAACCTTTTGAAGATCGCCATCAAGAATGCCGACCTGATCGCCAAGACGTTCGGCCCCCATCCGGGACAGCTCACGCACGTGCCGGGGCACGAGGAGATCGAGATCGGGCTGGTGCGGCTGTACCGCGCCACCGGCGACGGGAAATACCTCGACCTGGCGAAGTTCTTCGTCGACATGCGGGGCAACAAGGAACAGCGCGAAAGCCTCTACGGCGAGTATGCCCAGGACCATGCACCGGTCGTCGAGCAGTCGGAGGCCGTCGGCCACGCGGTCCGCGGCGGCTATTTCTACGCCGGCGTGGCCGACGTCGCGGCACTGACCGGCGAGCAGGCCTACATCGACGCGATCGGCCGAATCTGGCAGGACGTGGTCGAACGGAAGCTCTACCTGATCGGCAGCGTCGGCCAGCACGGCGCCGGCGAGGGCTACGCCGGCGCCTATACCCTGACCAACCTCAAGGCCTACAACGAGACCTGCGCGGCGATCGCCCTGGCCCTGTGGAACCACCGCATGTTCCTGCTCCACGGCGACGCCAGGTACGCCGACGTGCTCGAGCGGATCATCTACAACGGATTCCTCGCCGGCGTGTCGCTCAGCGGCGACCGGTTCTTCTATCCCAACCCGCTCGAGTGCGACATGAAGTTCCGCTTCAACCACGGCGCGCTGGAACGCAGCCCCTGGTTCGACTGCTCCTGCTGCCCGAGCAACGTCGTCCGCTTCCTGCCGTCGATCCCCGGATACGTCTATGCCGTCCGCGGCAAAGACCTCTATGTGAACCTGTTCCTCTCGGGAAAGGCCACGATCGACGTGGCGGGCGAGCCGGTCACGCTCGTCCAGGAGACCGATTACCCGTGGAGCGGGAAGATCCGCATCAGCGTCTCGCCGGAAAAGCCGGCGGCCTTCGCCCTCCGCATCCGGGTTCCCGGCTGGGTCCGCGGGCAGGTTCTGCCGAGCGACCTCTACCGCTACGAAGACGCCGCGCCCGGCGACTGGTCGATCCGCGTCGGCTCGCAACGGGCCGCCGCCGAGCTGGCCGACGGCTACGCGGTTCTCCAGCGGCGCTGGACGCCCGGCGAGGTCGTGGAAATCGACCTGCCGATGCCGGTTCGCCGCGTCCTGGCCAACGAGGCGGTTGAGGACGACCGCGGCCGCGTGGCCTTCGAACGCGGCCCTCTGGTCTATTGCATCGAGGGAGCCGACCACCAGGGCGCGGTCCGCAATGTCTGGATTCCCGCCGACGCCCAGTTCGAGCCGCAGCATCGGGCCGACTTGCTCGGCGGCGTCACCGTGTTGACCGGCGAGGCCCAAGCAGTCGGCCGGTCGGAACAGGGCGCGGTCGAGAGCCAGCGCCGCCGGCTGACGATGATCCCCTACTACGCCTGGTGCCACCGCGGCGAGAACGAAATGGTCGTCTGGATGCCCCGATCGCAGGACCTGGCGGTCGTGCCCCCATTGCCAACGGTTGCCTCGCGGAGCCGGGCGTCGTCGTCGCACACCTGGCGGGCCGACCACATCGAGGCGCTCAGCGACCAGTTGGAGCCGGCCGCTTCCAACGACCAGGGGATTCCGCGGTTCACCTGGTGGGACCACCGGGGGACGGCCGAGTGGGTGCAATACGAATTCGCCCAGCCGGCCACCGTCTCCAAAGTGGAAGTCTACTGGTTCGACGACACCGGGCAGGGCCAGTGCCGCGCGCCCGAGTCGTGGAGACTGCTCTACCGCGCCGCCGGCCAGTGGAAGCCGGTGGAGGCCCGCGGCCCCTTTGGCACGGAACTCGACCAGTTCAACACGCTCCAGTTCCGACCGGTCGAGACGGACGCGCTGCGGATCGAGGTCCGGCTGAAGCCGGCGTTCTCCGCTGGCATCCTCGAGTGGCGGGTGTCAGAACGCTGAGCGGTGCCGATCGCCGCTGCGGTTCCCAAGCGGGAGCTTGGGAACCAGGAATAGTGCTGGAGACGGGCAACCAGCAAGGACGGCTTGCCGCGCGGCCGCGCCGATCCGCAGCGGACTACGGCGCGGTTCGCGGCTGGACGCCGTGCAGATGGCGGACAAGGAAATCCATCCGGCGGCGATTGCCGTAGGGGGTCTCCCCGGCGCCGTGGCCGCTGCCGGGGATGACGAGCATTTCAAAATCCTTGTCGGCCTTGATCAGGGCATCGACCACCTGCATCGTCGAGGCGGGATCGACGTTGCGATCCATCTCGCCGACGATCAGCAGGAGTTGGCCCTGGAGGCGATCGGCGCAGGTGACGTTGGACTGCTCTGCGTAGTGGGGCCCGAGGGGCCAACCCATCCAGAGTTCGTTCCACCAGATTTTGTCCAGGCGGTTGTCGTGGCAGCCGCAGTCCGCGACGGCCACCTTGTAGAAGTCGCCGTGGGCCAGCAGCGCCCGGGCGGCACTCTGGCCGCCGGCCGAGCCGCCGTAGATTCCGACCCGGGCAAGGTCCATGTAGGGGTACCTGGCGGCCGCCGCCTTGATCCACCGGATGCGGTCGGGAAAGCCCGCGTCGCCGAGGTTCTTCCAGCACACGTCGTGGAATTTCTTCGACCGGTGCGAGGTTCCCATGCCGTCGATCCGCACGACGATGAAGCCGAGTTCGGCCAGCGCCTGGGCGCCGGAGTGGACGTGGAAGCTCTTCGGCACGAACGCGCCGTGGGGGCTGGCGTAGATCTCCTCGATCACCGGGTATTGCCTGCCCGGATCGAACGTCGTCGGCCGGTAGATCAATCCGTAGATCGGCGTCTGGCCGTCTCTGCCGGCGGCGGCGAAGGGTTCGGGGAACCGCCAGCCGGTCGCCAGCAGCGCGCTGCAATCGGCCTCTTCGAGGCGGCAGACGAGGCGGCCATCGTCAACGCTCCGCAACTCGGTCACCGGCGGCCGGTCGACCCGCGACCACTCGTCGACAAAAAACCGCCGGTCGGGTGAAAACTCCGCCCGATGATTGCCGTTGCCCTCGGTGAGGATCAGCAGGCCGCTGCCGTCGAAATTCACGCGGCAATCGTGGACGTAGTAGGGGTCCTGCCCGGGGCGGATGCCGCCGGCGCGGAAGTAGATCTGCCGCCGTTCTTCATCGACCAGGTCGACGTCGCGGACGGCCCATCGCCCGCGGGTGACCTGGTTCTTCACCGCGCCGGTCTGGCTGTCGTACAAGTAGAGGTGATTCCAGCCGTCGCGTTCCGACATCCAGAGGATCTCGTTTGTCTCGGCGAGGGGGTAATAGAACTGCTTGCCGACGTAGTCGATGAACGTCTGGCTGCGCTCGTCGACGATCGCCCGGACCCGGCCGTCGGCGCTGACGGCGATGACCCGCAGAACCTGGTGGCCGCGCTGGTTGTAGAGGAAGGTGAAGCGGGAGGAGTCGGCGTCCCAGGCGATCCGCGTGATGCTCCAAGGATTGGACAGCAGGTCGTCGCTGATCGGAATCTGCTTCCGCCGGCCGACGTCGAAGAGGACGGGCGTGTCGACCGGGATGCGATCGCCGGGCTTGAGGTAGAGATACGACTGGAGGCGTGGCTGGACCTGGTCCCGCGGCGACGACTCGATGAAGAAGACTCTCCGCACGTCGCCTTCCGTCGTGCGGATCGCCAGAAGCCGGCTGCTGTCCGGCGACCAGTAGAACCGCTGCTGGTAGAACTGGTTGCTCTCGCGTTCACCGCCGAGCTGGAACTCGCCACCCCCATCGGCCCGGCGGAGGTAGAGATTGCCGTCGCGGGTCAAGGCCTGCCACCTTCCGTCGGGCGATTCCGCGCTGGGCGGCGGATTGCGGGGACCGGACCGGCGGGCCGCCGGCGGCCGCGGGGGCCGGCCTTTCACCGGGCCGGTAATCTCGGCGATCAGCGGCTCTTCTTCGCAGAGGAACACGACCAGTTCCTCGCCCCGCTGATCGACGACCAGCCAGGCGTGGCCGGCGTAGGAGTGCTGGCTCCTGCGGGCGCCGGGCGGCAGGCTGCCATAGCTGACGCGGTCCCCGTCGGCGGTGACCCAGAAGACCTCCACGTTGCCCGCCGTCTTGTTGACGAAGGTGATCTCCGTGTCGTCGCCCGAGTCCCGCCGGGACCGGATTCTGGGCGACGGCGGCAGGCCGGGTCGCGGCGCCGGCGGCAGTTCGTCCTCCCCCAGGCGATAGTCGCGGAGGCTGCAATGCCACCGCTTGTGATCGCAGCGGAAGCGGATCCGCTGCTGGCGGCGGTCGATATTCAGCCAGTCGATCGGCAGCCGGTCGGCCCGGGCATCGTCGACCCCCTCGCCGCGGAGAGCCTCGGCCAGCCGGGCGTGATCGAAGGCCGGCTTCCGTTCGCCCTTTTCCGCGTCGACGAGAACGAACTCGTGGCGGTCGGCAGCCGTCTGGATTCGATACCAGAAGGCGGCGCCCCCCTCCAGCCAGTTGGGGCGGACGCGATCCCGAAATACCTTGTTCTCGGTGCTTCTGCGAAAGCCGTTGGCGCGCTCGTAGTCGGAGCGGGTTCCCTGGGCGGGGAGGACAGCGCCGACCCCGATCGTCCAGGTCAGCGCAAGGATGCAGACAGTGGCTCGCGTCATGGCAGTCCGTTATGGCGCTCCGCCGGTGGAATCGCGGCTCGCGCGCCGCGGCGACGCCACCGCCGGTCGAGGGCCGGCCCGGGTCATGCTGCACGGGCGCGGCGGACGACTTCGGCCAGCGCGTGTTCGATGCCGTCGATTTGCGACTCCGTGGAAAAACACTCGAACAATCGTTTCTGGCCCGCCTCGCCCATGGCGCGCCGGCGCGGGGAGTCTCCGGCAAGGGAGACAACGGCCGCGGCCAGGGCGCTGGCGTCGGCCGGCGGCACGAGCAGACCGCTGGCCCCCGCTTCGACGCATTCGCCGACGCCGCCGATCTCGGAGGCCACGACCGGAACGGCGGCCGCCATGGCTTCCAGCAGCGCGAGCGGAAAATCCCCCTTCAGCGACGCCAGCACGCTGAGATCGAGAGCCGGCAGGATGCGGTGGACGTCGTCGCGGCGCCCGGCCCAGAGCAGGTGCGACGAGACGCCCAAAGCCTCCGCCTCGCGGTTGATCTGATCGACGTAGGATTCAGATTCCAGTTCGCCGACGATGAGCAGCTTGGCACGGGGGACTTCGGCGAGGATTCGAGGCAGCGCCCGGACGACGTAGAGCTGCCCTTTCGACGGAACCACCGAGCCGATCGTTCCGATCAGGAAGTCGTCGTCAGCGAGATTCAGGCTCTGCCGGGTGTCTTGCCGGACCTCGCCCGGCTGGCTGCTGATCGTGCGATCGTCCGCGAAGTTGTGAATCGTGACGATGCGGTTCGGTTTGACGAGGTTGTAGCTTTCATGAAATCGGCGCATCGTGTTGGAGACGGCGATCACCAGATCGTTGAACATCCAGTGGAGTTGCACGCTGCGGCGGTGAGCGGTGGCCACGCAGGGGACGCCGGTGGTCCAGCGGAGCAGGATCCCGAACGAGTGCGCTCGGCTCATGTGCGTGTGGATCAGCTCGATTCCGGCCTGGCGGACGAAATCGGCGATCCTGCGGAGATCGTCCGGCGGCCAGCGGCGCAACTCGGATTGCAGAACGGGGAACCCCTCGGTGGCCGCCCGCTCGGCGATCCAGCTCTTCGGAGGGCAGAGGAGCGTCATCTGATGGCCCCGCTGGGCCAGTTCCCGCGCCAGCAGCAAGCAGTGGGTGGTGGCTCCGCCAACCCCCTGGCCGGAGGTGATCTGCATGATTTTCATCGCTTGGGCGGCCTTTCGATCGATCTGGTTCGTGCGGCCTCCCCCGAGCATGCTCTCCGCAGGGGATGCCGCGGTCACGAATCCCCAAGGTCCTCTTGGGGACCGCCGGCCCAACCCCGTCCACGCTGCGACAAGAGACAGCAGGGGCTCGACCGGGCTTTCGTGGTTCATCGGTCGATACGGCCGGGCACGCTGCGAAAAAACGTTGAAAACGTCAGAGACGCCGGATGTTGTCCATCTCTGCCAAACATCCCAGCCTTCCAGCCGCGCATCGCGCAAGCACGCGGGCGAGCCGTGTTCACCCGGGCGCCGATGCCTGCTGCTGACGCTTCCTCCAGTCGATCCCCGAGAGCGAGGCGAGGGCCAATTCCAGGGCCTGGGTGCCGGCCCGGGCGTGGCCTTGGGCGGCCACGGCCAGATACAACTGGTGGGCCAGCGCCAGGCCCGGCATCGCCAGCCCCATGCGTTTCGCTTCATCCAGGGCGATGCCCATGTCTTTGATGAAGTGCTCGACGAAGAACCCCGGATCGAAGTCGCCGGCGATGATCCGCGGCCCGAGATGCGAGAGCGACCAGCTTCCGGCGGCGCCCGAGGCCACCGACTTGAGGACCGTCTCCAGGTCGAGGCCCGCTTTGTGGCCGTAGAGCAGCGCCTCGCAGACGCCGATCATGTTCGTCGCGATCAGCACCTGGTTGACCAGCTTCGCGTGCTGGCCGGCGCCGGGTCCGCCTTGACGGACGATCGTCTTGCCCATCGCTTCCCAGCACGGACGGAGGGCTTCGATCGCTTCGGCCTGGCCGCCGATCATGATCGACAGCCGCGCCTCGCGCGCCCCCACGTCGCCCCCGGAAACCGGCGCGTCGATGCTCGCCACGCCCCTCCGCGCCGCCAATTCGGCGATCTCCACGGCCAGCGAGGGCTGGCTCGTCGTCATGTCGACGAGGATCGAACCCTCGCGGCAGCCGCCGAGCGCGCCCTGCGGGCCGAGAATCACGCTCCGCACGTCGGCCGGATACCCGACGATCGTGAACACCACGTCGGCGGCCGCGGCCGCCGCCTTGGGCGAATCGGCCCAGGCGGCCCCTTTCGCCACCAGTCCCTCGGCCTTCCCGCGCGTGCGGTTGAAGACCGTGGCCGAATAGCCCGCGTTGATCAAGTGGCCGCACATGCTCGCGCCCATCACGCCCGTGCCGATCCAACCGATCCGCGTCTTGCCCGGCTCGACCCGAGAATACTTCATGGCAAATCAACCTCAACCAGGATCAACGCCCGCACCGGCGGCCTTCCGCCCGTTTCTACAACCGTTCCCGAAACCGTTGGCGGAACGCCGCCACCTGGCCGGCGGTCTCCGCGTCCAACTCAAGCGCCATCAGGTGCTCGCAAGCCCTTCTGGCGATGAAGAAGTCGTCGCTGGCCAGCAGGCGGGCGACGCCGGCGACCGCCTTTTTCGAGGCGAACTTCCGCTCCTGGAGGATCCTCAAGACCAAGTGAACCTGGAAGAACGAAAACTCGGGCAGCCGCTCGGTGAGCGCTTCCAGCGTGCTCGGGCGGAGGTCCGGCGCCGCCGCAAGATGCTGGAGGACGATGGGACTCTGCGTCGGGTGCATCCGGCAGCAGGAATCGATCAGCCGCGCGTGGAAGCGGGGCTTGTCAGGCAGGGCCCGCTCGAGGAAGGCGATCGCTCGGACAACCTGCTCCCTCGCGCCATGCTCCAGGACGTGAAAAAAGCTCTCCACGAACCGCCCGTCGCCCGGATAGTGCTCGCTCACGCAATCGATGGCGAAATCAACATCGCGGCGGAGATTGGAGACGAGCAGCTCCTTGAGATACGCCTCGGTCGCGGACTGTTCCGTAAGACGCCGCACGCGCTGGGCCATTTCGCCGTTGGCCCAGCGCCACAGGGCCCAGGTCGTGTACGCGGCGTCCTGGACCACCGCCTCTTGGACCGCGAGCGGCGTCGGAGCGGTGACGGCGTCCACGCCGCTCGCGGCGCCAACCGCGGCCAGCGGCTCTTGCAGGTACTTGAGCGACCAACTCTTCAGAATCGACTGGCGATCCTTCAAAATCCGCTCGAGCTTGGCGGAGTCGTCGGCCGTGAACGGCTGATGGTCCTTCTTGGTGAGCGGCTTGTCCGGCGAACACTCGATCCGCTTGAAGTAGCCCGGCGGGTCCCAGACCATGGTCGCCTCGACAAGCTGGCACTGTCTGTCGTTGCAGACGGGGGTAACGAACGACACCGCGTATTCGACGGGAAAACCGCGGCGATCCTTGAACTGAACCACGTTGTAGATTCGCGGCGCGGAGGGGAACACCGGATCGGCCATTTCGACCTGGTGGACCACCTTCTCCCACCCGATCGTGGCGGCAAGCCCGGTTACCGAATCATCGGCGGCCGCAGCGCCGGCGGAAACAAGGGCGGCAAGAGGCAGGAGGAACGAGGGCATGGTGGCGGGTGGTTGGTGGTTGGTGGTTGGTGGCGGGTGGGCGAACCAGAGGGGCACGGCGCCGGGCTCCAGAGACGATTTTCATCGCCCCGGCTCCTCGACGCAACCCTTGCACTGCGAGCGCTCCTTCGACGCGGTCCATATGCCGGGCGGCCTGTCGTGCTCAGCTCCGGCCGGCGGCGGCGGAGCGGCTGAGGCGATCCGCCCAGTACTGGGGCTCCGGCAACCGGCGGCCAAGGAGCAGGCGGCGGACGACCCGTTCGGCCATGCCGACGCCGATGCGGTGTCCCGGCGAGATGAAGATCGGACGCCGGCTGCCGGACGCCGGCCGCAGCGCGACACCGCGGCGGCGCCCGCCGACGAGCACCGGCCGCGCTTCGTCCGGGGCCATCCCACCCAGGTCGACCTTGCCCGAGAGCAGCTTCTTGGAGACCCCAATCGCCGCCACCGACGCCAGGACTCCGAAATGGCAGGCGATCCCCGCGCCCCGCGGGTGGAGGACTCCACTGCCGTCGACGACAACCAGTTCCGCCATCCGGCCGGCGGCGCGGACGCGTTCGATCAATTCCAGGAGGATCGGCAGCTCGCGAAAGCTCAGGAAGCTGGAAATGTAGGGAAAGCGGACCGGCAGCCGGAGCGTCGTCGACCAGGCCAGGCGGTCCTCGCGGAGGTCCCAGAGGGCATAGGCCGCCACGCCCTCGCCGCCCCGGTAGGAGACATCGACGCCGGCCACCAGGCCCGGCATCGTCCGCCGCCCGCGAAGCGAGACGCGCTGTTTCAACGCCTGCTGGATGTCACGAAGCGCAAGCAGGGGGCGATCGGTCTGGAAATCGCGAAACACCATCTCCAACCGCCGCGGCTCGATCCGCCCGCCGGTCACCTCGATCCCTTCCTGCCGCAGGAGTGCGATCTTCCGGTTCGGCTGGCCGCCGATATAATGCCCCACCCGGCCATCGGACCGGACGACGCGGTGGCAGGGGCACTCGCGGCGGTGTTCGTGATCGAGCATCCACTGGCCGGCCCAGGGCGCGGCGGCCTCCGAGCCGAGCGCCGCGGCCAGCGCCGCGTAGGTCGTGACCCATCCGGCCGGCACCTGCTCGATCAGCGCGGCGAGCGCCGCGGGCAGGTCGGGCGGCGCCACGGGAAGCGTTCCATGGTTCGCGTAAGAAGCGTTGTTCGACGACATGATCCGCCTGCGTGCCGCGCGACGTGGAATGTTCCCGCCGAGCCCGCCGCCGCGCGGGAATCGCCGGCCACGCGAAATCGCCATGGTTGCCCTGGCCGCTTGCGGCCCCTGCCTAGCGGGGCGAATCGGTCTCCACGAGGTTGCCTTCGCCGGCCACGCTTGCCGCCGCGTCGAGCTTCAGCCGGGCGCGGCCGCCCGCGGCCAGAGCGTTCCGCCCGCAGATGATATTCCCCTGGACCAGGATGCGGCGGCAGCCCGCGTCGGCGGCGATCGCGTCGGTCGAAAGGCCGGAGAAGACATTGCCGGTAACGGCGACGTCGGCGGCGCCGTTGAGGACAATTCCGCCGGCATGGTTCTGCTCGATCTTGCGTTTGGCCTCGTCCCCGTGGAAGCTGTCGCAGAAGCTGTTGGCGCCGACGGCGATTCTGCCCGCGGCGGGCCCGATCAAGAGCCCGAACTTGCCGTTGATTGTGAATGTGTTGGCGGAGACGGCGCATCCCCAGGCATCGCGGAGCTCGATTCCACCGCCGCTGTTGTGGGCGATCACGTTGGCGCTGAGCGTGATCCCGTAGCAGTCGCGATCCAAGACGATCGCCGTCCCCCGGCATTCCTCGATCATATTGCCCGAGAGGACCGATCCGTAGGTGTTTTCGATCACCACGCCGTTGCCCAGGTGGTCGTCGAGGTTGTTGCCGTTCATGCAGAGGTTGAAGCTGTCGGTGCAGCGGACGGCGTCTTGATTCTCCTCGAACTGATTGGCGCTGACGACGATGTCGTGGCAGCCTTCCAGCGCCAGCCCTGTCTGGCGATTGTAGGTCACGATCGAATCGCTGACCCGCGGATCCTCGGAGCAGTTGACCAGGCGGATGCCGTTTCCGCCATGGTGATCCACGGCCAGGTTGTGGAGCAGCAGCTCGTCGACTGCGGTGGCCAACAGCCCATCGCCGCTCTTCGGTTCGGTGCTCTTGTCGTTGATCGCTGCGGGATCGCCGCAAATGCGGAAATCGGCCAACTGGACGCGCCAGAGCCGGGCCCGGGGATTTTTTTCGATGTCGGCCGGGCGGACGATGAGCGTCGGTTTGCCTGCTCCAACATTCAGCAGGCAGGTTGCCGCGCCGGCGCCGACGACGCGCGTGTCGCCCCGCGTGAGGACGAGGGGCTGCTCGAGCCGGAACTCGCCCGGCGGCAGCACGACCGTGCCGCCGGCGGCGGGCAGAGCATCCAGGGCCGCCTGGAGACTGGGGTGGTCTTCCACTCGGATCAGGGCCGGGCCGCCGGTCTCCTGGGCGCTGGCCCAGTCCCACGAAACGATTAGACTGCCCGCAACCGCCGCCACACCAAGCCAAGTCCAACAGATCGACGTTTTCACGGGGTGACCTCCGGATGGGGATTCTCTGGCCCAAGCCGCTAGCGCCCCGAGTCTCGCATTTGGCCCGCACGATTGCAACGGGCTCCACAGGTGGCCGGGACCGGCCCGGCGGACCGCCCAACCTGGGGGGATTGCTTGACCGTCCCTTCGCTTCCGTGCTATAAGCCACCGCAGAGTGTGTGTGTTTTGCCGGTCTTTTCATCGGTCCGGATCGATTCGTTCGCCGAGCGGGATGGTCTATGGCTCTTGTCACATTGCGGATTGTCGACGGAGCCGACCGCGGCCGCGTCTTCGAGAACATGCCGACCCCGCTGACGATTGGCCGCGAGGAGGGCAATTCCGTTCAGCTCAACGACGAGCGCGTCAGCCGATTCCACGTGAAGATTCAGGATGACCAGGAGAAGCTCGTCCTGACCGACCTACAGAGCACGAATGGGACGAAGGTCAACGGCGAGAGCGTGCAGCTCTGGGTGCTGCGGCCGGGCGACCTGCTGACCCTGGGGCGGACGATGCTGCTGGTCGGCGCCCGCGAGCAGATCGCCGCGCGGCTGGCGGAGCTGCGAGGCGCCGACCTTTCGACGGGGGTCGAGATGGACCCGGATCGGGGCGAGTCGTGCAGTCCGTCGTTTTCCCTGGATTCCGAGCTGCAAACCAGTGAAAGCGGCGATGCCCAGGCGACGCTGCACACGCTCCTCCCGCCGGAACTGCCCGACGAACTGGACCTCGGCCAGGCCGCCCAGATCTCCGAGTTGCTGCAATACTTCCATCTCCGGCTCCGCGGCCTGGTCCATTCCGTGGAGCCCGCCCCGCGGGGCGAGAGGATTACCCTGGAGCAGCGCCAGTGGCAGAACCTGCTCGACCTCTACGAACGTCTCGCCCGCTACATCCGCGCGATCGGCGAACCCGACCGGTAGCGCGCGGCCCAACTGTCGCCGGCGGGCGGATCCGCGGCGGGCAGATTCCCGTTCGTCGGAAGGGGAAGATCTCGCAGGCCTGCCGCGGCTCGGTTGCCGTCCGTTGTCAGGTTCTGGCCGATTCCCTATCATGATACCGCTCACGCTCGCCGGAGCAGGCATTCCGAGCGCGGGGCGGATCCCCGGCGGACAGTGCCCGGAGAGCGACTCCCAGGGGAAGCGAAAACAGCGGCAGTTCACAAGGAGCAGCGCGATGGCAAGCTCAAGCAGCAGCGTCAACCTGATGCCGGAAGTGGCGGCGTTCTTGAAGTCCGGCCCACTTGGAGGCGTGATCGGCGGCAAGCAGGTCGCCGCGTCGAACAAGGCCGTGTTCACGACGGTGGACCCGGGCAGCCAGGAGGTCCTCGCCGAGGTCTGCGCGATGCAGCCGGAGGATGTGGACCGAGCCGTCCAGGCGGCGGCCGCGGCGTTCGCCAAGGCGGATTGGGCGAAGCTGCCGCCGAACGACCGGGGGGTGCTGCTACACCGCCTGGCCGATGAAGTCGAAAAACGCAAGACGATCTTTGCCCAGATCGAGGCCCTCGACTGTGGCAAGGTCTACGCGCAGGCCGAAGCGGACGTGCAGAATTTCGCGGACACGATCCGGTACTTCGCCGACATGGCGCAGCAAGTCCAGCGCCGAAGCGCGCTTGCCGTCGCCCGGCACGAGGCGTGGACCGTCCGCCATCCGTGGGGACCTTGTGGATTCATCTTCCCCTGGAACTTTCCGTTCCTGCTGGCCGGTTGGGGAATCGCCCCCGCGCTGGCTGCCGGCAACACCGTGGTGATCAAACCGGCCGAAGACACGCCGCTTTCCACGATCTACCTCGGACAGCTGGCCAAGGAGGTGGGCATTCCCGACGGCGTGATCAACGTGATTCCGGGTTTCGGGGAGGTGGCCGGGGCCGCCCTGGCGGCCCACGGCGGCATCAAACGGATGTCGTTCACCGGTTCGCCCGAGGTGGGGCGGCTGGTGGCGGCCGCCTGCGGGCCGAATCTCGTCCCCGTCAAGCTGGAGTTGGGCGGCAAAGGCGCGGCCCTCGTGTTTGACGACGTGGATGTCGCCAGGACCGCCGATAAGCTGGTCGAGGCGATCACCTTCCACACCGGGCAGGTCTGCTGCGACGCGACCCGTTGGCTGATCCACGAAAAGGTCTATGACCAACTTCTGGAGGCCTGCGTCGAACGGCTGAAGCGGGTCGTCGTCGGCTACCAGTTCGACTCGGCGACGCAGATGGGACCGGTGGTCAGCGAAAAACAGCGCCAGCGCGTCTTGGGCTACCTCGAGCGGGGACAAGACGAGGGAGCCGAGGCTCTGCTCGAAGGGGGCGAGGCGGCCGTGCCAGGCAAAAACGGATTCTACGTGAAGCCGGCCCTGCTGGCCGGATCACTGGACAACGTGGCCGCCCGGGAAGAAATTTTTGGCCCCGTCGCTTACCTGGCCTCGTTCCGCGACGAACAGCAGGCCGTCGAGATGGCCAACCGGAGCGATTACGGGCTGGCCAATAGCGTCTGGTCGAGCGATCTTGCCCGGGCACACCGGGTCGCCGAGGCAATGGTCGTGGCGAACAGCTGGATCAACGCGCACAACATCTTCCCACACGGCGTCCCCTACGCGGGCATCAACAAGAGCGGCATGGGCGGCGGCGTCCTCTCGATCCAGACGCTGTTCGACTACTGGCGAAGCATGTCGGTTGTCCGGCCGCTGTAAGACGGGAGCGGGCTTTCGGCAAAAGCGGGCTTTCGGCAAAAGCGGGCTTTCGGCAAAAGCGGGCGTCGCGGGCAATCTCCGTATTGCCCGCGACGCCCCACGCCGCAGCGTGCGATTGGCTGCCCTGCCGGCTGCCCGTGGGCGGCGGATCCCCGGCGGCCCTATTTCACGTCGGCCAGGTCGACCGGGCGGCACTGTTCCGCGGAGATCAACGCGGCTTCGAGCACCCGCTGGGTGTTGTAGGCGTCTTCGAAGTCGGGGATGGGGACCGTCGGTTCCTGCCCGGCCAGCACCCGCAGAATGTCGTAGGCCTGGTTGGTGAATCCGTGCTCGTAGCCGATGATGTGGGCGTCGGGCCACCAGTTGGCCACGTAGGGGTGGTCGGCGCCGTGCGTGCACATGATCTTGGTCCACCCCTGGACAGCCCGCGGCAGCCGCGCGTCGTAGTATTCCAGTTCGTTCATCTGCTCGAAGTTGAACTTGAGCGAGCCCTTGGTGCCGTTGATTTCGAATCCGTTGCGGTTCTGGTTGCCGGTCGCCTGGCGGGCGGCTTCGAAGCTGGCCACGGCGCCGCCGGAGAATCGCGCCAGGAAAAGGACGGTGTCGTCGACGGTGACCGGCCCCTTGCCACCGACCGCCTTGCCGCCGTCGGCCAATCCGCCGCCGGCGGTGCCGCCGGCGAGCGTCCGCTCCTTGATGAACGTTTCGGCAATCGCGCCGGCGATCCGCGTGATCTCCTGGCCGGTGACGAATCGCGTCATGTCGATGATATGGGCGTTCAGGTCGCCATGCGCTCCGGAGCCGGCCCACTTCTTTTCGAACCGCCAGGCGAGCGGGACCGATTCGTCGGCCCAGTCCTGGAGATAGACGGCGCGGACGTGGCGGATTTCGCCCAGTTCGCCCGACGTGACCATCTGGTGCGCGAGGGCCACGGCGGGGACGCGGCGGTAATTGAACCAGACGAAGGTCTTCACGCCCTTGGCCTTGGCGGCCTCGACCATCGCCCGGGCGTCGTCGAGGGTTCCGGCGATCGGTTTTTCGCAGGCCACGGGCTTGCCGGCCTCGATGGCGGCGCGGGCCGGGGGGGCGTGCATGTAGTTGGGCGTGACGATGTCGACCAGCCCGATCTCGGGCGCGGCGACCAGCGCCTGCCAGTCGGTCGAGGCGTTTTTCCAGCCCCAGTTGTCGGCGAACGTCTGGGGGTTTTCTTCGGGCTGGCCGAAGACGGTGTGCATCACCGGTTTGAGCGGCGGCTTGAAGAACTTCGCGACCTGCCCCCACGCATTCGAATGGGAGCGTCCCATGAACCCCTGGCCGATTAGAGCAACATTGACCGTACCCATGCTCTCATCTCCTTCAACTTTCAGTCGACTAGCCCGCCGATGCACACAAGACCGGATGCCCGGCGTTTATAGGATGTTCCGGCGCGCTTTGCAAGGGCCCCGAAAGAGTTGCCCGGTCCGGGCGGCAGCGCCCGGCGCGGGTTTCCTCCGGAGTGCGAAAAGGGCGCGGCGGACCGGAAACGCCCCCCTTCGACCGCCCCGCCGGCCGGCATCTACCGGGCGGCAGACGCCTCGCCAAACGCTAGCCTCGCAGAAAGAAAGCGAGTAGACTGCTCTTCAGGCGCCGGGCAGGCTGCCGAATGCCCGCTCGAGCGTTCCGCCCGAACGCCTGCCGCAACACCGTGCCGGGCGGGACGATAACGGCTGCCTGTCCACCAGATCGATCGATCACCAATCTGCAAGACGAAGGGGACAATACAATGACGCGTTTCCGCAAGCATGGCTGGGCTCTGGCGATCGGGATCGGGCTCCTCGTCGGGCTGGTCCTGGGCGGCGTCTGGCCGCGCGCACGCCTGCACGCCACGGCCACCGACCGGGTTGAGAATTTCGCCATGGCCACCGGGTTTGTCGATCCCGACACGGAGGCCGTCTTCTACCTCGATTACCTCACCGGAATCCTCACCGGGGCCACGGTTTCGCGGCGCGGGCCGGGGCTCGGGTTCCAGGCGATCTACTCGGCCAATGTGCATCGCGACCTGGCAGCCTTCATCCAAAGTGCGGGCGGCCAACCGCCGCAGTCGCCCAACTACCTGTTGGTGACCGGATCGACCAAGTTGCCCAACACCCGCAACATGAACTTCGGCAACACGATCATCTACGTAGCCGAGACGAACAGCGGCGTCGTGATGGCCTACGCCGTCCCCTGGTCCCAGGCAGCCTACTCGGCCAACACGCGAATCAACCTGGAATTGATCCCCTGGGCCGCCGACAAGTTCGGCGGAGCCGTGTTGCGGCCGGATTAGCCCTCCCCCCGCCAAGCGGATCGTCGCCGCGGCGGTCTTCTCCGCATATCGTGGATGATCGGACTGGTCGAGGAGGTGGACGCCGCCGATTTGGCGAAATCCTGCGGCGCTTGGCTTGCCCTGACACGGAGAACGAGATACAGAATTCCGTAAGAGCCCACCATTTCCAGGAACAAAAGGAGTCCTCCCTTGGACGAGCCCACTCGCGATGCCACCCCCACCCCCTCCGACGCCGCTCAGCCGGCCGCTCCCAAGCCCACCCCGCAAGCGGCCCGCCACCTGGAGGTGGATGATACCAAGGTCAAGGCGTGCTACGCCAATTTCTGCCGCGTGACCGGCACACCAGAAGAGTTGGTGATCGATTTCGGCCTCAATCCGCAGCCGGCCGGCGTGCCGACGCAGCCGATCGTCGTCACGCAGCGGATCGTCACCAACCTCTACACGGCGAAACGGCTGGTGCAGGTCCTGCAAATGACGGTGCAGCGCCACGAGGCGACTTTCGGGATGCTCGAAACCGACGTGCAGAAGCGGGCCCGGCGCGGGTAACGCGGAAGCGCGACGCGTGTCCCCTACGCGGCGGCCAGGAACGGCCAGCGGGAGCCAGACTTGTCCGCGCCGGCGCGCTGCGGATTGCCGCCGGATCAGTCGGGCAGCTGGATGTTTTCGTCGAGCGCGGCCTGGCGGAGCTTGGCCAGCGCGCGGACCTCGATCTGCCGGACCCGCTCCTTGCTGACGCCCATCTCTTTGCCGATCTGCTTGAGCGTCCGCGGCTCGAGCTGGCGGTCGAGGCCGAAACGCCGCCTGACGATGTCGCGCTCGCGCGGGTCGAGATGGCGGAGGATTCGGCCGATGTCCGCCTCGTGCCTGGCCTGGGCGTTTTCCTGTTCGAGGGCGTCGGGGCGCGCGTCGGCGGCGGCGCCGAAGAGCTCTTCGCACCCGGTGCGGAATCGGTCGAGCTGGACGTGTTCGTTGGGGATCGAGCGGGCGAAATTCTTCATGATCGCCCAGCTCGCGTAGGTGCTGAACTTGTTGCCCAGCGAGAAGTCGAATTTCTCGACCGCGCGGATCAGGGAGATGTTGCCGTCGCTGATCAGCTCGAAGAGGGTGCCAGCTTGCTGGACATGCCGCTTGGCAATCGAGACAACGAGGCGGAGGTTGGCGCGAATGATGCGGTTCTTGGTGGCAACCACCTCGGCGTACAGTTCTTCGATGCGGTCCATCAACCGCACGCGGGGGCGGGCCGGATCGAGCTCCTCGCGAAGCTTACCGGCCCGGTACTTGAGGTAGTTCATTTTGCGGAACAGGTGCGCCTCTTCCTCGCGCGAGAGCAGCGGCACTTCATAGAGGCTTTGCAGGTAGGCGGGCAGTCCGGGCGGAACCCGCGGGGCGACCGCCTTGGTTGCCGGCGCGGGCGGCTGGCCCACGATCTCGGCGATCTGGCTCTTGGTGCGGACCCGCGCGAAGAGCGGGTTGGGGATAAAGTCGAGGGGAAGCTCGAAAATCCGCTCGGCGCGGATTTCCTGGATCACGCGACGGATCACGGTTCGGGGACGGTGGAACCGCCGGGCGAGGGCCTCGATCGACTCGCCGCGGCAACTCTGCCGATAGATCCTCCGCTTGACGTCCGGGCCGAGCGGCCCGTAGCCATAGGGGAAGACCGGGCTCTGCGGATTGGCGCGATCGTAATTCTTCAGCGTATAGCGGATCGTCTCGATGCTTCGGCCGGTCTCGTTGGCGAGGGTCTTGGTGACGGTCGCGGGCCGGCCGCCGGCCTGGGCAAGCTCCCTGGCGCGCTGAATGATCCGGCCCTTCTCTTCTTGGGTCAGTTGCGAGAAGCCGGCGCCGCGGCGGACACGAGCCGGGTTTTCGGCAATGAAGCGCGCCACGTCCTGGTGGTCGAAGCCGATCCGCGAGCGCCCGTCGCAGGAAAAACACCGCGCGGCCAGGCCCAGCCGGCGCCAGCGCGAGATCGTCTTCGTGGAGACGTTGAACCGGCCGGCCAATTGCTCGACCGTGAGATAATTGAGTTCCTCGGGGGATCGGGCGGCCGGGACGCCGGCCGCCTTCCGGCCGCCAACCGAGAGCGGCCGCGGCAGGGTCTGCGTTTGACTGTTCCGTGGAGCGGTTACTTCATAGCCGATCATCGTCGTGGTCCTGTTTCCTTTTGCTGCCCTTATTGGGGTGTCTGCCCGACCGGGTGGTCTTGGCCCGGGATGCCGTCCAATTGCCGGGGGAACGCCCCGGAGGTCACTCCAGCGGACTCGGGACAACTCCCAGCTGGTTTTCGATCTTGCAGCCGCAGGCCTCCTCCGCCGCGGCCCGCGCGGAATGCCGGGCCGAGTGCGTCGGCACGTGCCCGCGGAGGACAATTCTCTCGCCAACGACCTCGCACCAGATGTTCGCGTCGGCCAGGTTCAGCGACTGGCGGAGGCGGGCCTCGACCGCCAGCGCCTTCTCCGCCAGGCCGCCGTTGGTGGATTGGTCGCCGGAGGCGCCTGACGGGGACTCGGCCCCAGTCGTCCGGGAGGCCGAGAAGTGTTTGACAAATCGGGAGAACATCAGGTGCGTTGGCATCGTTGCAGTGTTGTGGCCGAGTATTGGCGTCGTGGATGATGCATCATAAACGTGTCAAGGATTCTAGCTCGCGGCCCCCGAAGCGTGGAATCGGGAGTAACCCCTCTCCTTGCCCTGGGAACGCCCCGATGCCGGATCGGGGAATCCCCTATGCGGCGGCATTCGCCGCGAGGCCTCGCGGCGCCCGGCCGGAATCGCTAACCTTTGGAGAGAGGCGACTTGCGGCGGTCGGACCGGCTCGGTCGACCCGCGGGGGCGGGGGGAGGCTGCCCCGGGCGACGCGCTGAAGACGCGGCAAGGGAACAACACCCGGCGAGGGATGAATCGCATGACACAGGAGACCCGGCACAGACATTGGCCGCTCCGCCGCTCATCCCTACTGGTGATCTCGGTGGTGCTTGTCGGCGTGTTGCTGGCGCGATGCCACAATTACCTGCTGTTTCACAGTCTCGCCGAGCTGTTCAGCATCGCCCTGACGTTCGGGGTGTTCACGGTCTTCTGGAACGCCCGCCGTTTTCTCGACAACGGCTTCTTCCTGTTGATCGGGATCGCCTCCCTGTTCGTCGGGTTCGTCGACCTGCTGCACACGCTGGCCTACGACCAGATGGGGGTCTTCGACGCGGGCCCGAATCTGGCGACACAGCTCTGGCTGGCGGGGCGGTTCATTCAGGCGCCGACGTTCCTCGCCGCGCCGCTCTTCCTGCGGCAGCATTTCGACGCCCGGCTGATCTTCGCCGTGTATGCGATTACGGCGGCGGCGCTGCTGGCCTCGATCTTTGCCTGGGAGATCTTCCCCACTTGCTTCGTCGCCGGCGAGGGGCTGACGACCTTCAAGATCGCCAGCGAATACGCGATCGGCCTGGTGATGGCCGTGGGGCTGGCGCTCCTGGCCGCCCGCCGCGAGGACCTCGACATCGACGTCTTCCGGCTCTTGGGCTTGACGATCGGCGCGACGATCGCCTCGGAAATCGCCTTCACGATCTACGACGACGTGACCGGCATGGCAAACCTTATCGGCCACCTGCTCAAGCTGCTCGCGTCGTACTTGATGTACGTGGCGTTTGTCGAGGTCGGGCTGACATCGCCCTATTCGGTGTTGTTCCGCAACTTGAGGGAGAGCGAGCGGGAACTCCGCGAGATCAATGAAACCCTGGAAGAGCGGGTCGCCGAGCGGACGCTCGTCGCCGAGCGGCGGGCCCGCCAGTTGCGGGCGCTGGCCTCGGAGTTGACGCTCACCGAGCAGCGCGAACGCCGGCGGCTGGCGCAGACGCTCCACGACCATTTGCAGCAGTTGCTGGTGGCGGCAAAACTCAAGGTCGGCATCCTCGCCAAGCGGGCCGCCGACCAGAAGCAGCGGGATCGCCTCGGCCGCGTCGGCCAGCTGCTCGACGAATCGATCGATGTCTCCCGATCGTTGACGGTCGAGCTGAGCCCTCCGGTGCTCTACGATGCGGGGTTTGGCGCGGCCCTGGACTGGCTTGCCCGGCGGATGCAGGAAAAGCACGGGTGCGGCGTCACGGTGCGGATGGAGGCCGGCGCCGAACCCGCCACCGAGGACCTGCGGGTGTTTCTCTTCGACGCCGTGCGGGAATTGCTGTTCAACGTCGTCAAACACGCCGGGACCCGGAAGGCGACCGTCCGGGTGGCCCTGGCCGGCGACGAGACGCTGCGGGTCACCGTCGAGGACGAGGGGGTCGGACTGGCGGACGACGCGCTGCAACGCGATGCCCAGAATCCGGGATTCGGACTGTTCAGCATCCGCGAGCGGCTGGCACTGCTCGGCGGGCGGATGGAGATCGATTCGGCGGGCGACCGGGGGACGCGCGTGATCCTCACGGTCAAGTCGCCACGACCGGCGCCGAGCGGCCGGGCCGAGGGCCGCCAAGGCGACGGCGGAAGAAAACGCCCGGCCGCCGCCGGCGACGATTTTCGCCCCCACGAGGTCCTGCGCGTCTTGCTGGCCGACGACCATCCGATGTTTCGCCGCGGACTGGCGAATCTCCTCGGGGAATACCCGGACCTGGAGATTGTCGGCGAGGCGGGCGACGGGCAGGCAGCGATCCAACTGGCCGAGCAGGTCAAGCCGGATGTGGTCGTGATGGACGTCGTGATGCCGCAGATGAACGGACTGGAGGCGACCCGCCGCCTCCTTCAGGCGATGCCGGCCGTGCGGGTGATCGCGCTGTCGATGTACGAAGAGGGCGACATGGCCCAAGCGATGCTCGATGCCGGCGCCGCCACGTACTTGCGGAAGGACGGTTCGCTCGAGCGGCTCGTGGCGGCAATCCGCGGCGCAGACCAGGCCGCTCCGCTGGACGCCGCGCGCCGTCGCTCCGCCGGGCCCGGCCCCACCGAGAGACCCTGAGGCCGGCTGGTTCTGGTCGCTCGGAATTCGTTCCGTCGCCAGCCGCCCGTGGCGGCTGGCGCTTGCCAGGCCGCCAGGCGCAGATCGCCGGCGAGGGGACTCAGACCTCGTAGACGATCCGCCCGTGGCGCTGGCTGCGCGAGATCGTTTCGTGGGCGTAGAGTCCGGCGAGCACGAATTCGACGCACGAGGCCCGCATCGCGGCGTCGCTGGCGGCGTTGACCTCGAAGGCCGCCTCCCAGGCCGGGGGGACCCGCTGGAGACGCCGCGCGTATTCCTCCGAAGGCAGCATGTCGCCCACCTCGATCTTGACCCCGCGGGCGAAGATCTCCGTGATCTCCTCCAGGCCGTGCTGCTCGACGTATTCGTCGAACACGTCGCGAATCGCCTCGGCGACGATTGCGTCGAGCACCTGGCGGTCCGACATCTGGTGGCTCGACATCATGTCGAGCTCGAGCTTGCCGAGCGAGGTGGAATAGAGATGGCCCAGGTCGCTGACGCGGGGGACGGCCGGGCATTCTCCCAGCACTGCGGCCCGATGCCGGGCGCTGGCGACCATCGCACGGTGGTTGGCGATGCTCAGCCGGGCGCTGACGCCCGACTGCTGGTCGATGTATTTCGATCGGCGCGCGACGATGCTGATCTGCTCGATGACCTCGCTCATAAAGTAGGGGACAACGACCGGAAAAGCGCCGTCCAGGGGGATTCCCGCCTCTTGGCGGGTGATCTCGATCCCCAGCTCCCGCGCGCGCGGATAATGCGTGTGGATCACCGAGCCGATGCGGTCCTTCAATTGCGGGATGACCTTGCCGCTGCGGTTGTAGGTTGCCGGGTTCGCCGAAAACAGGATCGCCACGTCGAGGTTGAATCGGATCGGGTAGCCGCGAATCTGCACGTCGCGCTCTTCGAGGATGTTGAACAGCCCGACCTGGACCAGCTCGTCGAGCTCCGGCAGCTCGTTCATCGCGAAGATGCCCCGGTGCATGCGGGGGATCAGCCCGAAATGCAGGGCGTCCTCGGCCGACATGCTCGCGCCGGTCGCCAGCTTGGCCGGATCGATTTCGCCGATCACGTCGGCGAACTTCGTGCCCGGGGCGAGCCGCTCGGCATAGCGGTCTTCTCGGCGCCACCAGCCGATGGGAATCTCCTCGGGCGGCGCCTCGGCCACGACGCGCCGCCCCTCCGACGTGATCGGCGCAAACGGGTCTTCGTGGACGGGCACGCCCGGCAGGTCGAGGTAGGGAATCTCCTCATCGAGAAACCGGACCAGGAGGCGCATCAGCCGGCTCTTGGCCTGCCCCTTCTCGCCGAGAAAAAGCAGATCGTGGCCGGCAATCAGGCCGAGGTTGATTTCGGGGACCACGGTGTCATCGTAGCCGACAATTCCCGGAAACAGCTCGTCGCCCCTGCTGAGCATGTGCAGAAAGTTCTCGCGGAGCTCCTCCTTGACGGTCCGGGAGACCCAACCGCTCGCCCGCAAGTCGCGCAGGTTCTTCGCTTTCGTCAACGCACTCATACGCCTTCTTCCGTTCCCCTCCTCGAACCCGGAACCCACCTTCTTCGAGAGGCCGAAAACCTTCCTGCTCTCCACCCTCTGGCTATTCTAGCGCCGGCCTCGAGTCTGCGTAGGGCGCCGCCAGCCGACCGGCCGGCGACCGCGGCAACGCCAACCCCGGCTGCCCGCAAACCGAACCGCTCCAGGCCGCCGGGTGGACCAGCCGCCGGCCGCCGCCGCTACGCAGCGCCGTGCGGCCTGATCCGCCGGGCGAGGATCGCCACGGCACGGCGTCCGGCACGGGCGAGCAGCAAGACGGCCTCACCGCTCCCCTGAAGACGCAACTCGCGGCGGATCCGCTCGGGATTGCCGTCCACTCCGCGGACCTTGATTTCCAGCCGCCCGATCCCGCGCTGGCGGACCAGCGCGCGGAGCCGCTTGCGGTCGAAGGGCAACGCATCGCTGACCTCGAAGCACTGGAGGCAGCCGTCGTCGAGCAGATCGTCGCCCGTCAGGTAACTCGCCGCCGGATGGATCGCCGCCAGCGCGTGCCGCCGCGCGAGGTGGCCGGTGAGCCCTGCGGCAATCACCGCGGAATCCGGGTCGAAGACGTAGCGCCCCAGCCGATCCGCCGTTGGCAACCGCCGGTGGGCCTGGCCAACCACGGTCCCGACAATCGCCGACCCATCCGACCGGCTCCGCAAGATCGTTGCCCGGCGAAGCCCCGGATTGCCGGCCAGAGCGCCGAACCAGGCCACCTGCTGGCGGCACTCGCGGTCGCGCGAAATCCACTCAAGTTCGGCCTCGCGCTGCCAGCCCTGGGGCGTTTCGCTGGCCGGAGCCAGCTTGATCGCCCCGTTGGGACACTCAAGAAGCAGGCGATCGATCGTTGCCGGCCCCGGCTGGCAGCCGTCCAGGCGGGTGGTTCTGCGGCCACCGGCGCGCCGATCCGGATCGAGGTGCCATGCCGCGAACCGGTCGACCCGAAACCGCCCGGCGTCTTCGGCGCGGAACTCGCACGGCGGGACGCCCTGCCCCGGCGGGAGGAGGCTTCGCAGGTTCGCCTCGGCCACGGCCAGCGCGGCGGCGCTCGCATCCACCGCGGTCACCGGTCCGCGGGCCGCCAGCCCCAGCAGGTCGCCGCCGATTCCACAGCAGAGGTCGGCCAGCGGCTCTCCGGCGGGAAACCGCCCGGCCTTGTAGCCGGCGATCCACCGATCGGTCGCCTGTTGAATCGTCTCCGGGAGAAAGAACATCCTCGGAGCGTCGGGGAACTTGCGAGCAGCGCGGCGGCGGAGCTCGATCTGCTCCAGCGCCAAATGGACCCGCTCCGGCGAAAACCGGCGCTTCAAGCGTTCGGCGATCGCCGCCAACGAGCCCGCTGACCGGCCCAACTCGGCCAACAGTCCCGCGCCTTCAGGGCCGACCAGCCAGCGGATGTCGTCAAGGGAGATGGGAGTGTTCAATGCCCGGCACAAAGGGGGGTGGAAAAAGAAGGAGCGATTCGGTCAGGGATGCCTCCTGGGCAGTGCCAGTCCGGCAGAGAAAGAAAATAGCCCGGAGGCCTGGCATCCGCAAGCGGGGGGGTGAGGCGGAGAGTCCGTCCGCCCGGATCATTCGGCTGGATTCATCCCGTTGTCCGCCGCCATGAGCGGCCAAGCCCTGGATGGTTGCGGCAGGTTTGCGTCCCCCGACTTGAGACCGAGGACAAGGGACAGTTTTTTTCAGGGGACGGGGGGGCCGGCCCGAGCGGGGCAGTCTGCCCCGGTCGTTGCGGCTTTACGTTCTGGCGATCGTGAACGCATTGGGCAGTCCGCATCGTCGCGCGGCGGCTGGAGAAAGCGGCAGCCGGCTCGAAACCGAATAAAGACCAGGGAAGAACCGCGCTGGCCCAGCCTACTTATTACCCGACGCGTCGGCGAGGGCCCCTCCCAACCCGACGCGTCAGCGAGGCCGATTCATGAATGATCGGAGAGGCAGACGTGCCGCTGCCGGCGGGCGGCGTTTTCGAGGAGCGGGCGGATGTTGAGAAAGCTGATCTCCTTGGCGATTCCGGTCGGGGCCATTTTCGGCCCGGTCGTCTACTACACGAGCCCGGAGTGGATGTCTGAATTGACGGCCTCGCTGACTCCGGGCGGCTCGCAGGCCTCGCCGGATGCGGCGGAAGCGCCCGGCCCGGGTGAACTCCCGCCATTGCCCCTCGAGGGGGGCGATGTCAACCAGTTCTGGGAAATCCTGCGATTCGATTTGACTCCCCAGTGGATCGCCGATCGCTGGCCGCGCGTGACCACCGCGCTGGCCGATCTCGATCTTCAGGGTTTTCGCGTGCCGCTGGTCACGGGAACGGCGGAGGACGACTTGGCCGGTTCGCTGACTTACTACTACAACGCCGAGCGGCAGTTGCAGCGGATCACCTTCGCCGGCACGACGGGCGACTACCGGCGGTTGCTGCACCTGTTGGCGACGCACTACGGCTTCGTCAACCGCCCGACCAACGCGCCGAATGTGATCCTGTTCGAAGTCCCATCGCAGGGGAACCCGCCCCACAGCTATCTCTGGGTCCGCCCGGCCGCTGTCTTGAAAGCCACCGACCCGCTGAAGCGATTCGAGCTGACGCTGGTCCTGGAACGGCCTTAGGCGGACTTGCCGGTCTCCGGTTTGGCCTTGGCGCGGGCCTCCACGCCGGGCGGCTCGTAGTCGAATTCCCTCCAGACCATCGGCCGCCGGTGGCTCGGCTCGATTCGCAGCATGACTTCGCCATTCTGGAAGATCCGCACCGTTCCGTTCGATTCGCTCACGGTGACGGCCACTGCATTGCTCGCCCGACTGATCGCCGCGGCGGCCCAGTGCCGCGCGCCGAGCCCCTTGGAGAGCGTAATCGTGGCTGCCGGCGAATCGACGTAACGGCAAGCCGCTTCGACGGTTCCATCCGACGAGACGATGATCGCCCCGTCCATCTGGGCGATTTCCTTGATGCCCTCGCGAACCCGTGCCTCGAAGAGGTTCCGCTCCTTGCGGTTATAGCCCCGCACCGGGTCGAAGCCGGCCGGCTTGCTGTGATTGAGCACCTTGCGGGTGTCGCCGACGACGAACATCGTGCCGACGGGCTTGCCTTCGCGCCCCTCGCGGCCAACCTCGACGGCCAGGTTGACCACCACCTTGAGCGTCTCCAGGGGAACCCGCGTCTCCAGTTGGCGGAGATCGCGGCCGGTAAGCCGGTCGAGGTGCTCGCCGAGGTTGATCACGCTGACCGAATCGACCGTATCCGCCTCGAAACCGCTGTATACCGCCACCACCCGGGAGCCGGGCGCAAGAATGTCGTCGGCCACCGCTTCCAGCAGCGCCTGGGTGAGCCGGTCATAGACCGGGCTGTCGGGCATGTTGACGGCCACCGGCGAAAGGCCCGCCTCGGCGGCACCGGCAAGTTCCACCGACCTGTTGGCGACCACGATGATCTTAGCCCCATCTCCCTGCTTCCGCAACCGCGCCCAATCGGCGGTCCCGTCGAGCAGAATCAGCACACCGTCCGCTTCGACCGTCTCCGACAGCCGAACCGCCATGTTGAACAGAATCTTGAAGCGATCGGTGAATCTGAGCTGCTTCATGCGCACACGCCTCCAGGGGCAACGATGAATCGGCGAGAGACCTGATTCCGAGCAGTGCGGGGCTGCTGCCGGCGCGCCGAGCCCCGCGCGAACCGAGCCCACGGCGTCATCGCCCCAGAACAGCAGTCCCCCGCAAACGGCGAGAAACGCTTGCGACCCCTTATCTTACGCGATTCTCCCCAATGCGGCAACGCCAGCCGCGGCAAATAACCGGGACAGGCCCCGCCCGCGACGGAACGCATCGGGGCGCGGTCCGGGCGGCCGATCGGAAGCCCCCGATCAACGCACGGCGACCCCGCGGCTGCGGAGGTAGTGCTTCAAATCCGGGATGGCGATCGTGCGAAAATGGAACACCGAGGCCGCCAGCAGGATTGTCGCGCCGGCCTCGACCGCCGCGTAGAAATGCTCGAGCGCCCCGGCGCCCCCCGAGGCCACGATCTGGGCCGAGGTGGCCTGTTTCATCGCCCGGATCATCGGCAGGTCGTAGCCGGTCTTGGCGCCGTCGCCGGCCTTGCTCGTCGGCAGGATCACGGGCACTCCGAATCCATCGACTGTCTTGGCCCACTCGACGGCGTCGGCGCCGGTCGCGGTCCGCCCGCCGTCGATATAGACCTCGTAGCCCGACGGCATCGCCGGGCTGCGGTCCACGTCGATCGCCACGGTGACTTTTTCCGGGCCGAACTCCCGCACCATTTCGGCGATCACCTGCGGTTTGCGAAAGGCGGCGCTGCTGGTGGAGACTTTCTCGGCGCCGGCCTGGAGAACGGCCGCGGCCGATGCGACGTCGGAGATACCGCCGCCGACGGTCAACGGCACGGTGGCGGCCGCGGCGACGCGCTGGACCACCTCGAGCATCGTCCGCCGCTGCTCGACGGTCGCGGTGATGTCGAGCAGGGCCAGTGCGTCGGCCCCGGCCGCCGAGTAGGCCCGCGCACACTCGACCGGATCGCCCGCGTCTTGAATATCGACAAAATGGACGCCCTTGACGACGCGGCCGTTGCGCATGTCAAGGCACGGCATGATCGTGACCTGTGGAGTCATCGGATGGCTTCCCTCAATCCGCGCACGAGTCGCCTTGTGTGGCGCTGCCGACCGGGTCCCGTGCTACCCCGGAGATCGCGCCTGGCGGCCAGGCGGCCGCCTGGCCGCCGGTCAGTCGAACGCCGCGGCCAGCGCATCAAGCAACTCCTGTTCGCGTTTGGAGATCTTGCCGCCGAAGCCGAAAAATCCACCCGCCGCTTCGGCCACCTCCCGGGCGCGCTGGAGCAAGTCGTCGCGGAGTTCCTTCCTTTCCTCCTCGCCGAGCACCTCCGCGAGCGAAGCCACGTACTCCTTCCAGACCTCGAGGAGTTGCGGGTCCGGCTTCCGCCGCAGCCAGTCTTCCAGAAGCTGGTAGGCCGGGTGCTGGCTGTCGATGCCTTTCTGCCGCAGCGCGCCCATCACGGCCAGCCGCTCCTTCTCGTGCAGCGTTCCGTCGGCCCAGGCCACCTCGATCAGCGGCGCCAACAGCAATGCGGCCAGCGTCTGCCCGGTCAGGCCCAGCGTCTCCAGCTTCTCCAGCAGGCCGTCGTGCGTGATCCCCGACGCCTCGGCCAGGGCCTTTCGCCGCTCGGCGGCCGCCGTCTTCTCGCGCAGCGCTTCAAGCAGCTGCATATCCCGCTCGCGGAAGAACTTCTCCTCAAGCTCACTGCTGCGTCCGCTAAAACCGCCCATTGCCATCATCAGCCCCTCGATTGGTGCCCGGTGGTATCAGCCCTCCATTGAAAAACCTAGCAAAACCGCCAAACCTGGACAACCGCCATTGGAACTTCCCCCCTTCCGTGGAATCCCGGCCTCCGGTATCCTCGTGGACTGTCCGGCGTTGTTTCCGTCCACCGCATCAAGCCCCCGGGGAGGCCCACCGTGTACGACCCGCAAGCCCTGGTCGCTGCGATTCGCGAAAAGGCCCTGAAGTTTGGCGATTTCACGCTGGCCTCCGGCAAGAAGGCGACATACTATCTCGACGGCAAACAGGTGACGCTCGACGCGGAATGCGCCCGGCTGATCGCCGAGGGGATTCTCGACCTGTTGGCCGAGGACATGCCGGAGGCGGTCGGCGGGATGTCGATCGGGGCCGACCCGATCACCGCCGCCGTGGTCACGATGTCGGCCCTGCGGGGGACGCCACTGCGGGGGTTCATGGTGCGGAAGGAACCGAAAGGGCACGGCACGAACCGGTTCATCGAAGGGCCCGTCGAGCCGGGCCAGCGCGCGGTGATCGTCGAAGACGTGGTCACGACCGGCGGCTCCTCGCTGAAGGCTATCGAGCGGGTCGAGGAGTTCGGCATGCAGGTGGCCGGCGTGATCGCCATCGTCGACCGCCTGGAGGGTGGCCGCGAGGCCTTCCAGAGCCGCGGCTACCGGCTCCGCGCGCTGTTGACGATCCGCGACTTCGGCATCGAGCCGCCCCCGGATTGACACTGGACTGGCCGCCGGGATGCCGTCGATAAGAATCTTGGGGACAGGCCGCTGGGCGGACCGTTCCGCCTCTGGCGGCGGCCGCCGCTAGCGCTGGGATGCAGCACGACGGCCGCGGACGAGACACGTGGTCGGGGCCCGGTCGGGCCGGCCCCCCCTGTCGCAGTCTTCCGGAAGGATCCGTGGAAACCTCCCTGCATCAAGCTCTGAAAGCGCATTACGCCGAGCCGGGGGCCCGCTTCGAAGTGCCGCTTGGCCGCTACCGGATCGACGTGGTTTGCGGCGACCGGCTCGTCGAAGTCCAGCACGGCTCGCTGGCGGCGATCCGCGACAAGGTCCGCGCGCTGCTCGGCGGGCACGCCGTGACCGTCGTCAAGCCGATCATCGTCTGCAAGCAGTTGGTCAAGCTGTCGGATCCGGGGGGCCGCGTCGAGTCGCGGCGGAGGAGCCCGAAACAGGGCCGGCTGATCGACGTGTTCGATGAACTGGTCTACTTCACGCGGGTGTTTCCCCACCCGCGGCTGACGCTCGATGTCCCGCTGATCGACGTCGAGGAGTTCCGCTACCCGGGCCACGGCCGTCGCCGCCGCTGGCGGCGGAACGATTTCGTCGTCGCCGACCAGAAGCTGCTGGCAGTCCGCCAGACGCACACGCTGCGGACGGCCGGTGACCTCGGCCGGTTGCTGCCGTCGGGCCTTGGATCCCCGTTTGACACCGGCGAGCTGGCCGCCGCGCTCGGCGTCCGCCGCTGGATCGCCCAGCGCGTGGCCTACTGTCTTCGCAAGATGGGCACGGTCGTCGAGGTCGGCAAACAGGGCAACGCGCGGCTCTACCAGTTCGCCGCGACCGGCCGCCCCGCGGCCCGCTCGATCCCCGCCTAGCCGCGACGATCCCCGTCCGGCGGAATCCACTCCGCTTCGCCCGACCTGCCTGGTTCCCAAGCTCCAGCTTGGGAACCTCGCCGCCGAACCATGGTCTTCGTTCGTGGCAAAAGCGGACCGCCTGCCCACAAATTTCGGGCAGCGTGGCGGGCGGGGAGCTTCGCGTACCGCGGCTTCCGCCGGATCATCCGCGCTGGCCAGACAGCCCTTTTCCCCCAGTCTTCCGCGCTGGCGCCGATCCGGCCCAGCGAGGGATTCCGCCCCCCATTTCGCGGTCCCGAAACTACCCCGATTGGCATTCTTGCCAGCGCGGGAAATTGCTAGATTGTCGGCCCGTTTCTCTTCCGGTTCATCGAGGACAAGGATGTCGTCATGGACGAGCCTCGCCGGTCGGACGTAAGCCTTCGCCAGCTCATCGTCGCGGCCTCACTGATTGCGTTGTTGATCTTTCTGGGACCGGTGGCGTTGCGAATCCCCTTGACCGACCCCGACGAGGGTTTTCACGCCTCGATCGCCCAGGAGATGGTCGAACGGGGCGATTGGGTCACACCGCGGTTTCAGGGGGAGGCGTTTTTCGACAAGCCGATCCTGTTCACCTGGGCGCAGGCCTTGTCGTTGAAGCTGCTGGGGATGAACGAGGACGCCGTCCGCTTGCCTGGGCTGCTTTTCGGGCTGGCGGCGATGCTGGCCACGGGCGTTGTCGGTTGGCGGATCTTCGGGCCCAGAGCGGGCGTATTGGCCGCGATGCTCTATGCGACGATGGTCCTGCCAACCGTCCTGGCGCAACTGGCCGTCCACGACGTGGCCCTGGTTCCGTTCGCCGCGCTGGCCACGCTGCTGTTCTGGGAGGCGGATCGGGCATCCGGCTTCCGGACCAAGGCGGGGCTGGCCGTGACGATCGGCGTGCTGCTGGGCCTGAGCTGCCTGACCAAGGGGTTTGTCGGCGTCGGGCTGGTTGGCGTCTCGTACGGCAGCTATCTGCTCGTCACCCGCCGGCTCTCCCTCGAAGCCTGCGTCCGCGGGGCGGCGGCGCTGGCGATTGCCGGGCTGATCGCCCTGCCCTGGTACCTGGCCATGGAAGCGCGGAACCCGGGCTACCTGCACTATTACTTCGTCGAGCGGCACCTGCTCGGTTTTGCCACCGAGAGCCAGCGCCATGGCGGCGAGCCCTGGTGGTACTATCTTCCGATCATCCTTTCCGGCGGACTTCCCTGGATTCTCTACCTGCCGGTGGCGGTGAGGGACTGGTGGGAGAGGCGCAAGGGCGAGAGCCGCCGGCCGGGCGAAAGCCGCTTTCCCGGCGACGGCGGCACAACCTTGCTCTGGTGCTGGTTCCTGGCCTGCACGGTGCTGCTCTCGGCGGCCGGCTCGAAACTCGTGACGTACATCTGGCCCGTCTTTCCGCCGGTGGCCGTGCTGGCCGCCGCGGTCTGGGCGCGACTGCTCGACGGCGAGCTGTCGCAGCCGGCGTTTGAGTGGTTTGGCCGCTGTTTCGCGCCGATCGGCTGGATCGGCCCGCTGCTGTTGCCGCTGTCGCTGCCGGTTCTGAACCGCGTCCTCGGCCTGCCGGTCCCCTGGTACGCCGTGGTGCTGGCGGTGTTGGTGGGCCTCTCGGCCTGGATTCCGGCGCGGCTGTGGTCCAAGCGGCGCCTGGCCCAAGCCCTGCCGGCCGGCGTGCTCGTCCCCGCCGCGCACATGCTGTTCGTCCTGGCGTTCGTGCTGCCGCACCTCGCCACGCAGCACAACGCCAAGGACCTGGCCGAGTATTTCAACCGCCGCGGGCGGCTTCCAGGCGAGGTCGTGCTCGTCGAGCAGCGCGTCGGCTCGGTCGTATTCTACCTGAAGCCCGAACTGCGGAGGCGGCTGACAATCGACCAGTTCCGCGGCCAGCGCGCCGACGAGTTGCGGCCGCGGCCGGGCGCGCAACCCGACACGGTGTATGTCGTCGAGGAGGAGCACGTCGGCGAGGTCGCCGAGCGGCTCAATCTCCGCCCCGGCTGGCGGCGGGTGGGGCGGCATTGCGTTCACGAGCCGGATCGGGCAATCTTCCGGACCCCGCGGCTTGTGGCCGAATCCAGCGCGGCATGGACGTGGAAGTAGCCCGCAATGCCGGCCGGGAAAGCTGGAAAATCCCGGCCTTTTCTTCGATCCGACTCAAGTTTTGCTGCGTAAGGTTGAAAAAGCACCTCCGTTGTTGCGAAAAGGCAACGCCGCCGATCGGCCCGCGTGCACCTTCCGCAACCGCGAAACGAATCCGTCAGCAAGACAAGCAGACCCGGCATCGCCGGACGACCGGCGGGGCAGTTTCTCAATAAAACCCCGCACCTTTCGCATCTTGCGCAACCTATAGTTGCGCGTGCCCAGATGCCGGTCGGCGCCCGGGTCTGTTCTGGAGCGATCCGTTCCTCCCGGCCCTGTCGATCGGCCTGACTGATCTGCGCTGCGCCCGTGTCCGGCCGCAGCTCGGCCCATTGACAATCGCCCGAGATAGGACGACATTCGCCGTTCAGCGTGAGTCGCGCCGCGGATTGCCGCCGGTTGGAGTCTCGCGTCTCACGCCGCTGACTGAAGGAGACGACTTGATGCGTTCACCGCGCCGGCGCCGGGACGCCTTCCGCAAACCGCGCTTCGAATCGATCGAACCTCGACTTGCCCTTTCCGCCCAGCCGGTGGCGGCACTGGATTTCGACCCGGTCGAGGTCGCGCCGCTCGGCGTCACCGCCGCCCCGACGATTCTCGACGCCCACGCGGTGACCGGGCTGACGGACGTTCAGGACCGCCACGATTTCACCGGCGAAGGCCAGACGGTGGTGATCATCGATTCCGGCGTGGCCTACAGCCACACGGCCTTGGGGGGCGGATTCGGTCCGGGTTTCACCGTTGTTGGCGGCTGGGATTTCACCGAGGAGAACGACGCCGATCCCTACGACGACGGCCCTTACGGCTCGCACGGGACCCATGTTGCGGGCATCATCGCCTCGGCCGATCCCGGCAATCCCGGCGTGGCGCCGGGCGTCGACCTGGTCGCGCTGCGCGTCTTCAACGATGCCGGCCGGACGCAACTCGCCTGGGTCGAGAACGCCTTGCGCTGGGTCCACGAGAACCGCGACGCCTTCGACAACCCGATCACCACCGTCAACCTCTCGATGGGGATGTTCACCAACACGAGCAGCCCTCCCGAGGGTGCGGTGCTCGAAGATGAACTGGCCCAGTTGGCGGCCGACGGGATTTTCGTCACGGCGGCCGCGGGCAACGGATTCGCCCGTTTTGAGCAGACGGGGCTGAGTTATCCAGCGTCGAGCCCGCACGTCGTGGCCGCCGGCTCGGTCGATTCGACCGGCGAGCTGAGCTACTTCACGCAGCGCGACGCGGCGATGCTCGCCGCGCCCGGCCGCAGCGTCAACAGCACGCTGCCCGATTACCTCGGCAACCGGAACGGGATTGACGACGATTACGGCCGCCTGTCGGGCACGAGCATGGCATCGCCCTACATCGCCGGCGCCGCCGTGCTGGTCCGCGAGGCCTACGAGTCGATCGGCAGCGCGGACGTCTCGCCACAGACGATCTACGAGACGCTCTACGATTCAGCCGACGAGGTGTACGACGCGGCGACCCGCCAGAACTATCGGCGGCTGAACATCGGCCGGGCGATCGACACGGCGCTGGCCGCCGCGCAGCCCCCGACGCAGCCCCCGACGCAACCCCCGACGCAGCCGCCGGGGCTGCCGCCCGCGCGGCCGGTCGACCAGATTCAGCTCGATGGCCAGACGATTACCGCCGCCGGCCAGTGGTACGCCTACACGGCGACCCGCGACGGCCTGTTCACGGTCGAAGCCACGTTCAACCGCGCTCAGGGGGGCGTCAACCTGGAAGTTTTCGATTCGAGTCAGCGACGGCTCGGAGGGAGCGATGCGGCCAGCGGCAGCCAGCGGATCGACGTGACGGTCTCCGCGGGCCAGTCCCTCTACGTCCGCGCGTGGGCCGATGGCGGCCAGGCGAACCCCGGCGTGCGGCTGCGGGTGACGAACCTGGTCCAGATCGACGGCGGCTCCGTCCTGGTCCACGGCACGTCCGGCGACGACAGCTTCGAGTTCGCCGCCGGCGCCGAGCACGCGGTCCGGATCAACGGGGTCGAATACCGCTTCGACGGGGCCGTGGTCAACACGATCGCGTTGGACGGGCTGGCCGGTTCGGACACGGCCGAGCTGGCCGGCGCGGAAGGATCGGACACCGCCGCGCTGCGGCCGGGCGCGGCGGAGCTCAGCGGGCCGGGCTACACGGTCGCCGTGACCAATGCCGAGACGATCCGGATCGATGGCCGTGGCGGACAAGACACCGCCGCGCTGGACGATTCGCCGGGCGACGATCTGTTCACCGCCTCGCCGGGACTGGCCCAATTGACCGGCGCGGGGTTCACCCTCGAAGTCCGCCAATTCGAGGAGGTCCATGCCTACGCGCGGTACGGCGGCGTCGACGAAGCCAGCCTGTACGATTCGCCGGGCGACGACCTGTTCGTGGGCACGCCGGAGTTCGGCCGGCTGACGGGCGAGGGGTTCGTACTGCGGGCAAAGTTCTTCGCAGCGGTCCATGCGTATGCCAGCGGCGGCAACGACCGCGCCCAGTTCCAGGGTTCGGCGTCGGCCGATCTGCTCCTCGGCACGCCGGTCTACGCGAAAATGGTCTCGCAGGGCCGCTTCAATCGCGCCAAGTATTTCGACGAGGTGGTGGTTTTCGCCGGCGGCGGCGACGACCGGGCCTACCTCTACGATTCGCCGGGCGGCGACACGCTGGTCGCCCGCCCCGACGGGGCGTCGTTCTACGGGCCCGGCTTCTACTACGCGCTCCGCGAGTTCGAAGGGGTCGTGGCGACGGCCTCGGGCGGCAACGACACCGCGGACTTCCACGGCTCGACCGGGGCCGACGCATTCTTCGCCAGCAGCGTCGAGGCGCAGATGTCGGGCAGCGGATATTTCAACCGGGCCACGGGGTTCGGCCGGGTCACCGCGCGCGGCAACGGCGGCTTCGACGAGGCGGTGCTGTTCGACTCGGTCCTCAGCGACACGTTTGCCGCCGAGGGCAACGAGGCGTCGTTGAGCAATCCCGCGGCCCTCACCTGGGTCTGCGATTTCGATCGGGTCCGCCTGTTCGGCGATTCCGGCGGCCGCGACACGGCCGAGGTCGCCGCCGTCGACTACGTGCTGGAGATTCTCGGCGCGTGGCGGAGGAAGTGAGGCGGACCCTCGGGCGGAGGAGCCGGCCGGCTCCGCCGCCGTTCGACCGCCGTCAGCCCTTGCCCAGGCTGGCGCGGTGCGCCCAGACCTTCTCGAAGGCGGCCACGTACTGGTCGATCAGTTCCGGAACCGGCCTGGTGAACCGCGGCAGCGAGACGCCCGTCCGCAACGCTTCTTCCAGGCCCGGCAGCCGATCGGGGATCACCGGGGGATAGCGCCACCACTGCGCTTCGGTGAATGCCGGATCGCGGTGGCTGACCGAGTAGTTCAAGTTGCCGATCGCCACGCCCTCGGCCTTGAGGGTCTTGACGACCACGTCGCGGGACATGCCGCACTTGTCCGGATCGATAAAGAGTTGGTTTCTGGACCAGTAGACCCGTTTCACGCCCGGCGCCGGCGCCTGCTCGTAGATGCCGGGCAGCTGGCACAAGCGGCTGTTGAGCGAGTGGGTCTGCCCGCGTTCCAGCTCGGTCTGCTGATCCAACTTTTTCAATTGGCAGCGGGCGAGGGCCGCGCCCATCGGATGAATCCGCAGCTTCAATCCCAGCCCGGTGGCGCTGTACTTGCGGTACGGGCTCTCGCTGGGGAAGCGTCCCGGGCACTCGTAGTGGCCGAAGGTAGCCGCCCGTTCGTAATACTCCCGGTTCTCGTAGTTGGCGATGCCGCCCTCGATGGCCGGCAAGACCTTGCTCCCCTGGCAACTGAAGGCCCCGATCTGGCCCCAGTTGCCCACGTACCTGCCGTGGATCGAGGCGTTGTGCGCATGGGCGCAGTCTTCCAGAACAAGCAGGCCCTTCTCCTTGGCGAAATCGCAGATCGCCTCCATGTCGCAGGGCAGGCCAAACAGGTGGACCACCTCGATCGCCCGGGTGTTCTTCGTCAGCCGCCGCCTGGCGTCCTCCAGGTCGAAATTCAGCGTCCGCGGGTGGCTGTCGACGAAGACCGGCACCAGGTCCAGCAACCGCATCGGGAGGATGCCGAACCAGGGGTCGAGGCTGGGAACGAGGATTTCGCTGCCGGGTGGGAGATTCAATCCGAACAGGGCGGAGGCCAGGGCGCTCGTGCCGTTCATGTGCGACTTGCAGTAGGGCGGCTTGAAATGCTCCTGCCAGGCGTCTTCAAACGCCTGGACCTCGGCGTAGCCGGGGCTGCTGACGACGGCGTTGACGGCCTGGCGTTCCTCATCGCCGAACAGGGGCCAGGAGGTGGCGCCGCTGGCCGAGGCGGTGACGGCCTTGCGGCCGCCGCGGATGGCCAACGTCTGCACCCCCGCCGCACCAGCGATGGCCGGCGCTGCCAGACACGCGCCGGCGGCGATTGCCCCGCTGGATGCGAGAAACTCGCGGCGCGAATTCCGCGCCGCCCTGCCGGTGTTTCGTTCCATGACTTGTCACCTCGCGAAAAAAGTGGTGCGTGCACTGCCCCAATCCAGGGGAGCCCCTCCGCTTGCCCTGGCCACGCGAACGCCGCGCCGGCGGCCGGCCTCCAATTGCCGCATGCGCGCCTTGGGCTGGACCCGGGCGGCCGCAGGTCCCATTATTTCCGCCCGCCGTCCGCATGCAACAGTCCGCGCCCATATTCCTCGATGAACGCCAGGTCCTGATGCCGGTCCCGGTAGCCGGCGTCGATCCATGCCGCGAACGTGGTGATGTGGCGAATCCCCCGCTGGCGATAGGCCGCCACGTCGGCAAGAAACACGTCCCGGTTCCAGGGCAACTTCACGCCGGGCCTCTTCCACTTGGAGAAACGGGAGACATCGAGCCAGTACTCGAGGACCTGGGCGGTGTGCCTGGGAAACACCTCCAGGTTGGCGTCCAGGGCGTCGAGCCCCTCGGCCGCGCGGGGACCCCGCTGCTGGTCGAAGGCCAGATCGTAGCGCCGCCGGATCGGCGCGTATTCCAGGAAGACCCCCTGCTCCGGCTTGACCTTCCGCGGCGGCGCGAGGCTGTTCACATAGGCCAGGTGGGCGAGTTGCGCGTCGGGGTCGACCTGGCGGAGCCGTCGGCAGATGCGGTTCTCGACAACGAGCGCCTGCTCCGCGGGCGAAAGCTCGCGGCACTTGCCGCAGCCGCACCAAGGCTGGCCGTCGTCGCCCCAGTAGAAGTAGCGGCCGGTGGTGGGGCGGAGCGCGCGGCCGATCGCCAGCGCGGCATCGGCGATGATCTCCAGCGCCCGCTCGGAGTGCACGCAGCAGTTGGCGTCCGCGGTCCGCTCCCCCTTCTCGTTCATGCGGAACAGCTCGGGGCTTCTGGCGAACAGATCGCGCGGCAGCAGCTCCTTGATGGCGTGCAGTTCGTACTCCACTTCAAGGCCCAACTGCCGGCAGCGCTCGAGGAATCGCCGGCCGGCAACGGTCCGCAGGCAGTCGATCACCGCCTGCGGCGAGTTCTGGTGGTGGAGGCCGATCGTCGTCAGGCCGGCCTTCTTGGCCCGCTCCGGCCAGTCGCCGAGCGTCAGGTCTTCCGGCACGAGGACGACGCCGCGGGTGACAAGCGCCTCGGGCGCTGCCGAGCCGGCCCGGGCGGCGCCGTGAAGAGTTGCCGCCAGCGCGGCGCCCGAAGCGCCGAGGAATTGCCGCCTGTCGAGTCTCCGCATCGCCTCGCTGCCTCCGTTGGACGTGGTTCCAGCGCGCGCTGCTTCCGGTTTGGCCGACACGCCGCTGCCCACATCGCGGCGCGGCGTCCGATTCTTCCAGGGTGGCTCGCCGGCTGGCCGGCATCCCCGGGGCCGAGCATGCCGCCGCCGCACACCGCCCGGGACGCGCTAGACCGCTTCTTCAACCACCCACGGCTTGCGGTACTCGCGTCTGAATAGCCGCATGGCCTCGGGATCGTCGAGGATCTGTTCGGTCTTGGGGTCGATTTGCAGCGTCCGGCCGCTCAGCCGGCAACTGATGTTGGCATAGTGGACCAGGAGCAGGCTGCGGTGCCCTTCTTCGATGTCGGCGTTGGGCCGCTTGCGGCCCTTGACCGAGACAACGAAATTCTCCTTGTGGTGCGGGTCGGGGTAGCGGCCGTACATCTGGTCTTTGACCACCGGCTGCCGGTCCTTGGTGCGGACGTAGACCTGCCAGCCGCCGCCCATCCGGCCGACGTACATCACCCCCGCCTCCCCGTAAAGCTCGATCCGCGTCCCGTTCTGGGGCCAATAGGGAAAGATGTCGCCGTTCCGGATGCCCGAGTCGCTCCGGAGCATGTAGGGCGTAAACTCGGTCTGCTCGTAGGTCATCACCAGTTCGGGGAACTCGAAGACGGCCAGCTGCGTGTCGGGCGTTTCGGCGTCGCCCGGGGTGAACCGCTTGCCCGTGCAATAGACCGAGCTCGGATAATCGACCCCGCAGAGCCAGCGGGCCAGATCGATCTGGTGAATCCCCTGGTAGGACATCTGGCCGCCCGAGTAGTCCCAGAGCTTCCGCCACCGGACGTGGATCGCCGAGTTATACTTGCGCGCCGGGGCCGGACCATTCCACATTTCCCAGTCCAACGTGTCGGGGGGCTCGGTGTCGGGGCCCCACTTGAAGTTGGACTCGTGCGTCTGCTCAAATACGCGGCAGAGGTGCACCTTGCCCAGCTTGCCCTCGGCGAGGTACTGTTTGGCGGCGAGGTTGTACGGCGCGCTGCGGTTCTGCGTGCCGATCTGCACGATGCGGTCATATTTTCGTGCGGCCGCGACCGCCTGGCGGCCTTCCCAGGGATTGTGGTTCTGCGGCTTTTCACAATAGACGTCCTTGCCGGCGCGGCAGCAGAGAATCGTCGCCAGGGCATGCCAGTGCGGCGGCGTGGCGATCACCGCGGCGTCGACCGCGGGGTCTTCGAGCATTTCGCGAAAGTCCTGCACGCATTTGGGACGCTTGCCCCCTTGGCGCGCGGCGTATTCCTTGGCCCGCGGCTCGTGCAACTGGCGATTCACGTCGCAGATATAGTCGACCTGGCAATCGCCGCGTTCGAGGAAACCGATCGCCAGCGAGTGCCCCCGCCCTCCGCCGACGCCGATCATCGCCAGCCCGAGCCGATCGTTGGCGGGAGTTGCCCGGGCGGACGCCGGATTGGCCAGAATGGTCACGCCGCCGGCCACGCCCAGCGCTGCCGCGGGTGTGCGATTGAGGAAATCTCGCCGGTTGATCTTGGACATCGTCTGCTGCCTTGAAACTAGGGGTGCGGTTGGTGCTCCTCGCCAAACGGCTAGCATACGCGATCCGGCAACGCCGCGCCAAGATACAAAAAATCGCGGCAAACCATTGCACGAAACGAGCAGTTGCCGGCCGCATCGCCCCCCGCGTTCGACTCGCCGCGGGGGACGCCGCCGCGGATATTCGCAATCCGCGACGCTGGTCACCGCGCCGCGTACCCGGCCGCCGGGTGCGAGCCGGGCGCCACCGGTTCTCCTTCCATCCATTGATCGAGCAACAGGGCCGCCTGGTAGCCGGTCCGCTGCGAGCCCTGATCGACGCTCGTCAGCGGCGGATCGGTAAACGGGCAAACGGCCTCCTCGTTGTCGACGCCGACCAGCGGGAACGGCTGGCGGGACGAGCGAAGCGATGGGAGCGGTTGCGGACGAGCGGACGCGGGGGGCGGGGCTGGCGGGCCGCGGCCATCCGATTACCGCACGGGGAGCCGTGGCCGGCAACCGGCGCCCTCGGCCCAGCCGGGGCTTATCGCCGGCACTCTTCGGGCGTGAGCACGCCGTCGCCGTTGCGGTCGAGGCGCTGGAATTCAGCCAGCCGTTGCGCCGCGCCGTTCGGGGCGAATTCGGCCACCGTCAATTGCCCGTCCCCGTTCGCGTCCCTGGCAAGAAACCAGTCCGGCAACCCCGCCAGCCGGTTCTTCGGCGTCACGAACCGCCGGGCAGTCGGCGGACTGGCCGGTTCTTCGACGGGCGCCGGCTGTTGAGGGTCTTCCGCCGCCGCGGCCGCCGCCGCGGCGGAGTCTTCCGCATCGTCCGCAAGCGCGACCGGGAGCACGGAATCCTCCCCCGAGGCCTGTCCGGCCGTCTCCTCCGCCGCCTTCGCGGCCGTCTCCTCCGCCGCCTGTTCGGCGGCCGCGCGGGCTTCCTGTTCCGCCGTGGGGATCCAGCTGGACGTCTCGGCAACCGCCTCGACCATCGAACCGGTCAGGCGCATGCGGCGATTGCGCCCGAAGTCGGCCCAGTAGGCCGACAGCTCCTCTACGGTAATCACACCATCCGCGTTGTAGTCGATGCTTGCCGGAGCGCCGGCCATCGTCTTCCATTCATCCGCGTCGATCGCCCCATCCCCGTTCTTGTCGTGCCTGGCGATCCAGTGCCGGACGTAGCGGCTGACCTTCAAAGGAATCGGGCCGCTGGGCATGGGTCTTGCCAGGGGCGGCTCGGAACCGGACTGGCCGGCCGGCGCCGGCTGGGAATTCGGCTGATCGGGCGTCGCGGGCGCTGCGGGCGCTGCGGCATCGGAAGGCGAACGGGAGACGAACACGGTCGCGGGAGGTTTTTTGTAGTCCGGGGGGGGGGTTGGCTTTGCGGGAGACCTCCCCGGCTGGGGGAATCCAGGAGCGGGTTCTTCTTGCCGAGGGGCCTGCTCCTGTCGCGGGGGCACGGGCTGGGGGGCCGGCGCCTGTTTTTTCGTCGGGGCGGCGATTTCGGCGGGTTCTTCCCGCGGCATGTATTGCAGGAGCACCACGATGGCCGCGGCGAGCAGCAGAATCAACAGTCCCGCCTTGCGGAACGTCGCGCTTCTGGAGGACGCCATGAGACTGCCTCGACAGGGTGGAAGGCGATGTTCCTGGAAGGCGGGTCCGCTTGGGGTGTCTTGGCCGCCCCGGGGTGCAAGGAACACCACCCGGGGGCCAGAAGCCCGCAAATGCCGCGGTTTGAATATTCTTCCAGAAACTTGCCGTGGGGGGAGGTTTGTGTTGACGGCAAAGCCATACAAACTACAATAATGCTATACATCTGTATTTTAGCATGGCAGGTCCGGTCGCCGTCAACCCTCCAAGCGAATATCGTCCCGCCTACGCCACGCCCACCTCCTGACAGGGCCCGCCGATTGCAGGTGTTTCGGTCAGCCGCTTTTGGCTGTCCTGGCCGATCGCCGGTTGTCGCTGCGCCGGCGGCGCTCCGATCGTCCGGTGATCCCACGCAACCCGTAGCAGTCTTTGAAGCGATGATTTTTGCCCAGACGTCCGCTGAGAAGAGCATCCTGGATGCTCGCAAGTTGAAAATCGCGCGGGAGGCCCAGACCCGGGACGGCAGTCTGCAACTGGTTGCTCGGGAGCTTGGCTTCGACAGCGAGGAGCAGGCCCTTGCCGCCGTCGGCGCCACGCTGGGCATGGACATCGTCGATCTGGCCAAGACGAAGATCGACCTGGGCGCGCTCGGATCGTTTCCCATCAAGTTGATCCACAGGCACCTGGTGTTTCCGCTGGAGGCCGACGGCGACTCGCTGCGGCTGGCGATCGGCAATCCCTTCGACCTGCACGCGCTGGACGCGGTCGGCGCGGCCACGGGGCGGAGCGTGGTGCCGGTCGTGGCACTGCCCGCCGAGTTGGCCAAGCTCATAAAAACGCACCTGGGCGTCGGGGCCGAGACGGTCGAGGGCCTGCTCGCCCAGACGGAGGATCGCGACTCCGGCGTCGAGGTGCTCGACGACATCGAATGGGACCATTCCGAGGCCGCGGAGATGGCCCAGGAGGCCTCGGTGGTCCGCCTCGTCAACGAGATTCTCACCGAGGCCGTGGAGAACCGGGCCAGCGACATCCACATCGAGGCCCAGGAAGAGGGCATGAAGGTCCGCTACCGGATCGACGGCGTGCTCCAGAAGCAGCCGATGCCGCCGGAGATCAACCGCTTCCAGTCGGCGATCATCAGCCGCCTGAAGATCATGGCGCGGCTGAACATCGCCGAGAAGCGCGTCCCGCAGGACGGGCGGATCAAGCTCAAGGTCCAGGGCCGCGAGATCGATATCCGCGTTTCGATCATTCCCATGCTGCACGGCGAGGGCGTCGTGATGCGCGTCCTCGACAAGGATCGGATGAGCTTTTCGCTCCGCGGCATCGGCATGGATGAGGACATCTACGCCGAATTCGGGAAGCTGATCAGCCTGCCCCACGGGATCATCCTCGTCACCGGCCCGACCGGTTCCGGAAAGACGACCACGCTCTACAGCGCGCTGAACGAGATCAAGAGCGAAGACACGAAGATCATCACGACCGAGGACCCGATCGAATACCAGCTCAACGGGATCAACCAGATCCAGGTCCACACGAAGGTCGGGCTGACGTTCGCGGCGAGCCTTCGCGCGATTCTCCGCCATGACCCCGACGTGGTCCTGGTGGGCGAAATCCGCGACCTGGAAACGGCGGAGAACGCCGTCCAGGCGTCGCTCACCGGCCACCTCGTGTTCAGCACGCTGCACACCAACGACGCCGCCGGCGCGTTCATGCGGCTGGCCGACATGGGCGTCGAACCGTTTCTCGTCTGTAGCACCGTCGAAGGCGTGATGGCCCAGCGGCTCGTGCGGACGCTCTGCAAGGAGTGCCGCCAGGAGACGATTCCCAGCCAGAAGGACGTGCCCGATGACTTCCCGTTCGATGAGTGCATGGAGACGGCCGGCCACGTTTACGCGCCAACCGGCTGCCGGGCGTGCCGCGGGACGGGCTACTCCGGGCGAGTCGGGATCTATGAATTGCTCGTCGCCAATGACGAAGTCCGCGCCCTGGCCAGCGAGCGGGCGCCAACGAACCTCGTCAAGCAGGCCGCCATCCGGGGCGGAATGCGGACCCTGAGACAGGACGGGTGGCGCAAAGTCATCCAGGGAAGAACCACGATCGACGAGGTCTTGCGCGTGACCAAGGCCGACTGATAGACAATCCGCCTGGTTCCCCAATACCAACGGGTTCCCAAGCGGGAGCTTGCGAACGAGGGTAGAGGCGAAGACGAGATGAAGAAACGAGAGGGCAACGGACCGGCCGCCCATGCCTGAATTCACTTACACCGCACGAACGCTGTCGGGCGAGGACGTCCGCGGCACAATCACCGCCGGAACGAAGCGGGAGACGCTCGCGCTGTTGGCCGACCGGTCGCTCTACCCGATCCACGTCGCCAGCGCTGATGCGGGCAGTGTCCGATTCCGGTTCAAGAAGCGCGTCGGGGCGGCGGTCCTGGCGTCGACGCTGACCCAGTTGGCCGACCTGCTCGAGAACGGCGTTCCCCTGCTCAATTCGCTGGAGATTCTCGCCGAGCAGTCGGCCCATTCGACGATGCGCGAAGTGCTCGGAGACATTCGCGACAAGGTCTCGGAGGGCACGTCGCTCGACGTCGCCTTCGCTTCCCACCCGGAAGTCTTCAACGAGTTGACGATCAGCGTCGTCCGCGCCGGCTCGGAAGGCGCTTTCCTGGAAGACGCCCTGAAGCGGACCGCCGATTTCCTCCAGCTCCAGGAAGAGTTGAAGAACAAGGTGGTCGGGGCGATGACCTACCCGGCCTTTCTCGCCGTCGCCGGCTTTCTTGTCACGCTGATTCTCGTCGTGTTTTTCGTGCCGAAGTTCGCCACGCTGTTCGCCCGGGTCGAGCAGCAGGGGGGGGGCCTGCCGGTGCCGACGATCATCCTCTTGGGGGTGAGCGATTTTCTCGGCCAGAACGGCTTGCTCGCGACAGCCGGCACGGCGTTTCTCGGCGTCTGGCTGTGGAACCTGATCAAGACCCCCGCCGGGCGGGCCTTTTTGGACAAGTGGAAATTGCGGCTGCCGGTCTTCGGCCGGATCTTTCTCGGTTCGGCACTCTCGCGATTCTGCCGAATCCTCGGCACGCTGCTGCAAAACGGCGTGCCGATCCTCCGCGCACTGGAAATCAGCGCGGAATCGACCGGCAACCAGGTTCTGGCCGAGGCGATCACCAGATCGGCTGAGAATATATCGTCCGGCGAGACGCTTTCGCGGCCCCTGGCCGACTGCGGGCTGATCCCGCCGCCGATTATGGCGATGATCAGCGTTGCTGAAGAATCCAACAATCTGGATAATGTGTTAGTCAGCATCGCCGAAACGATCGACCGCAAGACGGCTCAGCAACTCGAGACCATGGTTCGGCTCATCGAGCCGGCGATGCTCCTGGTGATGGGCACGGTGATCTTGCTGGTGATGGTCGCCTTGCTGCTACCGGTGTTCGAAATGAGCACGACGATGGGCTGAAGAAACAGAATTTTTCCATGGGAGGATTGAGAGATGCTACGATCCGCACGGTCCGGTAGGCGAGCTGGTTTCACGTTGATGGAACTGCTCGTCGTCTTGGCGATTCTCGTGCTGCTGGCGGCAATGGTCGCGCCGCGAATTCTGGGCTTGCAGGGCAAGGCGGACATCAAAGCCGCCCAGACCCAGATCAGCCTTTTCGAGGGGGCGCTGGAGGGCTACGCCGTGGAATGCGGCGGCTATCCGACGACGGAACAGGGCCTGCAAGCCCTGATCAGCCCCCCGGCGGCGAGCGCGGGCATGGGCATGGGGACCGGTATGAGCACCGACATGGGCATGGGCATGGACATGGGGGCTGGCGCGGCCCCCGGAGTCAGTCCGGACTTGGGCGCTGGTCCCGACATGGGGATGGGGACCGGCATGAGCACCGCCCCAACCGCCAGCGCGATGCAGCCCTCCGGCGCGGTCGCCTCGCGCTGGGACGGCCCCTACCTGAACACGGACACCGTCCCGGTGGACCCCTGGGGGATGCCCTATGGCTATGCCTATCCGCCCACGCGAGGCGCCGGCCCCAAGCCCGACATCTGGTCGTTTGGACCGGACAACCAGGATGGGACCGAGGACGACATCGTCAACTGGTCGAGAGCCGCCACCGGGGCCGGCCAGATGCCCGGCCAGATGCCCGGCCAGGAAGGCATGACGAGCGAGCAACTCGGCGGAGGCCTTGGTCCGGATGCGATGCCCGGGCCACCGCCAATCGATCAGGGCATGCCGCCGATGGGCCAGGGCATGCCGCCGATGGGCCAGGGCATGCCGCCGATGGGCCAGGATATGCCGCCGATGCAGCCGATGACGCCCCCCGCACAGCCGATGACGCAACCAGCCATGCCGTAGAGCAGCGGCACGCGCTGAACCAGGGCCGCACGGAGGATCGGTTCCTCCCCGCGGCCCTGCGCCGTTTTTGGGGGTCTTGCCCTGCGGCGAGCCCACCCCCTCCAGAATGTCCAAGGCTCGATTCCCAGTGGCCAACAAGGGGCAGGGCCCCGCTTGGGGTTTCAACCCGCCGAGTCATTGGAACTTGAACCTTGAACATTGGATCTTGAGCCTTGCGTGACCATGGTCCCACGCCCTCCCATCAATTCGGCCGCCCCAGACCCATCCGGACGGACCAGTTGGCGGATGCCGCTTCTCGCGCTGCCGCGGTCGCGGCCCGGCCGCCACGGCTACACGCTCCTGGAGATGCTCATCGTCCTGGCGATTCTTGCCGTCATGATTGGGTTGGGCTGGCCCGCCATCCAGAAGATGGCCAGGCGAAGCCGCATCGGCGACGCCGCCAAACAGGTGCGGAACGCGCTCGGCCAAGCGCGGCTGGCGGCGATCGAATCGGGCAAAGCCCAGGTGTTCCGATTCCAGCCCGGAGCTGGCCGGTTCGAAATCGCCGCCAGGCAAGAGGAAGACGCCGGGCCGGCGGTCCTCCGCTCGGCCCTCGATCAGATGGCGGAAGCGGCGGCAAGCCCCCGGCCGGCCGCCGCCGATCCGCAGGCCGGCCCGCGGGACCTGCCCGGCGGCATCGTCTTCGCCGGGCAGGAGGTGGCCGAGCAGCCGGGCGCGGAGGACGAGGGGACCGGCCTGGCGGGCGCCAGCACTGCGGAGCTCGCCGAACGGCAGGCCTGGTCCGACCCGATCGTGTTCTACCCGAACGGGCGGACGTCAAACGCCCGCTTCCGGTTGACGGATCGTGAGCGCTACTTCGTCGAGATCAGCCTTCGCGGGCTGACCGGCACGGTTCGGATTGGCCCGACGACACGGCTTGCGGAGGTTCCCCAAGGCGCGGCGCAGGCCGGCCCGCGGGCCTTCGCGGCGGGAGGAGGCCCATGAAATGCGGCCACCGCGAGGGGTTCTCCCTGCTCGAGGTCGTGCTGGCCACGGCTGTGCTGCTCGGCTGCGTGATCGTGCTCTCGCACATCGCCTTCGTGGGCCGCTCCCACATGGAGAGCGCCGACCAGTTGTCCATCGCGCAATTGGCCTGCCAGACGCGCCTGAACGAGATGCTTTCCGGCGCCGCGCCGATCCAGCCGGTCGCCGGCGAGCCGATTGCGGAACTGCCCGGCTGGTCCCTGTCGGTCGCGGCATCCTCGGCGCCGCAACCGGGGCTGGTCGAATTGCGGGTGACGGCGGCGAAAGCCGCAACGGCGACCGGCCAAGGGGCCGCCGGCAAGCAATTCACGCTGGTCCGCTGGATCGCCACAACCGCGGCCGTGGACAGGCCCGGTGCGAGAGTCTCGCCCGTAGCGCCCCGCTCACCAGGCCTGGAACAGCCGCCGGAGATCGACATGCCCCTGCCGCCACCGACTGCCGACCTGCCGACTGCCGAACCACCGACTGCCGACCTGCCGGCGCCGCTGGGCGAATGGGAGCCGAGCGGCCCGCCGTTTTGACCGTTCGCCGCGCGGTCCCGGCGCGCGCCGGGACCGGCGGCTGTCCCGCCGCCGCGAGTCCTTCGATTCGACAATGCCAGGGTTTTTCATGACGCACCGTTCCGCCAGTTCGACGTTCGGCCGACCGGCCCCGCGGGGTTTCACCCTGCTGGAGGTCTTGATCGCGTCGGTGTTGATCGCCGTGCTGATGGCTGCCGTCTGGCATGTCCTGGACCTGTACAGCGACATGTTCGAACGGGGCGAGAGGCGGACGGAGGAGAGCCAGTTGGTCCGCACCTTGGCCCAGCAGTTTTCCGACGATTTGGCCGGCGCGATCCAGGACCCCGTGTTCATCGATCCGGATTCGCCCGGCCCGACCGGCGCGCGGCGGTTCGGACTCTACGGATCGTCGCGCGAGCTGCGGATCGACGTGCTGCAAATTCCGGCGTTCGAGACGGCTCCTGCGGTGACGGCCAAGGAGATCGAGGATGCCGCCGCGCCGCGGAAGCTCCAGGCGCCCGAGCTTCGCACGGTCTACTACCGCTTCCAGGGGTCCGTTGTTGACGGCACCGGCGAGGACGAGCGGATCGGGCTGACCCGCCGGGAGCTGGACTTCGAGACGCCCGAGGAATTGGACGAGACCGCCGCGGCAATCGGCCCGGCAATCGCCGCGGCCAGTCCGCTCGCGGCCAGTCCGCCCGCAGCCAGTCCGCCCGCCGCGCAAGGGCGGCCGGCGACATTCGACCAACTGCTCGAGGCCAGCCTGGTGAGTTCCGTGACCTGGGCGCCGGAGGTGACCGCGCTTCAGTTCCGTTATTTCGATGGCTCGGCCTGGCAGGGCTCGTGGGACAGCCTGGCCAAGCGCGGGCTGCCGGTGGCCGTCGAGGTCACGATGGCGATCAGCTCGCTGGAAGGGGCCGCGGCGATCCGTTCCGCGGCGGCAGCCGTTGCCGAACAATCCGTCGCGGGCCGGCCGCTCGGCGGAGCGACGGCCGCCGGCCCGAAGGGCAAGACGCCACAGCCCCGGGTCCACCGGGTCGTGGTCCGCTTGCCCAATTCGCCCCATTACAAGCCGCCCCAGGAGATCCGCCGCAGGGCGGCGCCGACGATCGCGACCCCCGCCCCGTTGGCAAAAGGGATTCTCACGCCCTCGCGACCGCAGCAGCCAGCCGAGCGGGTCGCTCCCGACCAGTGGATACGAAACGAATGACGACCCGCCGAGCCGAATCCCGCAGGCCCTTGCCGCGCCGCCGCTGCCCGCCAACGCCGCGGCGCGGAATGGTGCTGTTTGTTGTCGTGATCTTCGTGGCGATGGTCAGCCTTGCGGGGCTGAGCTACGTGGCCGTGATGTCGATGGAACACAAGGCCGCCAGGCTCCGCGGCGACGAATTGCAGGTCGAGATGGCCGTTGGCTCGGGGATCGAGGCGATCCGGGCGTATTTGGCGCGGCCGCCCGGAGACGCTCGGGCGGCCGCGGATCGCGGCGATCCGCAGCGGCGCTTTCGGGGAGTCGTCGTGGCGGACGATGCAGCCGGCGGGCGCCGCACCCGTTTCAGTGTCGTGTCACCACGGGTCGAAGCCGAAAGGACGGGGGGGCTCCGCTTCGGCTTGTCGAATGAGTCGGCCCGGCTGAATCTGGGCACACTCATCGAGTGGGATCGGCTCCACCCGGGTTCGGCCCGGGATGCCCTGATGAAACTGCCCGAAATGTCCCAGTCGATTGCCGATGCGATTCTCGACTGGATCGACCCTGACTCCGATCCGCGCGGCTCGGGCGCCGAGGCCTCCTATTACTCGGGGCTGGGGCTCCCCTACGGCCCGCGCAACGCCGAACCGACTTCGCTGGAAGAGTTGCTGCTGGTGCGCGACGTGACGCGGCGGCAGCTGTTCGGCGCCGACGAAAACTTCAATTACCGGATCGACGCCGGGGAGCAGGCCGCCGCCGGGACGCGGAGCCTGTCGCCCGCCGGCGCGATGTCGTCCCCCTGGGCGATGCTCCTGACCGTGTTCAGCGCCGAGAAGAACGCCCGGCCGGACGGCAAGCCGAAAATCGATCTGAACGAGCGCGATCTCCGCTCGTTGCAGGGCAAGCTGGTGGAGGTGATCGATTCCGACCTGGCGACGTTCCTCATCCTCTGCCGGCAGTATCGCCAGGTCCGGATCGACGGCACGGCAGGCGGGGGCGTGCCGATTCGCACAATCCAGCTCGACCTGGCCGCGCCCGCCCGCTACCAGTTCACTTCCCCGCTCGACTTGTTGGGGATCGCCGTCGAGGTTCCGGCCAACGGCGAGCAGGCCGCCCCGCGGATGGTCCACAGTCCACTGGCCGCCAGCGGGCGGGCGCTCCGCGAGACCCTGCCGACCCTGCTGGACTACGTGACCGTCGGATCGGGGGGCGTGATCCGCGGCCGCGTCAACCTGGACGAAGCGCCGCGGGCGGTGCTGCTGGCCGTGCCGGGAATGACGGAGGGCCTGGCGCAGCGGATCGAGGCACAGCGGCGGGCGATGGCGCGGAGCACGGATGCCGCACGGCGGCACCCAACCTGGCTCCTGGCCGAGGGGCTGGTCGACCTGGCGCAGATGAAAGCCCTGTTCCCCTTCGTGACCTGCGGGGGCGACGTCTACCGCGCCCAGGTCGTGGGATTCTTCGACGATTATGGGCCGGTCGCGCGGGCCGAGGTGGTCATCGACGCTACCTCCGATCCGCCCCGCCAAGTATACTATAAGGACCTGAGGCTGCTTGGCCGCGGCTTCTCGATCGACGAGCTTCGCGGCACGACGGCCGGCGTGGCGGCGCCGTTGGAGGCGCCCAAAGCGTTGGAGACGCCCGAGTGGCCGCTCGGCTGACCGCAGATATGAATCGGAGACGCTTCCGGTGGGCAAAATCCTGGCTCTCGATTGGGATCGGCGCCAACTGCGCTACGTGGTGGCCGTGATCGGCCGCAAGACCGTCAAGGTGCTTGCCGCCGCCGAGGTCACCATGTCGACCGTCCAGGAGGCGGACGGCGAGGAGTGCCCGGATCCTGCGGCCACGCTCAAATCGGGGCTCGGCCGGTCGGCGGCCCGGCTGCCGGCGTTGGTCGGGGTCGACCGGGCCAGCGTCGAGACGCTGCCCTTGACGCTCCCGCCCGCAACCGACGCCGAGCTGCCCGAACTGGTCCTCAACCAGGCAATCCGCGAGTCGGCCTCGATCACCGAGGATACGGCGCTCGACTTTCTGCCGCTTGGGGGCTCGGCCGGCGAGCCGCGCGAGGTGCTGGCGGCGGCCCTTGCCGCCGACGCGTTGGCCCGCATCAAGCGCGTCTGCTCCCAGGCCGGCATCAAGCCGGCGCGGATGCTGCTGCGGCCCTACGCCTCGGCGTCGCTGTTCCTGAGGAGCCGGCACGCTGAGACGGGCAAACCGTGCCTGCTGGTCAACCTGGTCGGCGACGAGGTCGATCTGACGGTCGTCGCCGAAGGCAAGATTGTCTTCACCCGGACCGCGCGGATCCCGCACGGCGACGCCCCGGCGGAGACGGATCGCCGCGTGCTGGCGGAGATCGGCCGGACGTTGATGGTCGCCATGCAGCAGCGGATGGGCGACCAGTCGGTCAGCGAAATCCTCGTGTTCGGTTCGCCGGGCGACCACCAGGGATTGATCGAAGCGATCCGCGCGCAGTTCGAGCTCGCCGCCGCCGAGTTCGATCCGTTCGAGGCGGTGGAGATTCGCCGCGAGGGGATCCCCGAACATGCGGGCTCCTTCGCTCCGCTGCTGGGGATGCTGCTCGACGAAGCGGACGGGGCGAAGCACGCGATCGATTTCCTCCACCCCCGCCGAGCGCCCAAGCCGCCCAACCGCCGCCGCCTGCTGGCGGTGATCGCCGGGCTGCTGGTCATCGGCGGCCTGTTCGCCTGGTATCATCAGTCCCAGGAGCTGAAGAAGCTCGACGGGGCGATTGCCGCGCTTGCCAAGACGCGCGACGAGCGGAAAGCGCAGGCTACGCGGGCGTATGCCCAGGCCCAGGTGGTCAACAGCCTCCGCGCCTGGCACAACACGGAGATGAACTGGCTCGACGAGCTCCGCGACCTGTCCGTCCGCTTCCCCTCCGGCGCCGACATGGTCGTCTTGCAGATGGCGTTCTCGCCGGGGCGTGCGGGAGGGGCCACAATCACCTTCAGCGGCCTGGCCCGCGATCCGAAGATCGTTGTCCGGATGGAGTCGAACATTCGCGACCGCTATCACGACATCCGCAGCAAGCGGGTCCAGGAACGCGGCCCGCAGGGCAGCCTCGCCTGGTCATTCGAGACCTCCCTGTCGGTCGCGCCCCGGCCGAAGGCGAGTTACGTGGCGCATCGGAAACCCGAGGGTTCCGCGCCGGCCCAAGCGGCGATCGCCTCGTCGGGCGAGGCGGCCGGCTCCGCGCCCCGGCAGCAGGGAGGCCAGCCATGAAGCCCACCCGCCGAAAGCAGCTGCTGCTGGCCGGCCTCGGCCTGATCCTCGTCTTCTATGGCGGCGATTGGATTCTCACGGATTGGATCGACAAGCCGAAGAAGCAGCGGCTGGTGCAGCGCAACGCGCTCCAGGCGGAAATCAAGAAGTACGACCAGTTCACTGCCCGGGCGGGCCAAGACAGCGCCTGGCTGCGCTACTGGAACTCCCAGTCGCTCCCCTCCAATAGCGAGATCGCCCGCTCGCTCTACCAGGCCTGGCTGCTCGAAGTGGCCGATTACGCCAAGCTGGCCCGCCGCACCGTCAACTCGACCGAGCCGGTCCGCCGCGGGGCCTATTTTTCCATGAACTTCACGCTCCAAGGGAGCGGCAGCCTGAAGCAGTTGACCGAGTTTCTTTACGAGTTCTACAACGCCGGACACCTGCACAAGATCACCTCGATCAGCCTCGCGCCGGTCGGGCAGTCGGGCACCTTCAACCTGTCGCTCGTCATTGAAGCCCTGATCCTGCCCGGCGCGGATCGCCGTGACCGGCTCAGCGCCGGCCGCGCCTACCGGCTCGCCTCGGCCTCCCTGGCGGATTACGACATCGTCGCCGAGCGGAACATCTTCGCGGTCGGGGGCGGAGGCGGAGCCGATCCGACCAACCACACATTCCTGACCGCGGTGAACTACGTCAACGGCGAGCCCCAAGCCTGGTTCACCCAAAAGACCGACGGTTCGGTGATGAAGCTGCAAAGCGGCGACACGCTCGTGCAGACGGCCGACCGGATCCGCAAGCTCTGCCGCCTCGACGACCTCCGCTCGGTCCGCTTCGACGGCGTGCGCAGCCCGGTCGGCGCGGTCGGCGAGATTGAATCGGGCGCCGTGCTGGTCGCGGCGGACGACCAGGTCTGGCTGCCGAGCCTCGACACGGCCGGCGATCGCCTTGAGTTCCAGCCGTTTGACTCCGCCTTCTCGGAGATCGGTCAGGTCACCCAGATCGAAGACACCGACCTGGTCCTCAAGTCGGGCGACGAATCATGGCTGCTCTCGATCGGGGACTGCCTCAACGACGCCTTCGCGATCCCGCCGGAGCTCCAGTAGCAGGTCCCGCCGGGCATTGTTCGATGTATCGCGCGCCATCGTAACCCGACGCGTAAGCGAGGCCAACTCGGGTTAACCCGGATCATTCAGCGTGCCGTGTAAAGGCGTTTCGATTCTAGCGGGTGCGAATTCCGCCCGGCAACTAGCCCATGTTTGACAAGTCTCGACGTAAGTCCTTGCGGCGCAGGGGCTGAATTTTGGATTAGTCACTACATCGTGGTTTCGTCGCCGCAAAGGGCGGCTGGGGGGCGGTGGTCGCCGAGCTTCCGGGGCTTTGGGGACG
>Ga0123328_1000230_pt1 | contig 60306 bp, 45 predicted proteins | sample BioC12SIPDNA_2_FD_89702 | JGI IMG/M metagenome (GOLD analysis project Ga0123328, IMG submission 89702) | Anaerobic biogas reactor microbial communites from Washington, USA - Biogas_R1_A C12 SIP DNA | ecosystem: Engineered > Bioreactor > Anaerobic > Unclassified | place: Washington, USA...
CCTTCCGACCACGATCGGTTGTAGTAGCCATCAGGGCTCCTCCTTTCAAAGTGCAGTCACAACAACACTTATGGAGGATGCCCCTCGCTTTTTCAATTTACACAGGTTTCGATACTATCTCCAGCAAGTTCCAGCAATCACGGCTCTGCCGCATAACCCACCGCAAAGCAAGTGGAAAACGATGCCACTCTTCTGCATGTGTTGATTCTTGCAGGATTGCTGACGGAGTGGGTATGGCAGGGCATTGTGGCGGGGGGGGCGTCCAAGTTGGCCGTCTGCCGGACATGGACGGGACACCTGGCCATTCTGTACAGTAATGGCAGAGCCGGCTATGGCTCCCCGCCGATCCCGGACGGAAGCGGTCAAGGAGGGACCGGCGGATGGCGCGTCCGCGCAATGGCCGCTTGAGCTTCGCTTTTGAGGTTGGCACTTCGCGCAAGGAGACTCCCCATGCGACGATTCTCGGTTCTGGCCCTGATGGGTCTGGCTGTCGGTATGTGCGGAATGAACTGCCTGCCGCTTTTCACGCCGGCTGAACCGCGCGTCGCGGCGTTGCGAGGCTTCAGCTCGGCGGAGGAGATGCGGCAATTCCTGGTGGAGCAGGCCGACGCCCGCATGAATGCTGATTCTTGGTCGGGAGGCTGGTGGCGCGGCGGATGGCTCTTCATGGGAGCGCCAACGGCTGCACCGGATGCCGGGAACGCCGAGGACAGCGGCGGGGGGCAGCCCTACTCGACGACCAACATACAGGAGGAGGGCGTCGATGAGAGCGACGTGGTCAAAAACGACGGGCAATACATCTACTGGCTGCGGGAGGACCAGATTCACATCCTGAAAGCCCAGCCGCCTGAGGAGTTGGCGGAGATTGCCCAGGTGCCATTGGGGTCGTACGGCGATTCGCTGTTTCTGCGGGACGGCCGGTTGATCGCTCTGTCGCGACAGTGGGGCGGTTGGTATTGGGGGCCGGCCGATGTGCGAACCACGACCGCCGAGAACATGGTCGGCGGCCTCTGGAACGACGGCAGCCAGGTGACGGTTACGGTTATCGACGTGTCCGATCCGAGTGCACCGACCGTCGAGGCGACCGTGGATTTCGAGGGCGAGTTGGCTTCGAGCCGGATGATCGGGAATCGCTTGCACCTGGTCGTGACCAGTATGCCTCGGCTTCCGGATGACCCCACACCGGCCACCCTGGGCGGCATGACCCTGGAGCAGTGGTTGCCGGCTTACAAGGTGACCGACGGGGACGGCGACAGCCGGTCGGGCAACATCGTGGGCTGGGCGGATTCCTACCGTCCCGAGACCGGTGACGGTTACGCGATCACCACGGTTGTCACTCTCAACGTGGACAACCCGACGGGTGAGTTCGCATCCACAGCCATCACCGCCAACGCGGGCACCATCTACGCGAGCCCGGACGCCCTGTATGTTGCCGATACGGCATACGACTGGAACGCGTTGATTTCGCGGACGGACACGATGGTTCACAAGCTGGCGTTCACCGAGACGGGCACGCGTTATGTGGCCAGCGGTCTGGTGCCGGGCCGCCCGCTGGGGCAGTATTCGTTGGGCGAATACCAAGACCACCTCCGCATCGCCACGACGCTGGATGAGTGGTCGATGCAGAGCGGTTCGAGCCTTAGTAACGCGGTCTACGTGCTCGGCGAGAACGGCACGAACTTGGAGGTTGTCGGCAAGGTTGAGAACATGGCCCCGGGCGAGGAGATCTACGCCGTGCGGTTTGTAGGGCCGCGGGGGTTTGTGGTGACGTTCGAACGCGTCGACCCGTTGTTTGTGCTGGACCTCAGCGACGCGACGAACCCGCGGGTGACGGGCGAGTTGAAGATTCCGGGCTACTCGGACCACATTCAAATGATGGACGAGAACCACCTGCTGACCATCGGCAAGTACGCCGACCCGAACGAAGGTTTCTCCTGGGCGTGGGTGCAGGGTGTGCAGTTGTCAGTCTTCGACGTCAGCGACCCGGCCGATCCCCAGCAGAAGTACGTGAAGATCGTCGGTGGCCGCGGGACCAACAGCGAGGCGAACTACAACCCCAAGGCGTTCAACTACTTCCCCGCCCGCGGGGTGGTGGCATTCCCCATCGAGCTGTACAGCGACGGCACGACGGGGCCGGAGATCGGCGAACACGAGTTCACCGGACTGATGGTCTACCGGGTGGGTCCGGACACCGACTTTCAGGAGGTCGGGCGGTTACCCACGGTGGACCTGAACAGTGTTGGCAGCAACTGCTACTGGGGATACTGGGGGGCAACCCGCGGCATCTTCATCGGCGACACGGTATATGCCGTGTCGGATCTGGGAGCCAAGGCCGCGGACTTGGGCGATATGTCCACGATCCTGGGCGAGGTGTTCTTCGACGACGAATCATCCTGGCAGGGCTGTTGGGATGATGATCTCCCCATCTTGCCGGAAGCCAGCGGCGGGTTGCGCTGAGACAACAGGAGGCTGCGGGTTGCCAGCGAATACGTAGTCTCTAGAAGCCAAGAGCACACGCGGGATACCCAGTCGCCCGCGTGTGCTCGTTGTTTGTTGGGCTTGCCATCGGCGAGCCGACTATGGGCATAACCGAGCCGGCGTTCTATCGGCGTTTCTCAACCATCGATTGCAGATTGACGACCGCAGCCTGGAGGTGCTTGGCCTGAGCGGACAGTTCCTCCGACGCGCTGGCCGACTCTTCGGCGCTGGCGGCGTTGGATTGGGTGACGGTCTCCAACTGGCTAACCGCGTTGTTGATCTGCTCGATACCCCTGGATTGCTGCATGCCCGCCGAGGCTATCTCGCCGACCAATGTCGCAACCTGCCCGATCCCGCTGCGGATTTTCTCCAGGGATGACCCAACTTCTCCCACCAGATTCACGCCCTGTTGGGAGTTCTGAATCGAGTCCTGGATCATCTGTGTTGTGCTCTTGGTCGCTTCGGCGGACCGAATGGCCAGCGCACGGACCTCCTCGGCGACGACCGCGAAGCCCTTGCCGGCCTCGCCGGCGCGAGCCGCTTCGACCGCCGCGTTCAGGGCAAGCAGATTCGTCTGGAAGGCGATCTCATCAATGGTTTTGACCACCTTGGCGGTTTCATCGGTGGCTGCTTTGATCTTGTCTATCGCCGAGTGCATCCGAGTCATCGCCTCGGCACCCTCTTCCGTTGCGGCCCGGGTTGTACTGGAGAGGGTGTCGGCCTGAGTTGCGTGGTCAGCACTCTGGCGAATCATCGAGGTCATCTCTTGTACGCTTGCGGAAGTCTCCTCGAGGCTCGCCGCCGCCTCCGACGTTTGCTGGGCCAGGCTTTGCGAAGCCTGTGAGACGTGATTCGACGCCATCTCGGTCTGTTCAGACGCCGACGAGAGGGTCAGGATCACCTCCTTGATGGAACGGACAATGCGCCTGGTCAGGAACACCGCGATGCTCGCACAAAGCACCACCGCCACCGAGCCAACCGCGATGAAGACGATTGTGGCTGTTTTCAGTTCAGACTCAAGCGCATCGGCGCTCGCTTTCGCGGTATCGCCTTTCTCCGTCAGATTCGCTTGTGTTGCCTTGATCCGCTCCTCCAACATGCCTACGAAGCCGTCAATGGAATCGCGCATCGCGCTGAAGGATGTTTGCGTGGCTTGGGTCAAGCTCGTACGCTGCTGGGCAAGCTCGGCATTGGCTCGAGTAAACTCGACGACCTCGCGACTTGTAGGTTTCCACTCCGCGTACTGCGATTCGAACTGTGCATGAACCTCTTTCATCGCCTCATCAAACGCGCCGCTGGCTTCTGTGACGCGATCGTGGACTTGTTGGATGTTTTCAGCGTTCTCAGCATCGCAGGCTTCAAGGGTTTCCTGCGTATCCGCCCCGAGGATTTGATACTGAGCAACGTACGCTTGGTAGGCGTCGCGGTCGGCGCTGAAGACCAAGGTCATCGCCTGACGCAGGGCGGCCACGTCACCCGTGGATTTCTGCAGCTTGTCTTCCATGAGATTCTGCAACTGGTCTAGCGTGTCGCGCATCACCGGGAAAAGAAGCTGTGCTTTTGCGTGCGATTCTTTCGCACGTCGTGAGTTCTCGGCCATCGCCACGGAGAGCTTCACCACGGAACTGCTCTGCGACTTCCAGTGGTCGTATTTGGCATTGAAATCCGGCACATGGGTCTTCATGTCCGCTTCAAAGTGAACGGACGCCTGTTGGAATCGATCCACCACCTGGGCTACGTTTTCCTGGTGGTCCGCCTCTAGTTCCTGCAGGCGAGTCGCAGCCAACTCATCAACAGCCAGCGTTTCGGACAAATACGCCTGGTAAGCATCGCGATCCGCGTTGAGCAGTAACTCGATCGCGTCGGCGTACCGGCTCATCTGGGGCATATCGTCCGTGATGACCGGCAGCAAGTTGTCCTGTGTGGTCGCCTGCATGCTTGTCGATGATCGCGAGAAGATCCACCCGCCGGCTCCCACCAGAGCCGCCAAGCTGAACAGCTGAATCGCCGCGAGAACCGATATGCCACGTGTGATAGTCATGATACGAGCCCTCTTATCAAACCTGTCCAGTTCCTGTGGCGCCAACGGGCCAGCGAGCCTAGCGCAGGCGGGCGGTACTCGGCACGGGCAACTGGGCCAGCGGTGTCGATACTCTCCAGCCATTGGTAGATCGGTTGTTGGGGGAAAGGCATTTAAGTAGTCGCACTGTCCAGTCGCCCGCAATGCTGCTACAGCGGACGTAATGACGTGGGACGAGAAGCGGCATCCGCACGTGCGAACGCATCCTGTGCTGAGTTGCCGATAAGTACTGTGGCCGCCGAAAGTTGGTGCGGCTCTCCAGCAAGCGTCCGGAAATCACAGAATGTGACGTGACCTGCGGCTCCAGTGCTGAAAACCGGCCTCTTGCCGGCGAGCCGGCCACGATTCAATGGTTTTGATCATCAAGCGGAGCCAATGGAAGGGCTTGCCGCAGGTGTGCTCAGAGAACCGCGCAGTCGCCGAGGCTACATCCGATGTCCCCAAACGCGTCGCCTGGCCCGCCACTGCTACCCGCGGAACGAGGATAGTCAGCAGCCCGTGCGTCGGGGGGCCGCAGGAGGCGCCATCCTGGCAGTCGGGAGATGCCATCCTCGCAGTTCAAGTTGGTGTCGAAGCGGGATTCAAGGACCATAGCGATGACCGGCAAACCGGCGCAAGCGTTGGAATCTCAAGAGCTTCCGGCCCATGCGCCGGGTAGAACGGAGAGGGGGGGATTCGAACCCCCGGTACGAACATGTCGTACACAGCCTTTCCAAGGCTGCTCCTTAAGCCGCTCGGACACCTCTCCAGACGGCAACCCGCATATCATACCGGTGACTCGGGGGCCGAAGCAACCCGTCGGTACATGGCAATCTGTTCGGCGAGGCGGAGGCGAGGTGGCGGACTGGGCGAAGGGTGCGGCGTACGCCCCAGTCTGGTAACCCGGCTCTGTCTCGGCGGAAGTGTGGAAGCCTGGGATTGCATGGGGGGCGGGACCGGCCTAGACTGGACAATTCCTGAGTGTTTGACGACTCGTGTGACCGGACAGGAGTTGGCTATGCCGGACTACGCGTTACTGACCGCCAGCGGGAGGGATCGGCCGGGTATCGTGTCCGCGATTGCCGGCGTGCTTCTGGAGTGTGACTGCAACATCGAAGACTCGCAGATGGCCCGGCTGGGGCCTTCCTTTGCCTGCATGTTGATGATTCGTATGCCGGAAGGCCTGGTTAGCCAGCAGTTGTCCCACCGGCTGCACGACGTGGCCGCCCAACTCGCCTTGCGGTATGACGTCCAGGACTTGCGGCCCGAGGAGGCCAGCGAGACGCGGACCGAGCAACCCAAGCACCTGATCCATGTGTATGGGGCCGATCGCAAGGGGATCGTTCATCGGATCACCCGCCATCTTGCCGAGCACAGTGTCAACGTCACCAACCTGCACACTGAGGTCATTCATCACGAGTCGCCGCTCTACGTGATGATGATCGAGGTGGAGGTGCCGCCGTGCGTTGACGTCGCTCGCCTGCAAGAGCAACTGGCAGCCATCGGTTCGGACATGGATATCATCGTGTCCATGAAGCCCAAAGACGACGCCCGATTCTGATGGTCACCGCCCAACGGTCGTGGCGGCTTGGCCGAGGTCGGGCGGCTTGCTGAAGAGCCCGGAGCATGACTCAGTCGAACTCGTCGCCGCGGAAGGTGCTGCCCAGGTAGATCTGGCGGACCTTGGGGTTGTTGATCAGATCGCGCGGCGGGCCCTCGGCGATGACCTGTCCTTCGTGGATGATGTAGCTGCGGTCGGTGACCGAAAGGGTCTCCCGCACGTTGTGATCCGTCAGCAGGATGGCGATGCCGTGTTCGGCTCGCAATCGCATGATCTCGCGTTGCAGACCTTCGACCGCGATCGGGTCCACGCCGCTGAAAGGTTCGTCCAACAAAATGAGCTGCGGCTCGGTGATCAGGGCCCTGGCGATCTCCAGCCGGCGACGCTCGCCGCCCGATAAGTCGCGGGCCAACTGCTTCTGCACATGACTGAGCCCAAATTGCTCGAGGAGATTGTCCGCTCGCGTGCGCCGATCGCGACGGCGCAGTGGCATGGACTCCAGGATGGCTACCAGGTTGGCCCGAACCGTCAGCCGCTGGAAGACGCTGGGTTCCTGAGAGAGGTACCCGATGCCTCGCTGTGCTCGTTTGTACATGGGTAGCCGGGCGATGTCCTCGCCGTTGAAGACGACCTGCCCGGCATCGGGCCGAATCATCCCAATGGTGATGCGGAAACTGGTCGTCTTGCCGGCACCGTTGCGGCCGAGCAGCCCGACGATCTCTCCCCGATGGACCCTGTAGCTCACGCGATTCACGACCGTGCGATTCCCGTAACGCTTGACGAGATCGATGGTTTCGAGCAACTTGACGGGGGTTACCATGAGCAGCCTCCCGACGCGCCAGCAAGGAGGCCGCGCATGGTGGATAGCATGTTGAAAAGTCTTGCCGGGTAGACGGTTTTTCGCCAAGTAGGGGGTGGGTCCGCAGGCATCGAAACCTTCCTCATCCTGAAGTCGCGGGCTGCACCGATATTCTTTAACTTCCTGTTTATCATTGTCTTATGGCCGTAAGTCCCATTTTGGCCTGTGTTCGGTCATGCGACACGGCCGATTTCTACCAAGAATTCCGCTTGCGGTTTAACTGGCTGCTGCATTGTGGATAACTGCCGTGTTTTTGACCGCTCGGGGGCTATCTGATCCACCTCATACGCCCTACGTTGGGGATGATCCCGATGTTGGCTGCCCAGGACGGTCGATAGCCGGCCGGCCAGTACACAAAAAACGCTTTGCCCAGCAGCTGATCTCCGGGCACTGTGCCAAGCTGATACTCCTCGCCCATGTGCTTCAGGTGGGGGCCGATCTCCCACCACTGCCGGGAATCCTTGCTTGCGGGGCTGTTGTCGCCCAGCATGAAGTATTCGTCGGGGTAGTGCTTGCCTTGCACCTCCCTCGCTTGTCGGAGCATGATTGGCGTTCCGGCAGTTCCCCAGCCGGGCCAACGATAGTACGGGTTGAGCCGGACGGTTCCGACCCGCGGGTCGCGTATCGCTTCCTCGATCTGCTCGGTGCTACGGTAGTACACATCGCGTTCCAGAACGAGGTGGCGTAAGCGGCATCTCAGATCACGGGCGGCGATGGTCACACGGGATGGCAGAACTTCGGATTTGCCGCGGTGAGCGAGGGCTCGAACAAGGTCCGGAGCGTATTGCTCGTCGCGGGACATGACGAGGGGCTGCCCGTCCAGAGAGAGGGTGACGCGGTAGTCGACGTTGGTGAACTCCACCTCGACCGCTTGGCCGTTGGCGATAGGCCGATCCAGTCCGCCGGTGCCGATGACGACCGGCCGTCCAGTGGCTCCCTTGACGGTGTGCTTCTCGACGATCACGGTGCCGTCGCGGCGGATCTCCGCGATGAAGGAGTCTTGGTCGCGGTTCATCTGGAGAGTGAGACTGCCCTCTCCCGCGTCGGGGAGCCAGACGAATCTCAAGCGGAGGTCGCCGACGTAGTATTCGCCCGCTGCCGATCGCCCGGGACTGCTGGAATGGTTGTAGGCGACAAAATCGTCTATGTCCTTGCCTGCAAATTCGATGGCATAGCTGTTCGCGTCGCGGGAGTCGAAGAGAATCTCCTTGTCCGCAGTGGTCCATGCGGTCTTGGCGGCTTGATCCACAGGCCACCAGCCAACTGGAGACGGCGGATGTCCGCCGGGCGCGGCGGCGGGGTGGAAATCGTCATTATAGACGTTGAACCACAGTGCCGTCTGGCTGCGGGGTGTCTTCCGCTGGATGCGCAGGTGGGGCAGGAGCCGTTGGTTCAACTCCTCATAGCGTTGGCGGAAGAGTGCGGCTGCCGACGGATCCGGCCGGCGCTCCCCATCCTGGTAGACCTCACGGCGGAGTTGGTCAAGGGCCTCGACGAGGCCGGGTTCCTTCTCCGCGAGTACGCTGAGCGGGACCGCGTAGATATCGCCGTCGATGATTTCGAGGACCTCGCCTGGCAGGCCGACGAGTCTCTTGATGAAATTGGTCGTGCCGTCGCGGGGGTCCTTAAAAACAGCCACGTCCCAGCGCTGGGGGCCTGCGGATCCGCTGTTCTGACTCAGCGCCCAGGCCCATTTCTGGACGAGGATTCGGTCTCCGCTGTCGGGGCGCTGCATTCGGGCAGGGGGAATGTGGTCGACCAGGGTGTCGCAGTTGGGGCACCGGAGCTGGACGCTGAGGTTGCGATTGTTGCGGGCGTCGCGAACCTCATGGTCGGCGATTCCGCGAGCGTATTCGTAGCCGCATGTGGAGCAGGTGTTGGTTGCCTGATCGCCGTAAAGCGTGACGGCCATGGAACCTGTGGGGATGACGAACGCCTCGACGATGAAGGCCCGGAATACGAAGGCGAGCACGAAGGCTACCACAATGGACTCGACGGTGTCCTTGACGTTGTCGATTGTGGCCCGTGTGGGCTTAGGGGTGGTCGTGGGCTGTTGGGCGGTAGTGGCCATGGGGCGTTGTCTCACGGGCTCCTGAAGTCAGAGTCGAGGTAGCGTATAGGCTGGGGCGGTCGGGGTCAATTGTGGCGGGTGGGGTGAGGGCGCATGAAAAGGCCCGCACGGGTTTCGCCCGGCGGGCCTTGGCGTAGTTCAAAAAGTGCCGGCAATCACCTACTCTCGCCCGGTAGGACTACCATCGGCCGCTTGGGCTTAACTACCGTGTTCGGAATGGGAACGGGTGTGGCCCCAAGCGTATTGTCACCGGCGAAGCCTATCCTACTCGCCCGGGATTGCTTGTCAAGGGGGTTTGGCGTTTTTTTTTAGACTGATGCAAAATTGTTCCGGGCTGGGGGTGCGGGCCGGCCACGGAGGAGAAGAGGCACGGTGTCTGCGTGCACCCTTGGTATACAAAATCGACTTTGGGTGAGTGGCTTGGGATGCGTGGCGGTAAGTTGGGCGGTTAGGGCAAGGTTGACTTGGCGGAGAGCCGGAGGATCTGGCGGGTGGCGCGGGTCAGGCGGACGCGTTCGTCGAGTCGCAGGGGGACGACCCAGATCGGCCCGAGCTGATCGCAGAGGAGGACGATGCGGTCGCGTCGGGCGGCTTGGACTTTCTCGTCGATGAGGAAGTCGGAGATTTTTTTCATGCCGGTCATGCCGAGCGGGAAGAAGCGATCGCCTGCCCGGCGGGATCGGGCAATGAGCGGGGGGTGGACGGCGTCGGCGTCGATCCATTCCTCGTAGACGAACTGGCCTCGCTCGGCTTGGTGGGCGATGTGGTTGTCGATGAGTCGATCGTCCGCGGCGAGGAGTTGGACGGTGATTTCGAGGTTGAAGCCGGGCAGCGGGGTGGTACCCGCGGTTGAGACGCGGATGTCGTCGCACCGCAGGTCTGTGCCGGGGGCGGCGGTGGCCCGTTCGAGGACGAGTTGAGAGTAGCGTCGCGAGACCCGCAGGCCGGCCGGCAGGTCGAGGGACTTGCTGCCGTCCTGTCCGGCGGCGAGATCGGCGACGGCGTTCAGGTGTGCGTAGGTGAGTTCGCCCTCGGGGCTCCCCATCAGCAAGATGGCTTTGCGGATGAGCTGGGTTTGAATGACGCGGGGTTTGCGGAGCAGGGGGGGGCAGTGGAGGACGAGCTGGTGGTCGTCGTGCTCGACGATGAGTGTGTTGATGGCCCGTTCGCCGGTTTCGGCGAGGTAGGCGTCGATGTCTCTGGCTTGTTCGGCGAGGCGGAGCAGGGCATCTTCGATCTGGGGGTTGAAGCGTTCGCGCAGGAGCGGCAGGACATCGTGTCGCAATCGGTTGCGGGTGTACGTGGGCGAGTGGTTGGAGGCGTCGGTGCGGAAGGTCAGGCCGCATTCCTTGAGGTAGGCCTCGATGTGGGTGCGTCGAATGGCCAGGAGGGGGCGTATGACGCGGATTTCGCTATCTTCGCGGAGTTTCCGCGTGGGGCGGATGCCGGCGAGCCCGCGGATGCCCGTGCCGCGGATGATGCGGTGGAGGATGGTCTCGGCGTTATCGTCGGCGTGGTGGGCCAGAGCGACGGTGTGGATGGCGTGTTTGAGGCACAGTCGTTCGAAGAACTCGAATCGGCATTGGCGACCGGCGTGTTCGTTGGAGAGCCCGGCTTGGCGTGCCCGGGTGGTCACGTCGGCGGTGCCGATGTCGCAGGGGATGCGCAGTGAGTCGCACAGGTCGGCGACGAACCGGGCATCCTCGTCGGCGTCGGTTCCGCGGAGTTGATGATTCAGGTGGGCGACCCGAAGAGGTACTCGCCAGTCCGGTTGCTGGTTGAGCCAGCAGAACAGGTGGAGCAGGGCGACGGAGTCAGGGCCGCCGGACACCCCTATGAGCACCGGCTTGTCGGGCTCGATGCGGAGCTCGTCGCGGAGGGTAGCGAGGAATCGCCCTTGGAGATCGTTTTGTGCCATGGTCGGGTCCGTCTGGGAGAGCGATCAGGGCAACCGGGCATGGGTGCCGTCGCACCAGGGCTTGTTGGCGCTCTGGTGGCATTGGCAGATTGCCCTGCGTCCCGATTCGGTGATCTCGACGGCGATTGGTCGAATGTCGGTGTTTTCACGTCGATGTGCGCCGTCGCAATAGGGCAGATTAGCGGATAGTCCGCACTGGCAATAGGATTTTCGGCCGGGTGTTTCCTCGACGACGATGGGTTGCCGGCCATGCTGGGGCTCCGCCATGGTATCTCCTTTCCAGTTCGGGAGGACCGGGGATGCGTTGTTGGCATCCGGTTCTCGGTTGCCCTTGCTGATAGGGTTGCCGTTTGATCTTACGCTCGCCGGCGACGGGTGACAATGCGAGGTTGGCTACTTCCTGGGACCGACGAGTTCGACGAAATTTCCGTCGGGATCTCGCAACAGCGTGAGGTGGTCGGGGCCGGTGCCGAGGATGACGGGGCTCTTAGCGAGGATGGTGGCGCCGGCCTGGCGGGCACGTTCGAGACTGGCGTCCATATCGGTGACGAAGACAGTGAGGTAGCTGAAGCCGTAGGATGAGTGGATGAAGGCCTGGTCGGTGAGTTTTCCGGGCTTGTTGGGGAACTGCATGAGTTTGAGCCTGGTGGCGTTTGGCCCGGCGGCGAGCTGAAGGACGTGCACGTGAAAGGGCTCGTTGTCGCTGAGGCCGGAGTCGCCGCCGAATTGTGGATCGATATCGAAGCCCTCGACCTCGGTGAAGCCGATGGCCTTCGTGTAGAACTCGATGCTCTTGCGTACGTTGGAGCAGACCACGCCGATATCGAGTATTTCTCTGGAGAATAGACTTTTTCGGGGTACTCGGCCTTGTTGGCCTTTTGGCGTGTGGCGGCGCATCCTGTGACAAGCAGGGCGATGATGAAGATGGCGAGCAATCGCATGGGGAGCTCCTTTTCGTTTGGGTGGCTACGAGTTTCCGATGGGATTATCGCTGACGGGTGGGGTGGTGCAAGTGTGGAGGGCGGGCGCTGGGGCGTGATGCGGCTTGGGTTGCCGGAGGCATGCGGAATACACTCGTGTGGCACTGCTCTGGGAGCAGTGCATGCGTGTAAGGCTTTCTTGCCGGCGGCCCCGTCAGCAAGCACGCCCCGGTCGCCGCGGGGGGCGACCGCTACGGGAAACGCGCCGGCGGCGCCACCAGCAAGCACGCCCGGTCGCCGCGGGGGGCGACCGCTACGGGAAACGCGCCGGCGGCCCCGTCAGCAAGCACGCCCCGGTCGCCACGGGGGGCGACCGCTACGGAAAACGCGCCGACGGCCCCGCCACCAAGCACGCCCCGGTCGCCGCGGGGGGCGACCGCTACGGAGGGGTTGGGTTGAGGCGTCGACGTTCGACGGCTTGATGGGGGGAGGGTTCTTGCATCCGGAGCGGTGGGTCTCTACAGTTGTGGACCGGTTTTTGCGGCGTCCGGAGGTGGCCTGGGGGGCTTGGAACGCGTTTGGCGGGCGTCGGATTTTGGGCGATAGCCCAGAGGATGCGGTTCCCATGGCAGAGGTGCTCAAAGTCGGACTGATTGGTTGTGGGACGGTTGGCCAAGGCGTGGTGGCTTTGCTGGAGGCTGAGGCGGGGGAGATTGCGCGCAAAACCGGTCTGCGGCTGGAGTTATCGCGTGTTGTGGACAAGGTTCCGGAGCAGGCTCGCAAGGCGGGAGTGCCTGCGGAGCGGATTGCCACCGATGCGACGGCGATCTTCGAAGACCCTGAGATTCAGGTGGTGGTTGAGCTGGTTGGGGGCACCACGATTGCGCGGGAGTTGGTCCTGCGGGCGTTGCGGTCGGGGAAGGACGTAGTGACCGCCAACAAGGCTTTGCTGGCGAAATTCGGGCGGGAGATTTACGGAGCTGCCCGGTCGGCGGGGCGGTGCGTGGCGTTCGAGGCGAGTTGCGGGGGCGGGATACCGCTGATTCTGCCGTTGCGGAGCGGGCTGATTGCGAACCGGATCTCGGCCATCTATGGGATTCTGAACGGCACGTGCAACTACATCCTGAGCGAAATGGACCAGAAGGGGAAGACCTACGCGGAGGCCCTGAGCGAGGCCCAGCAGGCGGGTTTCGCGGAACTGGACCCAACGCTGGACGTGAATGGCACGGATACCGCGCACAAGCTGGCTATTCTGGCGTCGATTGCCTTCTGCAGCGCGGTGGATTTCGATCGGCTGCACATTGAGGGCATTGAGAGCCTGGACGCTCAAGATCTTGCCGCTGGTCGCGAGCTGGGCTACGTCTGCAAGCTTCTGGGTATCGCGGTGCGGACGGAGGCCGGCCTGAGTCTGCGGGTGCATCCGGCGTTTGTGAAGCGGACGCATCCGCTGGCGGGGAGCGGCGGTTCGTTCAATGCGATCAGCGTGTATGGCAACTGGGTGGGGCACACGCTGTACTACGGTCGGGGTGCGGGGCAGAAGCCGACGGCCAGCGCAGTGGTGTCGGATCTGGTGGATATTGCGCTGGGCAATCAGGCTCGTACTTTCGCCCAATTACGGATGTTGAGCGATGTTTCGTCCGAGCCGGTATATGTGCCGATGGAGGATCTTCGTCTTCGGTATTATGTGCGGCTGATGGTGGCGGACCGTCCCGGGGTGATGGCCCAGGTGAGCCAAGTGTTTGGTGCACGGGGGATCGGACTGCGGGCGGTGACCCAGCATGAATCGTCGGGTGACGAGGAGGGGGATACCGTTCCGTTGGTGGTTCTGACTCACGAAGCCCGGGAGGGTCAGGTTCGGCAGGCGTTGTCGGAGCTTGCGAAGCTTGAGGCGGTCCGGGCGGCACCGGTGACTATCCGGCTGGTGGACGAACACGCGGAGTACTCGCTATGAAATACGCCCTTATTCTGCCGGATGGTGCGGCCGACGAGCCCCTCTCTGAGTTGGGAGGTCGGACGCCTCTGGAGGCGGCCCGTATTCCGAACATGGACGCGGTGGCGACGGAGGGGCGGGTCGGTACGGTTCGCACGGTTCCCAAGGGATTCACACCGGGCAGCGATGTGGCCACGTTGAGTGTGGTGGGTTACGGTCCGGAGAAGTACTACACGGGGCGGGCGCCGTTGGAGGCGTTGGCCCAGCGGATTTCTCTTGCTCCGGACGAGCTGGTTTTTCGCTGCAATCTGGTGACGATCGTAGATGGGTGCATGGAGGACTTTTCGGCGGGGCACATTTCACAGCCTGAGGCGGAGCGTCTGATTGCGGATTTGCAGTCGGCCCTGGGAGATGAGCGGGTGCGGTTCTACCCTGGGGTGAGCTATCGGCATCTGGTGAAGATCCGGGATGCGGACTGGATGAAGGTGCGATGCACTCCGCCGCACGATATTCCGGGTCAGGCCGTGGCGGGGAACATGCCGACGGGCAAGGGGAGTGAGTTCATCTGCGAGCTGATTGAGCGGTCGCAGGAGGTTTTGGCGAGTCACGAGGTGAACCAAGTCCGTCGTGACTTGGGTGAGAACCCGGCGACTTCGATCTGGCTTTGGGGGCAGGGTGGGCTGCCGCGGCTGCCGAGCTACAGGGAGCGGTTTGGGCTGCAAGGTGCGGCGATCACGGCGGTGGATTTGATTCGGGGGATCTCGGTAGCGGTTGGATGGCGGCTTATTCAGGTGGAGGGTGCGACCGGCTACCTGGATACGAACTACGCGGGCAAGGGAGAAGCGGCGGTTGCGGCTTTGGATGAGGTCGATCTAGTGGTTGTGCACGTGGAGGCCCCGGACGAGGCGGGTCACAACGGCGACGCCCTGGCGAAAATCAAGGCGATCGAGCGGATCGACGAGCACGTGGTGGGTCCGGTGCTGGAGAAGCTACGGACGTTTGACGGATGGCGGATCCTATGCGTGCCGGATCACCCCACGCCGGTTGCGATCAAGACGCATACGGATACTCCGGTCCCGTTTACGATGGCGGGTACCGGCATTGTGGCGGATCGCGCGACCCGGTTCAGCGAGGCTGCCGGGGTCGAGAGCGATCTGCATATTGATCCCGGTCATGAGTTGATGGAGTTTTTCTTGAAGCCATGAGTATCGTCGTACAGAAGTTCGGCGGGACGAGTGTGGCGGACGCGGAGAAGATCGCGCGTGCCGCTCGAAGGGCGATCAAGGCCAAGTTGGACGGTCACCAGGTGGTGATGGTCGTGTCGGCGATGGGCAAGACGACGGATCACTTGGTGGCCCTGGCTCGGGAGGTGAACCCGAGCCCGCCGAAGCGGGAGATGGACATGCTGCTGACGACGGGTGAGCAGGTGTCGATTTCGCTGATGGCGATGGCGATTTCGGCGGCGGGTCACGAGGCGATCAGTTTCACGGGCGGCCAGGTGGGGATGATCACGGACGCGTCGCACACGAAGGCCCGGATCCGTTCGATCGACGCGGCCCGTATCCACCACGAGTTGGAGGCGGGGCATGTGGTGATTGTGGCCGGTTTCCAGGGCGTGACGGAGCAGGGGGCGATCACGACGCTTGGGCGCGGGGGGTCGGACACGACGGCTGTCGCTCTGGCGGCGGCATTGAAGGCGGGGATGTGCGAGGTCTACACGGACGTGGACGGCGTGTACACGACGGATCCCCGGATTGTTCCGGAAGCTCGCAAGATGAACTTCATCAGCTACGACGAGATGCTGGAGCTGGCCTCGCTGGGGGCCGGGGTGATGCATTCTCGGTCCATCGAGTTTGGTAAGAAGTACAACGTGCCCATCCATGTGCGCAGTTCGCTGACCGACACGGACGGGACCATGATTGTCGCGGAGACACCTGATATGGAACAGATTGTGGTTCGCGGGGTAACCCTGAAGCGGGATCTGGCGCGTGTGTTGCTGATGGGCGTACCCAATAAGCCGGGCGTCGCGGGCGACATTTTCGCTCGTGTGGCCGAGCACAACATTGTCGTCGACGACATCATCCAGAACATCTACGAACGAGGCGGCTTGGCGAATATCGGGTTTACGACCACGCTGGGGGATTTGGACGAGGCAAAGGGGATCTGCGAGAAGCTGGCTCGGGAGATCGGCATCCGGTCGGTGGAAGTGGACAGCAACGTGGCCAAGGTGAGCATCGTGGGCATCGGCATGAAGGCGCACACGGGTGTGGCCTCGCGCATGTTCAAGGCCTTGGCGGATGGGCAGGTCAACATTCAGAACATCTCGACGAGCGAGATCGTCATCAGTTGCATCGTCGATCAGAACGACGGCGAAAAGGCGTTGCGGCTACTGCACAATGCGTTCGAGTTGGATCGCGGCTGACGGCGGGCGTGTGCAGTCGGCGGGTTACGGAGCTTCTCCATCGAGCGGTGAGTCTTCGTTTGCGCGGCGTTTTGTGGGGAGCAGGCGTAGCTCGCGGTCGGAAGGCCGCGCGGGCTGAAGCCCGCGGCTCTCTGTGAGGCCCGCGGCTCTTTGTGAGGCCCGCGGCTCGTTGTGAAGTTCGTGGCTCATCGGTCTGCAATTGTCGGCTACGCGGCTACTTGCGGATGCCGCAGACATCCTTCTTAAAGATCCGAGTACTGAGGCTTGGGATGTACGCCGTCCAGTCGCTGGCGGCGTCGTTGTCGGTTTTGATCTTCTGGAGGTAGAGCTGCAGTTTGGCGTCGAGGTTGTCGAGGTGGTGGATGGCGATGGCCTCGGGGATGGCGGGCAGTTTGGGGCTGCCGAATTCGTACTGTCCGTGATGGGCGAGGACGATGTGGATGAGAGCGGCCCGCAGGTCCTGGGGGAAGGGGGTGCCCGTCTCGGCGTCGATGGCTCTTATCTTCTGGTCGATCCAGAGGGTGGCTTGTACGATGTGGCCGACGAGCTGGCCCTCGCTGGTGTAAGCGAAGTTGGTTTCGTAGCTGAGTTCGGCGGTTTTGCCGATGTCGTGGAGGAAGACGCCGGCGAGTACGAGATCCAGGCTGACGTCGGGGTATCGGGGGATGACCAGCAGAGCGAGTTCGAGGACGTTTCGGGTGTGTTCGAGCAGGCCGCCGATGAACGCGTGATGAAGTTGCACGGCGGCCGGGGCTTTTCGGAAGCGGGCCATGAGTTCCTCGTCGGTGACGAAGGCCTTAACGAGGCGCAACAGGTGCGGGTTCTTGATGTGCCTGAGGATGGTTTTGACCCGCTCGAACATCTGTCCGATGTCCTCGGCGGTCTGGGGCATGAAGTCGCCGAGGTCGATGGTCGCGGTGTCTACGGGCTGGATGGCGTCGACGATGAACTGGAGATTGCCCTTGTAGTTTTCGACGCGGCCCTTGAAGCGCAGGAACCCACCTTCGGGCATGTCCGCATACATGGTTTCGGTGGCCTGCCAGATTCGCCCGAGTATCTGCCCGGTGCGATCGCAGAGAACGCAGTGGATGTAGAGGGATCCGTTTGAGGTGGTGCGCAGATCCTTGGAGCTGATGAGGAAGACCTGGTTGTCGATGAGGTCTCCGGCGGCAAGTTGGTTGACGTATCGACGCGATGTGCCGGATGCTTTGCTCATGAGGTTCCCAATGAAGGTGGAGATTGGTTCGATGCTGCCAACCGCGCCGCTCGCGGCCGGCCCACGGGATGCAGAATACCCGGAGTGGGGGCGTTTGCAAACGGTGCGGGGGGGGAGTGCGGCCGGCGGGTCCGGGCCGTATCATCGCGGACTGCGACGGGGGGGGCTGTGGGCTGCGCGAGCTATTTGTGCCGCGTGGGGCTTTGGGAGGCGGCATGGTGACTGAATCGTTGATTCTGTTGGCGATTGGCCTGGTGGCGGGCGTGGTCGGCGGGCTGTTGGGCATCGGCGGCAGCGTGGTGATGATCCCCGCGTTGACGCTGGTGTTCGGCACGAAGCAGCATCTGTACCAGGGCGCGGCGATGATGGCGAACTTCTTCGTGGCTCTTCCGGCGGCGTTGCAGCATCGCCGGGCGGGGGCGGTGTTGCCTCGTCTGGTGGCCATCATGATTCCTTTTTCGGTTGTCGGTGTCGTGTCGGGGGTATGGCTGAGTGCCGGGCCGTGGTTCCAGGGCGAGCGTGAGGTACACCTAGCTCGTGTTTTTGGTGTGTTCCTGCTGTATGTGGTGGGCTACAACGTATACCGGTTGCTGTCCAATCGCCGGTTTGCGGATATGGATGATGACGCGGCCCGCGGGTTACCGGGCTGGAAAATTGCCTTGGGTGTTGGTCTGCCGACCGGTCTGCTGGGTGGGCTGTTGGGTATCGGTGGGGGGGTGTTGGCGGTGCCGCTTCAGCAGGTGTTGTTGCGTGTTCCGTTGCGTCGGGCCATCGCCAACAGCGCGGCCACCATTATCCCGTTGAGCCTGATCGGCGCGACGTACAAGAATTACTGCAATGCGCTGGCGGGGGTCGCGTTTGTGGATGCTCTGCGGCTGGCGGTCTTGCTCATTCCGACGGCCATGTTGGGTGGGTACCTTGGCGGGCGGTTGACCCATGTCGCCCCGCGACGGGGGCTGCGCATCGCCTTTACGCTGCTCATGTGCTATGCGGCGGTGACGCTGATTCGTCGGCCCGCCCGGACTTCGTTGCCAGTCACTCGGCCGGCTCCGGCGTCGGCGACCTCGCCATCCCGTGCTGTGCCGGGGGTGGGCGGCGCAACCCTTGCGCATTGACCGGGGCACATACCCCTTGATGACCTTGGTGATGCCGGAAGCGATGATCCGCGCATGCTGGGTTGACCGATACGATACCCGAGGCAGGATTGATGCGGTTGGTCTCGCAGGGAGGCTGGATCGTGTCAGGGCGGGAACCGCATTGGAGCCGCGACGGTGAGCCGGACGGCATGTGCGGGGACCGCTCCCTTACGGTCGCGGCTCTGCTTTGGTCGTGACTCTGCTTTCGGTCGCGGCTTTGCTTGGGGTTGCGATCAGAGACGGCGGGCAGGCTGCCGGTTGGCGTGAACACGGGAGGCTTGACGTATGGGGTGCATGAACGGCGGGTTTCGGCGAGGCGGGCGATGGCGATCAGGGGCCATGGGGTTGGTTCTGATGATGGTGTTGGCGGGATCGGCGGGGCTGAGTTGCGATTCCGACGCTCAGACCGAGTTTCGACAGACGGCCACGCAGGCGATAGGCAACGGCGTCAAGACGATCGTCAACGGGATACTTGACGGCTGGATCGCGGCGATCCTGGATGCGGGCGACGGCGCCAGTAGCAACTAACGCAGCGGCGTCTTCCGTATAATGCCCGTTTCTCGGTTTTGCAGATCGAGCATGTTCTGCGGGCGGTCGTGCATGTCTTGCGCAAGGCAGGTCAGGGAGCGAGGGGTGAGCCAGGCAGCACGGCGTACTGCTTGCGGGTGATCCGCATGACTAGCATGCAGTGGCGGCGGTTGGTGGTGGGGAAGAACTTGGTCTGTTCGCCGACCTGGAGGAAACCGGTCGCACGGTAGCAGCGGATGGCGGCGACGTTGTCTGGAAAGACAACCAGACTGACGCTATCTGCTGTACGTTGGACGAAGGCCAACTCGAGAAGCAGTTGCACCATTTGTCGGCCTTGTCCGGTGCCGCGCCATCGGGGATGGATCAGGCAATGCCCGAGCCAGAGGTGGCGGTTCTCGTTGGGCATGGGGTTGAGTTCGACGTAGCCCCGCGGTTTGCTGAAGCCGTCGTGGTAGAGAAGCATGGGGCATCCGCCTGGGCCGGGCCATTCCGCCATCTTGGCGGGGGTAAGCGGGGGAGGCGTTTTGGGGGCCAGCCAGAACAGGGCGTGGTGGTCTTGCACCCAGGCGGCCACGAAGGGGGCCAACGCAGCCTCGAACGGTACGAGGTAGTACGAACCCCTTCGGGCGTAGACCGCATCGAGATGAACCGGTGCGACGCTCATGACAGGTTCCGTATTTCCATGATACCGTAAACGGGCCTTGTGGGCCAGTCGTCCGAAGTTACATGTGCATCGGCTGAGAGGTGAGTCCATCGTGAATGATTCCGCCCCAGTGGGCCGGTTTGGCGGTCGGGCGATCCGGCGAGAGCGATGGGAGATTGCCGGTATGTGCTTTGATTTGGCTTGGCCGGCGGATATGGACGCTCTGCTGGATGCCCCTGAGACGCAGCGGCGGCACGACTTGGATGGTTACATGCCCTACTGGGCGCAGCCGTGGCCCAGCTCGGTGCTGCTGGCCGAGGCGGTGCTGGCGGGCGAGCCAGGTGCCGGGCGGTCGGCAATTGAGATCGGGTGCGGGATCGGGCTGGCGAGTCTGGCGGCGTTGCGTATGGGCTGGGTGGTGACGGCGAGCGATTACGACGAGGAAGCCCTGTTGTATGCGATGCTGAATGCTCGGACGAACGGTTTGCGGTTTGCGGGGGTGAAGTCGATCGACTATCGCGAGCCGTTGGCTGAGCCGGCCTACGATTGCGTGCTTGCGTCGGGTCTGTTGTATGAGCAGCGGTGTTGCGAGCCGGTCGCGCGCTGGGTGGCGTCGGCCCTTCGTCCTGGTGGTTTTGCCCTCTTAAGCGACCCCAATCGCACGGCGGCGGAATCCTTCGTCGGTCACGCGGCGGCGGTGGGCCTGCGTTTGGAGGTTCGGTCGGTTGAGTCGAAAGCGCCGGCGGGTCTGCTCCATCGTGGGCGGATTTGGCGGGCGACAAAGGCCGGGTAGCTTGCCGTCGGTTATGCCAGGATCAGCCATACCTGCCGTGTTCGTGCACGGTGCGGAACATGACCTCGGCGTTGGCGAGCGCGCGTGGATCGAGCGGCACCATGAACGGCCCGGCGGTGGGTAGAGCGACGTATCGGCCGCCGGGAGCGCCTTGAGCGAGTGCGGTTTGCACCTCTTGCCGCACGGTCTCGGGCGAGCCCGTTTCGAGGGTGACGGCCTGGATGCCCCCCATGATGCACATGCGTTGCCCCAGGCATTTCTTCACTTCAGCCAGAGTCACGTCAGCGCTGGTCAGGGGCAGGGTTTCGACGGGTTCGAGGGCGTCGGCGCCAATCTCGGCGATGGGAGTGAGCAGGTCGCGCAGGCGGCCGTGGCAGTGAATCACACTGAAATTGCCTGTTTCATGGATGGCCTGCGTGGCCGGCTGGTCATACTGGACGACGTAGCGAGGGAAGTAGACCCGCGGGTTCATCAGCGGCGCGCCGCAGTACTCGGGCCCCCAGAGGCGGAAGGCGGCGTTTTTGACGTGGTTGCCGATCATGCGAATAGCCCGGAGCACCTGCTCCTGGACCTTGTCGAGCAGGGCACGGATGGGGCCGTCGTCGGTGGCGCATCGCATGACGAAGTCTTCGAACTCGAACAAGCCGACCACGTGGCCGAGTGCGTCGCCGATGCTGAAGAGCAGCAGGCCGTGGTCACCGACGCGGGCTTCGAGATCGCGAAGTCGAGGGATGTTGACCTCGGCGGGAGCGGTCGGCATGGCCAGCACTCGCTCGATGTCCGCGTCGGATTTGACGAACGGTTCGATCTGCCAGTAGGTCATCAGCCCCGGATCGCGGCGGGCTACGGAGCGAAGCGGGCCGCGGGGCGTATCGACCTCGTGTACACGCATGATGCTGCCATCGACGTTGCGTTCTTCCAGGCCGGTGACGGCGTTGGGGTCGCCGAAGAGGATGGGCACGTCGATCGGTGCCCGGACGAAGGTGTCGCCGTATTCTCGTTCAAGGGCGAGCAGCGGGGCGTAGCTTGGCTCGCGGTTGGGCCAACCGTCGTTATAGGGGGAACTCTCGTACAAGGTTACCGGGACGCGGTCGGGCGTTTCGCTGCGCAGGGCGGCCAGGAGACGTTCGCGAGAAGTCATGGCTGGGCCTCACTGATTCGGGTTGGCCGGTGCGGATCTGGGGAAGAACGGCATCAGCTCGGGGCGGGCGAAATCCTCTGACATCTGCGTGGGCAGCCGGTAGACGCGCCCCTCCTGCGTGGTGAAGTACAGTCGCGATTCGGAGGGCTGGCGTCCGTGGCCGTCGGTCCAGAAGGCGTAGAAGTCCTGGTGGGCGTACTCGGGCCGGCGGGCGTAGCCGTGGTTATACAGGCTGTCGCGGGTCAGCCATTGCGAGACCCAGGTGCGTCCGAGGTCGCCACTGGTCCACATCATCATCTCGCCGCCGGGGTTGTAAGGCTGCGGGCTTTGAGGTGGATGGTTGCGACCGACGATGGTCGGAGCGATGAGCCGCCACGCGGATTTGCCTTCGACGTGCAGACAGCCGGTGTCGTAGTTGTTGTCGGCGAGGAGTAGGCCGCTGATTTGCCATTCGTTTCCGGTCCATCGAGCGGTATAGACCTTTCGCCAGTTGTTTCTGGGTCCCGGTTCCCAGCCGCGGCTGACGACGTAGACGATAACCGGGAAGCCGCGTGAATCGAAGGTGAGGTCGTCGAGGTAGACGAGCTGGCGGGCGGACGCGTAGTCCCGGACGAGGGCGGTGTTGTCGACGGAGGTCAAGGGCACAACGACGGGCTCGCCCGCGGCGGTCTGCCATGTGTGGCCGAGATCGGGGGTCTCTATGTAGTAGAGGTTGGTCCGGGCGTTGAGTCCGCCTTCCTGCGGATGGTAGTTGAAGGCGGTGCCGACCTTGCCGCCGAAACGTGCGCTGACCTGGTAATGGCCGCGTTCGATGCCTGCCAGGGGTTGTGGTTCGGACCAGTCGAGGCCGTCGCGGCTGGTCATGAAATGGAGCTTGCGGCCGGCGTCGTATCGTGTGTGCAGGAAGAGGAAGCCGCGGCCTTCGATGTACCATGGTTGCGGGTAGGAGAAGTTGGTTTCCCAGACCATGCGAAAGGTGTCGATGTCGTAGGGCTTGGCGCTCTTGAAGACGTAGGCCGGCCGGGCGGTGCCGTGCGCGGAGACGAAGACGTAGATGTAGCCCTCGCGGTCGAGCATGAGCACGGGGTTGTCATGGGCGTCACTGGTCTTCTTGTTCATCAAGAGGGAGGGCCGAGGGACGAGCCCCGTCTTGTGGTCGTAGTAGGAGACGCAGATGAGCAGGGTGCGTTTTTCGTCTGACAAGTGGCCGTCCTCGGGCATGCCACCGTAGACGAAGAAGGTCTTGTCAGCTTCCGGGGCATAGTGGGCCATGGGGATGTGATGCGCGCAGTAGGTTCCCAGTCCGCCGCTGTACTTGTAGCGGTACTCATCGTTGGTAGGCTGGTTGGAGTACCAGATACCGTGGTAGCCGTTGAGTCTCTCGCAGGTTTGCGGCGGGGCGTCGGGGTTGGGCTTGCCCGGCCAGCGGTCGGTTGGGGAGGCGGGCTGGGTGCCGGCAGCCGGCTGGGTCTGGGTGGGGGCTTCCTGTGCCCATGCGGCCGGCCCGAGCATCAGAGCCAGCGGCCACAACAATCGACCTGTCTTTCGCATCCGGTCACTCCCTTCATGGCGGCAGCGTCACATGACGGTGCTGCTTTGTGTCGGCCGCGGCCTTTGATGGCCGTTGGGCAAGATAGCGCTTTTACCCGCCGGCCGCCACGGCTCGGCTGAACTCGCCGAAGTCGGGGGGCGGCCGCTACTGGCGAACGCTCTTCATCGCGGCAGCTTGAGCATCTCCTCCAGCTTGTCAAACGTGTGCGGTTCGGAAACGCGTGTGATGCCGATGCGGGCCGCCCGAGCCTTGTAGTCCGCGAGGACGGCTTGGGGATCGTTGCCCATCGGCCAGGCGATGTTCTTCGCGATGCTTTGCTGCTTCATGTCCTGCCAGCGGATCATGAAGGCGTACATCATGGGCATCTGTGCGTCGAGGACGCGTTGGCGGATGACGGGTTCCGAGGCGACGGCTGCCTCGGCTTGCTTGAGGTGTGCCCACGCGGCGGTGAGCGTTTCAATGTTCATGAATCGCCTGTCGGGCTCTTCGTAGCAGCCGAGCGGCTGTTGGCCGGCTTGCATGACGTCGTGGATGGTGTCGATGTACGCCAACACGTGCGGGCCGGCCGCGCCGAAGTAGCCGTGGGTGAATTCCTCGATCAGCTTGCGGTCGTCGAGCGTAGGATCCCATAGGAGCTTGGCCAGTACCCAGGCTCGCAGCTCCATCATCTCCGCCCCGAGCGTGCCGTAGGCGCCTTGCTCGAAGATGCCGGTCACACTGTTATTGACAAAAAAGCGGACGTTTGGGCCCAGCACGCGGAGGTTGGGATGCACGAACAGGTAGTGCCGAAAATTCGTGACGTAATCCCAGATGTAGAGGCGGTTGGCGATCTTGCCCCAGGCGATGAGGTTCTGGGCGAAGCGTTCATTTCGGTCGTGCGTTTCGAGGGGTAAGTTGTAGGAGCAGCCCATGGTGCACAGCCAGATGATGACGTTGTCTCTGGGGCGGGTGATTTTTGGGGGTGCTTCGGAGTAGGTGTAGGCCAGGGTGCTGATGGCGACCTTGGGAAACTCCTCCTCGATGTCCGCGGCGACGGCGTTGACGAAGCGGAGGATGGAGCCGGCGGGGCTACCTTCCTCTTGGTCAACGGCTTTGCACTTGGCGCAGGTGCAGTTGCCGTTCCAGTCATTTTGCGATACGGACGCTTGGGTTGCGTGTGGGTTTTTTCGCAGCAGTGCCTTGAGATTCTTGACGAACTCGTGACGCATCTCCTCGTTGGTCAGACAGAGCTGCCCGCCCTCGTGCTTGCGTTGGCCGTCGATTTCACTATACCACTCGGGGTGGTCGGCGAAGTACTTGGCTGGGGGGAGCAGCGGATAGAAGGTGTGGACGAATCCGGCGATGGCGTGCTTGCCCCCGACCTCGGGAGTGAGTCGCGCGTGGGCTCCATTGGCCTTGTTGCGGAGCGCCCATTCGCCGTCAAAAGCCGTTTCCCAGAAAGGCTCGCGGTATTCCACGGGCGGTATGTAGCGTTTGTCGAGTTTGGCGAATGTGAGGTTGGGCTGACGGGGGATGGTGCTGGCACCGGGTGCCCACCAACGGCAGCCGACCTGGTCTTCGAGGAAGGTGTAGACGGCGTACAGGGTGCCTCGGGGTTCGCCGCCGGCGAGGATGAGGTCCTTGCCGACCGTGCGGATGATGAGCCCCTCGTCGCCGAGGTTGCCGACGGCGGATCGTGGGTCGGCTAGCTTCGCCGACCTGGGGCCGACGAGGATGCGCGGCGAAGGTGCGGTGCCGGTTTCGTCGATGGGCAACTCGGCGCCGGTTACTTCTTTGAGGAAGTTCTGGAGTTCGCGAGCTGCGTGTAGCTGGGGCGGCGACGATCCTTGGACGCAAACGATGGTGGCGGTGCTCTTGCCGTCGTGGGCGATTTCAATGGCCATGGTGGAGACGCAGAGTGCAAGTGTGCACAGGAGACCGATGGAGATCCTTTTCAGGGTATCGTGCATGAGGACACCTCGCTGGTTAGGGTAAGGTTGTCGAGATACCAGACGACGCTGTCGGTGGCCTGGCTGACGAAGCCGAGCCAGTGGAGTTGTTGGAACTGCGGACTGCCGAAGCTCAGGTTGCTGAATCGGCGGGGCTCGGTGCCGGGCACGGTGACGGTCAGCTCCCATTTGCCGGTGGCGGCCGATCCCAGGCAGGCGGCGATCTCGATCCGCACCCACTGGCTCTCGGGAATGGACATGAGTTCGCGGCCCCCGACCCGCAATGTGCCGTTGTGCACCCACAGGCTCGGGCCGACCAGGTAGGGGGTCGTTTCGTTGCGCCACTCGTGGTAGAGGTGGGCGCCCGGCTCGACGCGGAGATCAAAGCCGCAGCGGGTGGTTCCGTCGGTGTGCGCCGGCCGGTAGACAAAATGGGGATTGAACGGTTGGCTCAGGCCGGGGGCATCCTGGATTCTGAGGCTCCGCTTGCCCTGGGCTGCGACTTCGTCCGTGACTGCCGCGCTGTCGCCTTTGCCCTCGACGTGCAGTGTGGCTCGCCACGGCGGCTTGCCCACGGGCGTCGTCTCGAAGCCGTCTGAGAACTGCAACGGCGGAGGTGGGGGCGGCGGCGGGGCGAACTCGACCGGCGAGTACTGTACATCACGGGCGAGGGCGATCCAGTCCTCGCGTTCGTAGACACCGGCCTTGGAGAAGTCGAACGGCTGGAAGCCGACCTGCTTCGCCGGCGTGTCGCCCTTGAAGTGGAAATCCCGGCCGGCGGCATCGACGAATCCGGGGTCGGCGACGATGGAGCCGGCGTCCTTGCCGAGTTTCTGCCACTCTTCCAGGCTATGGTCGGAGAAGGTGACCGGTCGGCCGGAAGCGTCCCAGTACAGGTTGTCGTGCACCGCGACGCGGTCATCCTTCCACTGCCCGGCATGCAAGGTGCCTTGGTCGTAGTAGACGATGTTGTGGGCGAAGGTGAAGGAGAGATGCTCCTCGACGCGGGTGCGTTGGAGTTGGCCCTCCATGCTGAAGGCGAAGATGTTGTTGCGGATGATGTTTTCGCGGCCGTAGTGCTGGTGATAGCCGCCGGTCTTGGTGTTGTAGACGAGGTTGTTCTCCAGCACGATGTGCGAGCTGCCCTCGTCGTTGTAGAGGCCCCATCCTCCGTAGCTGTAGGAGTAGATATCGTGGGTGACGTTGTGGCTGACGGTGGTTCCAGCCGATGGCCCCAGCGTGTAGACCGCGCCCATGTCGCTGAGCACGCCCCAGCCGAGGTGGTGGATGCGGTTGAGGTCAATGCGGTTGCGTTGAGCGAGGCTCTCGGCGTAGCCCCATCGCCAGCCGACGGACACGCCGGTGTAGAACAAGTCGCCGATGTCGTTGTGGGTGACGCGATTGTCGCCGCTATGCCCGATCCAGACGCCGACCGCGCCGGCGAAGATGCGGCCGCCGGCCTGGATGATGTTGTTGTCCACGAGGATGTGACCGGTGCGGGTTGGGCCTGCGGGGCGGATGCTCTCTTCCCCGATGCGCACGCCGCCGGCGCCGAGATCGTGCAGGTAGTTCCGCTCGATGCGGCAGTCGCGGCAGCCCTGGCGCATCCAGATGCCGTAGATGCCGACGTGGGCGATCTCACAATCCTCGATGGCGACGCGACAGGCCCCGTCGGCCATGATGACCGCGGGGATGGATCGAGCGGCCTGCGGGTCGTTGTAGCCGGTCGGGGGCATGACGTAATGGCTGTGCTGGAAGGTCAGCCCGCTCAGGATGATATCGGTGACCGGTTCGTTCTCGGCGGGTCGGCCGGCGAACTGCACGAAGCTCTCGGCGACCGGAGCCACGACGACGGCTGTGGCCGGGTCTTCGCCGGGCAACGGCAGGTAAGAGAGCGTGCCGTCGCGGCCCAGGAACCATTCGCCGGGCTCGTCGAGGGCGGCGCGGATGTTCTCCACATGGTAACGTTGGTGGCTGCCCCAGCGGAAGAAGGGCCATGCGGCCGGGTTCGCCAGGATCATCTCGCGCGTCTGCGGATCGAACGAGGCCACCGCGTGCCGCGAGACTTCCCACGAGTGATACACGACAACGACGGCATCGCGTATGTCCGGCCAATCATCAAGATCCCCCGGGCGGGCGACGAAGGCCTGCTTGCTCAGGTCGCCCTCCTGCCCGGTGGTCGGGTTGATACCGTGTTCGATGCGCTCCTGCATGTAGAGGTAGAACTTGTTGGGATGGCGTGCCCGCGTGGCCCTATGGCCGTTGACGAAGAGCTGCTCAAAATGCCACTCACCGGCCGCCACCTCGGGGATCTGTACGGTCCAGACACCGTCGGGCCCTCGGCGGAAGCCTTCGATCGCTCGCCCGCCGTCGAAGATCGGGCGCTCGCCCGGCAGGGCTTCATAGATCACCGGGCAGGCGTCGGTGCCGCTGTCGATTGGCTCGAACACCACCGGCTCGGGGCTGGGGTATCGACCGCCGGCGAGGAGCACGCGCACCGGTTGGGTGAGGGGCCCGGCGGCTTTGAGTCGGCGGACCGCGTCCCGCGCACCCTGCAAACTGGCGAGGGGGCCGTCCGTGCCCGCCTCATTGGCGGTCGCCAGTCGGCCGGACCAGGCATCGTTGCCGCCCGGGGCGACATGCAAGACCTCTGCTCGGCTGTTGTGCGTCGCGGTCAAGGCGAATAGGAACATGACGATCATTCGGGGGAGAAACACGGCACGCATTCGATTGCCTCCCATCCAAGCGGCGGGCGGGCCGATGCAACATCCAGTGGACACCGGCAAGCCGCTCATTCTGGCCGGGATTGAGCCTGGAGGCAAGAATCGGACAGCGCGTGCGCGGCGCGGCCTGCGGTCCGCCGGTCGCCACGGCTCGACTGAGCTCGCCGAAGTCGGCTCGGCTGGCTCGCCGAAGTCGGGGGGCGACCGCTACGGCTGCGTCGTCGGGACGGCGGGTTGCGGCGGCGAGTCCAGCGTGATCCAGCGGAAGTTCCTGAACCATATATTGAGGCCGGTGTAGGTTCCGCCGGCGGGTATGGGCTCTCCTATAGGTTGCCAGTCGGAGGTGCGGTAGAATTGCAGATCCCGTTTCGCGTCTGGAGGCGGCGCCACCTTGCCGAAGGCTCTGACCCAGTCGACCGCGAACTTGCCGCTTGGAGAAACTCGGGGGAATACCAGTTCTTTCGGCAGGTGCCGGACTTCTCCGGTCGCGAGCATGGTCTGTGCCGTCACCGTGGCCGGGTGATTGTCCTGTCTGATCTGAAGTCGCGTCAGGACGTATGCATCGTTAGGGGCCACATCGAGGAATGTGCCGGAAGCAACCTGCGAGATGTGTTGGGTCTCGAAATCGTAGCGGTACGTCGCGGACAAAGGCTCGTAGTACTCCTCACCGGGCGGCGTGGGGATGCCGTCGGTATAGTACAGGAAGCGCCCGGATTGACTCCATCCGACAGGTATGTCCTTGGCATCGAACAAGCTTGGGGTCCCGGCGGCCTCCTCGGCGGGCAGGATTACCTGGAGTGCGCCTTGGGTCGTCAGAACCGCCACTCCGTGCTTCTGGATGTAACGATCGTCGTGGTTGGGGTCGGTGACGTAATAGAAAGCGACCCGGGCCGAATCCGGGCTCCAGGATAGTGGGCGGCAGAGATACCAACGGTGAACGACCTCGATGACCGTGGAACGGTCGCCTATCGCCAGGATCCGCTTGCTTCCACCTCGACCCCCGGGAAGGACTGGCGGACTTCGATAGTCGGCGACCAACCATCGGCCATCGGGCGAAACCGTCAGGGTGTCCAAAGAAACCTGCGTGTTTGGAATGAACTTCTCGAACAGCTTGAAGGGCACCTCGGACGCAGGGCCACCGGCGACGGTTCGCGGCCCTTCTCTGCTGGGCTTCCCGACTCGCTTGACCGCTACCAGTTGTCCGGAGCGATCAAGCAAGGCCCCGGAGAACACCTGTTCGGGATCCTGGATCTCGAGCATCACCTCGGGCTCCCGCAGCGGGGCACTGCGGACCAGCCGCCGAGGGAACTCCTCGCCCCTGACAGTGATCATGCTGACGAACCATTCCGCCGCATTCGCGGGCTGAGTCTCCGCGTGCGGCGTATCGGCCGGCCGCGTTTCTTGTGCCTGCAGAACCGATGGTAAGATGACGAATGTGACGAGAATGCCACGAATGCCCGCCCTCATGATTGATCTCCAGGCCATGCTTCATTACGCGCTTCTGTCGCTCCGGGCGTCTCCTTGGCTACTCGATGACGATCCAGCGGTACTCCCTGCCCCATTCCTCCGGGCTGACGTGTGGTTCCCTGGCGATGGGCTGGCCATGGGGTTTCCAGTCCTTGGTATCGAAGAAATGGATGGCGTCAAGCGCGAGGGTGGCCACCAGCTCTCCGCTGGGCGAGATCTTCGGGTATGCGATCCCTGCAGGAAGGTAGGTCGCCTCTCTCGTCTCTAGGTCTACTTTGGTTGTGCCCCCTCCCCAGCGGCCATCTTCTCGGGGAACGGGACTGTAGAACAAAAGAACATACCGTTCATCGGGCGATACGCTCGCCAACTCGCCAAGGCCGATGCGTTCCGTTCGCCCGGTGTCAACCTGAACGCGATAGGCGGCACTTTTTCCCGGAATCATCTTCGCCGCTGTCGAGTTGCGGTCCGGGTCGTCGAGCGGCAAACCCGAAGTATAGTAGATGAACCGGCCGGAAGGGCCCCATAGTGGGCCCATGTACTTCCCCATACCATCTGGGGTTCCAGCCGTATCCGACGCCCTCACAAGCTCACGGAGTTGGCCGTCGGCCGACAAGGTAGCTATGCCATGATTCTGGATGTGTAGATCATCTCCGTCGTAGCCTGACGCGTAGTAGAAGGTGACCTGCTTGGAGTCGGGCCTCCAGGAGAAAGGGTGCGTGACTATCCATTGTGTCGGGATTCTGTGAGCGTTCGTCGTGTCACCTATGACAAGGCTCTCGGCGTGATGATCGAAGAAGACGATTCGGGTGCCGTCGGGCGATATGGCCCCGGAGGGCCACACGCTGGTGGCCTCATTCGTCTCGAAGACGGCCGTTGGGGCTCCCGGCTCAGACTTGGTGAGGCCGATTCTTCCCCCGCGGGACAGGTCCCCGATGGCGTGCAGTTCCAGCAGGGCTCTGCCGCGTGTGTCCAGCAGAGAAGTGCGCAGAAACTCGCGAGGGCCCCGGACGCCGAAGCCCTGCGGATCCCTGGCCTTTCCGGTGAGCGGGTCAAGCCATCGAAGCTGGCGGATATGACCCGGAGCCGGACGACCATCCTCCAGCACCACGCGCTCAGCGCAGATGAATCGCTCGCGTTCGGCAATACTTGGCCGCGTGGTCTGGGCGGACGCCGGCGATGTGGCAGCAAGCCCACACAACAGGACAGCCAGAGAGATTTGTATCGCAAGTAGCCTCAGGAGCAGGGTCATCATGTGGCCTCCAGCCTGCTGGCATCCACCCGTGGGAGGCGTTTATGGTACCACCATAGCACACCACGGTCCAGGGCCGCCGTCCGCCGGTCGCCACGGCGGGCGCGTGACAACTCAGGCGGGTGGGATTGGCGTTCTGCCGGCCCCGATAGGGGCCAAGGGGGGTAGCCACGGGTGGAGTGAGCCGCAGGCGAACGAAACCCGAGGAAGCGGTACGATTCGAAGAGGCCCGCCCCGGCAGGGGTGGAGGATGGCCCCGCCAGACCGGCCCATTCGCCGCCAATTGCCCCGAAAGGAGCGTCGTATACGTGGTCCCCTCCGCCCCCGCCGGGGCGGGCGGAGGAACATGGGTGAATCTCGTTTCCACGGGTTTCGCGTCGGCCGGCTGCGCCGTCGCGCCGCTCCACCCGTGGCCACACCCTTCGCTCCTTCGGAGCGGAATCGAACACGCCAAGCTTGCCGATTCCGTCGCGGACCGTGCCGCGACCTGTTCGCTCCGCCACAGCGGGCGGGTCGCGGCTCTGCTGGGGTTTGGCAGTGCGGATGGGGCGGCTATGACAGACGATGGTTCGGGCAGGCTGGGCCGCGGGGAGGCCCGGGATGGGTTGTTTGAGATTGGCGGGGGTCGAATCGCATGGGCTGGGAGGGCTGGTTCACGCTGGCCGTGGTGGCGGCTGTCTTCATCGGCTTGGCTCGCAGCTTGGCCCCGCCGGGTACCGTTTCACGGATTTCCTGCGAGTCGGCGTGCCGCTGAGCTTGGTGCTGGCAGTGGTGGCGACGCTCCTGATTCCGGTGATCTGGCCGTTCTGAGTCCACCGGCACAGACCGGCAGGGGTGCTGACGCGGCGTCGGCGCGCGGGGGGCCGGCGCGGGGTCCGCGAAGCGGCCAAGCCTGAAGCTTGGTTCTCTTCAGGCATGGAGGGGCTGAGCCACCCCACGACCTGCAACCACGCAACTCAGCTCACCCTATACCCTTCACCCTTCACCCTTTACCCTTACTTCCGCATCATCGGCGGTGGTTGCGGGTTTTCCTCCAGAAGGAGGAACGGCTCGAACAGCCCGTATCCCACGACCGAGTACTGGCTGCCGGGCGGCGGGCCGGGGTTGGGTGCATGATGGAAAGCTCCCGGCCAAGCGGCGCCGAGCGGCGGGTTGTTGTGGTGCGGGCCGAGCGTATTCTTGAGCGTGCCGATGACTTTGACGTCGATCTCGTTGGTGCCGGTCTGAATCGCGGCGGTCACGTCGCACTGCCAAGGTGCGTGTTGGATGCAACCGGCTGGGCTTCCGTTGACGGTTACTACCGCCACGGCACCGTACCAGCGATTCAACGACACCAGGTACCGTCCTTTCTTGTTGGGCAGGTCGAACCGTTCGGTGTAGCTCACCCCGGCCGAGTAGAAGGGCATACCCTGATCCTTCCACGGCCCGAGTTGCAGGGTTGGCTCAGCCACGATCACGAAGCCCTTGTCGGTAGCTTTGAGGCCGAAGTCGCCGAGCACGTAGGCGGCCTCGATCTCATGGTAGATGGTGAAGGGTGCGGCTTTGAGGGTGAGCACGTTCTCGCCGGTGTGGGCCAGGGGGGCGACCGGCATCCGGCCGAACACCCGGTCTAGCCACCACGTCCGCCCGTCGTGGCGGAGCTCCCGGCCGTTGAAGGTCATGCGGTAGAGGTCCGGCCGTTCGACGACCACGTTGAGGTCGCCGGGCACGGGCCCTTCGATGGTGAAGCGGTAGGTCACCTCGCAGCCGCTGTCCGGTGCGAATCGCTTGGTAATGAGTTCATCGCGGAACTGCACGGCGCTGTCCCAGGGATTACGCTCCATGCCGTTCTTCTGGAAGGCGAACTGCCCGGCGGGGTAGACGTAGAGGTTCTCGCGGGTTTCTCCTCCGGCGGTCACGTCCACGTAATCGAGCGTCAGCACATTGGGATCGCGGCGGGTGATGGCGGGCGCGGTGTGCGCGGTTCCGGCGATCCGCTGAACCAGGCGAGGTGTGCAGATCGTGGCGGGCAACGGGTGGCGCTTCTCGTGAGACAGGAACAGCAGCAGACTACCGCACGGGGGCAGCTCAAAATGGGTCTTGACCTTGCCGTCCAAGGGCTGGAAGGGGTAGTCCCGTGTCTGCCCGGTGGCGGGATCCCACTGTTCGATGCCACCCATGTCCGCATCCAGGCCACCTGTGGAGGGGTGCTCGGTGCTCGTATTGACCAGGAAGAGCAGGTCGCCGTCCGCGAGTCGGCGGCGATGATGGAAGAGGATGCCCGGGTCGCTATCGGCACGGTGGATGGCCAAACCGTCCTCGCTGTAGGGCTTGAGCTTGGCGGGCAGGTCCGCAGGCTCGACGCGCTGCCAGCCCGGACTGCTGCCCAAGGCGGTTTTGGCGTTATCCGAGGCTTGGCCGTCGATCCTTGCGGGCGGCTCGACACAGGAGAGGATCGCGCCGCCGGCCTGGGCGTGTTGCCGAAGCAGGGCGAGTGTTGGGCTGTTCAGGTTTTCGGTGAGCGGAGGCAGGACCACGACGTCGTAGGTCCGTTCGCCGACGGTGAGTTTGCCGCTGGTCGCCGAGCCGAATCGGGCCAGGATGTCCTCCGAGCCGATGTCGTAGGCGATCTGGTGGCGTTCGAGGTCCATGACCGTCTGGAAGAAGGTCGCTCCGATCTCACTGAGGCGGGGGTCGTTTTGGTCGTGGGTGTGGTGCATCCACGCGGAGGTTGTGGGCTGGAGCAGCAGGACACGGTTGACCTGCTTGCCGGCGGACAGGGCGACGGAGAGTCGGGCGAAGTAGTCCGCCTGGACCTTGTAGGCCTCCCACCATGGGGCGTGGTATGAGAACGACAGCGGATGATCACGTTTGCGGGCTCCGCGGATGGTGACATAGGACAGGTGCTGGTTGAGCGTGTTGACGCCGAGCACGTAGAGCCAGTCGCCGATGCGTTTCATGTCTTCGAAGCGCATGTCCCATCCGCCCGCGCCGTAGGCCTCGCACAGCGTGCGGGTGCGCCCGAGCTGATTGGCGACGCTCTGCAACTCGCGCACCGCTCGCACGTTGCCGAACTGGGCGTGGGTGTGCTCGGCGTACTGATTGCAGAGTGTGTCGATGGCCGGCACCTGGTGATAGGTGTACATGGCCATGTTGTCGGGCACCATGAGCGAGCGGGGCCATTCGTGCTCCCAGTAGTGGCCGGTGAATGCGAGGTTGTGTTTCTCGCACCAGTCGTGCATGGGCTTGCCCCAGCGCTGGCCGAACAGGTCGTTGAGCACTTGCAGGTAGTTGTGCCGTACGCGCTGGTAGTCACCCAGCTGATGGTTGAGGCAGGGCAGGTGGTCGAGGAGCGAGTAGCCCCAGCGTTTGGCGAACTGCTTGGGCAGGTCCTCAGTCCAGGGGAACCCGCCGGCCGGCCGCAGCTCGGGCTCGTCGGTGAACGTGCCGGGGATTTGCCTGCCGAACAGGTACCCGAACCGCTGGCGGTAGGGTTCCAGCGTAATCTCGATGAACTTCTCGGCGACGCCGGGGTAGAGCAGATCGACGTAACAGCGGTTGCCGTGCCAGGGGCTGTCCGCCGCCCGGACGACGCGGCAGACGAGGTAACGTCCTTGCGGTTGAGTCTGGCCGGCCTGGAGCTGTGCGCTGACGTTCTGGTATCCCGCGTCGGTGAGGCGGTACACGGCGACCAGGTCCGCCGACCAGGCCGGCGCGTCGGCGACCTCCTGCATGGCCAAACCGCGCCCGCGCGACTCAGGCATCAGTTCCGGCACCCACCCGCCGGCGAAACCCGATGGGTAGCTGTTCTCGTCGTAGATCCAGACGCGCATGCCCAACCGCTTGCCCTCTTCGAGCGCGAGGGTCCAGAGTCTATACCACTCTTGGGACAGGTAGGGGGTCATGAGGCCCGGCCGCGGGTGTACCCATACCTGCCGCACGTTCTGGGCCGCCAAGTCGCGCAGTGTGCCGGTGATCTGCTCGTCGGTCAGCATGTCGTTCCAGACCCACAGGGGCCCGCTGCTGTACTCGGCAGGGGGATCCGCGAACAGGTCTCGCACCGCCATGGATGCTGAAGGAGTTGTCTGGCAACCGGCCATCATGACTCCCGTGGGCAATACCAGGCACACGAGTAAGAGTGAGTGATAGTGCATGATTTGCATTCCTTACAGGAAAGTACGCGTGCGGTCGACGGTTGTCCGTTTGAACCGGCCGACCATCGGAGCCGTCAGGATAGGTAATTCTGCTCGTAGCTTCAAGTGGGAGCGGGTGCCGGAAACGGCAGCGGTCGTTTTCGGGCGGTGGCCGTTCTGTCGAGGATAGTGGGAGCCGCCGGGTCAGTCGACGCTGCCCAATGCCGTCCGAAGGTGGAACAGGGTCAAAGCGATGCGCGGGCCGGCACTCAAATGCTCCTCCCCACCGACGCATCGGACCCGCTGTTCGCGGATCGCTTGCAGGTCGCCGACCTGAGCCCAACTTTGGTACAGGTTGGTCAGCAGTTGCTCAGTTACCGTGGTGCGAAACTCAACGATGATCTCGGGATCGAGCAGGCGGAGTCGTTCGAGCGAAATCTCGCCATGTGAGGCCGACACGCTGTCCGCGGCAGCGTTGGTGTGGCCGGCCATGGTGAGCAGACCATCGAGGAACGAGCCGGGCCCGGCTACAAATACCGCGCTGGGTGGAACGGGCAGTGGGCCGAGTACGATCAGAACCCGGCGAGGATGGGCGGCGGCGCGGTCGGGCGAGATGGTCAGCCGAGCTACGTCGGCTTGGATGGCGGCGGTCAACTCGCGGGCCGTCTCGGGTCGATCACAGATTCGCCCTACCCGCTCGATAGCCTCGTATACCTCGTCGAGGGTGTCGTGCGGGACGATCTCATGACGCAGGCCCAACTGCTGCAGTCCGGCAATCGATCGGCTGCTGTTGCTGGTGACGAAGACGATGTCGGGCGAGAGGGCTTTGATTTTCTCGAAGTTGGCGTCGATGAGGGCTCCGACGACCGGCACGGATCCGATCTCCGGTGGATGCAGGCAGTAGGGAGTCCGGCCGACGAGCCGATCACGCAGCCCCAGGGCGCAGAGAATCTCCGTGATGTTGGGGGCCAGGGAGACGATGCGATCGGGCCCTGCGTTCTGTTCCGCCGGTAGGACGCGGGGGTGCGCGACGTAGTCGGAGGGCGGGGAAACCGCCGGCAGATCCCAGGTTGCGTTCGCCGGGTGCTTGAGCGTCACTTCCGGCCGGTGCAGGTGACTGCGGACGCGCAGTACGAATGCTCCGACGAGCAGGCCAGAGACCACGACGAAAAGAACGCGAGATCGACTCATAGTGGTCATCGCCTATGCCTCGAATGATCGCCGGCTCCGGCGACGCTGCTCACAGAGCAGCACCACACGAGTTTCTGAACGCATTCCGCACTGCCTACAGAGCGGTGCCGCACGGATCTTCTCCTTCGCCGCCTTGACACCTCTGCGTCTCTCTCTGGCGGTTGTGCTTTCGCCTCCTATTACTACTGCCTCACCTGTCGGCCAAGGTGCCGCTCTACACTGTCGATCTTGGCGGTGAGTCGGCCGGTGTGGCCTCGCCGCCAGTCCATCTTAACCGTGCAGGTGACGCGGTTGCTGTCCTGGGACATCGTCTCGAAACACTGCCGCACCACCGCCATCACCTCGTCCCATTCGCCTTCGAGCACTGTGCCCATCGGGTTGAGCCGGTAGGGCACCCCGCTTCGGTCGATGATATCGAGGCTGCGGGCCACGTGTTTGCCTACGGATTCACCCTTGTCCATGGGCCACATCGAGAATTCCACCAGCATGGCCATTGATGGCCCTCCTTATCGTCGCGGCGCCGGAGCGGCGGGCAATCGGTGACGTCCGGTCGGGCTATTGTAACAACGGCTTCACAGGACCGCACTCGGTTGAGGGGGCGGCAGGCAACCGTATAATCGGTCCGAGCGGGGGCGGTCCTCGTGTGACGACGCGAAGAGTCCTGAGCCCAAGTGGCTGGAGCGTGGCTATGAACAGGCACATGCGACAATCGTGCATTGCCTTGGTCGTGGGAGCTGCGGGAGCGATCGGCGTGGTCGGTGCGGCTGAGCCCGCCGGGACCACTCGCAAGATCGACGGGTACCGGCCGATCTGGTTCGACCTGGGCCAGCGGTCCGAATACGGGCCGAAGTACTCCGGCGGGCTGGGAACCTACACGGCAAAGCATCACCCGCTGGCGGTGTACGCACCGCAAGCCGACAAGACCTTCTTTGTGTACGGCGGTACGACGGCCGCGGACAAGACTCACCTCCTGGCAATGGTGTCCTATTATGACCACCGGCGCGGCGTGGTGCCCAAACCGACCGTGGTATATGACAAGAAGGGTGTGACCGACCCGCACGACAACCCGAGCATCAACATCGACCAGACCGGGCACCTGTGGGTGTTTGTGAGCGGTCGCGGTCGGTCGCGGCCCGGTTTCATCTACCGCAGCGTCGAGCCGTATAGCATCGACAACTTCGAGCAGGTCCGGGAGGCCGAGCTCACCTACCCGCAACCCTGGTGGGTGCGCGACAAAGGCTTCTTGTTCCTGTTCACCAAGTACACCCGCGGCCGGGAACTCTACTGGAACACCAGCCCGGACGGCAGGCAATGGGGCGAGGACCGCAAGCTGGCGGAGTTGGGCGGGCACTATCAGGTGAGCAACGAACGCAACGGGCGGGTCATCACCGCCTTCAACATGCACCCCGGCGGGAAGGTCGACAAACGCACGAACCTCTACTTTGTGCAGACCGACGACATGGGTGCCACCTGGAAGCTCGCGAACGGCACGGTGATCGAGACGCCGATCCGTGACGTGGCCAGTCCCGCATTGGTCCACGACTACGCGGCGGAGGGACGCCTGGTCTACGTCAAGGACATCGGGTTTGATAAGGAAGGTCGGCCGGTGGTGCTCTACGTCACCAGCTCGCACTTCCAGCCTGGGCCGGGCGGTGACCCGCGGACCTGGACGATCGCCCACTGGCAGGGCGACCGATGGGTTTTCCGCGAGGTGACGCAATCCACGCACAACTATGACATGGGCTCGCTGTACATCGAGGCTGACGGTACCTGGCGGATCATTGCTCCGACGGAACCCGGGCCCCAGCGATGGGGTACCGGTGGCGAGATGGCCATGTGGGTGAGCGAGGATCAGGGGGCGACCTGGCGTAAGCTGCGCGACGTGACGCGGGGTAGCCGGTTCAACCATGGTTACGCCCGCCGCCCGGTGAACGCTCATCCCGATTTCTACGCGTTCTGGGCCGACGGCAACCCGGATGAGCTGTCTCCCTCGCACCTGTATTTCACGAACCAGGCCGGTGACGCGGTTTGGCGGATGCCCTACGAGATGACCGCGGACGTGGCCGCTGCGGCCGATATGCGCATCAATCCTTGATGTGGATTAGGTTACGGGGCGGAGCATGTCGAGAGCCATGCACGCGGTACGTTGGGCGGCATCGTCGGTGCCCAGTGAGCCGATGATCGCGTCGAGATCCTGCCGCATGCTCACCCGGCGCTCGTCGTTGCCGAGAATGTCCAGGGCCTCGGCGAGGATGGGGGCGGTCGAAACGTAGTAGGGCATGAACTCGGGCACGACGCGCCGGCCGGCGAGGATGTTCACCAGACACAGATGCGGGGTGGTGATGAGCCAGCGGCCGACCAGCCGGTAGCCCCACTTCGAGCCGTTGTACATGACCACCATGGGCAGGCGGTGCCAGGCGACCTCGAGCGTGGCGGTCCCGGATGCGCACAGGGCCAAGTCCGCGGCCGCCAGCAGGTCCGTAGTGCGGCCGGTGACGATGTGCAGGGGGAACGGCGGGGTGCCCAGCTTGGCTCGGATCGTGTTTTCCGCCTCGGCACTGGCCGCCGCGAAGACGAAGCCGGCCTTGGGGTGTTGGCTGGCGATGCCTTGAGCCACCTCGATCTGGCCGGGGAGCACCTCGCGGATCACGTGCTGTCGCGAGCCGGGAAGGCAGGCGACCAGCGGTTGCCCAAGCGTTTTCAGCCGTTGCACCGTGGTGGGGTCGGCCGGGTCTGCGGTCAGTTGCTCAACCAATGGGTGCCCGACGAAGCTTGCGTCGATACCTCGCTGGCGGAAGTAGGGCTCCTCGAAGGGTAAAATGGCCGCGAGGCGGTCCACCCGGCGTCTCATGCGGCCGATTCGCCAGGGTGCCCATGCCCATAATTGGGGAGCGATGTAGTACAGCACGGGGCAGCGGGCGGCCTTGATGTGTTTGGCCATCGGCAGGTGGAGAGCCGGGGAGTCCACGAGGATCGCCAGGTTGCAGGGCTCGGTTTGCAGGAGGCGGCGGACGCGGTGAACGAGGCTGTACGCCCGACCCGCGAGCCGGACCGCCCCGACGAGCATCGCGGATTGGCGGGTCCAATCCTCGATGGCGAGGCAGCCGGCGGCCTGCATGAGGGGGCCGGCTACGCCCAGGAACTGGGCAGCGGGGCACTGTGTGTGGATGGCCCGGATCAGACTGGCGGCGTGGCGGTCGCCGCTCGGCTCGGCGGCCGAGATGAAGATACGTGGTGTCCCACCCGTCGATCCGGCAGACCCTGGCGTCATGTGTGCTCCTTGCGGTTGGGGAGACTCTATCGTCGTGGCGGTGGGGTGGTCAAACCAAGGCTCAAGCGACCTGGGCGGGCCCGGTCATCGGGGCCGGCGCCAAAAGGGAGCCACCGCGAATTGGGGCACGGAAAAAAAGGTGGGTTGGCGGGCTGGCATGGGCGTGGGGCTTCGTTTATGATACCGAGTTCCCGTATCGCCCGGGCTACAGGGCCGGCAAGGTCTCTGAGCGAGGGTGAGCTGTCGCCGGGGCGGCGTCAGTGGGGGTGGTCTGTGCACGGATTGGCCGTGCCCGCGGTCCGGGTGGTTCGCGAACCCGGTCGGCGCATCGAAACAGGTCGCGAAAATCGTGGAGGTGCCTTTTGGCGTCTGAACTGGTACGCAATCTGGTTGATTCGGGGATTCACTTCGGGCATCGCACAAGTCGCTGGAATCCCAAGATGCAACCGTACATCTTCGGCAAGCGCAACCTCATCCACATCATCGACATCCGTGAAACGGTGAAGGGCCTGCTGAGAGCCTCGAAGTTTCTGTCAGGCGTGGTAGCCCGGGGCGACGACGTGTTGTTCGTGGGCACCAAGCGTCAAGCTCGGGTGTCGATCACCGCGGTGGCTGAGCGGACGGGTATGCACTACGTGATCGAGCGATGGCTTGGCGGCACGCTGACCAACTTCCGGACGATTCGCTCGCGGCTGGCCCGGCTGGAGGAGCTGGAGGCGATCGAGGCGGCGGGGATGGCGGACAAGTACAGCAAGAAGATGATTGCCACCCTGACGCGCGAGCGCCGCAAGATCAAGCGGAACCTGGAAGGCATTCGGCGAATGAACAAGCTGCCGGGCGCTCTGGTTCTGGTGGATATCCGCCGGGAGCACATCAGCGCCCGCGAGGCCCGCAAGCTGCACATCCCGGTGGTGGGACTGATCGACACGGATTCAGATCCGGATTGCGTGGACATCCCGATTCCCGGGAATGACGACGCGATGCGAGCTATTGAGTTGGTGCTGAGCTATCTCGGCGAGGCGATCGAGGGTGCGTTGCGAGCGCGGCCGCAGGCGGACAAGGACGCGGGTGATTCGCGTCCGGCGCGACGTTCGTTGCGGGCGATGGGTCGGGCGGAGGAGGGGGAAGCGTCGGCGAAAGCTGAGGAGACGCAGGCTCCGGCGTCGCCCGCCAACGATTCCGTCGTGGCGTAGCGATTACAGAGGACGGAAGACTCACAGTGGTTCAGGCGTCCCGTCCGGAGGCATGCGCCGGACACGGACGGGTTCTCTCTTCTCATATTGCGGGTGGCCGCAGGCGATCCGCTGTAGACGATCAGGAGTGTTAGATTCACATGGCTGAAATCACAGCAGCAATGGTTAAGAGCCTTCGGGAGCGAAGCGGGCTTCCGATGATGGACTGTAAGGCGGCCTTGCAGGAGGTCGGCGGAGACGAGGCGGCGGCGATGGAACTCCTGCGGAAGCGTGGGGCGCTGGCGGCGGAGAAGAAAGCCGGCCGCGAGACCGCCGAAGGGCGGATCGGCGCGTTCGTGGATCGGGAGAAAGGCGCCGGCTCGCTGGTGGAACTGCAGTGCGAGACCGCCCCGGTAGCCAACAACCCCGACTTCAAGGAGCTGGCGGCCAAGATTGCCAAGCAGGTGGCGGTGACTGGCTGTACGGACGTGGCGGGCCTGGCGGCCACGAAGTGCGTGGATGATCCGGGTCAGACGGTTCAGGATCTTCTGCACGACGTGTTGAACCGATTGCGTGAGAACATGAAGATCGCGTCGGCGATTCGGGCGACCGGTCATGTGGCGACCTACGTGCACCACACGGGCAAGCTTGGGGTCATGATCGTGGCCGAGGGCAACGTGCAGGATGAGGCCCTGCTCAACGATGTGTGCATGCACATCGCGTTCGCTCAGCCGGATGCGCTGAACCGCGAGCAGGTGCCGGCCGACCTGGTGGCGAAGGAGCAGGAGATCGCCCGCGAGCAGATCAAAGCCTCGGGCAAGCCGGAGAACATGATCGAGAAGATCCTGACCGGCAAGATGAACCGTTGGTTCTCCGAACGGGTGTTGCTGGAGCAAGCGTTCGTGAAGGACGATAAGAAGACGGTTGGCGAGGTACTGCAGGCGGCAGGAGTGACACTCAAGAGCTACCACCGGTTGGCGGTGGGTTCCAACTGAGGAGCATGATGGCGGGCGCGAAGTTTGAACCGGCATACCGTCGTGTGGTATTGAAGGTCAGTGGAGAAGGTTTGGCCCCGGCCGGCGGTGTTGGGCTGGGGGCTGATGCCCTGCGACACGTGGCCAACGAAATCTGCTCCGCTCATGATCTGGGCGTGGAGGTGGCCGTCGTGGTGGGCGGCGGCAACCTGGTGCGTGGGGCGTCTTTTGTACGGCAGTGCTCGATCCCGGAAGCGACCGCCCATCAGATGGGCATGCTGGCGACGGTGATCAACGCTCTGGCGTTGCAGGAGACGCTGGAGAGCATGGGTGCGTCTTCGCGGGTGCTGTCGGCGGTGCACATGCACGCGGTGTGCGAGCCCTATGTGCGGCAGGACTGTCTGCGGCACATGGAGCAGGGGCGGGTAGTGGTTCTGGCGGGAGGGACAGGGCGGCCGTTTGTGACCACGGACTCGGCGGCGGCGCTCGCGGCGCTCGAGCTGGACGCCGACGCGGTGCTCAAAGCCACGCAGGTCGAAGGCGTTTATACCGCGGACCCAAAGGTCGATCCCAGGGCTCAGTTCTGTGCGCGGCTCACCTACGACGAAGTCATCAATCAGCGATTGCGGGTCATGGATCTCAGTGCGGTCGAGATGTGTCAGCGCAAGAGCGTGGTGATCCGGGTGTTCAACCTTCACGAGCCGGGGAACGTCAAGCGCATCCTGATGGGAGAGGACGTCGGCACGGTGGTGGGTGAAGCCGCGGAGTAGGCGCGACCCGCGGCGGTAGCTTGCTTCGCGAAAAGCGAAGTCGGCCGGCATATCTTGATCGCGAGTCGCTGGTTTCAGCTCGAATCATTCATCGAAACCACAGATGAACACAGATACACACAGATAAGAGATTGCGTTACGGCACGCTGTGTTCGGCGCCGATTTCCTGCTCCATCCGTGTTCATCCGTGGTTTGCTCTCAACTGTGCACTAGAGCATTTCACACAATGGCGCAGCGGCCGCCGCCCCTGGTAGCCCGCGGACTCGCAAGGAATACGCCGGTCGCCACGGCTCGGCTGAGCTCGCCGAAGTCGGGGGGCGACGGCTACGATGGGGCGTGAATCGCTCTAAGGTCGTGGGCGAGCGATTCAGATCCGCCCCTGCCATCGGTACTGCACAAGGGCGGCATATTCATAGAGCAGGCGGGGCAGGACGAGAATGCGCCAACGGCAGCGCATGTGGAACGGCCCGTCATCGCGCATCGGAAACCCTGATCCATAGACAGAGACATGGGTGAATCCCGCCTTGCGGAAGCAGGCGAGGGCTCGGCGGCTGTGGTCGTGGTCGGTGACCAACAGGAATCGATGTCGTGCGGGGTCGAGGCCGGGGAGGCGCGCCACGTTGGGCGGATGCTCGGCGGTGGTGCCGGAAGCGTCGTCGAGGATGACGCGGTCGGCGGGGATGCCGCACTGCAGCAGCTTGTTGCGCATCCACTGAGCGGCGCCGGGGAGGTTGGAGACGACAATGCGCGGAGCTAATCCGCGGTGGTAGGCGTCGACCGCCCACAGGAGGCGGGCCTCGTTGCCGCCCAGGCAGACGATGAGGTCGGCTTGCTGGGGGGGCTTGGTGACATCCAGCCAGCGGTAGAGCCGGTCGGTGATCGGTGTGCAGACAAGGATGATCTGGAGCAAGGCGACAACGGCGAACAAGGCGCGAGCGCGGCAGTAGCACCATGCGAGCATGCGGAAGGGGGCGCGGCGGACAGGTGCTCGCGCGGCGGGTTGGGGGTTGTCGGCGGACGGGCTGTCAATCTCACAAGGCATCGCGTTTCCATCCGATTTGCCCGCGAGCGGCGGTTCCTGGGATACGCCGCGAAGCGGCAAGCCGGACCGCAGGGCTCTTGACGCACATCTATTGTCGGCGGGAGGCGGTTGGGGAGTTGACCTTTCCTGGCCGCCGGGGAACCGAAAACGGCAATGCGCCGCTTGGGAAGGTGCGTGGGACCGCAAGCGGAGCCGCGACCGTAGGTGAGCGCTGGTCGTCAGGCAGAGCCGCGACCGCGACGGAGTGGTTGCTCCAACAAGGAAGAACCGCTTCCTCACTTGCGCGGCTCTGTTTTGCGGGCGCGGTTCTGCTCGGCCCGCCGGTTTTTCTACCCCTTGCGCGCCGCCTGAGCGGTTGCGTTGACAGTGATGGGGGCGGTCGACCATACTTGGGGTTCGGGTTGGCGCGGGACATGGCCGTGCTCCGCACCGAGCGCTACAGTTCCGCATGAACGACGGGCAACGAGGTTGTTTATCCATGGCAGAAGAGACGCCGCTACCGTCCCCCGAGTCGGCGGAGGAAACCCGCGAGTGGTTGCAGTCCCTGGATTACGTCCTGAGCCAACAGGGGCCAAACCGTGCGTGGGAACTACTGGCAGCGCTTCGTAACCGCTTGTGGGAACGGGGTTTTGGCCCGCCTTTCAGTGCGAACACGCCGTACGTCAACACGATTCCAGCTGGTGAGCAGCCGCCTTACCCGGGCAGCCGGGAGTTGGAGTACCGCATCAAGAGCATCATTCGGTGGAACGCTATGGCCATGGTGGTGCGTGCGAACCGCGAGTCGCCGGGGATCGGCGGGCATATCTCGTCGTACGCGTCGATGGCGACGCTGTACGAGGTGGCCTTCAATCATTTCTTCCGCGGCAAGGACGGCGAGGGCTCGGGCGACCAGATCTACTTCCAGGGTCACTCCACACCGGGCGTGTATGCCCGGGCGTTCCTGGAAGGCCGGCTGACCGCCGAGCAGCTTGAGAACTTTCGGCGGGAGCTCAAGCCGGGCGGTGGGCTTTCGTCATACCCGCATCCCTGGTTGATGCCCGGCTTCTGGAACTTTCCGACCGTCTCGATGGGCCTCGGGCCGATCATGGCTATCTACCAGGCCCGGTTCAACCGGTATCTGTTGCACCGCGGGCTCTGCAATACGGAGCACAGTCGGGTCTGGTGTTTCATGGGGGACGGCGAGTGCGACGAGCCGGAAAGTCTTGGCGCGATCACGCTGGCGTCGCGTGAGAAGCTGGACAATCTGACCTTTGTGATCAACTGCAATCTGCAACGGCTGGACGGCCCGGTGCGGGGTAATGGCAAGATCATCCAGGAGCTGGAGGCGGTATTTCGCGGGGCCGGCTGGAACGTCATCAAGGTTATCTGGGGCGGTGACTGGGATCGACTGCTGAAACAGGACAGCGAAGGCTGGCTGGTCCGCCGCATGGAGGAGGCGGTCGACGGCGACTATCAGAAGTACGTGGTCGAACCAGGCTCCTATACGCGAGAGCATTTTTTCGGCAAGTACCCGGCGTTGGCTAAGATGGCGGAGCGGCTTTCGGATGAGCAGCTCCAGCGGATGCGTCGCGGCGGGCATGATCCGGAGAAGGTGTACGCCGCTTACCAGGCTGCGGTTAATCATCGCGGGGCGCCGACCGTGATTCTGGCCAAGACGATCAAGGGCTACGGTTTGGGCGAGGCCGGCGAAGGCAAGAACATCACCCACCAGCAGAAGAAGCTCAACGAGCAGGAGCTCAAGGATTTCCGCAGACGGTTTGGGATTCCCATCTCGGACGCCGAGGTTGCTCAGGCGCCGTTTTATCGCCCGGCTGACGACAGCCCGGAAATGCAGTACATGCACAAGCGGCGGGAGAGCCTCGGCGGATACGTGCCGCAACGGGTGGTGAAGAGCCCGCCGGTGGCGGCTCCGGGGATGGAGACGTTTAACGAGCTACTGGAGGGGACGGGCGAGCGTGAAGCCTCGACGATGATGGCCTTTGCCAGGTTGTTTGCCAAGCTGGTTCGGGACAAGGAGATTGGCAAGCTGGTGGTGCCGATCATCCCGGATGAGGCCCGGACGTTCGGGCTGGAGCCTCTGTTCCGGCAGTGCGGCATCTACGCGAGCACCGGGCAGCTCTACGAGCCCGTGGATCGCGACACCTTGCTGTACTACCGCGAGTCGAAGGACGGGCAGATTCTGGAGGAGGGCATCACAGAGGCCGGCTCGATGTCTTCCTTCATCGCTGCCGGGACGGCGTACGCCACGCACGGGGTGAACACCATCCCGTTTTTCATCTACTACTCGATGTTCGGGTTTCAGCGGATCGGGGATCTGATCTGGGCGGCGGCGGACATGCGCTGCAAGGGGTTCCTGATGGGTGGGACAGCGGGCCGTACGACGCTTGCGGGCGAAGGCCTGCAGCATCAGGATGGGCACAGCCTGGTGCTGGCCTCGACGGTTCCGACGATCCAGGCTTACGACCCGGCGTTCGCGTACGAGTTGGGGGTGATTATCCAGGAAGGCATTCGCCGCATGTACGAAGCGAAGGAGGATGTCTTTTACTACCTGACGATCTACAACGAGAATTACCAGCAGCCGCGCATGCCGGAAGGCGTGCGGGAGGGCATTCTCAAGGGGTTGTATCGTTACCAGGCGAGCGAACTGGCGGGCGACTCGAAGGTTCACCTTTTCGGCAGCGGCTCGATCCTGCGGGAGGTTCAGCGGGCGGCGGGTATCCTCGCGGAGCGCTACGGCGTGGCGGCGGACGTGTGGAGTGCGACGAGCTACGTTCAGCTTCGTCGGGATTGCCTAGAGGTTGAGCGATGGAATCGGCTTCATCCGGAGGCCCCGCCGCGCAAGTCGTATCTGGCGGGGTTGCTGGAGAATGATGTGGCCCCGGTGGTGGCGGCGTCCGATTACATGTGTGTGGTGTCGGATCAGATCGCCCGCTGGGTGCCGGGCGGGATGGTCAGTCTGGGGACGGATGGGTTCGGGCGAAGCGAAAACCGGGTGTCGTTAAGGCGGCACTTTGAGGTGAGCGCGGAGCATATCGTGGTGGCTGCCTTGCATCGGCTTACCGAGCAAGGCCAGCGGGATCGCGGCGTCGTGAAGCAGGCGATCCAGGAACTGGGGATTGACCCGGACGCGGTCGATCCGATGTACGCATAACGCATCCGAGGATGAAACGTGGCTACCGAGTTGAAACTGCCGGATCTGGGTGAAGGGGTCGAGGGCGGGGATATCGTGCAAGTTCGCGTCTCGCCGGGCGACATGGTGCAGGCCGAGCAGACGGTCGTGGAGATCGAGACCGACAAGGCTGTGCTGGAAGTGCCCTGCAACGTGGCGGGCCGAGTGGTCGATGTCCTGGTGAAGACCGGCGACAAGGTGAAGGTGGGGGCCACCCTGCTGACTGTCGATACCGATGGGAAGGGGGAGAGCCCCGCGGTAGGGGCGGCCCCTGTGGCGGCTGCAGCATCGCAAGCGGAGCCTTCCCCTGCGGCGGCGAAGGAGCCGGAGAAAAAGGCGGAGGCCAGGAAGCCGGAGAAGCCGCCGGCCCAACCGAAGCCCTCTGCAAAGAAGGCCGAGCCAGCCGCCGCTGCGGCGGAGGAATCCGACGAGCCGGTGCCTGCGGGGCCGGCCACTCGCCGACTGGCGCGTGAGTTGGGTGTCGATCTGCGTGACGTCGCGGCGGGCCGGGCGGGTAAGCGGATTACCGAAGATGATGTCAAGGCGTTCGTTCGGCAGCGGCAGGAGCGGGGGGCGGGAGAAGCACATGGGGGTTTCGCCGGCGTGGCGGTGACGCTTCCGGACTTCACGCAGTGGGGCGAGGTCGAGCGTGTGCCGTTCTCCTCGTTGCAGCGTAAGACGGCGGAGCACCTGTGGACCGGTTGGGCGGTCGCGCCGCACGTGACGCAGTTCGAGATGGCGGATATCACGCGTTTGGAGGCTTTGCGCCGGCGGTTTCGGGAGACGGAGCAGGGCAAAGCGGTGAAGCTGACGGTGACGGCGTTCGTGCTCAAGGCGCTGGTCGCGGCATTGAAGGAGTACCCGCAGTTCAACGCGTCGCTGGACACACAGGCGAGTGAGTTGGTTCTCAAGCGGTACTATCACATCGGCGTGGCTGTCGATACGGAGGCGGGGCTGATTGTTCCAGTGATCCGGGACGTGGATGCCAAGAGCGTTCTGTCGCTGGCCGCGGAGATGAACGAGTTGGCCGAGCGGACCCGCAAGCGCAAGGTGGGTCTGGATGAGTTGCGTGGCGGGACGTTCACGGTGACGAATCTGGGCGGCATCGGCGGGACGGCGTTCACGCCCATTATCAACTATCCGGAGGTGGCCATCCTGGGCTTGGCCCGTTCGCGACAGGAGCCTGGTCTCGTGAACGGGCAGCTTGCCAACCGCCTCATGTTGCCGTTGTGTCTCTCGTACGATCACCGGGTGATCAACGGTGCGGATGGTGCGCGATTTGTGCGGAAGTTGGCCGGCCTGCTGGAGGATCCCGAAGTCCTGCTTTTGGGTTTGTGACGGCGTGCCGGCGGCGGTCATCGTCGCGGCCGCCCCCCGCGGCAGCCGTTTCTCGTAGTGGCTGCCCCCCGTGGCGGTCGTAGTGGCTGCCCCCCGTGGCAGCCGTTCCCCGTGGCGGCCGTGGCGAACGATACAAGGACAGGTGGCCCACTTCCACGGAGGTGGTGGAGAGATTGAGTCATGAGTGAATCAGCAGCGGTGCGAGAGACGGAAGTGGTGGTGATCGGTGCAGGCCCCGGAGGTTACGCGGCGGCGTTCGCGGCCGCTGATCGGGGCCGCAAGGTTTTGCTGGTCGACGCGGGTGAGCAGCCGGGCGGGGTGTGTCTCAACCGTGGGTGCATTCCGTCCAAGACGCTGCTGCATATGGCCTACCTGATCAATGAGGCCCGCGGGGCCGAGCAGTGGGGGCTCAAGTTCGCACCGCCCGAGATTGACCTGGCGAAACTGCGGAAGTGGAAGGATGATGTGATCGGCAAGAATGCCGGTGGCATCCGCCAGCTCGCCAAGTCGCGGAGCGTGGAGCTGGTGCGGGCGTGGGCGCGGTTCGAGGATTCGCAGACGTTGCTGCTGAGCAGCGAGCGCGGCGGCCCGCCGGACCAGGGCCGTGTGCGGTTCCAATACGCGATTCTGGCGACGGGTTCGCGACCGACCGCGATCCCCGCGTTCAACATCGACAGCCCGCGGGTCATGAACTCGACCTCCGCTTTGGAGCTTCCCAACATCCCGCGGTCGTTGTTGATCGTCGGGGGCGGTTACATTGGGCTGGAGATGGGGACGGTCTATGCGGCGTTGGGCAGCGAAGTGACGGTGGTCGAGATGACCGAGGGCCTGCTGCCGGGTGCCGACCGCGACCTGGTGCGTGTGTTGCAGGCTCGGCTCAAGAAGACGTTCAAGGCTATCCATCTCAATACGAAGGTGGCGGCCATCGCTGATACGGGCAACGGTATTTCCGTGACGTTCGAGCCGGCCGGTGCGGATGCGAAGTCGCCCGCTCCTGCCAACGCGGAGTTTGAACGTATCCTCGTGGCCGTGGGTCGCACCCCGAACAGCGAAGGCTTGGGCCTGGAGAATACCAAGGTCAAGACCATTGCCCGCGGCTTTGTCGAGGTGGACGAGCACCGTCGCACGGCGGACGAGCACATCTACGCGATCGGCGATATCGCGGGGGAGCCGATGTTGGCCCACAAAGCTTCTTACGAGGCGAAGGTCGTGGCGGAAGTCCTTGCGGGCGAGAACGTCGCGGTCGATGCCCGGGCGATCCCGGCCGTGGTGTTCACCGACCCGGAAATCGCCTGGGCGGGACTGACCGAGACGCAGGCCCAGCAGGCGGGCCGGGAGATCGTCGTTGCCAAGTTCCCTTGGGGAGCTTCGGGTCGGGCGACGGCCCTCGGGCGCAACGATGGCCTGACCAAGGTCATTGCCTCGCCGGAAAGCGGGCGAGTGCTCGGTGTCGGCATTGTCGGCGTCGGGGCCGGCGAACTCATCGCCGAGGGCGTGCTGGCGATCGAGATGGGGGGGACCGCCTCTGACGTAGGCATGAGCATTCACGCCCACCCGACGCTGTCGGAGACGGTGGGCGAGGCCGCCGAACTGGTGTCAGGAACTACGATTCACCTGGCACCGCCGCGCCGATGATCCCTCGAGCGTCGCATGTTCTCGTGTGACGTTCGCTCGGGGGGTGCCGGCTTGCGTGGGGCACCGCTCGGTAGGCAATTCCGATCGCGGGACCCCACTCGCACTGCTCTGTGGGGGAAGCGTGTGTGTTCTACTCCCACCCGCTCGCTTGCGCTCGGGGCTCGTATTCGGCGCACGGCGCTCGTAGTCTGCGCTCGGGGCTCATTGGCTCACGTGTGGCACTGCCCTGTGAGCAGTCGGGGAGGGTGTGTGCTCTACTCCCACCCGCTCGCTTGCGCTCGGGGCTCGTATTCGGCGCTCGGGGCTCGTTGGCTCACGTGTGGTACTGCCCTGTGAGCAGGGGGGGGAGGGTGTGTGTTCTACTCCCACCCGCTCGCTTGCGCTCGGGGCTCGTAGTCCGCGCTTGGGGCTCGTGTTCTGCGTTCGGGGCTCGTATTGCGCTCGTAGGTCACGGCATTTGCGTGTATCACGGCCTATTCAGGTTGGGCGGTGATCTTGGCCATCTCCTCGGAGGCGAATCGGCTTTCGGCGATCGGTCCGGGTTCCCAACACTGCTCGACTTTGCCTGGCTTGGCCGGTCGCACCGGAATGACGAAGACTTCCTCTCCGCCGGCGTTCTTCTCGATACGTCCACCGGCCCTGATGACTACTTCGCGGGTCACCTTTTCGCAGGCGGCGATGAGTTTGGGGAAGTTGTACTCGGTGTGGCTGAATACACCGTTCTGATCGACAGCCGAGGTGAACCGGTCGGGTAGTTTGGCGAAGCCGACGGTGGTGAACAGGACGCCGGCGGCGTTGGATGGGTTGCAGTCGGAGTCCAGGCCGCAGCGGGTGGAGATAATAACCGTCTGATCGAAATCGCCCTTGCCGAAGAGCATGCCCATCACGATAAACGCCCCGTTGATTTTGGCATCAATGTTGAAGTCGTCATCCGTTTTGCAGGAGAAGCGACGGTAGCTGGGATTCTTGTGGTACTTGTCCATGACCTTCTGCCAGGTTCTTTCCCAGTCGTTGGGGTCTTCGCGGTACCAGGCGATGACGTCCCGGATAGTCTCGGCATACTGGCTTTGGGCGGGTATGCATGCGAGTCCAGCTTGAACGAGCTTGAGGGGGTCAGTTTCAAAGAACGCTTCGGCGTACATGCCACCGACGAACTGGCCGCCGTAGACGCCGTCGCCGTAGTTCATAAGCCGGCCGAACTTCTCGCCCAATTCGATGACCGAGTTGGGTAGAGCGGGTGCAACCAACCCGGAGAAGTCCGCCTCGATCTGATAGTCGATGTCGTCGGCATGGGGGTTGAATCTCGGGTGTCCGGAGTCGGGCGGAGCGATTCTGCGGCGTAGATTGACACGGCCCTGCCGATTCGCGTGCCAGAGTTCGTAGCCGCTGTTAGCGAAGTCGATGCCCGCCTGGCGGATGGATGCGTTGAGCCCATGCACTTCGAGGGTTCGCAGGAAGGTCATCTCGACGTAGAGGTCGTCCTGATGGAACTGATTGACCATCTCGGGTTTCCACTGGGGCATAACCTCGGGCGGGACGATTCTGCCGCAGTATCTGAACTCCGTTGGGCCGCCCCAGCCGACGCCGACCATCTGGCCGATCCATCCCGCCTTCATTTTGTCGCGGTACTCGGCCAAGGTGAGTCTTCGGGCGGCGGGTTCCACCGCCGTTGCCATTGCCTGGATACTCGCGAAGATGACGATGAGAGACACTGCCTGATGAGTCATGAGAGTCTCCTTGCCTGGCAGGATGGACCAGTCGCAGGGGGCGCCTTTGTCCCCGGCGTGTGAATCGCGCGTCAACATAGCCGGTGGCGGGTCTGACGACAAGTTGCCGGGTTGTAAGCAAGCAACGGATCCATCGAGAGTCGCATTGGCGGGAATCACAGATACCCGGTGAGTCTGGGCCGTTGGTGTGACAGCGATCATCGAATCTGGTTATGATGCCGGTCAATATGGTGAGCTATCGAGATGCTATCTGGCGTCGAGGTGTTCGGCGAACGCGACGGCGGTCGGTACTGGGATTGGTATTGCTGTGTGGGGCGGCGAGCGTTTTTGCTTGTTCAGTTCCTGGCCCCCTGGCCCCAGTGGTAGAGGTGTTCCGGCTGAGGGCTCCCGACGGAAACGCGCCGGTTTCTCAGGCATCAGGTCTGCACTTCGGTTGGGTCGGTGGGCGTCATGGCTTGTGGTTGGTGTGCGACCGGAACAGCGGGCCGAGCGCCAATCAAGTGTTCTTCATCCAACAAGGCCGCCTCGACGCGGCAGAGGCCGGGGGGACGATTGTGGCCAGTGAAGCCATCCCGCTGGTCGGGCCGTCTGAAGGCTGGGCTCGATTCGCCCATGACCGGCCGGCCATCCCCGCCGAGGTCATGGCGGAGCTTCGCCATCAATTAGAGAATCATGCGGCGGGCCATTTGCCGGTGCTCGACCTTGAGGGTATCACCGCGGGGCGATCGCTGGCCGATCGCGCGATCCTGGATTTGTTCGTCATTGCGGAGCAGCCCTTCAACCTGGTCCTGCAGTTCCGTCTTGCCGGTGAAGGGCCGGGATCACAAGCAGTGCTGATGGATTGCTTCTCGTACACAGAGGCTTTGAGCGAACGCGGGGGCGACGGCAACGACGGGCTCGAGGGCATTGCCTGGACTGGTCGGCCGGGGGAGTTCTTGCTTGCGGAGGAGGGCACGCGGCCGTTCCGCGCGAGCGACGTACTGCATTTTTTCGACCACCCGCGGCTCATGTTGACGCGGTTGGCGGACAACCGAATCGTTGCGATGGCACGGTGGTCGGATCGAGCCACGGAATCCGTGCGGGCTCGACGGGGTCAGCCGTCCCAGACGCTCAACGCACTGGCGCTTTGGGATCAACGCCGTCTGCTTGCTGTGGATCGCAACGGCGGTTGGATTCTGGTTGCCGATACGGGAACCGGTCGGACGGCACGCTGGCTGAATCTGTATGATCCTGCTCGGCTCAATCTGCGCGAGCGGTTGGCCGACATGCCCGGTTCGCGGCGTATGGTCTACGTGAGCATCGAGGGCATTGCCCGTGACGAGGCGGGAAATCTGTGGATGGTTGACGACCCAGCCATGCCGGAAGCTTTTCGCGAATCATGTCTTATCCGTTTACGGCATCCGACGTCATGTCCGTACCCGATATAAGCATTGTCTTTGAGGCCCATCGCGCGCTGGCTGTATCTCGCTCGTGGTTCTCGTGCGTACGGTGCAGTACAATCGGCCGGGGATGCGGTTTGAGTAAGATGTGACAAGGGCGACGCCGGTTTGCCTTGCCGTTTCGCAGAGCTTGTTGCGGAGTGGTGTTCATTTTGAGCAGGAGGTCAGGGGCGGATGACGTGGTTGGGCGGATGGGTGGTGATGCGGCGTTGGGGCGAGATGATCAAGTTCTCGCACTCGGTGTTCGCGTTGCCGTTTGCCCTGATGGCGACCTTCATGGCGGGGCGGGCTGCTTACGATGCGGGAGACGCGGCTCAGAAGCATCCGGCGGGCGTGCTCATTGCCTTGATCGTGTGCTGCATGGTGGCGGCCCGGTCAGCGGCGATGACGTTCAATCGTCTCGTGGATGCGGGCTTGGATGGGCGAAATCCTCGTACCGCGGGCCGTGCTCTACCGGCCGGCACTGTTTCCCGCGCCCAGGCGGCCTTGTTCCTCGCATTGGCGTCCGCGGCATTTGTTCTGTGCTCGGCCGGGTTCTGGTGGGTTTCTGGTAACGCCTGGCCGGTGATGTTGTCGGTGCCGGTGCTTGCGTACCTCTTCTTCTACTCGTACACCAAGCGATTCACCCGGTGGTCGCATTTTGTGCTTGGCAGCGCGATTGCGATGTCGCCGCCGGCATCGTGGCTGGCGGTGCATCCAGCGTCGTTGGGTTGGCCGGCGGTCGTGTTGGGAGGGGCGGTGATCCTGTGGATCGGCGGATTCGATATCATCTACGCATGCCAGGATGTCGAAGCGGATCGGCGCGAGGGCCTGCACAGTCTCCCCGCTCGGCTGGGCGTGGGGCCGGCCTTGTGGATCGCGCGGGCGGCTCATGCCGCCACGGTGGCGTGTCTGCTCGTGCTTGTTTCACTTGGCGGGCTGGGTGGGTGGTATCTTCTGGGTGTGGCTATGGTTGCGGTGCTGCTACTGCTGGAGAATGCTCTGGTTCGGCCGACAGACTTGTCGCGTGTGAACATGGCTTTCTTCACGGTGAACGGAGTGATTAGCCTGCTGTTGGGAGTGCTTACGATCGCGGATGTGCTGTCGCGGGGATAGGCTGCCGCGACTGCTGATGGAATGGTGCCGGCGGAGATGGCGAATCAGGCGGGCAAGGGGGGGCTCGTCACGGCCCGCCGTGGGTGGGTGTGCGGATTGCTTCTGGTTGCGCTGTTGCCAGAGATGGGCTACTGGTTGAGCGACTGGAGAAGTGTTTCGGCTTGAGCTCGTTGCCGTGCGGAAAGGCAGTTGTGGCGACGATCAAGCCGGGTGGCCTGTTCGAGGAACGAGCGTGCCTGATCCAGGTTGTCTTGACGGGCAGAAACCTCGGCGAGGTGGAGGCTGGCGCTGGCTTGGGTATCGGGCTGGATGCCGGGTTGACTGAGACAGTGTTCGAGGTCACGTCGAGCCTGGTCAAGTCGATCAAGGCGTAACAGGATCATCGCTCGGGTATCCAGAAGGTATGGGTACTCTGGATATCGATCGATGCCCCGGTTGGCCAGGCGAAGGCCCTCTTCGGCCTGGCCGAGTTCTGTAGCCAAGAGCCATGCGAAGTTGTTGAGTGTCTCGCGGTGATTGGGGGAGATGTCGAGGATGCGCAGATAGGCCTCTTCAGCCATCCGGTGATCGCCCAGGTTCTGGGCAACTTGGGCGACACCGAGCAAGCCGTCGAGGCTATCGGGGTTGAGCTGGATGTAACGGTTGAAGAGATTCAAGCTCTCGCGCAGGAGGCGAGCTTCTTCGGCGTAGGCGAGCATGGAAGCGGCGGTGAGAATGACGGTGGACTCGTCGGCGACGTTGTCCCAGCGGATGGCGAGCCTGGCGAGCATGTCGTCGTAGCGTTGCTGGCCGGCGTACCACCGCAGCCGGGCGAGGATGACCTTGGGGTCGGTGGGGGCCATCTGCTCGGCGCGGTCGAGAGCGTTGCTGGCTTCGGTGAGGTTGCCTTCGAAGCGGTGGATCTCGGCGATGGCGAGGAGGGTGCCGATACTCCGCCGGCCAGCCCGCGTTTCGTGATAAGCCTCGAGATGGCGAAGGGCCTCCGATCGCTGAGATTTGGCGTTGAGCAGTTGAGCCCGGGCCAGTTGCACATCCTCATTTTCCGGAGCGAAACGCAGAACCTCATTGACCAATTTCTCGGCGGACTCCAATCGCGAGGCCTGGATCTCTAAGTCTACGAGAAAGGTTCGAGCGACCACGCTGCCGGGAGTCACCTCGAGAACGCGTTGGGCGAAGGAGCGAGCGATCAGGAGACGGCCTGCATCCTTCTCAATCTGTGCCTGGGCCATCAATAAGTCGGTACTGCGTGGGTTGGTGCCCATCGCGCTGGCGACCAGACGCGCCACCCGATCACTATCGCCTTGACGGCGAGCCAGGTCGATCAAACGCATCCAGCCGACAACGCGCTGAGGGTCAAGGGCGACCACGCGTTCGAGGATCTTCGTCGCCTCCTGAATTGAAGGCAATCGGCGGTCTTGAAGCAGGGTACTGGCGTGCTCGTAGAGTAGCTCGGGGTCGTTGGGGAGCCGTTTGAGCAGGTCTTCGAGAAGCACTCTGCCGCGTTGCCGATCGGTGGGCGAGCCAGTCGCCAGCAGGAGACGGATGAGCGATCTTTGGAGGTTGACGTTGCCTGGATCTCTTTGCAGCCCGGTTTCCCATGCCTGCATGGCTTCGTCGGGTTTGCCGGTGCGGAAGTAGAAGTTGCCAAGCAGTTCATAGCTCTTGGCGATCTGGTCCTCGAAAGTGATGAGGTGCAGGTAATCGCGTTCCGCGAGATCGTGGCGTTTGACCAGCTCGTGGTACTCGGCCCGGATGAGGTAGGCGGGAAAGTCGTTACGCCGTTGGACCTCGGCATCGAGAAAAGGCACGACATCGGCATCTCGGCCCTCGCTGTGGAGGATCGATACGCGGGTCGATACGGCGAGGGTAAGGTCTGGATTTAGCGTCAACGCTTCATCGAGAAGTCGCAAGGCGGTTTCTGCCTGACGGCGGTCGGCGTAAATGACCTGCGCAAGGAGTGCCCGCGAAGCCGCATCATGGGGATTGGCGTCGACGCGCATCTGGAGGGCGTCAATGGCGTCGTTGTACTCTTCGCAGGCAATGGCGATCCAGGCGCGATGGGCGCTGGCTTTCATGATGGGCTCAGGCAATCGGCGAAGCACGCTCCATGCCTCGTTGTAGCGGTTCTGACGTTGAAGTAGGGCGAGGAGGCGGTCGGCAACCTCGAGGTTGACCGGCTGGCGGTTGAAGAAGCTGCGGTAGGTATCCTCGGCCAGATTGTCTTGCCCAATGCGTTCATAGAGGCTGCCGAGCACGACGACCGGCTCGGCCCATTCTCGATCCTCGTTCATACACCACTGGAGCAGGCTGATGATGTGTTGCTGCCGAACGGTGTCGTGTGAGCTGCGCAGCCAAGCTTTCGCCTGCTCGATTCGCCATCGTAGTCCACGTTCTCCTTCGATGCGACGTAGTTCAACAATCAGGCGGTCGCGTTCTTCTGGGGCAGCCTGGATTTCGGGAAGGGCGAGCAGATAGAGGCGAGTCTGGGCGTCTTCAGCTCCAGCGGCGGCCAGGTTACGGAGCAGGTTTATTCCCCTCTCGCGATCGGCGGTGCCTAACAGAAGTCGGCCGAGTGCTCGCTCAACCCGAGCTTTCTCGCCGTTGCCGAGCGAATTGGCGGCGACTTCGAGGACCTCGCGGGCCTGTTCCAGACGCTCGTCGGTTCTCAGCAGGTAAGCCAAGGCCAGACGCGGAATCGCGAGGTCCGGATGCGAGGCAACGGCTTCGCGAATGGTTTCTTCAGCCTGTTCGCGTCGCCCCAGTCGGGCAAGGAGGTCCGCCAACTGGATGAGAGGGGGCAGCGAATCCTCGGCCTCATCGACGGCTTGGCGAAGCTGGGCGACAGCTTCATCGGGATGGTCCTGGTAAAGTGCGATGAACGCCCGGACGGTGCGAACCTCCGCGGAACCGATTTGGGCTTCAGCCAGGCGGTCCAACTCCTGGAGTACGTCATCGAGGGTTTCCGCCGGTTCATTTTCGTAGGCGACGGCCAGCGCCCGGGCTTTGATCTGGGCCATCTTGAGTTCGGTGAGTGTGTCCGTGAGATCCTGGGGGATGGCGGGTTCGGCCTTGCGGGCAAGCATGAGAGCGTCGCTCCATCGCCGCTCAGCGATGTAAGCGCTGACCACACGGGCCACGGCCTCCGGGTCGTCGGGCCAGCGAGTGAGGAACTGCTCCCAGATATGCAGGGCCCGGCGACGTTGGCCAATCGTTTCGTAGGCTCGGGCCAGCAGTTTCCAGGGGGTGTCTACTCGCGGGTGACGGGTGACGACCGGTTCGAGCAGGTTGATGACGGTGTAGGGACGTGTCTGGGCAGCGGCAACCAAGGCGTCAAGGATGGCGAGATGATCGGTGGCGGCAGTGACAACCCCAGGCAGTAACTGGAGCTGCTGGCGATAGTGCTGGACCGCTTGGGCCGCGAGGTCAGCCTTTCCGCCAGCGAGATACAGATCAACCGCGACAGGCAGGAACTCCACCCACCGGAAGTCCTGCAGTTCCGCCAGCGCCCGTGTGGCGAGCTCGATGCCGGCTTCTGTTGTGCCTTGCCTGAGGGAGAGACTGGCGGCGGCCTTGAGGATCGCGAGTTTGAGGTCGGCCACCTCGCCCTCGGTTTGTTCGAGAGCCGCTTCGTCGAGCGACTGCACGAACGCGAGATCAACCTGAGCCTGCTCCAGTTCGCCGCGTGTCATGTGCAGATCAAACATCATGAGGCGGACCCAGGGGCCGCTGGGTTGCAGTTGTGTGGCGGCTTGCAGATCGGCCTGAGCTGCCTCTGGCAGGTTGAGATGGGTCTGGTGGAGACGAGCACGATGAACGAGCAGTTCAGCCGCTGTGGGGTTCTGCTGAATGCCTTCGTCTAACCATTGCTTGGCGGCGGCGATACCATTGGGCGACAGATCCTGCAGGGCGATGCTGCTCAGCAGGGCGAAGACCTCCGGTTCGTGGGGAGTTTGCTCAGCCAGAGGCTCGAGCACGAGTCGGGCTTCATCGGGTCTTTTCTGGGCGACGAGAGCTTTGCCCAGCGAGAGTGTGAGCTCCAGGTCTTCGGGGTGAAGGGTGAGCCACTCGCGGCAGACATAGGCCATCTCGTTGAAGTCACGGATGAGTCGGTAGAGCGTGGCCAACTTGACTACCGTTCGGCGGTCATCCGGCTTGAGGCGGAAGAGTCGCCGATAGGCACCGAGGGCATGGCCTACACGTTCGGGGGTAGGGGGGCGGACACGCAAGTTGGCTTCCGCGTAGCGGGCCAGCCACTCTGTGTCGTTGGGGTACTTGGTGAGGTAGCGACGAAGGTGAGGTGTGGCCTTCTCCCAGTCACCGGCATCAAGGGCTGCTCGGCCCTGGCTCAGGGCTTCGCGAGCCACTGCGAGTCGGCGAAGGAAGTAGCTTGCAGCGAAACCGGCAGTGACGAGGAGGATTACCGCGACGAGAACGAGCGCCACGGTCACGTTGATCTGGGCTCTCAAGCGGGTGGTTTGAGTGGCTCCGGGCGCGGTCACCTCAGCATCTCCTGCGACTCAGGGCGAGGCCGACGGCGATCAGGATGCAGCCCAGCATGCAGCCAATGGTCTGCTTGAACCCGAAGCCGGCCCTGCTACCAAGCGCAAGCCAGTCCGCAAGCAGGGTGATGGAGCCCATCATGATGCCGACCACGGCAACGGTGGGGATGCGGATGATGGCCCCGGCGATGACGAGGATGAGGGCAAGGGCGGTGCCCGCGAGTTGGCGGACTCCGAAATTCGCTGTGGCGCCAAGATGGAGAGCGTCTGCGGCTGCGGAGATCGCCAGGGTGAAAAGGCCGACCACAATGAGAAGTGCGGCAAGGTTGAGAGTGCGCTCGCGCGGAACAAGGGCGTCTTCCGCGGCGGCACAGTCGAGGCACAGATGACGCATCAGACTCACCTGGCCGCTGCCGTTGGAGATATGCACGAGGGCGGGCGCTCCGCATTTCTCGCAGGAGGAGCCGAAGGCCGCAGGATCGGTCTTCGTCTCAGCCGGCAAAGAACAGGAGGCGACGGAGTTCTCAACTTGGTTGCTGTGTTCGGGCACGTTCGGGCTCGTATACGAGAAGGGACATTATCCACAATTCCCCAAGCAGCATGAGCACTGCCAAAGGCATCATAGTCAATCCGGCAAAGTCATGGAAGAAGCTGCGCCCAACCTTGTCGCTCACGAAGAGACAGAGCAGCGAAGTCACAACCAGGCGAATCAGGTTGCAGATGATGGCGACGGGGAGGCTGGACAGGAGAAGGACGATGCGTTGCCAAGGCGGACGGTCAACGAGATAGGCCAGGAAGGCTGCCACTACCACGAACGCGGTCAGCATGCGCAGGCCACTACATGCCTCGGCGACGGCGACCTCGATGCTGTCGTTGAGCACGAGAACGTGGCCGTGCTGGTCCACAGTGATTCCCATGACTTCGAGGGTTACCAGGGCGCCCTCCGTGGCCACAGTCTGCAAGGGGTAGGCAATACGATTGTGGACCGCACCGGGGAGCGGGATCATCAGGAGAAGGAAGGCAAGGACCCAGAACGTGCGGAAGAAGATTCTCCATCCCGTGGTCAGTAAGACCACGCCCCACAGGGTCAGGACCATTGCGTAGCGTTCGATGGAATCAAAGAGCCCGATCAGCCCGAATGCCCGGACGCCTTGTGCGGCCAGAATGAAGCAGATCCCCGCCACCCAGGCAGGCTTGGGCGAGTACCTGTTGAGCAACCGTCGTTCCTGCCAGAGCAGGTACAGGGCGGCGAAGGGCACGAGCATCCCGACGGAGTAGTCATCCTGGCTATTCCATTCCTTGGACAGGCGGTAGGCGGTTGGCCAGTAGGCCCAGAGCAGGGCGGCCAGCAGAATGCAGGGAATCGCCCAGCGGCCAAGTCGTGCCGACAGGCAACAATCGGGCTCGGGACCGGTACTCCTTGCTGAAGATGGCTTGGTGATTGGTTTCATTGGCTCAAGGGCTTGGGCCTCAGGGGGACTTGGGTGGGACTGCATCATCATTGTGCCTTTGAACGCTCTGGTCGAGTAAGCGGCGGATGGCCGGAGCCGCCTCGGCAGCGAAGGAACGGACCAGATCGTCGGCCTTGTCGGATGCGGTCTCGATCGAACTGGAGATGTGCACCTGGATCACATAGTCGCTTGCGGCCCCGGGACGCAAGACCTGCCACCGGAAGCCGGAGATATCGGGGTAGTACTCGCCGTCGACCATCCAGTAACTCAGGGTCGCGACACGCTGGGTATGCAGACCGGTGCGGCGAAAGTGATGTAGCTCGGCGGGAATTGTGGCCCCGTCCGCGGCGGTGATCTCAACCTGTCGAACACGTTCCATCGCCCAGCCTGAGGCCGGATAGCAGATCTCCGGACGGTGGGGCATGAGATCCCGCGGTCGTGCGCCATACCCGATGAAGACGGCGACTGCGCTATGCCCGTCGGGCAGGGCGTAGTCTCGGCTGAGGTGATCGTCGGTGGCACTTAGCCGGACGATGTACTTATCGAGCGGGCGTTCGCGGCCGAGCCAGGGGCCGAGGTCCATTGGGAGACGGCCCAGCGTACCGATTGGCAGCATGGGTTGCGATGGTTTCGCCAAGTAGCGTCCCCACAGCACGCGGTAACCGACGCCGCTGGCTATGAGAAGAGCGAAAGCCAGGGCCGAGGCCAAGTGGTAGGACTTCCGATGAGACGGTATCTTCATGGCAAAGCCGGGGGGCGAATCAATGACCAATTCCGAAACCCGAATGACCAATCAATGACCAAGCCCGAATGACGAATGACGAGCC